>Ga0213840_1000430_pt1 | contig 62946 bp, 54 predicted proteins | sample SWPATP22_FD_160132 | JGI IMG/M metagenome (GOLD analysis project Ga0213840, IMG submission 160132) | Coastal seawater microbial communities from Marineland, Florida, United States - SWPA TP2 #2 | ecosystem: Environmental > Aquatic > Marine > Coastal | place: USA: Florida | collected 2016-08-14 | reverse complement strand
CTTACATTCTTTTTTAGGCATATGAGAGAAATTGTAGAAAAAGGATATTTATATATCGCACAACCACCTCTCTACAAGGTTAAAAGAGGAGCAAGTGAACTTTACTTAAAAAATGAGCAAGCTTTGGATGATTACCTTATTGCTTCTTTAAAAGGGGATATGTCTTTATCTTATGATTCCAAGGAATTAACTGGGGAAGAGCTAGAAAATCTTATATTTAATGCAGTTAAGGTTGATTCCTTGCTTGCGCAGATAAGCAAAAAATTTAATCCTCGGATAGCTGAGGTGCTGGGAATATTAGATTTATTAAATGAAGATCTCTTCCAGAAAGAAAATATTCAATCTATTGAAGAGGCTGTGAGGAAGAAGCTTCCAAATAGCGATCCAGACAAAACCGACTGGAATGTACAGATTCATGAAGATAATATAGTGGAGTTTTCTAGGCTAGTCAGAGGAATTAAGAATGCATATTCTCTTTCTTTAGCCCAAATTACTTCTAGTGAATTTGCTCAGCTAAAGGGCTTACTCAAGGGTTATACAGAAATATTTGCTAAAAGTGCAAATCTAACAATAAAGAGCCAATCTTTTGACATATCTGTACCTAGCGAAATGCTAAAAAAAGTTATAGAAATTAGTCAAAAAGGTATTAGTATTCAAAGGTTTAAGGGACTTGGTGAAATGAATTCTGAGCAATTATGGGAAACTACTCTAGACCCTAGTACTAGAACGTTGCTTCAGGTTAGTATTAACGATTTTGACGAGGCTGAAGAAGTTTTCTCAACATTAATGAGCGCCGTTGTAGAGCCTAGAAGGGAATTTATACAAGCTAATGCATTAAATGTTGTAAATTTGGATGTTTAAAAGTGAGGCCGTAGCTCAGCTGGATAGAGCGAGTGATTCCTAATCACTAGGTCGGAGGTTCGAATCCTCTCGGTCTCGCCATTAAATTAAAAGGTATATATTATGAAAAAAATTGCTATATTAATTTTACTTTGTCAAGGCCTGTCAGGATGCCTTCCTCTTCCAGCCATAGTAGGCGGGGCAGGTATTGGAGCTGGGATGGTAGCTGCAAAAGATACTACATTTACTGAATCGGTGGATGATATGAGAATCCAATCCGCTATTAAGAGGCATTTCATTGGAAAAGGATTTAGGAAATTATATACAAAAATCAAAGTGAATGTAAGTAATAGCAGAGTTTTGTTAACCGGAAAGGTTGATAGCGATCAAGATATTATTACAGCAGTGGATATAGCATGGGCGCAGAAAGGTGTTAAAGAAGTTCTAAATGAACTTAGCGTCTCAGAAGATAGCAGTTACTTTGACCCGGCCGAATATACTAGGGATTCCTGGATTACAAGTAGAATTAAGGCTAAAACAATTGCTAATAGAGATATTAAGTTTATAAATTATAATATTATTACTTCATCAGGTATCGTCTATATTGCAGGAATTGCAAGATCCCAAGAAGAGCTGGATAAGGTTGCTAACCTTGCTGCTGAAGTGCATGGGGTTAAAAAAGTAGTTGTACATGCTAGAATCAAAGAATCTTTTAGACCTAAGGAAGCCGAATAATATAATTTAGGTTGTATCTTAGAACATTGCTAAACAAAGATAGGCTCAAATAAAGACTTATTTAACAACATGATGGGAGTCCTATGCTTCCCTATTGTCATTGCGTACTTGATACGCAACTCATTAGCCCTTGAGGCAAGAAATGAGGATAATGTGGATACCGGATATTTTGCTAGCAAAATTCCGGCATGACAAGGGGGAAATTCTATATTTAATCAGATCAATTTTTACTTAGCAATGCCCTGAAATATCTTTTCTAACCTTGTTAATTCGAGTAATATTAGTAATATCCAACTCTAATGGAAGCTAACAATAAATATGTATTATATTGCTCTACAGATGCTGTTTGGGAACAAAGCTAAATATTATGCAATAATTATAGGGATTAGCTTTGCAGCGCTAATTATGACGCAACAACCATCTATTTTTTTAGGACTCCTCACTAGAACTTATAGCTTTGTTGGGGATGTATCTGAGCCAGATATTTGGGTAATGAATCCTGGCGTCAAATTTGCAGAAGAAAGTAAAACAATGCGTGATATTGAGCTTCTTAAGGTAAAAACTTCTAAGGGAGTACAATGGGCAGTACCTATGATTAAAATGCTCGCAAGGGCAAAAATGCCGGACGGGTCTCAAAGCACTGTGGATATAACAGGATTAGATGATGCAACTCTTATTGGTGCCCCTTATAGAATCACTCAAGGGCAAATAGAAAATTTAAGAGCTGCTGATTCAATTTTTGTAGATGAAACAGCAGCGCACACAAAACTTAGAATATCTTTAAAAGATGGTAGTACTAGGCCCTTGAAAGTTGGTGATATATTAGAATTAAATGATAGAAGAGCGATCGTAGTAGGACTTTTTAAAGCGACTAGGAACTTTGTTCTTCAGCCACAAATCTACTCAACTTATAGCAATGCTTTGAAGTTTATACCAAGGAGCAGAACAAATCTTAGTTACATTTTAGTTAAGGCTAAGGATAATCTAGAAAAAGAAGCAATTGCTAGGAATATAGAGGCTAAAACTGGATTAATGGCTTTAACAAAAGAGGAATTTAAGCAGAAAAATTTAGATTATTGGATGAATTCCACTGGCATTGCTATCAATTTTGGCATTTCTGTTATGCTTGGCTTTATAGTAGGCGCAGCAGTTGCAGGGCAAACTTTCTATGGGTTTGTGCTTGAAAATCTAAAATATTATGCAGTTTTAAAAGCCATGGGAGTTACCAATGCTAAGTTAGTTAAAATTGTTCTGCTGCAAGCATTCGTTGTAGGCTTTATAGGCTTTGGGATAGGCGTCTTAATCACTACTCTTTTTGGCTTAAATTTCTTAGATGCAGTGCTAGCCTTTAGAATGGCTCCAGAGATACTACTTTTTGCATCTATAGGAGTTTTATTGATTATATCAATTGCAGCCATCATAGGCATTAGAAAGGTTGTATCTCTTGACCCTGCCAGCGTATTTAGGGGGTAGGGTAAATGAAATATTCTATAGAATGCACTAAAATTCAGAAATTTTTTGGAGAGGGGGAATCCAGGATCGAAGTATTAAAATCTGTTGATTTGAAAATAGGCAAGAGGGATTTCTCAATGCTTGTTGGCCCATCTGGATGCGGGAAAACGACCTTAATCTCCATAATTGCAGGTATATTACCTTTTGATAAGGGGAAATGTTCTATAAATGGTCATGATATTAACTCACTTACAGAAAACGAGCTTATAAATTTTAGAGCCAAGAATATTGGCTTCATCTTCCAAAATTTTAATTTGATCCCCACTATCACTGTTGCAGAAAATGTTTCTATTCCTCTTATGATTGGCGGAATGGATAGGGAGCAAGCAATAGCTAAGGCAAAAGAAATGCTTGGCTTAGTGGGGCTAAAGGATAAATCTAACATGCATCCTCAAATTCTTTCGGGCGGCCAACAGCAAAGAGTAGCGATAGCTAGAGCCCTTGTACATAAGCCACCTATTTTGATTTGTGATGAGCCAACAAGCGCCTTAGACTTCCATACAGGAGAAAATATTGTAAATTTACTTAAAAACATCAATAAAGAATTAGGCTCAACCTTTATAATAGTCACACATGATAATAGAATCTTGAAATATGCTGATAAAATAACTTATCTTGATGATGGTAAAATAAAAAGCCAAGGAGTTTAAGCTAATGAAAAAAGCTATAAAACAAAGAAATGAGACTTTAATAGATTTGATAATGAGGTATAAGCTTATAAGCCTTGCCTCTTTGGGAATTATATTTGCTATAATATTCTCCGTTGTTTTTGGTAGAGTTCAGATCAAGCCCTCAAATTCTCTCAATACCCCAGCCTCTAATCCTTTTGAACATAGCATCGCTGGAATTGGGATAGTTGAAGCTAGTTCTGGTAATATCAATTTAGGAGCTTATATGCCTGGTATAGTCTCTGAAGTTTTTATAAAAGAAGGGGATATCGTAGAGCTTGGCGCACCGCTTTTCGCACAAGACCAAAGGTCTACAAAAGCCTCATTATTAGCTGCGGGAAATGAAATGGCCATAGCTGAAAAAAATCTTGAAATGGCTAAAATTGAGAATAGGGAAGCAAAAGATAAATATAAAAGAGCCAAGGGGCTTAAAAGCACTAAAAATATAAGCGATGAACTATTTGAAACCAGAAAATTCGCATCTCAAAAAGCTGATATGAATGTCATCATCAAAGAAAATGCACTCAAAGCCGCTAAGCACAACTTAGATTTAGCCCAAATTGCTTATGATAAGACACTCATCAAATCTCCTATTGATGGTATAATTTTAAAGGTGCGTATTAGGCCAGGGGAGTTTATTAGCGGAAATGAGCAAGACCTAAATTCACCAATTCTTCTAGGCAACCATAATCCCCTACATCTTAGGGTCAAAGTAGATGAAAATGATATTTGGCGATTTAATAAGGATCTCAAAGCTAACGCTTTTTTAAGAAGCAATCCAGAAATTAAAACCTCTCTTGATTTTATAAGAATAGAGCCATATGCTTCAAAAAAAGAGCAGCTTAGAGGCGCAGGTATAGAGCTTATTGATACAAGAATTATTGATATAATATATAAAATTAACGACCATCCTGAAAAATTTTATATAGGCCAACAATTAGATGTTTTTATAGAAAGCAGTGAGGCTCCATAAATTTATGCAAATAATAGCCTATATTTTCCTAGCATTGATAATAGCTGGCTTTTTATTCCAGCTTATTAGCTCATATATTGATGAAATCAAATATAAACCCCCTGGGCGAATTATAAATTCTGATGGAGTAAAGTTTCATATATTAGAAAAGGGTAAGCCCGTTAAGGGGCGGCCTAATGTTATTCTAGATATGGGGCTAGGGGGCAATCTCTTATATTGGCATGAAGTGCAAGAAGATATAGCAAAATTTGCAAAAGTGATCTCCTTTGATAGGGCCGGGATTGGATGGAGCTTGCGAAGCTCCAAACCTAGAACTAGCACTAATATTATCGAAGAAACTAGGAATATGCTAGTTAAGGCTGGAATAAAGCCACCTTATATTTTAGTAGGCCATTCCTTTGCAGGCCTGAATGCAAGATTATATGCAAAAAAATATCCAGATGAGGTAGTAGGGATTGTTCTAGTGGACTCCAGCCATGAGATGCAAAATTTATCACTTCCAAAAGCAAAATCCTTGATGAATCAGGTCTTAGATAGGCCTTATCTACATCTACCTTTAAGATTTTTATCTAGAATTGGGGTAATCAGGCTTTATAGGAAGTTCAGTAGTGATTCAGGCACTTTTAAAAATAAAGAAATAGGCCATCTTGCCAGAATTAAGGAATCTTCTAACAAATTTATTGATACAATTATAGATGAATGGAGGGTGTTTGACGCCAATTTAGAATCAGCAAGAAATTTAGATAAATCTCTAGGGAATTTGCCTCTTACGGTAATTACAGCAGCAATGGGTATATCTCCTGAAACTTGTGCTCTCCATGGACATTTTTCTATGGATAGGTGCAAAAAGGCTCACAAAGTCTGGCATGAATGTCAGAAAGATTTGCTTACAAGATCCTCTAATTCAAGGCAAATTTTAGCTAAAAATAGCACCCATATTATACAACAATGTGAACCAAAGCTAATAGTAAGCGCTGTAAAAGATATGCTGGATTCTTTGTAGGAAGCACCTCATATAGAGAATAATACTACTTAGATTTGAGGCGCAAAATCCCTATATTAAGGCAAGCTATAAAGCATAGGAATGATAAATAATACGCAATGTAAGAGGCTCCACTATCATAATTTTTAATTAAATAAGTGGATAACATAGGCACTGTACCGCCAACAAATCCCATCCCAAGGCTATAGAATAACCCTGACATACTCATACGGCATTTTGCTGGAAATAATTCCACAACAAAGATATTAATACCTGAAGTCAATGCTGCATTCAGTAGGGCATATATTGTGACTCCTAAAATAATAATATTCATATTATCTGCATATAATATAGGTTTTAGGAATAAAAACAAAAAGGCAGACATGCATAGGCTGGATGCAGCTATGAAGATCCGTCTAGTAACTAAATCTGACAAATATCCAAAAATTGGTAGAAAAATAACAACTATGCCATTTACTAATATAGGCACAAATTTAAAATCACTAATAGGATTTACTGTTTGTAGCAATCTAAATAAGTATACGCCACCAAAATATACGATAGCACCGCTGGCAGCAGCTAAGCAAAGTGTGCTGAAGGCCTCTATTTTGTAGTGTTTTAAGCCTTCAAACAAAGGAACTTTAGACCTTTTGGCGGATAAGAATACAGGGGTGTCTGATAATTGCCTACGTATGAAGAAGCCTATCAATGCTAATAAAAAGCCTAAAAGGAAAGCAAATCTCCAACTATAATCTGGTAATTCCTGATTATTCAATAAATTCGTTACAAAATTTGCAAGCAAAATACCACTAGATGCACCTGCAGGAACTATTGCCGCCACAAAACCTGCATAGCTCTTCTTACTATGCTCAACAGCAAAAACAATTGCTCCTGTAAATTCACCACCAACAGAGATTCCTTGGAAAATTCTTACAGCAACAATGATATAACAGGCAAGCATGCCTATAGTTTCAAAAGGCGGTAGTAAAAACATAGTGAGGGAAGCAAATCCCATAATAGACACACTTGTAACCAAGGATTTTTTTCTTCCTAATTTATCCCCAACATATCCAAAAATCAAAGCCCCAAGCGGTCTAAATACATATCCTACACCAAAAAAAGCATATGAAACAAAAAGCGCCTGATCAGCATCTAAAAAACTAAGGTAATTTTTATGAATAACAACGCTTAAAAAGCCAAAGATTGCAAAATCATACATTTCTAACATACTCGCTATAAAGCATGATATAAGAACCTTAGGGGGAAGTTTTTGTGCATCTGAACTCATATTACAACCTATATATTTGTCTTTCAACCATACTAGGTTATTTATAACGCTTTTGCAAATATAAATACCCGTAGGCGAGGGCTAGTATACAGCAATTCAAGGAGATACAAAAAGCTGGCGTTTTAACTTACCATAATTCTCATCATATATTTGATCTTCTGTATATTGGTTATTTGTATATTTATAATTATTTATCAGTATACACCTCTTGGATTTGTTACAGCTTAACTCTAACAAATCTGCAGATCTATCCGCATTTAAAAAGACGACATTTTAACTTTGGCCAAACCCGACATTACTACTTTGGGCTTACACTTTGTAAATCGTATAATTTATATTATGGAAAGTAATTGATACTTGCTGTTACTATATTTGTCATATTTTTTTATAGTTTATTATTATCAACACCAGCTAACTACGCAGTATTATAGGAGATTTAAGTTTGATTTTCTACTCTGTCATAAGCAATACACCTGTTAAATTTACCCCCTCTGAATCAGAATCAGGCTCAAATTTTTCTATATCATTATTTAAGCCCTTTATACAATCAAGAATAGAAGGAATAGTATCCTCTTCTTCTGCATAATAGCTATATTTCTCCATGCCATATAATTTGACATCAGGATTTTGGGATTTGATGATATCATACCCTATGTCTATCATTTTTAGAGTGAATATCTTCTTTACAAAACGTTGGGTATAATCATCCTTTTCCTCTGGCAATATTTTTTTAAAAGCCTCACGGATAGGCATTTCATCATAATTATTGAAATATTGTTCAAACAACCCCAAAAGGTGGTAAATTGTATTTTTAGAAAATACATATCTTGAATCCTGCTCCGTGGTGATTGGGTGCCAATGCATACAATCTAGTGCCTCTATGCACGGTCTTTGATCATGGGCTACATATGAAGGATCATCTTCGATTAAGATTATATCTGAAGTATCATCTGGATTTATTGCGCTCAAATCCTTAACGTAATTCCCCTCGCCAAGATCATGGCGCCCTTTCCGCATATCATCGTTAGAGAAAATTTTGAACTGGCCATTTGATTTTTGTGCTTCATATTCCTCAAGACCTAAAATATTCTGTAGTAAAGCTGGCACAAGGAATTCATTTCTATGAGCGATAGCGCTACTGAAAAATACTATCTGCGCTTCTTTGCTAAGCAGATATTTGATAAGATATCCTATATGTGGAGCAAAAATATGTGGGTATTTCTCTCCTTCCTGAGATACATAATCTATCATTATGCATTCAGGATTAAGGATTGCCACTTCTTCCTCTTTCATGGATAGAAGCGGCCTAGTGCAAATAGTATCATCAATATCAAAAACGATTATAGGCATATAAGTAAGCTCCTCTATCTAAAGAATGCCTAGATTATCTTAAGAGAGGTTTGAAGTCAAACTACTATAATTCTAGATTTATGCTAGCTGCAATTGTATCACTAAAAAACCCCTCTCTAAAATAATGATCATAAGAGATATTAAGTTTTAAAGATGAGCCTATTTTTAATAGGTCTAGGTTTCCTCCTACATTGTATGTAGTTTTAGGAGAAGCAATTGAGTTTACATTATCAAAATTATGATCTTCTATACTGCTTAAGATTTTCCCCGATCTACGCCTTTGCCCAATCACTCTATTGACATTAAAGTGAATATTAGGGTTAAAAATCATATTTTTATGCTTAAATTGCCTGCGCAATGCTCCTCCATAATTTATAGACTGACTTGAGCCGTAGCTTTAGATTCTTCAAATTTTTTCCTCGCTTTCACCCATTCAGTCTGTGCATGCTTAAATAACCCTGCAGCCGTGGTGGCATTAGCCTCCGCAACTCCTTCATCATATTTTAGCTTTGCTTCCCTAAAATAGGACCTTCCTAAAGTATAAAGCACATGTCTTGTTTGCGTCATCTCAATCTCTCTCTTTATCTTTGGTTAAACCTAGTAAAACACCTTATAAACCCAACCTATAGATGTATATTCCTCAAAAAGAATTAATTACTTAGCTTATTGTAAATGATTTATATATACTTTATCCATATATATAATAGTAAATGAGTATGATTTTCTTTACTAATTGTAAAAATATCTAACCTACAAGGAAAATCTTGAATCTACTGAGCCCTAGCCTCCAAACATTTCGCCATCGTAACAGAAGCCCTACTTATAGAATCAACCATATAATAGTTTGTCTGGATATTTTTAATAGGGCTTTTCCTAAGCGAAATAGTAGATTTGTTAAACTGAGGGGGCTCGTTTGATACTATATTACGTATATCACTAAGAGCCTTTATATTATTTGCCATTTCTTCTCGAAGCAGCCCCGGATCAAAAGAAGTGATATATCCTAACGCGCTTAATATACTAGCTAGAATCTCTTTATCTTCCTTTGCGCTACCTGGAGGACATACAGCCTTTCTAGCTATTTGCGCTCTGCCTTCGATATTGATATATATCCCATCTTTTTCTGTATATGCAGCCCCAGGCAGGATTACATCAGCTTCGTGAGCCCCCCTATCCCCATGATGCCCTTGGTAAATTATAAAATTATCCTCAGTATTTTTAACGCCTATCTCATCTGCCCCTAGAAGATAGAGAAACTTCTTTTTAGCAAAAGCTGCTGGGGTTAAGTTATTATTATGAAAGCCTACATCCAAAGCACCAACTGATGAAGCAAAATTATGCAGCAGGTTAAGGGTAGCACCATATTTCTTGCATATATCATTAGCAAATATTGTGATATCTAACCCATCAGACCTAGAATAAGCAGCATCACCAACTATAATTATAGGATTTTTTGCTTTTTTAAGCTTTTTAGCAAAAGCATGCTTTCCCTCCATTATTTGCTGCAAGATATCCGTCGAATTCCCTAATTCTTCTATTGGATAGGTTTGATCGCCCCCCTCTCCAATCCTTGCCACCTCTATCTTGCCATCTCTAACCATTCTACCAAATCTAGAGTTCAAAAGAGTAGCATTATGCCTCATATTTGCACCTATAATCAGGCATAAATCGGATTCCTCTATCCCTGTAATTGTGCTGTTAAACAAGTAGTTAGAGCGTGAAGTTGTATCAATCTTATAACCAAATTGATTACTCAGCATATTGTTTGAACCCAAATTATCCATCAATTTTTTTAATAGATAAATTGATTCCAGATCAGCTAAGGCGCCTATTGCAGCAGCAATCTCGCTAGCGGGGACCTCTAAGGCAGCATGAGATATTGCCTCTATAGCCTCATCCCAGCTGCAAGGCATAAGTTTTCCGCTTTTTCTGATATATGGCCTATCAAGCCTCTGATTTTTTAAACCATCAAAAGCGAATCTTGACCTATCCGACAACCAATCCTCGTTGATCGCATCATTCCGCAGGGGAAGTATACGTATCACCTCCGAAGATCTAGTCCCTATTAATATATTGGCACCAAGCCCATCCATAACATCTATGGACTGCACTTCTGATAATTCCCAGCTCCTTGCCTTAAATGCATAAGGTTTTGCAGTTAAAGCTCCCACAGGGCATAAATCTATGATATTGCCTGACATTTCAGACTTTAAAGAGCCTTCTACATAAGGGATAATTTCTGCATGCTCCCCCCTACCCTTGGCACCTATTTCCTCAATACCTGCAATATCCGTAGCAAAGCGCACACATCTCATACAATGGATACATCTATTCATTTCGGTTTTAACCAAAGGCCCTAAATCCTTCTCAGGAACGGATCTTTTATTATGAGTAAAACGACTCTTCCCCGCTCCATATTTAAAGGCTTGATCCTGAAGATCGCATTCTCCACCCTGATCGCAAATAGGACAATCTAAGGGATGGTTAATCAGGAGGAATTCCATCACTCCTTCCCTAGCTTTTTGAACCTTTGCGCTAGTAGTATTCACCACCATACCATCTGTAATATTCATAGCGCAAGAGGCTACTAATTTAGGAGATTTCTCTACTTCTACAAGGCACATACGGCAATTACCAGCAATTGCAAGTTTTTCATGATAGCAAAAATGCGGGATTTCTACTCCAGCCTTCTGGCATGCTTGAATTATTGTTAGGCCTTCTTCTACTTCAATTTCTTTTTTATCAATGGTGACTTTCGGCATTTCTACTTAATTGCTAGTATTTAGAACTTAAAATCATAATTTTTAAGAATAGGAAAAGCCTAACTGAAATTTATATCTTCTTCAACAATAATAGTAATATAAGTGTGCTTTTTTATTGACATTCTAGCCATATAGCAATAAATTTTCTTGTAATTTTAATATCCAAAGTAATGCCTAAGAAAAAACCTCAATATAAGTGCGTTCTTCTTAAAGTCTCTGGCGAGGCTTTAATGGGAGATAAGCAATTCGGTCATGATTATGAAACAATAAAAAGAATAGCTGAAGACATCAAAGAAGTTCATGATATGGGCATTCAAGTATGTGTTGTAGTAGGTGGTGGCAATATTTTTAGAGGAAATCAGGCTGCAAATCTTGGCATGGAAAGGGCTGCTGCAGATTATATGGGGATGCTCGGAACAGTAATGAATGCCCTAGCCCTACAAAATATCTTAGAGAAACTAAACGTCTATACAAGAGTACAATCAGCAATTCCTATGGTGACAGTATGCGAGACATATATCAGACGCAAAGCTAAAAGACATATGCAAAAAGGCAGAGTTGTGATTTTTGCAGGCGGTACAGGGAATCCATTTTTTACAACAGATTTTCCAGCTGTACTAAGAGCTATTGAGATGAATTGTGACCTTCTTCTTAAAGGAACTCAGGTTGATGGGGTATATTCTGCGGACCCTAAAAAAGATAAAGATGCGAAAAGACTTGATAGCGTAACCTATTCAGAAATACTAAATAAGCATTTAAATGTCATGGATATGGCGGCTATTGCATTAGCAAGAGAAAACAAACTTCCTATAAAAGTCTTCTCTATAGGAAGCAAAGGAGAATTTGCTAAAGCAGTATCTGGAGAAGGTAATTTCACCATTGTCAAAGGAGAATAGAATGGAAAAGGATGAATTATTAGAAGATCTTGGAAACAGGATGGAAAATGCTATAAAAGTTTTAGATGCTGAATTAAAGGGCCTTAGAACTGGCAGAGCTTCCCCTAATTTATTAGACCCAGTGATCGTTGAAGCTTATGGCTCAAAAATGCCTATATCACAATTGGCAACGGTAACAACACCTGATGCTAAAACTATCAATGTACAAGTATGGGATAAAGAGATGGTTAAAGTTGTTGAAAAAGCCATAGCAGATGCTAATTTAGGTATTAATACAGCAACTGATGGTCAATTGATCAGGCTGCCAATACCTCCTTTAAGTGAGGAAAGAAGAAAGGATTTGGTAAAACTCGCTCACAAATATGCAGAAAATTCTAAAGTCGCAGTTAGAAATGTTAGAAGAGATGGAATGGAGCAAGCAAAAAAAATGGAGAAAGATGGCTTAATATCTGAGGATGAGCATAAAAAATTATCTGACGAAATACAAAAAGTAACAGATAAGCATATAGGTGATATAGATAATCACCTAAAAATCAAAGAACAAGAAATGATTAATATATAATTTAAAGAGAGGATTATTTATGAAAAAAACTACAGCTTTATTATTATCTGCCAGTATTTTATTTTCTGGCTATACCTATGCAGCAGGAGACAAAGTGCTAGCAACTTACAAAGGTAAGGATATTAAAGAATCGCATGTAATGGAGCAGTTTAAAGAGGCCCTAACCATGCAACCACAATTTAAAGGAAAGGGATTCTCAGATCTTGACCCACAAATGCAAGACGCCCTCTTAAACGGATATATCAATGGTAAGCTTATAGAAGAAGAAGCCGCTAATTCTAAAATAGGAAATTCCAAATCATTCAAAGAGAAGTTAGCAAATATCAAAAAACAACTAATCCAGAAAGAATTACTTGACTCATATGTTGAAAAATCTGTTACAGACAAAATGATTGATGCAGAATATAAAAAGCTAGCTTCAGCCCTAAAAGGCAAAGAAGAAGTGAAAGTTAGCCATATTCTAGTAAGCGATCAAGCTAAAGCTAAAGAAGCTAAGAAAAAACTAAACAAGGGTGCAAAATTCGCTGATATTGCAAAGGAATATTCCTCTGACCAGTCCACAAAGGGCAACGGCGGAACTCTAGGTTATATCATGGAAGGGCAGTTAGTTCCTGAATTTGAAGCCAAAGCCTTCTCCATGAAAAAAGGAGAAATTTCTGACCCTGTTAAAACAGACTTTGGTTGGCACATTATTAAGTTAGATGATAAAAGAAAGGCTAAAGCTCCAACAAAAGAAGAAGCTACCCCTTCAATAAAAAATAAGTTAAGCCAAGAAGTGGTTGGCAAGTATTTTGAAGAGCTTAAGAAAAAAGCAAACGTACAAATTAAAAAATAATTTATTTAACATCCAAAAAAGCCCCTTTAGCACTAGTCTAACAGGGGCTTTGATTTTTAGCCTGAGATTGCTATCTGATACCATAGTTCGAGTTAAATAATATGACACAGCGCAAGCAATTCGAGGAAGCTTTGAACAAAAAACTTGCTTTTTTGCCTCTTTACTACTACAATCCCCCCGTCAATTGAGGGTGCTAATGGCTAAAGAAGAGTTAATCGAATTCCAAGGAGTGGTTCTAGAGCTGCTTCCAAATGCAAATTTTAGGGTTAAACTAGAAAATGGGCATATAATACTAGCTCATACATCCGGCAAAATGCGTAAAAACCGTATCAGAATCCTTGTTGGCGACAAAGTAACAGTGGAAATGACCCCTTATGATTTGACTAAGGGTCGCGTTATACATCGTGAAAAATAACGTAAAATTACCTCTAATACTCGCTTCAAGCTCTCCTAGACGCAAGGATCTATTAGCTAGACTACATATCACCCCAGACCAGATAATAGCTGCCGATATAAATGAGGCACCAAGAAAACAAGAACTCCCTAAGCATCTTGCAACCAGATTATCTGAAGAAAAGGCGCAAAAAATCTCTGCGCAAATTAAAGTAGGATATATTATAGCCGCAGATACTATTGTCACATTGGGAAGAAGGCCACTCGGCAAAGCTGAAAACAAAGACGATGTTGCAAAATTTCTATCTCTTTTATCTGGCAGAAGACATCGGGTATATACAGCTGTTACGATTATCAAAAAAAGCAATAATGGAGACGAAATTGTACGCACAAAATTCTCAGAAACCATTATAAAGTTTAAAAATCTTACTGGTCATGAAATAGCCTCTTATGCAGCAAATGGCGAAGGAATAGGAAAAGCCGGTGGATATTCTATTCAAGGATATGCAGAAAGCTTTGTATCTTTTTTAAGCGGCTCTCATTCAAATGTTATAGGATTGCCTTTATTTGAAGTACGTAATATGCTAACATCGCTAGGATTTTTTGATAGTAATCACTAAGTATTTATAGAGGTTGATGAAACATGGCTGGACATTCCAAATTTAAAAATATTCAACATAGAAAAGGCGCACAAGATAAAAAGAGAGCTAAGTTATTCACAAAACTCGTCAGAGATATTGTCTCTGCTGCAAAATCAGGATTCCCTGATCCAGAGCAAAATCCTAAATTGAGAGGAGCAATTATTGCGGCAAGAGCGCAAAACCTTCCAAAAGAGCGAATAGATAAGGCAATTTCTCAAGCAAGCTCAGATGATTCAAGTGATAATTTTGTGCCTATGAGGTATGAAGGCTTTGCCTCTGGTGGAATAGCAATAATAGTTGAAGCTGAAACTGATAATAAAAATAGAACAGCTGCTGAGGTAAGAAGCGCTTTTAACAAATATGGTGGCAATTTAGGCGAGACTGGCTCCGTAAGCTTTATGTTTGATCATGTTGGTATAATCACCTATCTGGCAGGGATTGCATCATCCGAAGAAATATTTGAAAATTCTATAGAAGCAGGAGCGAGCGATATTGAAAGCGATGATGCTCATCACATAATCTATACAGATGTGTCGTCTTTTTCTGATGCATTAGAATATCTTACAGAAAAATACGGCCCATCAGAAGAAGCTCATATAGGCTGGAGACCTCATAATTTAGTTGAGATCACACAGGAAAAAATGGAATCTATTATGAAGCTAATAGACGCTTTAGAAGACAGTGATGATGTACATCAGGTATTTAGTAACTTTAACCCGAACTATGGATAAGGAAATCAAGTTATTTTGCCCCTTTTAAGCTGCAAATCAATGTTTTTTGCTTGCAAGAGCTGTACTATTCCCTGCACAAAAAACACTAATTTTCGCTATAAAAGTGTCTAAAATTACAGTAATACCTTACCCATAGTTCGGGTTAACTTTACATCAGAGTAATTCCTAAAAAGGAAGAAATTGTGGCAAATTCAGACAAAATCTATATCTTCCTATCTATTTTATTCTCATCCTTGATTATATTAGGCAATTTAACCTACCAAAAATTTGTTATAATAGGCTTAAAGCCCGTAGGTTATTTTGAATTATCAGCTGGCGCTGTACTTTATCCATTGACTTATTTTATAACCGATTTAATATCTGAGTTCTACGGAAAAAACAAAGCACAAATTTGCGTGAATTTCAGTATATTAGTTAATATTATTATTGTCCTTATTCTCTCTTATCTTGATTACCTACCTTCTGCCGAATGGTCTAAAATTTCCGCACAAGAATTTCATAAAATTTTTGGGCTATATTCAGTTGCAGTGTTAGGGTCGCTTCTAGCATGCTATATATCACAATTTTTTGATATACATATATATGCCCTTTTAAAGAAACTCACATCTAATAAATATCTCTGGCTTAGAAGCAATATAAGCACCCTACTCTCCCTCTTGATTGATACTTTTATAGTTGTAGTAATACTCACTTACTTTAAGGTTATAGAGCCAAAAAATAGCTATCAATTAATTCAAGATAGTTATATATGGAAAATGTTTTTTACTATTTGCTGCACTCCCATATTTTACATATCTTACTATTTAATAAAATATATGAGCAGAGGGCGGGTATAACTAAATTTCTCATTTACAAATCATATATTATGTGTATCATACGATTTTGAAACAAATAATGCGGATGTGGCGGAACTGGTAGACGCACTAGATTTAGGTTCTAGCGCCGCGAGGCGTGGGGGTTCAAGTCCCTCTATCCGCACCAACTAGGCTTGAAGATAAAATTATGAAAATTGAAAAAATTAAAGACGACACATTAGAAAAACATTTCAAAGTAATAGTTCCAGCAAAAGATTTAGATAAAGAAGCTTCAGACGAGATTGAAAAGATATCTAAAACAATTAAAATGCCTGGTTTCAGAGCTGGTAAAGTACCAATATCTCTTGTTAAAAAGAAATATGGTGATGCGGTTAGAGCTGATGTCATAGAAAGCCAAGTTAAGAAATCTGTAACTAAGATTGTAGAAGACAATAAACTTAACCCATCTTCACAACCCAATATAGATGACCTTAAAGCCGATAAAGGTAAGGATCTATCTTTTGTTTTAAAATTAGAAATTCTTCCGGAGATCAAACATCCTGATTTAAAGAAAATCAAGCTAGAAAAGCCTACTATAAAGGTTGAGAAGAAGGATATAGACGAATATCTAAAAAATCTTGCAGAGAGCAATCCTGATTATTCAAAAGAAAGTAAAGTTAAGTCTGTAGATGGTGATCAGGTAGAAATAGATTTCACTGGCTCGGTAGATGGCAAAGAATTTGAAGGCGGAGCTGCCAAAAATCATAAGCTTGTCTTGGGCTCTAAGCAATTTATCCCTGGCTTTGAAGAGCAACTCATTGGCAAAAAGGCCGGAGATGAAGTTGATGTAAAGGTAACCTTCCCTAAAGAGTATCATGCAAAGGATTTAGCGGGCAAGGAAGCTCTCTTCAAAACTAAAATTCATAAAGTTTTCAAAGCATCTAAGTCTAAAATTGACGATGAATTAGCTAAGAAATATGGATTCGAAGATCTAGAAGCATTTACAAAAGATGTAGAATTCAATCTCAAAAATGCTGATAAAGATCAGGTTACTGAGCTCATGAAGCTAAAATTATTTGATCAGCTTGAGAAACTTTTAAGCTTTGACGTTCCTAATTCTATGCTTAGTGCAGAGTTTGAGAATATTAAGAAGCAAATGGATAAAATGCCTGAAAACCAGGAAGATCCTAAGAAAAAATCTTCTAAAAAGGAATCCTCTAAAAAAGAGACCTCTAAGAAGGACGAGGAATCTTATAAAAAGATCGCCCTTCGTAGGGTTAGAATTGGCCTCTATATTGCAGATTTCTCTAAGAAGCATAATATAAGCGTTGAAAATAGAGACCTGAATGATGCTATTATCAAACAAACAAAAATGTTCCCTGGAAATGAGAATCTTATAATTGATTATTACACCAAAAACCAGCAAGCTCTAGAAGGGCTTAAAGGCCAGGTTCTTGAGGAAAAAGTTGTTTCCCACATCTTAAATACCCAGGTGGATCTGAAGGATAAAGAATATACTAGCAAAGCCCTTCAGGACCTGATCAAAAAAGAGATGGACAAGGAAATGCTATAGGTAGTGGTTTTTCTAGTAAAAAATCAACCCCATTAGCGACATACTATTTGAACTATTAAAATTTTTGTTATATTATCTTTGCTGTATTCTCTTGTAATCCAGAGATTATTTGATATATCAAGGACAAAATAGTTATGAACTTAAACCTAAAACTCCCAGAAAATGTTATCTTAAAGCCTGTAATTGTAGTATTTGGCGTTGGGGGCGCTGGCGGTAACGCAGTAAACAATATGATTACCTCTGATCTTCAAGGCGCAACCTTTGTTGTGGCTAATACAGATGCACAGGCGCTTGAACATTCTAAATCTGAAAACAGAATACAATTAGGGGTTCATACTACAAGAGGCTTAGGCGCAGGAGCATCACCAGAAGTCGGAAAAGCTGCTGCCGAAGAATCTGAAGATGAGATAAGAAGCTATTTAGATAATTGCAACATGGTTTTTATTACTGCAGGTATGGGTGGTGGCACTGGAACCGGCGCTGCACCAGTTGTTGCTAAAATAGCTCAAGAGATGGGCATCTTAACTGTTGGGGTGGTCACTAAGCCATTCCACTTTGAAGGTGGGCATAGAATGAATACAGCGGATTCTGGGCTAAAAGAGCTTCAAAAACATGTTGATACATTAATTGTAATCCCTAACCAAAATCTCTTTAGAATCGCAAATGAAAACACAACTTTTGCAGATGCTTTCAAAATGGCTGATGATGTTCTGCATAATGGCGTAAGGTCTGTAACAGACCTCATGATTATGCCTGGGCTTATAAACCTTGATTATGCAGATATTAAAGCTGTCATGAGCGAAATGGGCAAAGCAATGATGGGGGCCGGTGAAGCAACTGGCGAGAATAGAGCTGTAGAAGCTGCTGAAAGAGCTATAGCAAACCCTCTCCTAGAGCATCATTCAATGCAAGGCGCAAAAGGTGTATTAATCAATATTACTGGCGGCCCTGATATGAAGCTTTTTGAAGTAGATTCTGCTGCCAATAGAATAAGAGAAGAAGTAGGCGATACAGATGCTAATATTATCTTTGGGTCTACTTTTAACCAAGACCTAGAAGGAGTAGTTCGAGTATCCGTTGTTGCAACAGGAATAGATGCAGAACTTGCTAAAAATATTAGGTCAGAATATGAAGCATCAAGCATACAAGAAGACAAGAGTGAAGAAGTAGAAACCATCAGTGAAGCAGTAGTTGAGACTGCATCTGAAGATATTCATACGCCAAAAGAAAGGCATGAAGAAGAAAAGATTGAAGAGCAAACTTTGCAAAATACAAGAGATGAAGCCCCTCCAAAATTTGGAGCTTATTCTATCCCAAATCCTCAAAATCAGCATTTTTCTACTCCACATTCTACTCAAGAAAGCAATTATGATTCTGGCCCCTTGGGTCTTTTAAAAAGAATGTGGGGCATTAAATCACAGCCACAGCCTCAACAAGAAGAGCATCATGCAAGAAATGATCAGGTAGAATCTCCGTATTTTCAACATCCTGATACAGAAAAACAATTAGAAAAAGAAGGCGCAGGAACTGGTGATATCTACGAAATTCCCGCCTTTCTAAGAAGAAAATAGGATTTATAATGTTATTCAAGCCTAGCCAGCACAAAGATGAGCTACTTTTTGTCCCATTGGGTGGTTGTAACGAAATAGGTATGAACTTCAACATGTACCATGTTAATGGTAAATGGATAATAGTTGATTGCGGATCAGGTTTTCCCGATGATTATTATCCTGGCGTTGATTTAATAGTCGCAGATTCAAGCTTTGCATTGTCGGTCAAAGATGATATAGAGGCTATTATATTAACTCATGCACATGAGGATCACGTTGGTGGCGTCGGATTCTTCCTCCAAGAAATAGACTGCCCTATTTATACAACTGCTTTTACGGCTAATTTCTTGAAAAGCAAGCTATCTGAATTTACATTTGAAAATAAACCTAGAATCAAGGAAGTTAGGACTAAGGATGTAATAAATATTGCTGATTTTGAAGTAGAATTTGTATCCCTCACCCATTCTGCGCCTGAGATGCAAGCGCTTATGATCAGAACTCCAAAGGGTAATATATTCCATACAGGAGATTGGAAATTTGATCATGACCCTGTAATAGGAGATGTCAATGATGAAGAATTACTCTCTAAATACTCAAAAGAAGGAATAGATGCTCTAGTTTGCGACTCAACAAACGTATTTAGTCATAAAAACTCAGGATCAGAGGGGGATTTAAGAAAAAGCCTTACAGATATTATACTAGGCTGCCCTAAAATGGTGGTGGTCACTACCTTTGCATCAAACTTAGCAAGATTAGATACAGTTTTCGCCGCAGCAAAGCTTGCGAAAAGAAAGGTTGCATTATCTGGTAGATCAATGCACAGAATTCTAGCTGCAGCAAGAGATAGTGGGTATCTTCAAGAATTACCTCATTTAATAGATGAAAAAGCCGTCGGCAATTATAAAAGAGAAGAAGTGCTTATTCTAGCGACTGGATGCCAGGGAGAGCCTTTAGCTGCCACAGCAAAAATGGCGAATCAAAACCATCCGCATTATAGGCTAGCCCCCAAGGATACAGTAATATTTTCTTCAAAGATAATACCCGGAAATGATAAAAAGATCTTCCGCATGTTTAACCAATTTGTGAGAGAAGGTATTGAAGTTATCACTGAGAGGGATCATTTTGTGCATGTATCTGGTCATCCAGGTATCGAAGATTTAAAAAAGATGTATGAAATTATAAAGCCTAAAATTGTTGTACCCGTTCATGGGGAACCTGTACATATTCATGAACATACAAAATTGGTTAAAAGTTGGGACAAGGACGCAATAGCCGTTGAAGTAGAAAATGGCTGCGTACTTAAAATTGATGCTAAAGATCCTAAAATCTTAGACAAGGTTGAGAATGGATATTTTGCAGTGGATGGCTCTGTCCTTATACCATCAGACTCCCCTATTTTGAAATCTAGAAGAAGAATCAGAGATTCTGGTATAGTAATGATTGCTGCTGCAATTAATAAGAAGTCACTCATTGCGGCCCCTCCTGCTTTTTCAGCACCTGGATGCCTAGATGAAATAGAAGATAGAGAAATTATAGAGGATATTGCCCTGCAAATAGAAGAAGCTGTACGAGACTTGTCTGATAAAACTTCCGGTAAGGCAAGTAATGATCAAATACAAACCTTAATCCGTGGCATATCTAGAAGAAGAATAAAAGAAGAAACTGGCAAAGCCCCTCAAATTATTATACATCTAATGCAGGTGTAGGTGATTTTTACCCGCCCTGATGCCTTAAGCCCTACTGTAATATTTTAGCCCAAACCCTAACTCCCACAAAATAATTGACATTTTTTAATAAAAACCATATAATAGTTAGCGTAATGTGATATATGATTTTGTAGAATAAGGAGAATATTATGGCACAAGAAGCACAAACAACTGATGATCTAATCCTAAAAATAAAACAATTTCTAGATAATGGTGAGGACATTAATGCTAAAACTCAGGATGGTGACACCCTACTACATAATGCTGTGAAAGCTGGTAGAATAGAATGGATAGACTACCTACTGAAAAATGGCGCTAATGTTAACGCTAAAGATAAATTTGGCAATACTCCTCTGCATCTTGCAGCTGAAGCCGGAAATGTGGATATATTGAACTTATTGCTTAAAGCAGACCCTGATTGTATTAACGCTCAAGGCTCATGGGACAAGACCCCTCTCCATTATGCAGCTGAAGCTGGGCAAGAAGACGCATTGGCTTTGTTACTTGAAAGAGGCGCTAATGTTAGCGCTCAAGATAGGGCATCCAAGACCCCTCTCCATTATGCAGCTGAAGCCGGAAATGTGGATATATTGGAGTTGTTACTTGCACACGGTGCTAATATTAACTGCAAAGATACCATATCAGGCAGTACTCCTCTGCATTATGCAGCTGAAGCTGGGGAAGAAGACGCTTTGAGTTTCTTGCTTGCACGCGGTGCTGATGTTAACGTTAGAGATAATGATAAATGGACTCCTCTCCATTATGCAGCTCACTACGGACAAGAAGGCACTTTGAGTTTGTTACTTCAAAACGGTGCTGATATTCGCCTCAAAGATAAATTGGACAGTACTCCTCTGCACCATGCAGCTCACTCTGGACAAGAAGGCGCTTTGAGTTTGTTACTTCAAAACGGTGCTGATGTTAACGCTCAAAATGGTCAGAAGGCTACTCCTCTGCATTCTGCAGCTTCACAGGGACACGAGGGCATTGTGCAGACTTTGCTGAACATGGGCGCTGAAGTGAAGGCTCTAGATAACAATGGAGACATTCCTTATTACCATGCTAAAACCCTTAAAATGAAAAGCATTCTATACTTCAATGGCGCTAATCTTAGTATTGTAGACGATCAAGGAAGATTTTCTCTAGAACCTCTAGTAGGCCAGGAAGCAGCAACCTCTAAAGCCGAACAACAATGCTTAGTGGATATACGAAATCAGACACCTATCAAGGATTTTCTATATACAATGACTGAAGGTTTTCAGTCAGAATATTCCGCATCTCTAACTGGCGATGCTGCTGCAACAGACGCAACAACCACAGAATAAGGAAAATATTATGGCGCAAGAGGCGCAAACAATCGACAATAACCCTAGCATATTTGATCTGTATCAAGCTTTTGTAGCAGGCAATAAAAGGCCTATAAAAAAATTTCTAAAGAAGGGTGGGGACATTAATTCGAAAAATAACGGTAATATGGCCCTATTGCATTTTGCAGCGCGCGCAGGCAACGTAAAGTTAATAAAGTTCCTACTGGACAAAGGTGCTGCCCCCGACTGCAAAGATAAATATAGCTGGACTCCTCTCCATTATGCAGCTAAATCTGGACAAAAAGGAACTCTGAGTTTGTTACTTGCACGCGGTGCTGATATTAGCTGCAAAGATAAATATGGCAAAACTCCTCTCCATTGTGCAGCTAAATCTGGGCAAGAAGGAACATTGACTTTGTTACTTGCACGCGGTGCTGATATTAACTGCAAAGATAACGCAGACTGGACTCCTCTCCATTGTGCAGCTAAATCTGGACAAGAAGGCACTTTGAGTTTGTTACTTACACGCGGTGCTGATCCTGACTGCAAAGATAATGGTCGCTTGACCCCTCTGCATGTTGCAGCTTACTCTGGGCAAGAAGGCGCTTTGAGTTTGTTACTTGCACGCGGTGCTAATGTTCACTGCAAAGACATTGGTCGCTTGACCCCTCTCCATTATGCATCTCACTATGGGCAAGAAGGCGCTTTGAGTTTGTTACTTCAAAACGGTGCTGATATTAACTGCAAAGGTTATCGTAGCTGGACTCCTCTCCATTATGCAGCTAAATCTGGACAAAAAGGAACTTTGAGTTTGTTACTTGCACACGGTGCTGATATTAACTGCAAAGGTGCAGGTGGCCGGACTCCTCTCCATTGTGCAGCTGAATCTGGACAAGAAGGCACTTTGAGTCTGTTACTTGCAGCACGCGGTGCTGATCCTGACTGCAAAGATAGTAATGGCTGGACTCCTCTCCATTATGCAGCTAAATCTGGACAAAAAGGAACTCTGAGTTTGTTACTTGCACGCGGTGCTAATGTTCACTGTCAAAATTATCTTGACTATACTCCTCTGCATCTTGCAGCTGAATCTGGGCAAGAAGGCACTTTGAGTCTGTTACTTGCACGCGGTGCTTATATTCGCTTCAAAGGTGTAAGTGGCCAGACTCCTCTGCATCTTGCAGCTAAAGCTGGAAATACGGGTATATTGAACTTATTGCTTAAAGAAGACCCTGATTGCATTAACAATCCAGACTCATGGGGCAAGACTCCTCTGCATCTTGCAGCTGAATATAGACAAGAAGGCGCTTTGAGTTTGTTACTTGCACGCGGTGCTGATCCTGACTGCAAAGATGAGGATGGCAAAACTCCTCTCCATTATGCATCTCACTATGGGCAAGAAGGCGCTTTGAGTTTGTTACTTGCACGCGGTGCTGATCCTGACTGCAAAGATAAGGATAGCTGTACACCTCTCCATTATGCATCTCACTATAGGCAAGAAGGCGCTTTGAGTTTGTTACTTGCACGCGGTGCTGATATTAACTGCAAAGATAAATATGGCTGGACTCCTCTCCATTATGCAGCTCACTCTGGGCAAGAAGACGCATTGACTTTATTACTTGCACGCGGTGCTGATCCTGACTGCAAAGATAAGGATAGCAAAACTCCTCTCCATTGTGCAACTAAATCTGGAAAGCTACAAGCATTGAGTTTGTTACTTCAAAACGGTGCTAATGTTCACTGCAAAGATAAGGATGGCTGTACTCCTCTGCACCATGCAGCTCACTTTGGACAAGAAGGCGCTTTGAGTTTGTTACTTCAAAACGGTGCTGGTATTAACTGCAAAGATGAGGATGGCAAAACTCCTCTGCACCATACAGCTTCACAGGGACACGAGGGCATTGTGCAGACTTTGCTGAACATGGGCGCTGATGTTAACGCTATAGCCTCAGACGGATACATTCCTTATTACCATGCTAAAACCCTTAAAATAAAAAGCATTCTATACTTAAGCGGCGCTAATCTTAGTATTGTAGGCGATCAAGGAAGATTTGCTCTAAAACCTCTAGTAGGCCAGGAAGCAGCAAGCCATAGAGCCGAACAACAATGCTTAGTGGATATACGAAATAAGACACCTCTCGAGGATTTTCTATATGCAATGACTGCAGATTTTCAGTCAGAATATGAAGCATCTCTAACTGGCGATGCGGCTGCAACAGAAACAACAACCACAGAATAAGGGGAATATTATGGCACAAGAAGTACCAACACGCGACAATAGTGCTACCATAATTGCTTTGTGTAACGCTCTTGCAGAAGGTGATAAAAAACCTATAGAAGAATTTCTAAGCAAGGGTGGCGATATTAATTTAACCAATTGTACTGAGATAACCCTACTGCATTATGCTGCGTTCATGAATAAAGCAGCAGATGCTGCCTACACAGATAAAGAAATCATTACCTACCTACTAGATAAAGGTGCTGATATTAATGCAAAAGATGTACAAGGCTTCACCATTGTACATTATGCAACTCAATCTGGAAAATTAGAGGCATTGGAGTTTTTACTTGCACAAGCCCCTCATCTTATTAATGCCCAAGATAGCGAGGGCTTGACCCCCCTGCATCATGCAATTTTATCTCAAAACACAGAAGCAGTAGCAATGTTGCTAGGGGTCAAAGATGCATATTGTATGGTTAACACCCCAGATATTTGTGGCCTTACCCCTCTCCATTATGCCGCCCTGGCTAGTAATATAGATATGTTACAGGAGCTATTAAAAATTGAACATACTGATATCAATGCCAATGACCATGGGGACCGTACTCCTATAGATTACGCACTAAATGCTGGAAACCATGAAGCAATACGTATGATGACAGGTGATGGTGCCGAACATGAGGAGTTAAATGAGGGCGGCAAAACTCCTCTACATTATGCCGCTATATCTAACAATACCGTGCTAATAGAGTTTTTACTAACACAAAATGCTGATCTTATTGAGTCCCACGATAATGTGAATATGACCCCTCTGCATTACGCAGTTCAAGCTAGAAACCACGCAGCCAGCTATGTGTTACTCGAAAAAGGTGCCGCAGTTAACGCTCACAATATATTCGGCCTTCCCCCTATACATTATGTAGAGCACCATCACGATCCGGAAATATATGCGACTTTAATACTCAACGGCGCCGAGATACCCGCCCTATCCCCAGATGATTTTAGAGATACCGCTCAAAATACAGGCTAATCAAGAAGATTTAGTATAGAATTCCTTGTAAATAAGATGCGCTATTTTGGCTATTGATTTAAGGTGATCCCCTCTTTTGGGGTTCTTATCGGACTTGGAATATATTGCAAGGGCTACGTGGCCCTTGCCTTTTGGCAAATATATTATACCAACATCACTGAAAGTAGCATATTCATGCCCTCTGCCATTTCTGTCCCACCATGATCCTGTCTTATGAGAGGTTTTTACATGATATGGCAAATGCTTTGTAATTCTTTCATTCTCAGTGCATCTAGACATTATATCAAGGAGCATTTCTGAATAATCTCTACCTAAAATAGACCCATTAAACAAGTCAACCAAAAGATTCATCATAGATCTTGGTGTAGCAGTATCTGTATTATTATAAAAATATTCTTTAGCGGCAATTCTTCTCTGATTCAGAGGTTGGTTTTTAATCTCATCCTTCCAATTCTTTAAAGTTCTTCCTATCTTGGTCTTTGGTATGTCCATACCACTTGTAATATAATATAAATCTTCACAATTATTGTTTAAATTTATCTCCTTGAACCCAAGAGAATGTATAAAATTGCTAGTGGCCCTCACTCCACCTATATACTTTAAAATAACATCTGTAGAGCTATTACAACTTATTGCCATCATAGCTTCTAAAAGATTATGGATTGATATTATAAGGCTAGGATAGGTCAAGTAATAGCCCATACGCCCTGAACCAAGAACCAAATCATGAGGCTCTATGCGGACCATTTTGGATAGTGATATATTTTTATTTTTAACTTGATGAAGTAAATAAATAGCCACAGGAAGCTTCATTGTAGAAGCCATTTTAAATAATTCATCCTGCCTATAGTGAAAAAACTTACCACTTTCAATATGTATTGCAGCAACACCTATAGTCAATTTCTTCTCTTTCTCTATATGGGATATTTGCTTAGTGATATGCGCATAATCAGCATTTGTATGGGCTGCAAAAAGAACTATAGATAGCAAAATTAAGATTTTTCTCATAACAAAATTGTGAATATACAGGATATGAGTATATATATGGGCCACAGAGAGTCAATAATAAATGGGGCCAACTTAAAGGGTTTACTAAATAATAATTGATCTGATTCAACATAGAATTTTTCCATTGTCTTGCCGGAATTTTGCTAGCAAAATATCCGGTATCCACATTATCCTAATTCCCTGTCTCAAAGTATTTTGGATCCCGTGTCAAGCACGGGGAGACAAAAGACCCGCACAATGACACCCCAAGCGAAAGTAGAACAATGGCATAAAATATAAAACTTTTGATTGACATTTTATAAAAATTGTTCAATTTATGTTGTATGTATTTTGGTAATTTAGCAGATAAAAAGCTCTATCTAGAAATCTTTCAAAACTATAATAAGTTTGAAGAATATAATATTGTTTTTGGACTTGATCACGTAATATGTTTCTATGTTCAAGAAGAAGAATACATAGACATATCTGGTTATTCAAAAGAGGCTGCCTTCATACAATTTCAATATAATTACGAAAAACTCAACTACTTCTTTTACCCCTATTTCTTTGAACTTTTTATTACTATCTTGTCATGGGGATGGAATATATGCTTCTACTCCACCCAAAGACCTAAAATAGATGAAATACTTCTAGAAAAATACTTTACTAAATTTTTAGCTCAATATACAAAAGAGCCCAAGGAATTTTATAGATATTTACTCAAAGAAGAAAGAATCAGAATATTTTCTGGTGACATGATACAATCAACATTTACAACAAAAGACCTGCAAGGTAGTTTTGATCTTGAGCATCTGCTAAAAAAAGATCTATCTATTGTATCTGAAGAAACTAGTAACACTATCCTAATAGAGCATTTTAGGCCTTTTGTATTAGGTGGCCAATATCCTTATATTGCTCTGGATGGCAATGCATCTATCAATTTCTCTATATATTTTGAGTTAATACTTGAAATGTGCCTTAATAAGCAGGAAAAGGAGATTCCTGTAGAATTTCTTGAAACAAACTATTCTGCAAGCAATAATGCATTTTATATCGGGGGTATTCTATCTCATATCAAAAATCTTCTTAAACTAAATATGGCTTATTCTCTAAGGCAGGCACTTGATATAGCAATCCATAATAAAGAATATTATAAAGGCTCTATGCCTAAACATATATATGATACTCCTTGGCACCTCTCACCAATTCCTGCTCTTAATCCATTATCGGCAAAATTTATTCGGGCTGGAGAAAAAACTCTAAAAGATTTTCAAAAGAAGTCTGCACGCTTGCTTGACCCTATTATGAGTCAATGATATATTTCATTCAAACTATATATTTCTTACTTCTATGAACAAAAAGGTAATAACAAGATTTGCTCCCTCTCCTACTGGATTTCTACATATAGGGGGCGCTAGAACTGCTTTATTCAATTATCTATTTGCTAAGCATCATAACGGCAAATTCTTGCTTAGAATTGAGGATACAGATCGCGCAAGGTCAAGTGATGCAGCAATCAATGCAATCATTGAAGGAATGAAATGGCTTGAGCTTAAATATGATGAGGAACCAATTTATCAATTTTCTCGATCTGATATACATGCGGCTAAAGCAAAAGAGCTTGTATCTTCAGGAAAAGCCTATTTCTGCTTTATGAGCCAAGACGAAATAAACTCAAAGCGCGAAATGGCAATTCAGAATAAGCAATCTTTTATTTTAAACAGCCCTTGGAGGGATGCGGATCCAGCCACTTATCCTAAAGATATAAAGCCAGTTATAAGGCTAAAAGCACCAAGAGAAGGCCATACAATAATCAAAGATTTAATCCAGGGCGATATATCCGTTCCAAATGAAACATTGGATGATATGATTCTCCTTAGGAGCAATCAAACTCCAACTTATATGCTTGCAGTAGTTGTAGATGATTATGATATGGGTATCACTCATATTATTAGAGGGGATGACCATTTAACTAATGCTGCAAGGCAAATTTTACTATATAAAGCTTTTGGATGGGAGGTGCCTGAAATGGCCCATATTCCTCTAATTCATGGGCCAGATGGGGCTAAATTATCAAAAAGACATGGGGCCTTGGGAATAGAAGCTTACAAAGATATGGGATATTTACCAGATGCGCTTTGCAATTACTTGCTAAGGCTTGGCTGGGCATCTGGAGATAAGGAAATAATCTCTAGAGAAGAAGCTATAAACCTATTCTCAATGCAGGGCATAGGAAAAGGCCCAGCAAGAATAGATTTTGATAAAATGAAGCATGTTAATTCTATCTATCTTAGAGATATGGATAACAAAATTCTTGCAGATAAAATATTTGCTGATTTAGGGGAAGTATCTGATCAATCGCAAGAAGCCATTCTAAAGGCTATAGATTTGATCAAGCCAAGATGTGCTCTGACCAAAGAAATGGCAGAACTAGCTAAGATATTCGTTATAGGTAAAGATATTACTATAAGCAAAGATGCCTTAGAGGTACTTAAAAATTCTGATAATATACTAATTGAAGAGATTATTGAATTAATAGATCAATCTGGTGATTTAAGCACAATATCTGATTCTATAAAAGAATATGCTAACAGAAAAGGCCTGAAATTAGGGGAGGTGATGAAGCCTATCAGAGCTTTAATAACAGGGCTTATAAATTCCCCAAGTGTTTTTGAAATAATTAAAATCTTAGGGAAGGAAGAATCACTAAAAAGGCTCAAGAATCAAAATGTTAAGTGATCAATTACTCAATCTATGGAATTCTAAAAGATTTGCAACTTCCTGGATTTTAGGTGGAAGCAATATAGAAGATATATATTCAAGTATCAAAATTTTTGCTGAAAATATTATGTCTGCTGGCAATATATCTATTGAAAATAACCCAGATTTTTACCTCTTAAAAAAGGAAGAAACAAAATCTATTACTGTCCAGCAAGTCAGGAAATTACAAGATTTTCTTGCCACAACACCAGCAATTAGTGAATATAAAATTGCTATCATATATGAAGCTGACCTAATGAATAACCACGCTTCAAACTGCTGCCTTAAAATGCTAGAAGAACCTCCTAAAAACACTTTTTTGTTTCTTATCACAACAGAGCCCACAAATTTATCTACAACTATTAAATCTAGATGTCATAAATTAAATATAGAATTTAAAAACAGCCATGATCTCTCCTCTTCATATGAAGATTTACTAGATTTATTATTAAATAGTGATATTAACAAGAAAATCAAGTATTTAAAGGAAATAAGCACCAAACCAAAGGAGGCTTCTTGGGAAGAGTTTTGCTCTAATTGCTTAAGCTTAGTGATAAGAGTTGCTCAATATAATATAGGGGGAAGCGTCAGCCTTGTAGATAAAGAAAAACAATATGTTTCAAAAATGAATATATCAGGCAAACAGGCTGCATTACGACTTGAGAAGGTGAAAAATATTATTAAAGATGAAAAGAAATTTGACCTAGATAAAAAACACATAGGAATACTTTTATTAGAATGTTTGAGTTAGATAGCTTATTATTTTCTACTATTGAATCGAAGCTAAAAATAAAGCCAGAAACCAAAAAGGCTTTAAATCGCTTGGGTATCTATGACGTGAGAGATCTTTTATTCCATATTCCTTCTGCATATTCTCATTTAAAAATTTTCCCCTCTCCTGGTGAGATCAAGCTAGGGGAAAGAGTTGTTTTAAAAGGAGAAATTCAAGATATAGAAAGCTCCAAAAGAGCCCGCTCCCCTACTAAAATCTATCTAGATACAAAGATTGGCAATATCTGCCTGATATTCTTTAATAAAATTCCTGTTTTTATATTTAATTCACTCAAAATAGGCAAAGAAATTACAATTGATGGCACAATAGATATAAACAATAATTACTATCAAATCGCACATCCAGAATTTGTATTTGATATCAAGTCACTTCGCAGCCTTGAAGCCAGATATCCTTTAACTTATACCCTGAATAACAGGCAATTGTGCAATTATATTAAGAAAATATTTGATTTATTTACAGATAAAATCTTAGCGCAGGATCCTTTTTTTAAGCAAATTTTTAGAGCATTAAAAGGGCTGCATTTTCCAGAAAATGATAATGTTAAAGCTCTAGAAAAACACAGACAAGAGCTTGCAAAATATGAGTTACTTTCTAATCAAATTAATCTTGTAAGAATTAGAGAAGATATTGGCGCAAATGAAGGCCGAAGCTTTGAAATTCAAACTGCTATGCAGCAGGAAATTTTAGAAGGAATAGGCTTTTCTTTAACCCCCTCTCAATCTAAGGCTCTTCAGGAAATAGAACAAGATCAAACAAATCCTGTAAGGATGGTACGAATGCTCCAAGGAGATGTGGGGGCAGGAAAAACATTAGTTGCCCTTATGAGCATAATAAATGTACTTCAAAAAGGCATGCAATCTGTTTTAATGGCTCCTACTGAAATTTTAGCTAGGCAACATTATAATTTTTTCACCAAAGCCTTGGGCAATTTCTCTAATGAAATTGGCTTACTTACAAGCAAAACTAAAAATAAAAGCAGCATTCTACAAAAATTGAAAGATGGTGAAATCAAGATATTAATAGGCACTCACGCCATATTTCAAGAAAAAGTTATATTTCAAAATTTGGCTTACATTATTATAGATGAGCAGCATAAGTTTGGGGTGCAGCAAAGATTAGAACTGATCAACAAAGCCGATAAGCCAGACCTTCTTGTCATGACAGCAACCCCGATACCAAGGAGCCTTACACTTACGATGTTTGGTGATATGGAAAATTCGAAATTAATAGGCAAACCTAGGGGGAGAAAATCTATCATTACAAATACTATCCCCAAGTCTAAAATAGAGGCAATTATAGATTCTATACAAAGAAAGCTAGATATAGGGGAAAAAATATATTGGGTTTGTACATTAATCGAGAAAGATGAAGAAACTGATCAAAATACTCACCTAACAGATATATACACAAGGGCAGAGCAGCTGAAATCTATCTATCCTGAAATAGTAGGCATTATCCATGGTAAAATGAAAAATGAAGAAAAGGATTTTATCATGGAACAATTTAAAAATGGTGCCATAAAAATCCTTGTAGCTACTACCGTTATAGAAGTAGGCATAGATGTTCCAGACGCTACTCTTATTATTATAGAAAATGCAGAGCAATTTGGCCTGTCTTCTCTCCATCAATTGCGTGGACGCGTTGGCCGGAGCGACCTACAATCTCATTCGATCCTTCTTTATGAACCATCAAGAACTAGTAATATAGCCAAAGAGCGCTTAAAAATTATGAGAGAAAGCGAAGATGGCTTCTATATAGCAGAGCAAGATCTGATTTTAAGAGGCGGTGGGGAGATTTTAGGCACTAAGCAAAGCGGTGAGCAAAGATTTGTATTCGCCGATTTAGCAAAAGATACTGATATATTAATTGCATCCAACAAAGAAGCATTAAATATATCAAAAAGTAAGAGCTTAGAGCAATATCCTCTATTACTAGATCTCTTCAAGAAACGCAAAGCATCAAAGGACATACTTGAATAATCCCCATCAAGTGCAGAAATGACGGGGAAAAGCTTTAAATACAAATTTGCTACTAGATCTATGCACCATCAGTGCAAGCTAGAGGTGCATCGCCTATAACTGATACATCAGTAGTAATTTCTACATTCACCGCCGGATTCAGCCAATCAGTCAAATTCCCTCCTGGAAGCATAGATTTGACAAAGGCAAGGCCCCCTTCTGCAGGGCGATGCACCTCTTCTGGTTCAAGCCCCATCTCCGCTTGCTCATGCGCTGTATAGCCTGCAACAGTAGCCATCAAAAAACCTTTTAATAGTAGACCTACCTTTGCATGAGTCTGAAAAGGAACTTTATGTTTATCTGGTATTGTAGGTAGTTCTAGCCTTGGAAAAGAACCTCTTCTGAGCAAATTTCCTATAGCTTGTCTAGGTGCGTGCAGAGCAACCTCTGCTGTTAATAATAATGCTTGTGACATAATAAAACTCTCGTTTTGGGGTTGGCATCTTTGATGTTAGCATAGAAACTTCTTGTTTAAAAATAGTTAACCCAAACAACGAAATTAAAGAAATAAGTCGTGACAAAAATACAATGGTTAAGAATTTAACTATTCGTGATTTAAGCGTCAAATCATATGAAACCCTTATCATAGCAAGCATCTATGGGATATAAGAAATTTGATTTGGTTATTTTTACAAAAAAATATAGTTAATAAATTAGACGTTTATTAATAGAGCGCTATAATCTTCTAAGGACTAGACTAACATTAGTGCCACCAAATCCAAATGAATTAGTCATAGCATATTCTATATCAGCATCCCTAGCTAAGCCTGGCACCAGATCTATTCTAGCACCATCTATTGGGTCCTCTAAATTGATTGTTGGTGGAGCCACTTTGTTTTGCATAGCTAGGGTAGTAAATATCGCCTCAATAGCACCAGCCGCACCAAGTAAATGGCCTGTCATAGATTTTGTTGCAGACATAAGGACATTAGGATTAGAATCAGCAAAGATTTTCTCAGCAGCCCTTAACTCTATTTCATCCCCTACTGGCGTAGAGGTGGCATGTGCATTAATATAATCCACCTTCGAAGAGTCAATTTTAGCATCTCTCAAAGCATTTTCCATAGCATAAAGCGCCCCTAAACCATCAGGATGAGGGGAAGTTATATGACTTGCATCACCGCCCATACCATATCCTGCAATCTCACCATATATTTTTGCCCCACGCTTTTTTGCATGCTCATATTCCTCTAGAACTAAAACTCCAGACCCTTCGCCCATTACAAAGCCATCTCTAGCTTTATCCCAAGGCCGTGAGGCTCTTTCAGGAGTATCATTAAATCCTGTAGAGAGGGTTCTAGATGCTGCAAATCCACCTATCCCTATAGGCGTGATAGAAGCTTCTGCGCCCCCCACAACCATAACGTCAGCATCACCATATTTAATAATCCTGGCACCATCGCCTATAGCATGAGCACCTGTTGCACAAGCTGTTACCACAGCATGGTTAGGGCCTCTAAAGCCATATTTTATAGAAACATTTCCAGATACAAGGTTGATTAGGGAGGAAACTAGAAAGAAAGGACTCACCCTTCCCCCATTGTCTAGTAATATAGAATTCTGCTCAATATTTCTTAGGCCGCCAATGCCTGAACCAATTAGAACGCCTGTTCGCCTTCTATCTTCTTCAGTCTCTGCTACCCAGCCACTATCCTCAACAGCCTCAATAGCGGCGGCATAACCATACTGGATAAAGAGATCCATCTTCTTAGTATCTTTAGGCTCAATGTATTTTGTAGGATCAAATCTATTACCTATTTCACCAGCAACTTTGCATGGAGATCTCTCAGAATCAAAGGATTCTATATTTTTGATTCCACTCCTGCCAGAAATGACTCCATCCCAGCTGGTCTCTACATCCAACCCAAGCGGAGAAATCATCCCCAGGCCTGTTATTACGACTCTTCTAGACATATTATATTTAATAGCTAATTTCTAGATCAGATTTACGCCTTAGCGTTTTCTTGAATATAATTTACAGCATCTGCAACCGTTACAATTTTAGTTGCTGACTCATCAGGAATATTACAATCAAACTCAGCCTCAATAGCCATCATAAGTTCAACTGTATCAAGAGAATCTGCACCTAAATCATTTACAAATCTTGATTCAGGAGTGATCTTGTCCACATCAATCCCTAAAGTGGTTGAAGTAATCTTGATAATTTTTGATTCCACATCACTCATATAATATTACCCTTTTTATGTTTATTGATTGAGCTAGTGAGGGCAAAAGCACCAGGCAGCCCCCTTTATTCAAAACTCACGAGATTTTTACCATAAATCCACACCAATATCTAGCAAAAATAGTATTCATCCTTAAAAAAACCCTTATAAAAGCACAAAAAGATCTAAAATGGCTGACGGAGCGAAAAAGCTGCAGATAAAGTCCCTTCATCTAAATAATCAAGCTCACCCCCTATTGGTATTCCACTTGCAAGCCTTGTAATGTGAATATTTAAGTCTTTCATATATTCTGTAATATAAAAAGCTGTAGTCTGACCTTCTGTTGTAGAATTGGTGGCTATAATTAATTCCTGCACATCATATTTCATGCACCTATCCATAAGAGCAGGAAGCCTAAGGCTTTCAGGGCTAGTACCTTTTGCAGCGCTAAGAGCCCCGCCTAAAACATGGTAATATCCTCTAAAAACTCCACTACGCTCCATTGCCCATAAATCTGCTACAGATTCAACAACAGCCACCACATCCTTCATTCTGGTATCATCTAGACAAATAGAGCATGGGGATGAAATATCCAAATTGCCACAATCTTTACAATTTTTGATCTTATCCTTCGTATGTATCAGCATATCAACCAGGTTACCTAACCTTACATCAGGATCTTGCAGCATATGTAGTACAATTCTCCTGGCAGACCTAATACCTAACCCTGGAAGCTTTGAAAATAAATATATTAATTTCTCTATTTCACTTTGCGATTTCATTAAAGCCCTTAAAATTTAAAGCCCGAAGGAAGATTAAGGTGAGCAAAAGCTCCTGACACCGCCTTCTCAGAATCTGCCTCTGCTTTAGCTTTAGCCGAATTAAATGCAGCTACAACAAGGTCCTCTAATATCTCTGTTTCATCAGGGTTTACTATAGATTTGTCTAAAGATACAGATTTCATCTGACCGGCGCCATTGAGTACCACTTCTACCATCTCCCCCCCAGACTTTCCTGTATATTCTTTATTCTCAAGCTCAGTCTTCATCTCTTGCATCTTGCCCTGCATCTCTTGAGCCTTTTTCACTAATTCTGAAAAACCTTCCATAACACCTCAAATTAATTCCTCAGCGTACATAATATACTGTATTAATCGCTTGCACAAGAATAATGCCTCCTTTAAAAAGGATTACTCAATCCATGCCATTCTCTCTCTCCCCCTATCATTCCCGCCTTAGGTCAGGGATCCATATTACCTTGAATTCCACCTAAAACTTTTTTACATAATCCGTCAACGAATTATATAACTTTTACACGCGATGACAGTAGAGGAATGCGGGAAGACAGAAGAAACTCTTACTTGCTAATAAAAAACGGCCCTGAAAATTGAATCCCCAGAGCCGTAGAAACAAAAAATTAGGTCCTAATTAGAAGGCTAATTTAGCACCAAGTACAAAGGCTGTACCTTTGAATTTTTGCTTTTTAGTATCTTCATAAAGAGCTGGAAGCTTACCTCTTCCATCAAAGAATGTTACTTCTGCAAAAGGCATTAATCCAGGGGCTAGCTTATAATCTGTCCCAAGAACAACACTATTCATTTTACTACCTTGAACTTCAGATTTATAATATGACACACTTGCAGCAACTGGGCCTTGGCTATATACTGCACCCGCTGTGTAGAGCTTCTTTTCTCTATTTTTACCAAATACTTCTACTGACCCATTTTTACCATGATCTGCATAAGAAGCCACAAAAGTATAAGCACCATGAGTAATTGCTCCGCCAATATCGTATGCTTTTAAATTAGGCATTTTATATGTTGCAGCATCCGGATCATCTCCTTTGAACCCCTTCTTAGCAGCTTTCCCGCATTCGCCTGATACTCCAAGCTTAAAGCTTGTCATATCATTAATATGGTGCTCAAAAGTAAGAGCAGCAGATGTTACATCTTTCATAGCATAAGTATCTGTAAAGGTATTATCCCCATATGTAAAAGATTTTTGCATCTTTTTATCTTCTTCTGTATCCCTAACAGTTGAACTACCAAAGTTAGTAGCATCCGGTACATATGATATACCAAATCGGAAGCCTGACATATCAGGGGAATAGTAAGTAATCTTACGCGCTGTTTCTAAGCTCTTTGAATCTGTACTTAAATAATTACCCGGAAACATTGGAACTGAAGTAATATCTTTTCCAGCATGCCTTACTGTAAGAAATGCATAATTTTCAGCGTCATCACCCGTAGCTCTAGCATAGCTCAGTGCATCCACTCTCATATTTGTAGCAGCATCAAAGTTAGATCCAAGCTCTAATTTACCCATATCAGTTTCCATAAAGATATGGCTCCTATCATAAGATGGAGATCCTGTACCTCTTGTGGAAGCATTAAGAGCTATTTGGGCGCCATATTTCAAATCCTCTTTTTCTGCCTCAATTCTAGCTCCAACAAAAGCATTTGTATATGTTGTAAAATCTTTTTTATTGGCACTTAAATTTCTGTCTGCACCCTTTATGTGTTTTTGGCTTAAGCCAGCGCCTTCAAACAAAAATCTACCCTGTAATTTTGTTGAAACTTCAGTAGCGAAAGCCCCTGAAGATAGTGCCAATGATATAGCACTTGCTGTTAAAAGTTTTTTCATAAAGATTCTCCATAATAATTTTGGCAGTACAGTACAACTTTTTAAGCAAATTTGCAAGTCAGATCAAGTGCGTCAACACAACCAAGAGACCAATGTGTCATATTAGGCACCACTAGTTGCACTCATAGATTCTAAAGCGCTTTTTCCAGCCTTTTAATAGAATTTTCTTTACCTATAAGAGGAAGTAATTTTGCCATCTCAGGCCCATGGCTTATGCCTGTCAAAGCCAATCTAAGCGGCATAAAGAGTTCTTTCCCCTTTTTGCCAGTTGCAGCAGAAATTTTACCCGTCCAATCTTTCCAACTATCAGTAGTAAATTCCCCTTTAGGGAAAGTGTCTATAGCAGATCTCAAAACATCTTTTTGCTCAATCTTTTGTTTTTCTGGTTCATTAGCGCATATATTCCACCAGGAAATTACGTCATGGATTGTGTCTATATTCCCCTTCACTGAATTCCAAAAATTCTCATCAATTCCCCTCACGCCGAATAAATCCAGCTTCTTACTAGCTTCTTCATAAGTCAAGTGAGTCACTATCTTATGGTTTAATCTTAGCAAATCTTCTGGAATATAGGTAGTGGGCGAGTTAGAGAATTTGCTTATATCAAAGTTCTTAGCAAGCAAATTCATATCGCTAAATGTTCCTACTGGAAGAGAGGAGCCTATAAAGGCAAAGAAGTTATTTATTGACATAGGGTCAAGAAATTTCTCATCTCGTAAGGCTTCTATCTCAAAGCCACCTTTACGCTTAGAAATTTTATCTTCAGCAGATTTTACCAGGCTCAAATGGCCAAAATTAGGAGCTTTGAAGCCTAAAGCCTCAAACAATTGCATCTGAATAGCCGTATTGGAAACATGATCCTCACCCCTAATAATATGCGATATATTAAATTCAGCATCATCCAAGCAAGAGCACAGCATATAGGTCATAGAGCCATTTTCTCTAACTAAAACTGGATCACTTAAGTGCCTCCCCTCATAATGAACCTTCCCCTTAACCATATCATCCCATTCTATGGGCACATCCTCTACTAAAAAACGGTAATGGGGTCTTCTACCTTCACTCTCATATCTTGCAATATCATCTATTGTTAGCTTTAATGCAGCCCTATCATATATAGGAGGTTTACCAGAGCTTAGTAAGAGCTTCCTCTTGATCTCTAATTCTGATTCATTCTCATAACATGGATATAATCGGCCAGATTGAATAAGCGCATTCTTAGCCACCTCATATTTATCAAGTCTTTTTGATTGATAGAATATTTCATCCCACTCAATTCCAAGCCAGGTTAAGTCTTCTATTATTTTTTGTTTATATTCCTCACGAGAACGCTCTAGGTCAGTATCATCAATACGAAGTATAAATTTTCCTGAATATTTCTTAGAATATAGATAATTGACAAGAGCAGTCCTCGCATTCCCTACATGAAGCATACCTGTAGGAGAAGGAGCAAATCTTGTTATTACCTGTTTATTATCCATGAAAATGCTTTCAGCTAAAAATCATCCCCCAACAAATAAGCAATCATTGGGGGAATTTTATAGAATTAGAACTTAATTTTGACCTTTAATGAACCTTGGTGGCCTCTATATTTATCTGAAAGGTTCAGATCATAACCAGCACCATATTCAATATTATCAACATAAGTAGTTAAGCTGGTACCAATATTAGCAGCAAAATTAGCTGCTCTTTGACCAACATAACTTGTCATATTTGTTGAACTCAAAGGCTTAAACTCACCTTTTGGTGTTTTAACTCCAATACCATATTGCAGGTTAACATGAGCCTCTGGTGTAAAAACCATGTCATCCCAGCTTACATTATTTGTATATTGAGCACCAAGCAATGCAGCTGTTTTAGCAGATGCTTTATGCTTTACATGCTTGTTCTGGATACCAGCACCAGTTTCTTTAAACTCAATATCATTCACTCTTGTAAGCCTTAAGCCAACACTTGGAGTAAAGACACCGCCATCAGAAGCAATGTAATTATATCCTACACCTATTTCTGCATTTAGAGCTTCAGCAGTATATTTGGCATTAGCATTAGCTGTACCCGTTTTATCACCAATTCTCTTTTCTCTAGAAGAAATTTTATTGGAAGATGCAGTTAGGCCCGCTCTTACAAAGAAGTTATCATAGAAACTATAACTACCATAACCACTGAACATCCAGCTATTTGATTTCAGCTTATCACCTGACTTTGTTCCTTTAAATTTAACATTAGAGGATGTATTAGCAACCGCAAACCCAACTATTGTCTTATCGTCAAGCATTGTATCGATACCAACAACTGAACCAAAGCTAGAGGAATTATAGGCTGATGATAATTTTCTAGTCTTCTGCTGCGCAGTGCCACCAGTTACCCTGCCCCATAGGCCAAATTTCTCTGACGCGTCACCAGCCGCCACACCTAAAGGTGCGCTAGCTTTCAGCTTACCAGCAGGCTGATTTGATACTGGAGGAGCAAAAGTTGCTGCCACTAAATCATTGAGCCTTCCTGTAGCCTGATTAGCAACCTCATTCATAGCATCCCCAATAACAGCAGTGGTTTTTTCTATACTTTCCTCAGTTGATGCATATCTCTTAGCAGCATCGGTAGGGTTTGCAGCATTTCCGATATCATCAGCAAGCTCATTGTTATCTTTTAGAACTGCAGTCAATGGTGCTCTTTGTGTTTCAGGAATATTTAAGCTTGATACTGCCTCATCTGTTGCATCATCAACAAGAAGATAAGCAGAATCTCCTTTAACATCCAGCTTCACACTTCTAAATAAGTGATTTGTTGAAATTGTTGTCTTAGCAAGCAAGTTCTTAAATGCATTTCCATCAACATCTTCATAATTAGAGTTAAAGTTGATAATTTTACGGCCCTTCTCAATAGAAGAACCTTTTCTCGCATCTAGAGCGAGCATTAAGCCTGAAAGTCCGCTAATATCAACATTAGCAGAATCTTTTAAGTTAAGCACAGTACCCGCAGCAACATTATCAACACTTATAGTGTTGGATAATGTTGTATTACCTTTAACAGCAAACGAGCCACCTAGATCAAGATGAGCATTATCAGCTACATAATTACCACTCAAGATAGTATCAGACGCAGTAGAAACTGTCGCATCCTTATGGTTTAATGCATTTGCGTAAATATCCCCTTGAACCTTTACAGAAGCGCCTCGCGTATTAACATTTAACTGAGCAAGAGGAGCTCCTCTTTCACCAGCCATAGGCATCTCAATTCCTGCCCCTTTGATATTAACTATACCCGCAGCAACTGCAGCGCCTTTTGCAGCAATATGACCGCCCTCAAGTACGTTTGCAGTAGCACCACCAGAAAGGTCTGTACGTCCCACAGCTTTTCTGAAGGTTATAGAATTTGCATTAGGAGTGAATTTTGTAGCATAAGCATCCTTAAATGTAACATCTCCTGCAAAAGATACTTCAGCAAGCTTGTCATCATCCTTCCCAAGCACTAGCTCAGGAGAGTCAGAATCACCTTTGAAGTTAAAGACACCAGCGCCTGCTCCAGGACCATAAATATGTGTATAGGCAGCCTTGCCAGCATTAAGCTCTAGCTTACTTGTGCCAGATCCCATTTTAACAGCTTTCACGCCCCAGCCTTTAGTGCCCACATTGTTAAAAGCTAAATTTCCGCCTTTGACGATTAAAGTACCCGTATCATAACCTGTAATATCACCCGTAATAGCAGTATTAGCAGCACCTGCATTGATTATAAGTTCACCATCTTCCTTAAAGGAAATGTTTCGAACCTGGAATGTTCCTTCAACTGATGTTTTATTTGAGTGAAGAACTAACTCACCTAAATTGTTAGCAAATCCTGCACCTATAGATGCAATCTCACTACTATCACCATATACTATTAATGTACCATTGTTATCAGCTCCAAGGGATACATTACCATGTATATTACCATGGATTGTAGCCTTCGCATCTGCGTGGTTCAGGGCCAAATTGTTTAAGTACATATCATCCTCAAATGTCACATCTGAAGTATTTTGGCTTAGTAATATTGGCAAATTTTGATCCAGAAATACCAAGCTGTGAATATACGTTAGATTTACCTTTAAATGTTAGGCTATTTCCAGCGCCAGAGATACGATCAGAGCCATTTTCCTGAATATGGAGATCCACATTATCACCTAAAGTCAATGTTACTCCACCTGGATCAAAAGTAAGTTCTGATTCTAGATGCTTGCTCTTTGTGCCTAATAGAGTGCTATTTGCAGCAATAGTTGAGTTGCCAGCAAAATGCAGCTCTTCAGTCTCTGCGCTGCTGATATTATAAGTACCGCCCTCAAGATGTAGCTTCTTCGCTTTAGCTACGCCTATATTAACGTCACCCCCTCCTGTAAGCTTAAGAGTACCATTCCCAACATCAACTAAATCTAGAACCTGACTATGCGCATTACTACCAATAACTCCAGATAGAGCGACTGTGTCATTATATTTCTTAGCGCTTAAATCTAGAGCCTCTCCAGCCATGAAAGCGGCTTCTGCATCCGCAGCCGTAACTCCCGAAGCAATAATAGCGCCATGGCTTGTATCATTTGGAGTATCCATGTCACTTGCAATAGTATGGTTACCTGCAAACAGATACATTGTAGCATCCTCATCAAATGATAAATTCTGAGATGAATTATTACCAGCATAATAAAAGTTTGTCTTCTCAATCAAGTTAACATAGTCTATCTTGTTAGTTATATTAGCTGATAAATATGTAGGCCCCGCTATATCAATTTCAAGCGTTTGACCATTATCCGTTCCGGTAATATTATTGCCACCAACTTTGACTATCTGAGGCCTCGAAAGATTATCTGAGCCTAGCTGTAACACCTGCTCTGTAGCGTTCGCACCACCTTTACCAACTAAATTAATTCCTTTCACTGAAATATTATTACCTGTAAGTATAGCGGTAGAATTCTCATTTTCCTGGAAAGCAACTTTAAAATCAAAGGTATTTCCAGCATGTTCCTTAATGCTCATACTACTTGTAGACTTATCTCTTAGAGTGTTTAATGTAATTGTTTTATTTGCAGCACCAGGAAGAATTGTGCCCCCTGTTAATTTATATACACTTACATCACCACCAATCACAGATTCACCTTCAAGCTGCAAGTTCGCTAGAGCGTTAGTTTGCCCAATCTGAGCTGCGCCAGTACCAACACCATCTGCTAATATCAAGGTGCCTTCATTAGCCGCAGCACCACCATCTATCTTTGCAATTGCTAAGCTTTCTGTAACTTTTACAGATTGCCCATTATTGATCTTTAGAGCGCCTACGCCTTTTATTTTATTAACAACTGACTTAGCTGTATCAATAACCAATGCACCACCAGCATCTGCTACATTTATACCATCCTTTGTATAAGCATTCCCCTTCAGAGTAAGGGCATTCTTAGTTACAACATTTACAGCTTTCAGTTGATTATCTACGCCTATATCACCTGTAATGGCGACATCCGCACCATCAATCTCTATAGCACCTGTATCTTTTGTTGCAGTGGTAAAGGCGGTGGCGGTGGCATCAGAATCAAGTATTAGTGTATGATCACCTGTAAAAGATACCTCTTTCAGAGTAGCCCCTGCTGGCCCTATAGCGCCCGTGAGATCTACATTACCAGCGATTTCTAAAGTACCCTGCCCGGCACCAGCGCCTTTAATATTCCCCACTACATTTTGTGCTATGCTCAGCACTGCACCCTCATTTAACGTGATGCTCGTAGTATGAGCTGTGTCTTCAAGCGTTGCTGAACTATTTTCATTAACGGTAATATTTTGAAACAATGAGCCCAATGCTCCCACATTTTTTTTAACAGTAGAATCACCAACAAAGGTCAAAGTTCCTGTATTACTGTTATTAGGGAGTATAGCGCCATTAATTGTGCCGCCACTGCCTAATTTGACTACAGAAGCATCATGCTTTAAGTTTATATCACCTTCAACATCACCATTGAAAGTAACCGTTGCTTTTGCTCCAACACCTACGTTAATTTCGTTTAACAACGTGCCCGCTACCGCTACTTTACCATTTACCACTGATTCTCCAGAAGCAAAATTCAGTTTACCTTTAGTATTATTAGCTGTTGTTATATCACCATATATTGTGGAGGCGTTTAATGTAAGCTGGGAATTATCATGCCCTAAATGAATTGTTTTAGCTCTCATCTGGCTACCATTAGCTAAAGTTACCTCACCATCACCCAAAGTAATTTGCTCTAGCGCCTTATCAGCACTATCATGTGTATCACCTATTTTGCCAGTGACAATAGAAACCCCTTGGAAAGTCAACTTACCCTCACCATCCGTAGCTGTTGTGACATTAGCTGTTATATCCTTATTATCAGCAAGCACTATTTCTGAAGCATTATCGCCCAAATGAATTGTTGTAGCGGTTACATTTTCTGCAAAATTTACGGTACCAGCACCCAGAGTAATAGAATTTAGGTTGGCGATTGCCCCATCGACCTTAGAAGCACCCTCAAAAACAAGATGACCATTATCAGCAGCGCTACCACTAATAGCGGCTGCAACATTCTTAGTACCAGCGATAGTAAGCTTTCCAGTTCCTGTTAATGTTACGCCAGTTGCTAGCACAAGATCCTGACTTGTAACTGCAGCCGCTTTATCAGCAATTGTTAATTTATCAACAGCAGTACCCACAGCAGCAAAAGTACCTAATGTAACTGTGCCATCTGTAATCGCAATCGTACCTTCATCACCACCTGTTGACTGGAATGTTACGCCTGTATAATCTGCAGCATTGCCATCCCCAGGAGCCAAGGTAAGAGTAAGAGCCTGCTTATTAAAATCAACAGTTCCTAAACCTAAAGTATTCATAGCACCTGTTGCAGACACTGTAAATGCATCTGTGCCCCCTGCTAAGAGAGTAAGGTTTTTATTGGCATGAGCCCCTTTAATAGATGTAATGCTATGACCAGCCGTACCTAAGCCAATATTAACCCCTGCAGCATCCTTACCAGCAATATCAATTTCAAAAGCACCGACATTAGCAGCGTGGTTAATAGAGATCTGGTCATTATTTGCACCAAATGTAAGTGTATCACCAGAGTCTGGAACAACATTCTCAGCCCACGACGCAGCCTTCGTAGCCTCAGTTTCGCCGTGGTTAGCAGCGCCATCAACTGTTACAACACCACCCAATGCATTCGCAGCAGAAAGGGCGGCTAAACCTACTATCGAGGTTCTTGTTAGCAATTTAAGTAAATCTTTTTTAGAATTTTTTAAGGACATTATTCACCTATGATTTGAATTTAATAACCAGCTCATCATAGATTAAGGGATACATATATGCAAACAAATATTATTAAATTTTATACCAAGCAATAGTGCACTGTTGCACGTAAGTCACCTCTATATGAATAAATTGTAATATTTACCACACAAAAGGCATCATAGAAGGGGCTTTACAGGAGGAAGGGGCTGACTAAAGATAGATCAGAAGCGTTATCCACCCTCATTCCCCGCCTCAATGACCAATGGATGCCTGACCCAAAGCGGGAATGACAGTAGAAAGGCCCGTAAAGACAGTAGAAGAGCATGCGATGATAATAGAGAAGAAGGATAGAGATGTAGCTCATCTATTTTTTAGCTAGCAACCCCTTTTATGATTGCAGAAGCTTTAGGAGGTCTTGCTTTGCTAGCTCAAAGTCTGACTCAATCCATCTTTGCTTTAGAGCATCTATACATAGACCAATATCCGCGCCCTTTTTGCCAATTTTGATTAAATCATCACCATTGATAGGAAATAAGGGAGGAACTTTGCTTGTGATTTCATAAACTTCTTTAAAAGCTTTATTTGACTTAGCGTTTGATATATCAAAATAATCTTCAAGCTTTTTTTTATTAACCCAAAGAGGCATAAAGATCATCTTAAGATTACTTGAAAGGCTTAGGTCTCCATAGAAGTTTCTAAAATGCGCCAAAGCCACTATATTAGCTTTCTCATGGTTAGAGAATTTTAAATCTGAAAGAATTTCTCTAATATCGGCTGCTTTATGTAGCATTGCAGCATATCTAAGATTTTTGATGGCAGGCATAAGCTGCATTAATTCTAAATCCAGGGGCTTGGGGTCAAGTATCTCCTCCATAATGGCATTATCAACCATTAAAGCAAAGATTTTGTGGGCAGTGCTAGAGGTTATCATTTTATCTAATTCTGACTTTACCCGCTCCTTTGAGAGGGAACCTACCAAGCATTTATGGTCAATGCAGGCTTTCAGTGATTTAGCATCAAGGTAGGATGCAAAGCGGTCAGAGAATCTAAAAAATCTTAGAATTCTTAAGTGATCTTCTAAAATTCTTTCGTTAGGATCTCCAATAAATTCTACTTTTTTATTTTTTAAATCCTCATATCCTCCAAAATAATCAAAAAGCTCATGCGCATAGGGGCAGTAACTCATGGCGTTAATTGTAAAATCACGCCTTTTAGCGTCTTCTTTGAAGTCATCTGTGAATTTTACTTCAGCATGCCTACCATCACATTTAGTATCAATCCGCAAAGTTGTAATCTCAACGGGGATGTTTCTGCCTATAATAGCCGTGATAGTGCCAAATTTACTCCCTGTATCAACATATTTAATATTTTCTTTTTGAAATATATCGATAAGCTGCTGGGGTTTTAAGCTAGTTGCAATATCTATATCTGATATAGGGAGATTAGACAAAACATCGCGGACAATCCCCCCAACGAATCTTGGAGTACCTTTATTCGTATCTATTATATCTAGAAGATATTGGAGCTCATCGCTGATCTGAAAATTCAGCTCTATTTTCACTGATGCCTCTTTTTTGTAGATTCTACAGCAGGTTGATTATAGGGATCAAACCCCATCTCTTCACCTATAATTCTAACAAGCTCTAGGTAAAAAGCTATCTTTTGCCCTATAATAAATTCATCAACCTCTTCCAAATACAGGCTTTCTGTTGGTAGGTTTTTTTCTTGCAGCATAGAGATAACTTTTTCTGCACGGAATCTCTGGGATTCAGATAGAATACCTGGCTCGTCTGGATAATCGCAATATACCACCTCATAGAACTTATCCTTTGGACCATCTAAAAAAAGCTGGAGCTGGCTATGTTCATCCATTGAGCCCTCGCATAAAAAGGGCATAATCCCAAAGCCATTTTTGCCTATAGATTCTGATATGATCTGCCTAATCCACATATATAGTCCATATAATTGCTTTGAATAAAGCATAATTACCCAATTTCTTCTACCTTCTTTGAAATGCTTAATCCAACTTTGCGCTGTTTTGCTTGCTAAAGAGGAATCAAAGGATTTTGCCCCTTGCTCGAGTTTGCCTATATCTATGCCAGCAATTTGCGCAATATCTAAAAATGGCTTTGAAAGCAAAGAAAACCTTCCGGATTTACTCCCTTCAAAATCTATCCATTCATGGTCAAAGCTTGATACTATTTCGGCCAATTCAGAATTCTTATTGCCACATAATATGCGTAAGTTTTTTGCGCCCATTTCTAGTATGATTTTTGCTAATATATTTGTCTCAAATGTGCTGCCAGATTTGCTAATTATATAGGTGATACAATTTTCTAATTTGATCCTTTGAAGGATTTTGCTTACAAAATGCGGGTCTAGGGAATCAAGAAAATGAAATTTTGTTTTATGGGTAAATGCCCCACTAAGTAAAGCCTTTAAATTTAGAGATGAAGCCCCAAAGCCTATTATTAAAATTTCTTTCATGAAATGACCCTTGTTTTTATTTTGTGCACTGCTTTATATCCAAAATATATAGCTATTTTCTCTATTATTAATTCCTGTTGAAATGAGAGCTTTAACCCCGCGGCAGAGGATTTAACATTTATATATAACACATTGATTTGCTTGCCTTTTTCTTTTGTAGAATAAATATTTACAGGCGTGGATAATTCTAGTATTTCACTGTCGACAATCTTGTGCCAATTTAAAATTATCTCGGCTATAATTTTATTCCCATTGCCTATTGATTTTCTGACAACATCTCCAATAAATTCTTTGAGAAGCTTAGCCATTTACGCAATTATTTGCTGGATAATATGATCCATGAATATTTTGAGCTTTGAGAGCATGTAGGGAGCAAGAATAATCATGGATAGATATACTGTTAGAATCTTTGGCACAAAGGTAAGAGTTGTCTCTTGTATTTGGGTTAGCGCTTGTAGGAGCGATATTAGCAAACCCACTATTAAGGATAGAATCAAAACCGGCGCTGAAACCGAAAGTAATACAAAAATTGCTTCTCTAGTAATTTCGTTTAAAGTCCCCGTATCCATTATATACTTCCTTACTTTTATCTTGCTCTATCTATAATTTCGTATCCTGCACCGGATCTACGTACTATATCATATTTCCTATATGCTATATGATCAACAAATTTTATATCTCCCGACACTCCTAGATATAAATGGCCTAGATCAAGCTTCGCTTTAAATTGATCTATCTTTAGCCCTCTGCCCAAATTATACGAAACAATTCTTCCCAAATCATAGGCCATTAGGTCCATATAATCTATATATTCTGCATCTGGAATTTTACTTTTTAGCTTTGTCAGAATATCATCTGGGTTATATTTGATAGATCCTGTAAAAATATAGGGTATTTGGGTTTCATATTCTAGGTCGATTTTATTATCGCCAACAATGATAGTTGATAAATCTAAATTGTGATTTTTAAGTTGCTTCATGATTCTCTTTAAGTTACTTGGCTCATCTGATATATAAAGAACAGGCTTTTTACTATTTTCCTCTAACTCGTTGATAGACTGGGCAATTTTTGCAATATTTTCTATAGCTATATCAATGGAAGATTCTTTGTTTACATAAAATTCGGATCTATATAATCGCCCCCCCTTTGATTCTATTAAGTGAGAAACGTTTTTAGACAATTCTGAATAATATCTTCCTACAGGAAGTAACATCATGAAATCCTTATAATTTTGATCTAGTAAAAAGTTAAAAATTCTTCTAGTTTGCCTTGTGGGAGAATGGCCAAATACATAAAGATTTTTTCCTGCTATTCGAGAATTATTAGATAAAGAAATAATAGATGCCCCACTTCCCTCTAATCTTTTTGACATCTCTAAAGTGTGAGGAGAAAAAATAGGCCCTAAGACTAGCTGAGCTCCTTGCTGCCTTATTTTGGATGCTGCAGCATCCATCTTATAATCTTCTGAAATATCATAGAGCACAACCTTCATTGTGCCCTTTAGCCCATCTTCTAGCCCCATCTCGATAAGAGCAGAGGCTCTTTTCCCCATATTGCCATATTTGCCTGAAAGGGGCATTATAATAGCGACATCTGTAGCTTTGTGTCTTTGCGAGGTGATATCTGATGTGCAAGCGCCCAAAGCCAAAAGAGCGATTAAAATGCTTATAAATCTCATAAAAATCCCAATATATTCAGTAGGTAAGATACAACAAAGATAAGTTTTTTGCTAGTCAAAGATATGTCTTCATTGCAAAGATATCATTTAGGTTATCATATTGGCAATTATGGGTGCGAAAATTATATAAAAGGAAAGTGTGAATTGCTACAATCTACCAAATACTAAAAATCACTAATTATGAGAAATTTCTCCATATTATGCCTGTTATTCTTTCTACCAAATTTGTGTTTTGGGATTAAAGAATTTAGATCAGGGGCTGCAAATATATCGGTGGATAAAACTCCGTTTTTAAAGGCGGTGATTAATGAGAAAAACAAGATAATATTAATCACGCGCCCTCATAGTTGGGGCGGTACTTATAACCTTGTTCAGATTGAGAATTTCTTCATGCCCGTGCTTGATAAAGAATGCCGCGAAAACACAGCCCTCAAGGAGATTAAGAGACAGAAAATTGAAAATATGTCGATAGGTATTGAAAGGGAGGTTTTGGATCAGTATCATGGAAATTACCCCACTATTTTATTGAGTTTTAGGACCAACAAGGCGTCTAATATAGAATCCTTTAAGCTTTCTATTGCTTATAAAATTCAGAAGTTATTTAAAAAGCATCTCTACCTAGCCCAAAGCACAAAGCTTAGTTTTAAGGATAAACAAGAATTTAATAGGTATATGAATAGGCATTCTGCTCTTACGGATGAGGATTTAAAGAATTCTGTTAGATTCTTAAGTGATATGCTAAATAAGCATTTTGATATGCCAGTAATTATTTTATTTAACAAATATGATGATTATATGAAGGCTTATTCTATGGAGCTTATTTCTCACAATGCCCCTGTTGTATCTAGTGATTTTTCAAAAGAAGGGTCTCGCCTTATCGGGGGAATAATATTTAGAGCCCTGGATAAGAACCCACATTTGCTGAGATCCCTTATATTCGGCACTACAAAAGTACGGGATATGGAGTTTTTTAAAATAAAAAATATAGTTGAAGATTCTATCCTGGAGCCTCGTTTTGGGGATTATTTTGGCTTTACGAATAAAGAATTGGATCTTCTTTTGGATGAATATAAGGTTAAAAATCTAAATCAAGATACGCTTGCAAGGATAAAAAGATATTATGGCGGCTATAGCCTAAATGGTATGGCAATATATAACCCAGCAGGCATTATGCGTATGCTGGGCAAATACAAGGCCTTACATAGGATAGATTTTACCCATATAAGATATATTTCCCTTGCGCTAGACCTTAGCAGTAAGAAGAGAAGGAATATATTTGAAAAGCTAATTAATGGTGGCAGATTAAATGTGGAGATTGACCCTAATATATCTTACATAGATACGAATTCTAGCATAGATAATTTGTGCTCAATATTGGCATTTGAAGGCTTTTTAGCAATTTCTAAGGCAGAAAAATTACCAAATGGCAAATATAGGTCTGTAGTTAAAATTCCAAATGAAGAAATGAGGCTTAGGTTTAAGTCTTTGCTAAAGCATTTTCCTTCTAAGTAACTTCGCTGCTGCTATTGCCTACCTTTGCCCCCTAAAGAAGCTTAGGTTATTTTGATGACATAGTAGTGTCTTTTTGCTATACTCCCTTTTTCAAAGTAGAGGTTTATATTGATGGAGATAGATAAATACACAACTTCCTACATAGTCAAAAGGCTTTTAAAAAACCATATCAAGCCTTATATATGGAAGGTATTAGCTGCACTTTTTTTTATGGTAATTGTAGCACTTTGCTCAGCTGCAATAGTAAGACTTGTAGAACCTATAGTTAACGATGTATTGATTGCGCATGACAAGCAAATGATGCTGATTATGCCTATCGTAATGATTATTGTCTCAATGATAAAAGGAGGTGCAGAATTTATGCAGAGCTTCCTGATTAAAGTGGTAGGGCAAAGAATCCTTACAGATCTACAAAGACTAATGTACAGCCATCTTTTAAAAGCTGACCTTGCACTTATTGAAAGCCATTCCTCCGGTAGGTTAATTTCGAGGTTCTCTAATGATATTTCGCTAATGAGAAATGCTGTATCACAAGTTTTGGTTGGAGTTGCCAAACATTGTTTATCTGTTACATTCTTGCTGATAGTAATGCTAAACCTAGACCCCGTGATGTTTGTGCTTTGCTTTGGCGTTTTTCCAATTGCAATTCTACCTATGCAAATGCTGGGTAAGAAAATGCGAAAAGTAGCTTTTAAAGCCCAAGAAGAATTAGGGAATTATACTGCTACCTTAGACGAAACTTTTCACTCAATTAAAATTGTCAAATCCTACAGAGCAGAAGAATATGAATCTAAAAAAACTGTAGATGTTACTGAGAATATTTTTCAATTATATAAAAAAGCAGCAAGGTTAGATTCCCTTACCTCTCCGGTGATGGAAACCCTAAGCGGAGTGGCAGTAGCCGCGATTTTATGGTATGGCGGCTATGCAATCATGAATGAAAAGACTACGCCAGGAGCATTATTTGCATTTATCACGGCTTTTTTCTCTGCTTACAGACCTTATAAAAGTCTGCTTTCCCTCAATGTGCATCTGCAGGAGGGATTGGCGGCTGCTAAAAGGCTATTCCAAATTTTAGATATTGAGCCCACCATACAAGATTCTAGCAAAGCAAAAACCATAGAACTCTCAGACCCAAGCATTGAGTTTAAGGATATATCTCTGAACTTTGGTAAAAGGAAGGCGCTTCAAAATGTAAGTTTTTCTATAAAACCTAGTTCAACTGTTGCAATCATCGGCAAATCAGGGTCTGGAAAGACCTCTATGGCTAATTTATTGGTTAGATTTTATGATCCCGCATCTGGAGAAATTCTAATAAATGAAAAAAATATAAAAGATATAAAGCTAGCCTCTCTTAGAAAACAAATAGCCCTGGTAACGCAAGATACTATGCTGTTTGATGCTAGCATTGCAGATAATATCTCATATGGAACTAAAGCATCTAAAGAGGCTATAATCAAGGCCGCAAAATCGGCTCATGCTGATGAATTTATAGATCTCCTGCCTGATGGATATGATACTATTGTTGGCTCTGGTGGGTCAAATTTATCGGGTGGACAAAAGCAAAGAATTTCTATAGCAAGAGCATTTTTAAAAAACGCGCCCATATTGCTCCTGGATGAAGCCACAAGCTCTCTGGATTCTCATTCAGAGTCTGCTATTGAAGATTCTCTTAACCAATTAAAGAAGAATCGTACAACTATAATTATTACTCATAAGCTCGATAATATTACTAAAGCTGACAATATAATAGTGATGAAGAAAGGCAAGGTAGTTGAGAGCGGAACTCATACGCAATTGATGAGAAAAAAGAAGGAATATTATAATTTGTACAATAAGGAATTTGAGAATACTTGACATTCAAGACATCACATACCATTATATCTCCATCAATTAACTTAAAGGATAAATTATGAGTCAAGAAAATACGTCAACTATTCAAATAAGCGAAGCAGAAGCAGCTCCTGAGCAAATTCAGTCTGGAGGATTTACCAGCTTGATACCTATGATTCTCATATTTGTAGTCTTTTATTTCTTACTCATAAGGCCACAAGAGAAAAAAAGGAAAGCTCAAGAGCAGCTAGTATCCACAGCAAAAGTTGGTGAGAATATTGTTACCCATTCAGGCATTTATGGCAAAATCACCAAAATAGACGAAAATGATAATGCAGTATTTGTAGAAGTTTCTAAAAATGTCGAAATGAAAATTATGAAGACAGCAATTGCAGATATACTAAGTAGAAAAACAGAAGAGAAAAAACCTGCTACTTCTAAAGAGGGAAAAACAAAATCTGCAGCGAAAAGTGCAGCAGCAAAGCCTGTAAAGAAAGCTGTAGCAAAAAAAACCTCTACATCAGCTAAAAAACCAGCTGCTAAAAAGCCTGTAAAGAAAGGTAAAAAATAGTGAGGGGCATATCTTCTTGGAGAATTTATCTTACGTTAATAGTTACATTTTTGGGAGTGATGTTTGCGCTCCCAAACTTTGTAAGTGTTAAATCTGACTTTTTACCCTCAAAATCAGTCAATCTTGGGCTGGATTTACGAGGAGGGTCACACCTACTCCTAGAAGTAGACCTTGAACATTATTTAAAAGACCAATATGAAATGCTTGCTGACAATATGCGAAAAGATCTACGCAAGCAAAAAATTGGCTATAAAAACCTAAAATTTTTCTCTGATAAAGTCAGTTTAGAACTTAGAAAAGAAGAAGATTTTGAAAGCCTAAGAAGCACTGCAAAAAAATTCGATAAGTCCGTTTGGATTAATTCCGACAAATCAAAGATTTCTATTATATTTAATAATGATCGAATTGCTGAAATGGAAAAAAATGTTATAGATCAATCCATAGAAATTGTTAGGATGAGAATTGATGATACAGGTACTAAAGAGCCTATAATTCAAAGACAAGGTGATAACCAGATTCTGCTGCAGGTTCCTGGAGCTGAAAATCCTGCAGAACTGAAAGAAATGCTAGGCAAGACTGCGAAGCTGACTTTTCACTTAGTTAATGAAGACGCAAATATAGAGGAAGCTTTGAGAGGCAGGATAAGCCATGATTCAAAGCTACTATTTATGGATACTGGGCGCAAAGCCCCCCTACCTATCGTATTGAAGAAAAAAGCCTTTCTTAGCGGTGATTTGCTCAGTGATGCCTCTGTCAACTTTAATCAAAATAACCAACCTGGCGTTAAAATAGTCTTTAACGCACTTGGCAGTAAGATTTTTGGGGATACTACTAAAACTAATGTCGGAAGAAGAATCGCCATAGTGTTAGATGATAAAGTGATTAGCGCAGCCACAGTCAATGAGCCAATACTTGGCGGTGAAGGAACTATCTCTGGAAGTTTTGATATAGAAGCCGCGCAGGAACTTGCCCTTTTGCTACGAGCAGGAGCTCTCCCCGCCCCTCTTAAAATAATAGAAGAAAGAACGATAGGCCCTTCCCTTGGTGCCGATTCAATTGCTGCGGGAAAAAAGGCAGGATTTATAGGCTTTCTTTTAGTTATAATATTTATGATTTGGTCTTATGGAATCTTTGGTATATTCGCAAATATTGCCCTAAGTCTTGCACTACTTTATATTCTTGCAATGCTATCAATGTTCCAAGCGACCCTGACTCTTCCTGGAATTGCAGCTATTATTCTTACTATCGGTATGGCAGTAGATGCAAATATACTAATATATGAGAGAATTAGAGAAGAGATCCATAAAGGTGCTTCTAGCCTTTTTGCAATAAAGCAGGGTTTTGAGTCTGCTTTTGGCACTATTACTGACTCCAATATCACTACCCTTATTGCTGCCTTCTTGCTTTATATATTCGGAGCAGGAGCGATCAAAGGATTTGCTGTGAGCCTTACTATAGGAATAATTGCATCCATGTTCACTGCAATTACTGTAACCAAACTTATGATAGATCTCTGGATGAAATACAAAAACCCTACCAACCTTGGGCTTGAGTAACATAATTCCTCTATAATCAACAATGACTTGAAGATTATAGGAAATGTGCAAGCCCTCTTCATCGAGAAATCTCCTACAAAAATAAAAAAAGCCCTGATACTTCAGGGCCCATAATTTTTATTCTGTAGCATCTCCTAGTATTTCTGGAGCCTCTGCTTCATCTTGTGTAATAGAATCTTGAAGACCAAGAAGTGTCTGAACATATGATGATAATGGTTGGTGTTGTAATTTAAGTTGCGCAAAAATATTGGCAAATGTTTCTACCTCTGATTCTTCCTCTGCTGCTTCCTCTGATTCTTCCTCTGCTGCTTCCAATAGCTTTTGCTCTATAAGCAAATCTTTGAAGTCTTCAGGACTTATACCTATAATAGCTTTAATAGCATCTTCAAGTTCTGGTATCTGTTTTTCTGCTATTGCTTCTTTTCGCTGAACTTCCCTCTGAGCTTTCTGCGTCTGTTTTGCTGCTATCGCTGCTTCTTGCTGAGCTTTCATCTGAGCTTTCTGCGTCTGTTTTGCTGCTATCGCTGCTTCTTGCTGAGCTTTCATCTGAGCTTTCTGCGTCTGTTTTGCTGCTATCGCTGCTTCTTGCTGAGCTTTCATCTGAGCTTTCTGCGCCTGCTTTGCTGCTATTGCTTTTTTTCGTTGTGATGCTGCTGGCTTATCCTGACTCATATTAACTTCTCCTTGTTTTATTATTTTAACCCATAGTATTTAACTAATGTTAATGTATATTATGGTATTTTTAAATAAATGTCAAGTAATGATTTGATTAACACGCCAAAATACACTTAAGATTAGGTCTATACCTAAACCCTGTAGAGAATATATTACTGAGGTGCAAGAGTCAAACTATGCTATGCTTAACACAATCTTTATACTAAAGAAAAAATAAAAAAGGAGCAAAAATGCTCCTTATTGGTTAGAAATTTTATTGGGTTTGACTTAAGCCTCGTCAGCAACGTCAACATTATCTCCTGCGATTTCTATCACAGCCGCACCGTTATGGTGGTGCATTACTAGACCATCCTCTAGCCTAGCATCCCCCATTCTCTGAAGCGTCTCTAATGATTTTTGCATATACCCTCTATATAGATTGGGGTTAGCAGAGCCATCCTCTCCGATAAAAAAACATTCCTTCATAATAATTCTCATCTGATGCAAGCCAGCGCCTATCATATCATTCAGATTAAGTCCTGCCTCAAATAACTCATATGCCCTATCAGAAGTTAGATAAGATACATCTAGCACTAACTCAGCACCTACCCATAAGTCATTGAAAGTAAGATATCCTTTTTGAAAAAATTTCAAAGGGGCTGTAACTATCGCAGCAGTTTTTTGTTGGTTTTCCGCAAATGCTTCCCTAATTCGCTCTTCTGTAGCAAATCCCTTCTGTATAAATTCTTGATAATTATCAGAAGCTAATCAATAATAGACCTCGCAAAATTTTGTAGTTTAACACTCAAATTGTGGTGTTCTGTCTTTATCCCTCTGCTGCTCTTCGAACCTGAATGGGCCGAAACTTAAAAATATTGACAAATGCTAACCTATTATGTTATATTCTGTATATTAATTAATAATTAGGTTATTATGTCACAAATTAATACTCATTACTCAAAGCAAGTTGGGGGCTTATTTTATAATTTAGTGCATATTACTACAGAAGCGCAAAAGCGGGAGTGGTCTACATATTCTAAGACCGCAGGATATGTACACGGTACTAACGGAATCACGATATTTCAGCGCTGTTTAAATTTCTTTGATAATCCAGATACTGAGGTATGGGTTGCCTTCGTATCTAATAAACCTGTTGAAGATTTTGGCGCTATTGATAAAAGTGGCTTAGAGATGTATATGTCAGTTACTACTTCTCTGCATACCCCATTTGCTGCACATTTAGGCATTCAAAGAGTACCATGCGAGAACCCTCATAAAAATATCTCCGTTTCACTTCATGAATTTTGTGCCAATATTATGCTCACAATTCATCCTGAAAAGCAATTGATGATCAATAGTCCAGAAGAAGTAATGCGTGATATTTTATTTAAGGCGTTTAAAGCAAAAGGTAAAGGTGATGCGGTACAGATATATGATAGTAAGGAATCTCCTCAAAAGATTACGTCTGAATGCCTTGAAGAAGAAAGAGCAGCAATCAAAGAAGCTCAAAGGATGGGAAAAATGTATTATCCTACAGCAATACAGGATCTACACTTAAAGGAAGATTTATTCGCACAAAGAGAAAAAATAGAAAGTGGTGAGTTTTTCCCATGTATAGATTACGATAGTAAATCAGAATTAGTTACTATAAGTGATAGCCATACTGGTGATGAAGTAGGAAGTTTAAATAACGATAACCCAGAATTTAATTGGTTTTTTAAAAATCATGACTTCTATAGGGTTGGCTTTGGTAGTGATGAGACCCCAATGATTGCTGTAGATTTACTAGCATTAGCTACACTATCAGATCAGTTCTCACATGATGAATGATAGTGATCTTGCCCTAGTTTAGTTGCTCTTTCAACCTTGTAAATATAGATTCATAGAGAGCTAAATTTCCAGATATTATTACACTTACACAATTTGCCTGATCAGGATAGAAACGCAAAGTGTCAAAAGCTTCTATAGAGGTAACGGCAGACTCCAATTCGCAAATATAGCAAAAATATTAATTGTTGTCAATCTTTATTTCGGGAGCTCATTAAAGCTTCAAAGAGCAAATACTTATAATCATATTCACTCTTCACAAAAACCCTCTTATTTGCTACAATCTACATCGAAATTAATAGTGAAATATATGCCTAAAATAGATGTAGTGATAGCGCCAGATCCGATCTTAGCACTTAAATCTCATGAAATTAGAAAGGAGGAAATTACCCCTCAAATGAAAGAATTTATTCAAAATATGATAGATGCTATGTATAGCGATGCAGCATCTGGATTTGCAGCGGTACAATTTGGTGTGCATAAAAGGATTATAGTAGTAGATCTAGGTAATGATGATGAAACACCTCGTCCAGCTGATTTCTACCCCAAAGTTATTATCAACCCTGTCTTCACATATAGATCAAAAGAAATGGTAGTAGCAAGAGAGGCTTGCATGTCTGTACCTGGAATAAGCCTTGAAGTACCAAGAGCTGAGGAAGTTGCAATGGAATATTACGACATTGACTTCAACAAGAAAACCATTAAAACTGGGGGCTGGCTGGCTCGAGTATTGCAGCATGAATATGATCATATAGAAGGCGTCACTCTTTTAGACCATATGTCGAAGCTAAAAAAGGATCGAAGCCTAAAAAAACTTACAAAATATAAAAAATCTCTATGAAGATAATTTTTATGGGAAGCCCTGATTTTGCTACCCCCACCTTGCAAGAACTTATCAGTAGCAATCATGAGGTTGTTGCTGTCTTTTCAGCCCCCCCAAAACCTAAGAATAGGGGCATGAAGCTTACCAGGTCCCCTATTCACGAATTAGCTACGCAAAACCATATTGAAGTCTTTACCCCTACAAGCCTTAAGTCAACAGACACTCTCAATATTATAGAATCTATAGATGCAGATATTATAATAGTCGTTGCCTATGGTTTTATTATTCCCCAAAATATTTTAGGTTCTAAAAAATATGGCTGTTTGAACCTCCATCCTTCTGCACTGCCTAGATGGAGAGGAGCAGCCCCTCTGCAAAGAACAATAATAGCAGGCGATAGCAAGACAGAGATCTGCATAATGCAAATGGATGAAGGCCTAGATACTGGAGATATATTACTGAGCAAAGAGCTTGAGCTTGATGATCAAATCACCCTTCAAGAACTACATGACAAATGCGCTTCTATAGGCGCTAAGCTAATGAAAAATACACTTGATAATATTGCTAATATCAAGCCAAGGAAGCAATCTGAATCAGAAATCACCTATGCAGACAAACTTTCAAAACAAGAATCTTCCATAGATTGGTCTGAAAGCGCTTTTGCTATAGATTGTAAAATTAGAGGCATGAATCCCTGGCCTGGTGTTTGTTTCAAACATAAGGAAAATATTATCAAAATTCGTAAGGCTAGCTATTTGGATATTACGCATCAATATTCTAATGGAGAAATCCTTAACTTGGAAATGAGCGTAGCATGTGGTAGCGGGATATTAAAAATTCTTGAGATGCAATTGCCAAATAAAGCTGCACAAAAAACCGAAGATTTCCTCAAAGCCTATAAGTTTAAAATAGGAGAAATTTTACAATAAACAGGAAGTGCATCAAAAAAAGAAGTGAGCCTTCCGTAATTTGGAAAGATTGTGCCTTGCCTTGTTGATGCAGTAAATGTCACTATAGCTGCATCCCCCCCTTTAACCCATCCAAAAACTTGTAGTTATTAGAAAGCTCACAATGATCAGTATATTATAATGCAATTAAGAAGTGGTTAATTTGGTAATCATTTGGTTACTTTAATGTTATATGTTGCATTTAAGCAATTGCCCTTCAGCCCTATTTTTACAGACTTCCAAGGCAATAACCCCCTTTATACTAAAGATTATTTATGAGAATTTTTTACAACTGCAAGATTATATTCCTTATTGAGTTTGAGAACAGCCCAAAGCCAAATCACACATATTACACAAAATATTACCATCAATATGCTTGAGATAGAGGAATATGTAGCAGTGGGAACTAATATAAACATCATCATCTGCACAAAAGCTCCTAAAGACTTACCAAGCTTTATGCCTATTACATCTACTGCAGCCTTACCTTTGGTTTTGAGCTCCTCATCAAGTGGAACATAAGCCATCTCCTTAGTAGAGTCAAAGAGAGTATATTTCGAAGATTTACTCAAAACATTCTGTACAGCACCAACACCAACGGCTAATGTGACAGGGTTTAGAAGTCCATATCCTAGCATCTCAATAATCATCTCAAAATTAGATATACCAAAAAATGCCATACCCGTTACAAACACCATAATAGGAGTTGTTATAGCTGCAATAACCCAGCCTACATACCTCACAAGATTTGAGCATAGAATTGCAAATAATATTGTTAAAGCTCCTGTATATTTTAAATAGCCACCAACAAAGCTAGAATATGCCGCTGTATCCACATACACCTGGCTAGCAGTTGCTTTCCAAGGACCTTCAACAAGATTAATTGCCATTCCATAGCACAAAAGTAATATTGCTATGTATCTGATATAGCAAGAACTCATAACAAAGGCAAAACTCTCTGTAACCGACATTTTCTGTTTTTTAGCTGATAATTTGATAGTTTTTCCTTTGAATATACTGTGGTTCAAACGCCAAAAAACAAATATTGCGATCATACCAAGAATAAGCGCAAGAGTAATTGTCACCTGCACAGAAGCAATATTCAAGGAGGAATCATAGCCAAAATGATCCATTGCAAATTGGCTAAACAACTTGATATTCTCTAAAAACATTCCAGCAAAGACTAAGCCCGTTTGCCCCAAAACTGCAAAAATCGGGTAAAATCTCTTAGATTCCTCAACACTAGTCACACTATTTGTAAATTGCCAGAATAATAAAGAAAAAGCTGCATTTGGCCATAATTCTGCAACAATATAAAATAAGGAAAAACTCCATTTTGAAAAAATGAGAATAAACCATTTAAAATTCGGATAATTTTCAATCAAAGATGCGGCCAAATCCTGAGATAAATGTACTTTCTCATGATTAGGAAATATCAGGAAACCAAAAAGAGCATAATATGCTAAAAACGCACCAATTATAATATAGAATACAGATTCTCCCCTCAGTCTTGATATTAGTTTTACATACACAATTGCCATTAAAATTGCACCAGGCATAACGCCAGCAAATTTAAGGAAAGCTATGGTTTCTGTCCCTATCATAGTATTTATAATGGAATCTTTTTGAGCTCTCATGATGTTTTGGATAAATAAGATACAGAACATCAGCAAAGTCATTAGCAAAAATTTAGAATTTTCACCTCTTTTAACAGGCCATATATATCTAAATAAAAAAGATTCGTTCCCCTGAGGAGATTCAGGGTTTTTAGTAGTTGTTGCGCTTGAATTCATAAAGATTGCCCGGCCTTGTTTAATGTTATCGGTCGGGACCACATGATATACATAAAAAAACAAACTGTCAATGAAATAACGGGTTATAGCGCTTAAAAAGCCGCACTCAAATAAGTTGATTTGTGTACTATTATATTTTTAATATTAATATTTATCAACCTATCTTGTGAGTCCTACATTCCTGGACTTGATTCCCAAGACCCATAAATCCTTGAGGTAAGGAATAAGGGTGGGTGTGGATTCCTGACCTAAAGTGGGAATGACAGTGAAAAACGCAGGAAAGACAGGGCAAACAAGGTTGAGCTACCGAAAGAAAAAGGGGTAAAATTCTGCTTTCGGTCATCCCTCGATTTGCCTTTAGTTAGCAACCCCTTATCAATCCCAAGATTTTTATTGACATAAAGCTAAAATATCTAGATAATCTGAGCTCAACTCTAAAAAACCTTAAAGGGGGTAAGTGCAGTGATTGTTGTAACAGTTCACGCAGGTAATGGCGAAGTAGCCATTAGAAATCTAAAGCGCAAAATGCAGCGCGAATTAATCTTTCGTTCGATGAAGATGTCTCGCTTCTATGAGCCAAAATCTGTGAAAAAGGTTCGTAAAAAGCAAGAATCTGCTAGACGTCAAAGAAAATTGATGAGAAAGCGTTTCCAGGAAAACTAATTCCCAGGAAGTTTTTATAAAAATACCGGATATTCACCAGAATGTCCGGTATTTTTTGTTTCTAAAGTTCATACCATTTTGATATCAAGCATCAATGAGAACATTGCTTTGTATGAATATGAGGTGGATTGAGTTTCAAATATTTCTCCAACTTCTTCTTTAATGTATCCGACTTAAATTTTGACAAGTAATCTAGATATATTTTCCCATTAAGATAGTCCACCTCATGCTGAATCACCGTTGCTAGAAAGCCTTCTGCTTCTTTTTCGCAGAAATTCCCATCATAATCTAGGTAATTATATTTAATAAATTTAGGCCTTGTAACATCTGCCCTGATGCCAGGAAAGCATAAAGATCTTTCTTCAAAGACTTGGGTTTCTTCCGAATAGTGGGTTATTTCAGGATTAAGCATAATTATTAAATCATTATGGCCATTCGGAACTAGGTCAATAACTACTATAGATTTCAGGAGACCTACCATATTTGCCCCCATACCTATTCCCCCCTCATAATACATAGTTCTAGCCATTTTATTGGCCATTTCTCTGGCTTCATCATCAATCTTAGAAAACTTTACAGCTTTCTTACGAAACACTGGCTTTAATCCCCATACAAGATTATATAATTCACTCATCTTCTACCTCTTTTTTTATAAACCCGCTTTAATAAGAGCCCCTTTAAGGTCTTCATAGGAAAGCATTGTCGGAAGGACTATACCTCTTTTGGATTTTGGCCCAAAAACAATGTTAAAAGGAATACCATAAACTCCTACCTCCTGCATGAATTTTTGCGTCTCTAAAGAACGAGAAGTGATATCCTTTCTAAGCGCAAGCACCCTAGGATTTGAGAGTAATTTTATAGTTTTATCTCTATCCCAAAGGATGAATTTATTATATCTACATGTTCCGCACCAATCAGCCGTAATATCAATCACTACTATTTTATTAGCCTCCATAGCCTCTTTTAGGCTATCATTATTAAATTCTTGCCATAATTCTCTTATATCCTCAGATTTTTGAAAATCTTCTTTAGATGCAAATTGAGGTAGAGTAAATAAAGCCCATACAATCAGTAAGTAAGATATCAACTTCCACAAAATAGCAATTTTTTGCTCTGAGACAAATTTCAACAGCAACAGCAACAAAATCGTCCCAAAAGTAGCTCTAAAGCCAAGCTGAGCTTGTAATACACTCAAGAGCCAAAAAATAGTCCCTACCATCAATAGAGCAAGAACTAGCTTCATATTTTCCATCCACATGCCAGGCTTTGGTAATTTCAATAAAATTTGTGGGTATATTAGGAGAATTATATAAGGTAGCGAAAAGCCCAGCCCCATCATAGTAAATATTAGAATTATAGTAGGCGTAGATGATACAGCAGCAAAAGCTATAGCAGAGCCCAAAAATGGAGCAGTGCACGGAGTTGCAAAAATAGCCACTAAAATTCCTGATATAAATGCATTTAGATAAATATTATTAGGCGAATAATTAAGCGCATCCACCTGAAAAACAGAGGTTTTTTCTCCCCAGACCCTTGCCACAAAAATCGTCATCAAAGCAACTAAAAATACTATAAATATTGGACTACCAAAATGCATACCTATACCTGCTATCTCACCTATGGACCTCATCCAAATACTTAGCAAAGCCATTAGCCAAAAAACGCAAAATATACCCAAAATACTAAAGATTAGTTCTGCAGCAGCTTTACGCTTAGCATTAATGATAGAAAATATCTTGAGAGACAAAACAGGCAGAACGCAAGGCATGAAATTTAGTATAAAACCACCCAGGAGAGCCATCATGCATATAAATATTATATAATTTTCTGACAAAGGTAGGTTAGGCAATTGATATTCCTTATAGACATATTTGCATTCTTCATCACCGCAAACCTTATAATTGATATCCCCTACAATATCTATAGGTTGAGATGTATCTTCAGCCTCTAAAAAGATATCAAATTCCAACTGCTTTTTATAAAAACTCACCTGCTTTTCAAAGGTCTCTTTTGTAATCGGTCTAGGAAATATTATCTCAAAATTTTTAAGGTTATGTGACTTACCAAGATCAATGTTGATATTATCTACTTCATCCACATAAATTTTATGATTTTGAGGGATATCTATGCTAAAATGTAGGTGATTGCCTTTGAATAGTATATTGATATTGTGTGAAAATGCACATAAGGGCATAAGCATAAGCATAAGCAATATAAATGTTTGCGTTAGCCTTGAAAATATATATCTCATATATTATATGTTAGGGTAAGTTGATTGTTAATTTAGTTTAGAGTAAGAATACATGTTCGAGGATTTATCAGGAAAATTTCTAATATCAAGCCCATATAGTTTTGATGGCGATGTGTTTAATAAGTCACTAATATACGTTGTATCTCACTCTGAGAAAGGCTCTATGGGACTGATAGTAAATAATTTAGTCAATAAACTAAATGCGAATTCTGTTTTCGATATATTTAAAGATAAAAACATACCCTATAACCAAAACATTATTCTGCCAGTGTATCAAGGCGGCCCAGTAGAGCAAGAAAGGGGATTTATACTTCACACTTTAGAATATAATAAAAACCCCTTGATAAGAGAAAATTCTGATATAAATATAGGCATTAGTTCGAATA
>Ga0213840_1000423_pt1 | contig 64382 bp, 56 predicted proteins | sample SWPATP22_FD_160132 | JGI IMG/M metagenome (GOLD analysis project Ga0213840, IMG submission 160132) | Coastal seawater microbial communities from Marineland, Florida, United States - SWPA TP2 #2 | ecosystem: Environmental > Aquatic > Marine > Coastal | place: USA: Florida | collected 2016-08-14 | reverse complement strand
GTTTAGGCTGACGCCTTCTAACGCCCAACTTAGGGGCAATAACACGTAGGCTAAAATGGGAGCGAAGCGACTGAGCCTACGTGTTATTGTCCCAGTGAGCGCCAGCGAACGACTACAGTTTTTTGTTAGGCCTCATGCAATTCCTCGGTTCTGTCCCAAAATATCAGAGCGGACCCAAACATTACCCTTGGTAAATTGCTTAAGCTCTAGACTCCCACCGATAGCAGGGTCTAATTTAGGGTAGTAGATTTCGAATTTACCTAGTTTCCCAATACGTTTTTCTAATTCAGATAATGAAGAGTGGTCGATAGGGAATAATCCGTGATCTTGAAACAACGGCTCTTTTAGGATGGTTGCTTCAAATTCACCTAGTGAAGAAAAAATACCATAGTTTTTAAAATTGCTATTAAGTTTTAAAGGATAAAATACACCATATTGATTTGAAGTTGGTGAATACATGAAAAGGGAACCCGTTGCAGTATAACCAACGATATGTGTGAATTCCCCTAGATGTTTAGTCCAAACCCCGAGTACATCATTTAAGATAGGTTCTTCTAAAAGGAAATAAACCTTAGTTTTCTTTTTCCAAAACATCTTACGTTTCCACTGTCGGAGGCCTAACTTTTAAATAAGGGGCGCAGACATGTGGGCTATAATGCGAAGCAGCCCACGTGTATGCGTCCCAGCGAACGCAGTGAGTGACTTAATTTTTTTGTTAGGTACGTGCCGCATAAGATTTAAGAACCTCTAACTCCGCGCTGGATAAATAAGAGTTAGGGACGAGCATAGATCCATTTGGCAAATTAAAGAATACATTGCTAGGAAAGAAATCAACCGATGATAATTCCTCCCATTTGGTTGTTAAAACTCCTTTCTCTGAACTTCTTTCAATTCTGTCTTGATCGATTTTAAAGTGATAAGTGTCTTGAAGCTTTTTCTTTTTGGCAAAAGCGAGCGCAATACTTGGCATTAAAAAATCTCCAAGCAGACACGGGATAGCGTAGATTGAAAGAATTACCGTAGTAGCAATTCCCCACCAGCTAAAAATGAAATTGAAGTAGTAAAGAGCGGAAACCACAATAAATAAAATGCCCGAGGGTAAGTAAGTATGAAGATTCTTGTTTGGCATAACTGCCATTTTTTCCTTGATAGCTGCCTTATACTCTGCATCGGTATATTTGATAGTTAATTCAATGCTCATTCTCAAACACTCCTTGTAGTACCTAACTTTTAAATAAGGGGCGATAACACGTAGGGCATAATAACGAAGTGGCCCTGCGTGTTAGCGTCCCAGTGGGCTTTAGCCCACGACTTTATTTTTTTGTTATATGGCATTCTAACCCCAGCGCGCGATTATTTGTTTGAGAACCTTTAAGACCTTTTGTTTTCTTACACCTTTATTAATTCCTTTTGGCAGTTTGCAATACCATGGGTGCCAGTAATGCTCATGGGGAGGGTGTTGAGAAATGGTGCTGGGATGAGTTTTGCTTTCAAAATACGCTATGCACTGTCTAACTTGTTCAATGCTGGCAAACTGAAAAGTGAAATTGTATACGTCTGCTAGGTATACCCATTTTGGTACTAAATTACTCCGACTTTTTGATACAGGCATGCCGCCTTCAATCGACGATGACATGAAATCGGAGTGCTTTTTGGGATCTGCTAGTTCTCTATGAATTTTTGCCATTAAACCTGCCATATAACACCCCACTAAGGGGCGATAACACATGGGCTAAAATACGGAACGAAGTGACGCAGCCCATGTGTTAGCGTCCCAGCGAGCGAAGCGAGTGCCTTAAGTGGTTTGTTAGGTGCCTTTCGCATTTTTTAGCCGACCAACAATTATGAAATAAATGAAAATAGCACCCAAACCAATATACAAAAACGTATGCATATAGAACATTGTTGGATTATCGACTTGGGTGTAAGTACCTCCACCTCGAGCGTAGGTACTGCCGTTGATTAAGTCATCTATGCCTGAGTATAAAAAGACTAAGGACAATGCACCCAAGAATAATTGACTGCCAACTCCAAACTTTTTCTTTGAAGTTGTGCTAGGAGAGTTTTGTTTATGCTCATCCTGATTTGATTCCAACCTTATTTGAATCTGCTGCTTTATTTCAGCCTCTCGCTCTGGGTATAGCTCGCGATCAATTGTTGTGAGCGCTTCGTTTAGTTCGTCTAAAGAATATTTAGAATAATCTGGTTCCATATGAATACTGCTCCTCTGGGCACCTAACACTAAGCTAAGGGGCACAAACATGCAGGCTACAATGCGAAGCAGCCTGCATGTTTGTGTCCCAGCGAGCCGCCTTGGCGGATTGCGACTTAAGCGCCTTGTTATGCATATTTGTACCAGTTTAAAAAGAGTTCTAGTCCTTCTTTTGTTTTAATATGCAATCTATATGTTCTATTTTCGTAGCCTAGTTTCGAGGTAATATAATGAAGATTTGAATGCCTACCAACATTCTTTGGTTGAGGCATGTACTCTTCTTCTGCGATTACGTCAGGCATAAAACAAGGATAGACTTCTACGTACAAAGAAACTTTCTGCTTATTTTCTTCTATTAGCGCTAGTTCGCGGCCTGACTCCATTTTAAAAGAAGATAATTTATCTCTTTCATCAATAAATGTTGTTTCATTAGAGCTATTTAAAATTCTTCTTGCCTCTTTTGGAACCATCAAAATTATCCTATATGCATAACTTTTAAATAAGGGGCGCTGGAACGTGGGGCACAATAACAAAGTGGCCCCGCGTGTTAGCGTCCCAACGAGCGCCAGCGAGTGACTTTATTTGTTTGTTATATTGCCTTACCACCTATTTCACCCTTTTGAGCACGAAAGTATTTCCGTTAACGTGGATTAATTCCCAGCCATCTTCACCTAGCGAATTCAAAGTACTGGATACTCTATCGCTGTAGTCTTTTGATTGAATTGGCATTCCGTCATCTCTTTCGAGTTTGAATGGAGTAGCTTCGAGAAATTCCTTCGTTTTTTCGTTTAGGTAATCGACTGTAACGACCTTATACTCCCAATTGGTGTTTTGTACACTAGTTGAGACGCAGCCCGAGAGAGCTGATAACGAAATAAGAATAAGTCCAAAAAGTTTAATAACTTGCATGTAACCTCCGATGTTTATAGCAATATAACAATTTAATGTACGGAAAAAATCCTTTTTACAACGCGGACTAATTCCATATATCACTAAAATAATCTTTTCACTTTCTCACGTAAATAAATCCATATCAACGCCTTACAAGAAATTGGGCAAACATGGAAAGTAAAATACGGAAATTATCTTTTTTATTTTTTCGCTTTGAAAAATAGCGCCGGTCTGTATAAATAAACAGTGCTATTTGTTTGATTACAGAAACAAAAAAGCGAGGCCTAAGCCTCGCTTTCGATCCTATCGAGAAATGCTTACTGCACTTCTTCTTGGTCGTCGAACGCACCAGCAAACAGAGGGCTACTTAAGTAACGCTCTGTACCACTTGCTAGAAGCACTACAACAATTTTGTCTTTGTTTTCTGGGCGCTCAGCAAAACGCTTAGCTGCAACTACTGCTGCACCAGAAGAAATACCCGCAAGAATACCTTCGTCGGTCATTAGCTTGCGTGCCATTTCCATACATTCTTCGTTGGTAACTTGCTCAACTTCATCAATAAGGTCTAGGTCTAAGTTGCCAGGAATAAAGCCTGCACCAATACCCTGAATTTTGTGAGGGCCAGGGGTTAGTTCTTCACCCGCTAATGCTTGGGTAATTACTGGCGAGTCAGTCGGCTCTACTGCAATAGACGTAATAGCTTTACCTTTAGTGTTTTTAAGGTAACGGCTAACACCAGTAATTGTGCCGCCCGTACCAACACCGGCTACGAATGCGTCTACTTTACCGTCTGTGTCTTCCCAAATTTCTGGACCAGTGGTTTTTTCGTGAATAGCTGGGTTCGCTGGGTTGTCGAACTGTTGAAGCAGAACGTATTTTTCTGGGTCAGAGTTCACAATCTCTTGTGCTGCCGCTACTGCACCTTTCATGCCTTTAGGCGCTTCGGTAAGTACTAGGTTTGCACCCAGTGCTTTAAGCAGTTTACGGCGCTCTAAACTCATGCTGCTAGGCATGGTTAGCGTTAGCTTGTAGCCACGTGAAGCTGCAACAAACGCAAGGGCAATACCAGTGTTACCGCTGGTAGGCTCTACAATTTCTTTACCTTCGGTAAGGACACCGCGCTTTTCAGCATCCCAAATCATGTTTGCGCCAATACGGCACTTTACGCTGAAACTTGGGTTGCGCGATTCAATTTTTGCGTACACGTTACCTGAAGTTACGCGATTAAGTTTTACTAGTGGCGTGCGGCCAATAGATAGGGAATTGTCGTCAAATACGTTCATTTTTAATCCTTACCTCGTTCCTTAATTTCTAGGAAACCCCGTTCTGTCGTGATCTGTACGACCTTTATAATAGTTAATAATTCATAGCGTGAATTAGGGGATTTCGTCATACCCCTATATCATTGGTCCCAAACGTGAAAATGCAAAGTGTTTTTTAGCTATATGTTATTGTTAAAATACATGAAGACGAAGAATTATACGGAGTACAACATCAATGGCTTTTAGTGGCACGTCTAATTACATCGCAACCAAAGACTTACAATTAGCGGTTAATGCCGCCATTACGTTAGAGCGCCCGCTGTTAATTAAGGGCGAGCCAGGCACGGGTAAAACTATGTTGGCAGAAGAGCTGGCTGAAAGCTTAGGCACCGAGCTTATTCAATGGCACATTAAGTCAACCACCAAAGCGCAGCAGGGTTTATACGAATATGACGCGGTATCGCGTTTGCGCGACTCGCAGCTTGGTGATGATCGCGTTCACGATATTGGCAACTACATTGTAAAAGGTAAGCTGTGGGAAGCGTTTAGCGCAGAAAAGCGCCCGGTACTGCTTATTGATGAAATAGATAAAGCCGACATTGAGTTTCCAAACGATCTACTGCTAGAACTCGATAAAATGGAATTCTTTGTTTACGAAACGCAAGAGCGCGTAGTAGCAAAGCAGCGTCCTATCGTTATCATTACGTCGAATAATGAAAAAGAACTTCCAGATGCGTTTTTGCGCCGCTGTTTCTTCCACTATATTCAGTTCCCGAACCCAGAAGAGATGCAGGAAATTGTTAATGTACATTTCCCTGATCTTAAGAAAAAGTTGCTTGATGAAGCGCTTAAAGCGTTTTTCGAGTTACGCGATGTACCAGGGTTAAAGAAAAAGCCGTCTACGTCTGAGCTTATCGACTGGCTTAAGCTACTTGTAGCAGAAGACATTCCACCAGAGGCTCTTCATTCAAAAGACGGTAAAGCAGCTATTCCTCCACTGTATGGCGCATTACTTAAGAACGAGCAAGACATTCACTTGTTTGAAAAACTGGTCTTTATGGCGCGTCGCTAATGCTTATTCAGTTCTTTTTCACGCTACGAAAATATCAGGTTAAAACCACGCTTCGCGAGTTGCTTGATTTGCTCAGAGCTTTGGAAAAGCATGTGGTGTACGCCGACATCGAGGCTTTCTACAGCCTAGCGCGCACCATTATGGTTAAGGACGAAACCCAGTACGACAAATTCGATAGGGCATTTGCCGAGTATTTCGAAGGCGTAGAGTCGGTCGATTTATTTGGTAAAGACATTCCAGAAGAGTGGTTGCGCAGGGAAATAGAGAAAAACCTAAGTCCTGAAGAGCGAGAAGCACTACGCAAAGCGGGTGGCCTTGAAGAACTTATGGAAACCTTGAAAAAGCGCTTGGAAGAACAAGAAAAGCGCCATCAAGGTGGAAATAAATGGATAGGTACTGGCGGTACTTCACCGTTTGGAGCGTATGGCGATAACCCCGAAGGCGTGCGTATTGGTCAAAAAGGAAACCGCAAGTTTTCAGCGGCCAAGGTATGGGACAAACGCGAATTTAAAAACTTAAGTTCTGATGTAGAGCTTGGTACACGAAATATTAAAGTGGCGCTGCGTAAACTAAGAAAGTTTGCCCGCACCGGTGCCAGCGAGCAGCTTGACGTGCCTACCACCATTGGTGAAACGGCGAAGAAGGGCGGTTTGCTCGACATTCACATGGCACCTGAACGTCATAATGCGGTAAAAGTGTTGATGTTTTTTGATGTGGGTGGGTCTATGGATCCTCACGTGAAAAGCACACAAGAGCTTTTTTCAGCGGTGCAGTCGGAGTTTAAATATTTAGAGTATTTTTACTTTCACAACTGTGTGTATGAAGAGGTGTGGAAAGACAACCAGCGTCGCAACAAAGAGCGCATTCCTATTTGGGATATCATTCATCGCTACGGAAAAGACTATAAAGTCATTTTTGTAGGTGACGCCACTATGGGGCCATATGAAATTACCTACCCAGGCGGTAGCGTAGAGCATTGGAATGAAGAGCCAGGCAGTGTGTGGATGCAGCGTTTGCTTAATCACTTTAATAATGCCGTTTGGCTTAACCCGCAGCCTGAAAATTATTGGCCGTATTATTCGTCTATCAAAATTATTCGCGAGATTATGGAAGACAGAATGTATGGGCTAACGTTAGAAGGGTTAACCGACGCCATTAAAGGCTTAAGCCGAAGCCGATGAGCTAACGATGAATTATAAATTAGCTGGTTTATTGCTAGCAGGCGGGCAAAGCGCTCGTTTTGCTGGCAATAAGCTACTATCACAACATCCAATTGCAAACACATCGCTTGTAACCTATAGCGCATACCAACTCAAGAACGCGTTAAGCGACGATACTGCAAGTGTGCAAAGCCACATTGAAATGCTGGTAATAACCGGAAAGTGGGATAAAAGTGTGCGCGACGCGCTTAGCCATTTACCTGTTTCAGTGATAACCAACGCCAATTGGCAAGAGGGCATTGCTGCGAGTATTCGCGAAGGGGTAAGCTATTTAGCTGCAGGTAAGCCGCTAGTGGATATTGAAGATAAGCACAGCGTGGCACTTACGCATAGTGAAGTTGTACCAAGCCATATACTTATTACCCTTGCTGATTTACCTAAAGTAAGTTCTTACGATCTACGTGAGCTTATTGAAGCATCTAAAGCAAATCCATCTCATGTTGTTTGCAGTGAATGGCTAAATGAAGGTAAAACCAAGCTAACGGTGCCAGCGATATTTCCAGCAAATGCGTTTGACGACTTAATGGCAATTTCGGGAGATATAGGCGCAAAACCTGTAATTATGGAGTACAAAAAGGCGGGTAAGCTAACGGCAGTGCCTATACCAAACGCAGAGTTTGATATAGATACACCACAAGACTGGGTTTCGCTGTATTAACAGCGCTAATAACAGCTGTGCTGGCAGTTGTATTAACAGCGCTAATAACAGCTGTGCTGGCAGTTGTATTAACGGCGCCGCAATTAAAGCATTGGCAATTTTTAAGCATCAAACGGGCTTACAGCGTTATTCAAATAGCCTACGTGCGCAAAACAGCGCCCGGGCGCTGAATATAAAGTAACCTTGCGCCTAACATTACGGCAGCAGCACTCAGCCCCACAATAAACCCAATCCAAAAACCGCCTGCAGCCATAGGTTCAGCTGTAACCCAACTGGTTCTTCCCAAAATAACGCCCGTAGGTAAACCAATTAGCCAGTACGAAATAAAGGTAATAATAAACATGGCGGTAGTATCTTTGTAACCGCGCAGTGCATTGGCTGATATAACCTGTACTGCGTCAGACAATTGAAATAGCGCCGCATAAATAAGCAACGCATTAGCCAACGTGTACACCGCTTCATCACTCGTATATAAGCCAATAATAAATGCCTTGGCTAACAAAGTGAATGTGGCGGTGCATGCTGCCGTACAAAAGCCGATAAGAATAGCCATGCGCGCTGCAATTTTGGCTTGTCGAGAATTATTTTGACCAATGCGATACCCAATACGAATAGCCGCCGCCATACCAATACTCATTGGAAACATGAACATTAGCGCAGAAAAGTTAAGTGCTACCTGATGAGCCGCAACGGTATTTGCGCCAAACGGTGCCAGCAACAAAGCCACCACTGAAAACAGGGTTACTTCGAACAAAATGGTCATGGCTATGGGCAAGCCCATTTTGAAGGTGCGGTTGATGGTGCTTAGGTTTGGCGTGTAGCGTTTTCCAAACAAATTGTATTGTTTTAGGGCAGGTGCCATACGTACATATACGAACGTGGCGATAAGCATAGTGTAAATAACAATGGCTGTGGCTACACCACAACCCGCGCCACCCATTGCAGGTATTGGGCCAGCACCGTAAATAAACAGGTAGTTGCCTACAACGTTTGCTAACAAGCCTATAACCGTAATAATCATCGTTGGCTTGGTTTTCCCCAAGCCTTCGCAGTAATTGCGCAGCCATTGGTATAAAGCAAAGCCTGGCATAGCAAGTAACACGTAAACCACATAGTCTACGGTAATACTGTAAAGTTCGGGCGCCATTGGGAACAGCGATACAATGCTTTCAGTAAAGGGTAGCAGTGCTGTAATTACCACGCCTACAAAAAACACTAAGTAGCCAGCCTGTTGCGAAGCATCGGCGATACCTGCAATGTTTTTATTTCCTTGCAGCCTAGAGATGATAGGCGGCAATGCTAGCGCTATACCTTGAATAAAACATAAAAGTGGTACAGTAATGCTAAAGCCCAACGCCACTGCTGCCATGTCGGTGGCACTGTAACGCCCAGCCATAATGGTGTCGCTTACGCCCATTAGCATCTGGGTTATTTGCGCCACAAGTAACGGCCACGCAAGTTTAATGATGTCTCTTCCTTCCAAAAGGAAGCGTTTTTTATTCACTGTTGGTGTTCTCTAAAATTCTGCAAAAGTATGACAATTGAATATGGCAAAACATACGGTAATATAATTATTGTTAGGGGTACGCGTAACCACTTTTGGTTAGTAAAGTGGCATTACAGGTACTATGTCACCTTCATTCAACGTGCTTATCGATTCGTGTATTACCATTAAACAATTCGCAGCAGTAATGGATGTCATAACCCCAGAGCTTTGTGTTTTAAAGGGGGTAACATGCCATTCACCGCTATCGTCTTTGGTCATGGATGCACGCTGAAAGTCGCGTCGGCCGGCTCTGCGTTTTATATTGCGGGTAATTTTAGCATTAACGAAAAGGGGCTCTGCGTGGCCTGTCTGGCCCTGCATTTTTTTAATGATGGGCACAACTAATAGCTTTGCAGTTACAAACGAAGACACTGGGTTGCCAGGTAAGCCACAAAAAAGCGTGTCGTTAATGCTGCCTAGCGCAAAAGGTTTGCCGGGTTTAACCGCTATCTTCCAAAAGTCGATATTGCCTAGCTCGTTAATAATGTCTTTTACGTAGTCGGCATCACCTACCGACACGCCACCGCTACTTACCATTACATCAACGCTATTGCTAGCTTTGGTAAACAGGGCGCGAAGAGATGCCTCGTTATCTTCAACAATGCCGAAATCGATAATTTCAACGTTTTCGTTGTGTAAAATACTGCTAACGCCAACACGGTTAGACTCAAATATTTGCGTGGCTAAGCGCTCTTTTCCTGGCTCTGCTAGTTCTGAACCTGTGGCCACTACGCCCACTTTCAGTTTTCTAAATACTTTTACCGAGCTTGTTCCCTGGGATGAAAGCAGCATTAGGTGTTCGGCCTTTAATTTCGTACCTTGTTTTATTAGCACGTCATTAGCCGCAATATCGTTGGCTTTCCGGCGTATGTTTTCACCCGATTTAGGCAGCTCTTGTATTTTAACGCTGTCGCCATCAGTTGCTGTGTTTTCAATCATCACTACAGCATCGGCGTTAGGCGGTACTGGGGTGCCAGTCATTATTTTAAATGCACTGTGGGGCGCAAGTGGTGTAGCCGCTTCCATTCCTGCTGTAATAACGCCTTGTATGTTAAGCGTGGTGCCATCTTCAATGTCACTGCTGTTAACGGCAAAACCATCCATAGCAGAGTTATCCCAAGGAGGTACATCAAGCGTGGCTATGGCATCTTGCGCTAAAACTCGGCCATTAGCTTCAAATAGGCTTACTTCTTCGGTTTCAACTATAGGTGTTGCTGCATTAAGTGCTTTTGCTAATGCTTCTTCAAGTGAAAGCCATTTTGACGACATACCAACTCCCTAAAGGCAATAAAATTCAGCAGGATATTACCGAAAAAGTCGGTGCTATACCAAAGGTTAATATGCATTATTGTATGCTTAATTAAGGAAGGCTACAGCGTTTTAGGTGGCTAATATGGAAAGTGCTAATATGGAAACTGGATGCAATGCAAAGTGTAAAGTGAAAAACTAGGGAATAGGCTAATGAATAAAAAGTGAGAAGGCGTGTGGGCCTCCTCACTGTTGAAAGCATGCTAAATGCGTTTCTTAGAACGCGAATTTTGCGCCAATGCTTAGTACGTCAGCGTCATCGAATGTTTCGTAAGACACTTCTACTGAAGTCGTTTCAGTAACCATGAAGCCAAAGCCGCCACCAAGGCCGAATTCCCAGTCGCTATCTGAAGATTCAGAGAACCCGTTAGCGCTTGCAGTAAGTTCTAGTTTGCCGTAAGACGGAACAATGTAAACGTACATGTTGTCTGCAAGGGTGTATTCACCGCGAAGCGATACTGCATAAAAAGAGTCTAGCTCTACGTCAACACCAAATACAGTATCGTCGCTTACGCCAGTACCAATGCGTACTTCAGGTACTAGTTGAAAGCCATCGTTAACTTGATATTGATAACCAGCAGAGGCAACGATACCGCCTAGACTAATATCAATGTCACCATCGTCATCAGAAACGTTAGTGTAACCAATGCCAAATTCCCAGTTAGCAGAAGCTGACATAGAAACAGTAAGAAGCGCAGCTGATAATATTGCTTTTTTAAACATTTCAAATCCTTGTTGATGCAATGTTGTTTTTTACATTAGAAGGTTTGGCTTAGGCAATTCAGGAGGGAACGACAGCGTATCTAGGGGTTAGGCGACGTCAATCCTTTGAGCCAGTAGCATCCAATCTTCTGCCGAGGATAGTACTTAAAAAACGATTGCGTACGCAATATACATTGCGCTGAAATCAGAAGAGTTATCCTTATAATTTGTAACTAATTGTTTTTACATATTAAAACGTTAGCTGTTTACGCACTCTTTACTTATGGCGCACTCTATTTTTCGAAGCTTGTTTCCGCGTTAATTTGTTTTTAAGACGTCTAAAATGTCGTTGAAGTGGTTGCAAACCCATCGGGGCTCGCACAGGCCTATGTCTTCTCCGTAGTTGTAGCCATAGGTTAAGCCAATGCTTCTCATATTGGCAGCTTTTGCGGCCAATATGTCATTTTTTGAATCGCCCACCATCACGCAATTTTGTGGCTCTGCGTTTAGCTTTTCACAAGCATACAATAGCGGTGCGGCATCAGGCTTTTTCTGTTTTAGTGTATCGCCCCCAACAGTTACACCAAACACGTTATCCAGTAAGTAGTGGGTTAATATTGGTTGAATGAAGTCTTGCGGTTTGTTGGTTACCAAGCCTAGGGTATAACCACTCTCTTTTAATGTGATTAAGGTTTGGTGTACGCCGTCATACAGTGTTGATGCACTACAAACGGTTTTATTGTAATGGGCTAGAAACTGGACTAGTAAGGTATCGACATAACTGTTTTGCGCCGCAATGTTGTCACTGATTTTGGTGCTGCCACTTAAGCCTCGCTGCAGCAGTACGCGGGCACCATTGCCAACCCAGTTCCTTACGGTGCTTTCAGAGTAGGTGGGTAGTCCATTATCCTGAAGCGTATTGTTGAGCGCTAGTGCAAGGTCGGGTACTGAGTCTATTAGTGTTCCGTCTAAGTCGAAAAGTAGAGTGGTAATGGCTGTCATAAAGCGATTAATTAAAATCAGAAAATACTTTGGTTGATATGAATGTAACACATGCCGCGGTATCAGTACCGCGGCATTGAGCTATTAATTTTCGTTGCTACTTGCTCTATTTCTCAAAGTCCTGATTACTGATCCACAGTACTTGATAGGGCATAAGCGTTAACGCGCTATCCGACAAACAAATTTCATCACGTGTGATTAAATCTATCCAATTATCAGTACCAATCAAATTGATGTCGGTAAGTGCAATGGTTTGCTCTTCATCAGAAATGTTGCTTACACAAAAAATGCTCTGTTTTCTATCCAAGCTTTGTCGCCAATAACCAAATATCGTAGTGCCAAGCTGCAGCGTAAACTGCGTGGCATTTGGGTGAAATGCTGGCTGTGCTTTACGTATCCGAATTAACTGCGACACACGCGTTAGCACCTTATGATGCTGCGAATATGGCGAATCTAGCAAGGCTTCAAGCTCGCTTAAGTCCCATCTACGACGGTTTATCGAGCGGTTTTGGCCTGTGTTAGCCACTTTTTCATAATCGTTCGACGTACCCAACAAGCTGTGAATATATAAACCAGGAATACCTTCCATGCCTAACATAATGGCATGAGCGCATATAAAGCGGTCTACCTGATACTTGTCTGGGCCTTTCGTTGTGCCTTGAAGTGCATCAAACAAGGTAATGTTTATTTCATATGGTTTTTGCTGTCCATGATCCGATGCTCGCCAAGAAATTTTGCCGCCAAAACTTTGCATGGTATGTACCAGCTCTGATATTTCATCATCATCTAGTAAACCTTCCGCTGGACGCAAGCCTATACCGTCATGTGATGCAATAAAGTTAAAATAAGCCGTGCCGTTTTGTGCAGGTGGCATGCTCATCATCCAACTTTTAAGGTAGGTACAGTCGCCCGTTACCAAGGTATTTACCAACAACGGAGGCAAAGAGAAATTGTAAATGGCATGCGCTTCGTTTGCGTTACCAAAATAGGTTAGGTTTTCTCTGTTAGGAATGTTGGTTTCAGTAATGATGATAATACTTGGGTCAACATGCTCTATAAGCGTACGCAGTAAACGAATAACTTCGTGGGTTTGCGCTAAATTAATACAATTCGTTCCAATGATTTTCCATAGAAACGCCACCGCATCTAAACGAAACAGCTTCGAGCCCTTATCAATGTAAAGACGAATGATATCAACGAAGGCCAGCAGCACCTTGGGGTTTCTAAAATCAAAATCTACTTGGTCATGGCTAAATGTGCACCACACATGCTTGGTGCCATCAGCCGTTTCGGTTTCGCGCAGTAATGGCGATACGCGCGGACGTGTAACCATCGACAAATCGTCATCAGGTGAGGCTGTGAAGAAAAAGTCTGAGCCGGGACCTTCTCCCTTAATAAAGTTATCAAACCATACGCTACGTGCAGAACAGTGATTAATAACAAGATCTGCCATAAGGCCGTAATCTTTTGAGATGGCTTCAATGTCATCCCACGAGCCTAACGCTTCGTTTACGGTAGAGTAGTCGATAACGGAAAAACCATCGTCAGAACTGTAAGGGAAGAACGGTAATATATGCACATTGTTTACCGTGTTCTTACAATAACGGTGCAAAAAACGATTTAGCGTGACTAGCGGCTTCTCGCCTTCTGAAATTACGCTATCGCCATAGGTGATCATGACAATATCGTCTTCATCCCAATAGTTATGGTGGGACTGCGGAGAAGCGATATCACTTTCTTCTTTTAAACCAATGGTGTGCATTAGCTCAGTAGCAAGCGCGTCGTAAGACACGCTTAACGCTACATCAGCATAAATACTTTCTAAATGGTGTTTTACCTTGTCATGGAGGAGTGTCCACGCCATATAACTTACTCCATAAATTCAGCAGTATCGGCTTCAACCGCTTCAACCAAGCGCTCAAGAATATCTGGTACAGCGCTTGTTACACGGTTCCAACTAGGAATAAACGGGGTCTCCATCGGGTTCTCTAAGAAGTTTTGACCCGCTTTCATAATGTTGCTGGCAAACATTTCTACCGCTTTTTCTTCGCTGTGAATGTCCAAAGACAAGCCGTTCATTACTGCGTCGTTGTGATAGGTTTCTATAAAGTCTAGCGCAATACGGAAGTATGTGGCTTTAATTGAGCGGAACATTTCGTTGCTAAAGGTATAGCCTTGCGTCGCGAGTTTTCTAAAAATAGCTTTTGTGATGTCTATAGACATCTTTGATAAACCGCCCTGATCGTTATTTAGCGAAAGGTCCTGATGCTTGTGATCATAAATATCGCAGATATCAGCCTGGCATAGGCGATTATGTGAGTAGTTGCGGTGCATTTCCGACAGTACGCCAATTTCTAAGCCCCAGTCACTTGGAATGCGAATATCGTTGAGTACGTCACGTCTAAACGAGAACTCACCCGCAAGCGGATAACGGAAGCTGTCCATAAATTCTAAATACTCGTTGTCGCCCATGATGCGTTTAAGTGCGCGCAGTAAAGGAGTAACAAGCAAACGAGACACACGACCGTTAATTTTGCCGTTGGCAACACGTGCGTAATAGCCTTTACAGAATTCATAGTTAAACTGTGGGTTTGCTACGGGATAAATAAGCTTAGCAAGTAAGTCTTTTTCGTAAGTCACAATGTCGCAGTCGTGCAGCGCAACCGATTCTGCGCGGTTAGACGCCAACACATAACCCATGCAATACCAGACGTTTCGGCCTTTACCCAATTCTTTTGGCGCTAAGCCTTGTGCTTGGAGTTCTTCATCCAATGCTTTTAATCGAGGCCCGTCATTCCACAACACGCGGTGGTGCTGCGGCAATTTTCCAAAAAATTTCAGAGCGTGTTTGTATTGGTCTTTTGACGCGCGATCTAGGCCAATAACAATTTCAGATAAGTACGGTACTTCTGTTAGTTCTTGTACAATATGGGGAAGTGCGTCGCCTTCAAGTTCAGAAAAAAGCGATGGCAGAATAAGTGCCATTGGACGTTTTTTTGAAAATTGAAGAAGTTCTGCTTCTAGTTCCGCGGTAGGACGTCGAGCCAAGTTATGTAACGTAGTAACCACACCATTTTGATAAAAATCAGCCATGTGTCCTCCTGATCATAGAGATAATAGTTGAGTAAGCATTTCGTTCCAGCCTTCAGGGCCGGTGAGGGTGCTGGTATAAACCTCTTCTTTTTGAACCGCTGGTGGAGGATTTACCGGTGAAAGAATACGTATAGGGATATGTGCCGCCTCTAGCATGGCAATATCGTTTTTACCGTCACCTAAGGCCACTGTTTGTACCTTGGTAACGTGTTGCTTTTGGTATTCGCTAGCCAACCATTTAAGTGCTTGGCCTTTATCGCAATTACCAGAAATATGAATAAAGCGACCACCCTCTAAGGGGAATGCGCCGCGTTCTGTGATAGCGTTTAAAAAGCGCTTTTTTTCGTCTTCAGTGCCAAGCCATAACACTGGCTCACCAAATTGACGTTTGGCAGCCAATGATGCCGACTTTTCATCTAAGCCAGTGCTATCTTGAATTTCTTCAAGAGACATCTTTGAGAATTGCGTAAACTTACCGTCGAACTCACTTCCTACTTTTTCTAGAAGCTTAATCCAATAGTTTTTGTTCGAAATAAAGGCTTTACACCAGTAACCGTCTACCCACACTGTGCCACTGGGTTTTTGCTTAAAAAAGCCGTGAGGAATAAAAATAGCTGCACCGTTCTCTACAATGAACGGGCCATCTAAGCCAATACGTTCTCGTAGAGGCTGCAATTCAGCAAACGTTTTACTGGTGGTAGGGATTACGGGGATAGATTTAGACTCAAGTGCACTTAAGGCCGGTTTCGCCGCTTCAAAAGAGTAGGTATGGTGGTCTAACAGCGTGCCGTCCATGTCGGTGAAAACAAGCGTTTTATTCATTTACGTACGTCCTGTTCAATAATACTTCTGCTTGAATCAAGCGTGAATACGGTGTCGCATTTATCGGGCATTGTGCGCAAAGCAAACTCGGTAATACGCTGATAATGCTGCACAAAGTTTGCCACTTCATCATCACTCATTACGCCTTTGCTGTCAGACGCTGCCGACTTTGCTAATTTGTGTTCTTGTTCTAAACGCCACTTGTAAACGCAATCAAATGATGGGGCTTTGAGCATTACGCGATAGTCTATTTGATTAAACAACGCTTGATATTGATCGCTAATGGCCTCGTTTACGAAAGTGCGCCATATGGCTTCTGAGTCTTCAATTTCTTCAAGTTTGTTAATGGGTTTTTTCAATGAGGCAGTGTCTTCAGCGCTCACACCCACACACCAGCCCTCAAGAATTATAAAATCTGGAACTACCTCTATTACAGGCCATTGGGCTTTAGGAAAAGGGTTGTCAGTTGCTTTATTAAAGCGCGGCAACTGCGTTTTTTCGCCCGCTTTAAGCTGTCTGAATGTGTTTAGGGCAAGGGTAATGTCGTGAGTGCCGGGAACACCACGTGTTTTTAAAAGTGGATGCACTTTATTAGCGAGTTCATTACGGTCTGACTGATCTAGATAGAAGTCGTCAATAGATAAAGAAACAACGTTCTTATTATGAACCGATGAAAGATAGGCGTCGATAAAGCTGGTAAGGGTTGATTTACCCGAACCTTGGCATCCATTAATGCCAACAATAAGCGGGGATTTTGCACCTTCTTGGTGCTTAAGTAGCCTATCGCAAAGTGGAGTGAACCATTTTTGTGCAATTGCTGCGTAGCTATTTGGCAATTGCTGTACGGCTAAAAAGCCATGTATATCCATGTTGTCACCCTAATCAATGCAGAATACTTACACTCTAGCAGATTAGGGTTACAACATTTGTGCCATAAGAAACGGTTTGTTAGAAACGCCCGTTTTTACTTTTTGTTGGCCACTATTACGGCTCGTTGTGGTGCAGGGTAACCTTCTATGGTGCGCGTAATATCTTCCGGCATGAGAAAATCTTTCAAAGACTGCGTGTCCATCCATTGTGTTGAACGTTGCTCATCAAGCGTCGTATGATTAACATCTACCACGCGAATATTCTCGAAGCCTAACCTAGACAGCCATACAGTTAGCGCCGCAGTGCTAGGCAAAAACCACACATTGCGCATTTGAGCATAACGTTCACCGGCCATTAGCACGGTATTTTCATCACCATCAACAACCAATGTTTCTAGAATGAGTTCGCCGCCTTTTCTTAATTGGTCTTTCAACTGAGTTAAAAAGGCCATCGGATCTTTACGGTGATACAGTACACCCATAGAAAATACAGTATCGAAGGCTTTTAAAGGTTGCATGTCTTCAATACCCAAAGGTAAGAAATGAATATCATCACGCCTAACGCCTTGGTGCTGCATAAAGTGTTTTACTGCATGGAATTGAATAAGGAAAAGCTGTGTTGGATCGATGCCGATAACGTTGGAAGCCCCTTCGCCCAGCATTCTCCACATGTGATAGCCGCTTCCACAGCCAACGTCTAAAACACTTCTGTCTTTAAGCGAAGAAATGTGTGGTACTACGCGATCCCATTTCCAATCTGAACGCCATTCTGTATCGATATGAATGCCATGGATGTGGTATGGGCCTTTACGCCAAGGCATGAATTGCTTCAGTAGCCCCTCGATTTGTTTAGACGTATATTCATCTATGTCGTCACTTGAACCAGCGGTGACAGAAGACGATAAATCAACACTAGCAGGCGTAGTTGACGGTAATTTATTTAGCAGTCGGCACCACTTATCAAACTCACCGTGTTTGCCGGTTCGCTGCCATGAATCCATTAGCGCGGGTAAAGTTTGTAACCAATGTGACAGTGGGCTGTCGAGCAACGACTTATAGCAGTCGTTTAGCCACGTTTGTTCAAGTTTACTCATATTAATCTCGTATTTGCTTTGCGCATGTTCGCAGAAATATCTGCGCTGCGATATTTTCACTGCAATATTAGGCGCTAGGCTTTAATTGCCACCATAGATGTGAAGTTGTAGCACTTAAACCACATAACCACATCGTCGAAACCTGCACTTTTCAAGCGCGTTTCATGGTCGCTAAAGGTGTCGGTAAGCATGACTTTTTCAAGTGCAGCACGTTTTTGGCTAACTTCAAGCTCACTATAACCATTGTCACGTTTAAACTGGTGATGAAGGTCAATTAACAGCTCATTGCCCGCAATAGTGGGGTGCCTAATTTTTTCTGACAACAATAAAATACCGCCTGGGTTCAAACCTTGGTATATCTTATGAAGCAGCGCTTCTCTGTCTGCTGGTGGGATAAATTGTAAGGTGAAATTCATAATAACCATCGACGCATTTTCTATGGCGACATCCTGAGCCATAGCTTTAGTGATGGTTATTGGGTTGGGGAGGGTGAAAGCCTGAACCACGCGTTTACAACGCTCAACCATGGCTTCAGAGCTATCAACGCCAATAATTTCACATTGTTTATCTTGTGTGGCTCTTGCTACCGATAAACTCGCGGCCCCTAACGAACAACCCAAGTCATATACCTTTGAGTTATTAGTCACAACGGTTTTAGCTACTTCACCAATAGTATGGATGATAGACTCATATCCCGGTACTGAACGCTGAATCATATCGGGAAACACGTCTACCACAGACTCGTCAAATTTAAAGTCAGCTACTTTATTGAGCGGGTTTGCATAAATATTGTCGTGTTTCTTCACAATAAACCTTAGATTTACTTAATTGGTGCGCAATTTTACCGTTTGAAATATAAATGCCAATCGAAAACACTAATTTTGTTGATATTTACGCTATTTTTGTAGCATAAGGGCTTTTAGAAATTAGCCGAAAGTATTACCCTATAGATTGAACAAGAAAAGGAAGCAGTAACGCTAATGACAAGAATTCTAGTAGCAGACGATCACCCATTGTTTCGCGAAGCGTTAAGTGGCGCTTTAGAACCCTATTTTGAGAACGCGCAGATACTTGAAGCGGGTAGTCTTGACGCGGCAATCACGATACTTAATGAGTTCGACGGCGTAGAATTAGTGCTTCTTGACCTAAACATGCCGGGTGGTGAGTATTTCAATGGTTTAATTACTCTGCGCGAGCAATTCCCAAATATCCCAGTGGGCGTGATATCGGGTAGCGATAGTGTTGAAGTTGTTGCACAGGTAATGAGCCTAGGTGCACAAGGCTTTATCCCGAAAGTATCTGCAACGCGTGAAATGGCACAAGCCATTGTTGATATTATTGCAGGTAAAAAGTGGCTACCTGAAGGCATGGAAGAAGAACTTGAAAAAGTTGACGACGAACTTAAGGTGCTACTCAAGCGTTTCCAAGAGCTTACGCCAAAGCAAATTCAAGTGTTGTCATATCTTCGCGCAGGCTTAATGAATAAACAAATAGCGCACGAAATGAATGTGACTGAAGCAACGATAAAGGCTCACATAAGCGCTATTCTACGTAAACTGGAAATTAACACGCGTACGCAAGCAGTACTGTTAATGGACAAGCTTCAGCTAAGCTAGAAATAAACACCTTATTACGTTAAAAAAAACCGGATATTAATCCGGTTTTTTTGTTTTTAAGATAACTTCGCCGTCTTTTGTCACTATGCCAAGCCCTTTGTCGGGTATTTCATCAAACTTCTTCGATTTACGAACCAACTTTATAGTGCTGTCTTCTGGCGCTATATCAGTATCGCTTTCAAGCTTAGTTAAATAAACTGCCCAGTATTCCACATGGGGAGTACTGTAGTCTTTGTAAAAGCCTACACCAATTTGGTCTTGTTCCTGATAAAAAGGCACTTCAGCCAATAAATGTTGACGGTGGCTTGTTGACGTTTGCAGTGCATACCACACATCTTCCGCATTGATATAACCACCTGCCAATGCTTCTACCTGATTACTCATAGCATCGCCGTAGTAATCTGGAAGCACAAGGCCTGCATCACGAATGCGGCTATTTGGACTGCCGCCCAAAAAGTGTGAAACCAAACCGCGCGATGCCATATCTTTTGCTTTTTCTTCGGCAAGCTTTACCAAAGTAGGGTGGCAAACAAGAATTGGGCGCTGTTGGTTTTTATCGGTTGCGATTAAGTTAGCTAGTGCTTTTGCTTGTTCTGAGTTTCCACAGTCGAATGTTGTCGCTTCAGCTAATGCCGAGTTGCTAAACATAGCAGTGAATAAAACAGTGCAAAGCGAGGAATATAAAAATAAAGGGCCGCGAATGCGACCCTTTATAGAGTGAGTTAAATTACGCAGCTTTACCACCTCGTTTTTTTGTGGCTTTGCTGGTTGAATTAACTTGAGCTACCAATTCCTCGTGGTCAAAATCATCCACGTTGATAGTGCGCAGGCGACCGGCTTCGGTCTTGCGCATTAAGCTAGCTTCTTCTTCGTTAATTACGCCATCAGCAAGTGCTTCATCGGCCAACACGTCAAGACGTGTAAATGGCAATTTAGCTTTCTTATGGCTGCAAATACGTTCGAAGATGGGCTCGCATGCTATTACATCATCAAGCGTCTGCTCTAAATCACCCATCAAGCTGCCTTCTGTGCGAGCTAGATACTGACCATAACCTAAACGGCTACGCGCAGAAGAAGGCGTTTGAAGCATTTGTGCAATAGCGTGCTCGATTTTGTCAGATGGCTTGCCAATTCGACGGCCAAACGGCATTACCATAACGCGCATTGCTGTGCCTACTGCCTTATTCGGGAAGTTCGCTAGGAAATCGTCGATAGCGGTTTCAATATCGTGAAGGGTAGTTTGCATTGCCCAATGAAGCAACGGTAAATCTTCCTTCAAACGGCCTTCTTCATCGAAGCGCTTCAATGTAGTACTACCTAGATATAGACCACTTAGGATGTCACCTAGACGTGCTGACAAACGCTCGCGACGCTTAAGGTCGCCACCTAACACACCCATAGAAACATCGGTTAGCAATGCTAGGTTCGCACTGTAGCCTTGTAACAGCTTGTAGTAGCGCGATGTTTCGTCGGTAAATGGTGCATTACTAAACGCGCCGTTAGTTAACGAGAACCAAATGCTGCGTACTGTGTTCGATACGGCAAAGCCAATGTGGCCAAATACCGCCTTATCAAACGCTTTTAGTGCTTCTTTTCTGTCTTCAATAGACGCCGCTTGGATTTCTTTAAGCACGAACGGGTGGCAACGCATTGCACCTTGACCAAAAATCATCATGTTACGCGTTAGGATATTTGCACCCTCAACGGTAATTGAAATTGGTACGCCTTGATATCCGCGGCCCAAGTAGTTGTTTGGCCCAAGCATTACGCCTTTACCACCGTGAACGTCCATTGAGTCGTTGATGACTTGACGCATTTTCTCGGTAAGGTGGTATTTACAGATGGCTGAGATAACCGATGGTTTCTCACCCAAATCAACACCGACAGTTGAAAAGCGTGTTACGCCATCCATTAGATAAGCGTTACCGCCAATACGCGCTAGCATTTCTTCAACACCTTCCATATGGCCTACAGGCATACGGAACTGACGGCGAATACGTGCGTAGGCACCGGTTGCAAGTGATACTGATTTTGCACCACCTGCAGCTGAAGACGGAAGCGTAATGCAGCGACCAACTGACAAGCACTCCATCAGCATACGCCAGCCACGTCCTGCCATTTTCGGTCCACCGATGATGTAGTCGATTGGAACAAAAATGTCTTTACCGTTAATAGGACCATTTTGGAATGGTGTATTAAGCGGGAAGTGGCGACGACCAATTTCAAGGCCTTTTGTATCGCGTGGAATAAGTGCACAGGTAATACCAGGCTCTTTATTATCGCCAAGTAGGCCCTCTGGGTCTTGTAGTTTAAACGCAAGACCAATAACCGTAGCAACGGGTGCAAGGGTAATGTACCGCTTGCTAAATGTTAGGCGCATGCCTAGCACTTCTTCGCCGTTCCATTCGCCTTTACATACAATGCCTACGTCAGGGATTGCACCAGCATCTGAGCCTGCTTCAGGACCAGTAAGTGCAAAACACGGAATTTCTTCACCAGCGGCCAAACGCGGCAAGTAGTGATCTTGCTGCTCTTTGGTACCATAGTGCTGTAGTAATTCACCTGGGCCTAATGAGTTAGGAACACCAACGGTGCTTGAAAGTACTGCACTAACGCCTGCTAGTTTCTGCAATACACGAGACTGCGCATAAGCTGAAAACTCTAGGCCGCCATATTCTTTCTTAATGATCATGGCAAAGAACTTGTGTTCTTTGAGGTATTGCCACACTTCAGGTGAAAGGTCGGCATCTTGGTGGTTAACTTGCCACTCGTTAACCATTGAGCACACTTCCTCACAAGGACCATCAAGAAACGCTTGTTCTTCTGCCGTTAATCTTCCTTTAGGGATACGGTGTAGCTTGTCCCAGTCTGGCTTACCGCTAAAAATATCGCCATCCCACCAAACAGTACCTGCATCAATAGCTTCTTGTTCGGTGCTAGACATTTCAGGCATTACACTGCGGTAAAACGCTAGCAGCTTGGTAGAAATGTGCTGTTGTCTGATGTTCGACAAGGTAAATGGAAGTGTTAAAGCAAGGAAAACAACCCAGCCTAAAAGGCCGATGTCGCCGAAAAGGGTGCCTAGAATCATGACACCTGCGCCCATGGCAACTGCTGTTACCAAACTGGTACGTTGATAACTAGCGATAGCTAGCGTAACAACAACCAGTAAAAACCATATAAAATCTGCCATACTTCACTCCTGAAAAGGCGTTGAACATTACGCTGATAGCCTTGTATTTCGTGTGTTTGAACAAACACTTGTAAGCTCAAATCATGGTCTGACCAGCATGCAGTAAACCTATTATTTAATAGCGCAAAGATCAAGATTTTTACATGAATAATGCATTAATCATTGCGTTAATAATAAGCAGGCCTTCTAAGTATAGTCATGAGTGATAGATATAGATTAGCCAAAGCGATACTGTGCTGAATGTTATACAAATTTTGTCTATAACAAATGGCAAGTTTTCACAACAAAAAACTCGCTGAAAGCAAAAGCCTTTAGCGAGTTTAACAGCCTTGCGCAGCGCCAACAGCCCTGAGCGGTCTAACGACTTGACCGACTTTGCATCGGCCTTGAGCGTATTTGAATATGCTTTAAAACAGGGTGTTTATTATTCGCTTATTCGGGTTGAAACGACTTAAGCTTAATATCGCCTTGTTCGTCACCATCCTTGAACTGCTGTAACCGAACTAGGGCATAGTCAAGTGAGGGGGCAAACCACGCATAGGTTTCGCGCTTTTTTGAATCGCGTATTAACTTCACTTTAACCGCATCCAGCTTTCCATAGGGAAGGGTAAGAGTTTCCGTTTCAATTACCTTTACGCCGTAATTACGGAGCTCGCCACGGTAGTTCACAAAGCTGTAGTCTAATTCAGTAACGCCCTTTGCTAACTGTTTGGCTAAATCTAAACGGTAAATTTGGTTGTCGAATTCGCCGTTCCAATTATAGATGTCGCCATTTTCAACCACAATTTTTTCGCCGCCTTGCTGACCAAAGGTGACAACAAGCTCTTTGTCTGGCCCTGTACCTGAGCGATTATAAAAGTATTGTGAAGGCACTACTGTAGAATCATTCAGCGTGAATATTGAATGCTCACTGCGCTTATCTGAGAGGAAAAACTTAGACACTTTAGAGGTGTAGAGAAGCGAGTACTGATTGTCGCTTAATTCTGATAGCTCTATATGCGCTTCACCTACATCATCACCCCATTTATATGCAGTATAAGATGCCTTGTAGGGGGTGAGGGTAAATGAATCGTCAGATTGTGCCTGCACGCCTGTTGTAAACCACAGCGCGCAAACAGTAACTGCGGCGAGTAATTTACTCGCTCGCATAACCTGATTCTGGAAGTTCTTGATCATCTAAAACAGCCTTATTGTTTCGCATCATAAGTCTGCCGGCACTAAACCAAGACAGTACTAGCGGATAAATACGACGCTCTTGTTCCTGAACACGCTCCGCAAGATCGCTGGCCGAATCATCTTCAAATACCGGTACGCGACTTTGAATAATAACCGGGCCACCATCCAGTTCTGGTGTTACAAAGTGCACGCTAACGCCGTGTTCCTTGTCACCATTGTCGATAGCGCGCTGATGCGTATTCAATCCTTTATACTTCGGCAACAAAGATGGATGAATGTTCACTAATTTTCCAGAAAAATGGTTTACAAATTCTGGCGTTAGAATTCGCATAAAGCCAGCAAGTACAACACAATCGGCACCGAAAGCCTCAATTTGTTCTTTCAAGGCACTATCGTAGCTATCGCGATCTTCAAACGTTGTATGATCTAAGCAAACCGATTCAATACCAGCTTGACTTGCACGTTCTAAACCATAGGCACCAGGTCGATTACTGATAACCCCAGTAATAGTGGCATTTAGGCGTTTGGCGGCAACTTCGTCAATGATAGCTTGTAAATTGCTACCATTGCCCGAAATTAGCACACATATTTTGGTTGGAGTGTGACTCACGCGTTAATCTCTACTTGTTCGTCGCCGTTTTTGGCCTCAATGTCACCTATTACCCATGCATTTTCACCATGCGCTTTAAGAATGCTAAGGGCGTTGTCTACGTCTGCGTCATCAACCACAATAACCAAGCCCACACCACAGTTAAATGTGCGGTACATTTCATGGCGTGTTACGTTGCCGTTTTCCTGTAACCAAGAAAAGATAGCTGGCCACTCCCAAGTAGACTCATCAATAACCACTTTTGCGTCTTCTGGAAGTACACGAGGAATGTTTTCCCAAAAACCACCGCCTGTAATGTGAGAAATCGCGCTAACTTGAACTTCTTCAAGTAATGCGAGAACCGACTTTACGTAAATGCGTGTTGGTGCAAGTAGTTGGTCAATAATAGGTTGGCCGTTAAGTTCTGCGTTTACGTCGGCGCCACTAACTTCGATAATTTTGCGAACAAGCGAGTAACCATTTGAATGAGGACCTGACGAACCCAGTGCAATTAATTTTTGTCCTGGTTTTACGTTCGTTCCGTCGATAACCTTATCAGCTTCTACAACACCAACACAGAAGCCTGCGATGTCGTAGTCGCCATCGTGATACATACCGGGCATTTCAGCGGTTTCACCGCCAATCAATGCACAGCCAGCTTGTTCACAGCCTGCGCCTATTCCTGTAACAACCGACGCGGCTACGTCAACATCTAACTTGCCAGTTGCGTAGTAGTCTAGGAAGAATAGAGGCTCTGCGCCTTGTACTATCAAATCGTTTACGCACATTGCAACAAGGTCAATACCAACGCCGTCGTGACGGTTAGCATCCATCGCAACGCGAAGTTTAGTGCCTACACCATCAGTACCCGATACTAACAGCGGCTTCTTGTATTTAGTTGGTAGCTCGCATAGTGCACCGAAGCCCCCTAAATTACCTTTTACTTCTGGTCTGTGAGTTTTCTTGGTCACAGATTTAATACGTTCAACAAGTTGATTTCCAGCGTCGATATCTACGCCTGCATCTTTGTAACTTAAAGAGGTTTTATTTTCGCTCACGGTTGGGCCCTGGCACTAAGAGGTAGAAAAACGCGGATTCTACCAGTTCATTGCCACAAGTCCAATTTGTCGCGGTTTTTTTGTTCGTTTTTTACAGCGCTATTTTGCTTTTTTGCTTAATACCACACCAATATGCTCGCAGTGCTGTTTAAAAATGTAATAAGGCTAGCGTGCTAATCTTTTGCAATTTATGGGTGAAATTCGGGTCAATATAAAAGAGAATAGTGAAAAGTCGTCACTGCAACGTACGCTTATTCATAAGGTTTCTGCCTTTACAGCAAGAGAGAGTAAGGATTTGATATTAAGTAGGAATGGAACATCGAGTGTTACAGGGTCGTCACTTACAAAGGCAAGCCAAAAGGCAATAATTAAAGTAATGATTAAGGCAACGAAAAAAGAACATCGCTACTTAAAGAATACGGCATCTTTATATAATCGTATTAGACTTATTAAAGCCGTTATCGCTAGCGTTATGTGTGCATCGGTTATTTATGCGCCATTGGTAAGTGCTACGCAGCGTATCATTGTTAATGAAGCACAAATTCAGGTGGACGACCAAAGCCAACGTACTCAACAGAGCGCGCTTAAGCAGGCACTTCGGCAAGTTATCGTAAAGCTATCTGGTAGCGCTGACGTACTAACAAACCCCGGTATTCGCGCTGCGCTTTCTTCTCCGCAATCTTATTTACGTTCTTATCGCTTTGGTTTTGAAGACGGTAAGACGTTTTATATAGCAGACTTCGATCAAGCAAAGCTCTCTAGTTTACTGCAGCGAGAGATGCTGCCGCTTTGGGGGGCTGTTCGTCCTGAAACTTTGGTTTGGATTGTCGAAGAGCAGGGCAATGCATCGCGCACAATTCTAGATGAAACGTCTCCCAGTGTGCTGAAAGACACGTTGCAAGCAACGGCAAAAGAGCGTGGTGTTCCACTTAGCTTGCCGCTAATGGATTTGACAGACAGCGTTAATATTACCTCGTTTGATGTGTGGGGGCGTTTTGTTGAGCCGCTCAAGTTGGCATCTTCTCGCTACGCTACCGACAATATTATTGGTGCTCGTATTTATAAAAACGATGCCAGTGCCATTCCAGAGTTACCAGAAAACCCTGTGCCGTCTGGAACCATAGAAACGCTTGAAGATGCTATGGGTAACCAAGAAACAGGTATCGCCGATGCGAATATCGCGAATATGGCTACTGATAAAAATCAAGAGAGCGCGTTTGGCGCACTTTCTGATAACGCTAATGTAGAGGAAGAGGTCAACGCTGAGAACGATGTTACGTCAGTAAACGTAATGGGCGACACAAGTGGTATAGACGAGACGGGATCAATTGACGAGATAAATGATGTTGAGAGCAATGAAGTTGAAACTGCTACAGCGCCTTTTACCATGGATGAATTCGAAGCGCATGCGAAACGTGCAGATGAGGGAGACTATGCACTTGATTGGGTGTTTATAGGAAAAAGTAACGTTAGCTATGGCAGTATATATGGTGACTCGCCTGAAGCGCTTGCCGCTGAATTAGTAGATGCCTATTCAAATTACCTTTCATCGCTATACGCTGTGGTGGGAATTGAAGCCGCTGACCGAGAAGTTATTAGTATTTCCGTAGCCAATGTTGGCACCATTAATAGCTATGCTAAGGCAAATAAATACCTTAACAATTTAAGCGTAGTTGAAAGTGCAACGCTAACTCAGCAGCAAGGTACTGTTGCCACATTTTCGGTAACACTTTTAGGTACAGTTGATGACTTTTTGAACGCATTGCGTCTAGAGTCTGCAATGAAGCAGGTAACCGATGCCTATGGTCAAAAAGTGGAAGCCTTAAATTTTTACTGGAGCCAATAAAATCTAATGCAGCTACCTTTGCCGGTTACGCTACCCGTTGATGAGAACTTTGACAGCTTTGTTGCGACAGGCAACGAAGAGGTGGTAGCCGTGCTTAATTTGGTAGTTCAGGCGTTGCCTAACTGGCGTGATACAAAAACGCTTGGGCAGCTTGCTTCATTAAAACTGCCATTGGTAACACTACTAGGTAGCACTGCCACGGGTAAAAGCCATTTGTTGTTTGCTACGTGTCACCAATTAGCAGAAAAGGGCGTTAGCCACCTATATCTGAACTTAAACGATTACAAAGCCTGGTCGTTAGATATTTTCGAAGGGCTTGAAGAGCTGTCAGTCATTGCATTGGATAACGTGCACGCTATTGCGGGCGAACCGCAATGGGAAGAGGCCTTGTTCGACCTGCTTAATCGCGTTATTGAAACGCAACGAGCATTAGTGCTGTGCACCAGTCATTTGGGGCCATCTAACCCTGCTTTTGTGCTTCCCGACTTGCGTTCTAGGCTTGCGTGGGGGGTGATTTATCATGTTAACCACTTAGATGATGCAGGCAGAGAGGAGGCGGTGAGTCTGCGAGCCCAGGAACGGGGCCTAACGTTGTCAAACCAAGCGCTACAGTTTTTGTTTCATCACAGCGAGCGAGACTTAAAAAGCCTTATGTCACTCCTAGCAAGGCTAGACACGCGCTCGTTACAAGAACAAAAACGTTTATCAGTAGCAATGGTTAAGCGAGAACTCGGGTTAAGCTGAGACCGTGGGTTAAGCTTATGCCTAACCCCACAAATTAGTGACGTAAACCTTGAACTTGTCTAAGCTCATCTTCCATTGTCATTACGCCAATAGCATTAGAAGAGGGCGCCTGTAGAGGTATTTGAATATCAGAACCGCTCTGGGCATTAAAGCTTGCTAGTTCTCTCCAGTTAACGCCAGCCGGTAACTCGACAGGTTCTGGAAGCTGCGCTTGAATAGCCGGCACATTCAAATTCGGTAAAATTCTGCTGGCAACGTACTCTAAGCGCATGGTTAGGTTGCTATCGTTTATTCGGTCGCGCTGTCCCCAAGTAATAACAAAGCTTCCGTCATCGATATTTTCTCTTGAGAATACCCCAACATCGGCACTTGCGCCTAAACGGTAAAGCATCATGAATCGTTCAAACAACGTTGCTAGATCTTCACGTTCAGTTGAATAGGCATAAAAAGTTACTGCACCGTCTTCCTCAAACCAGTTAGCTACTTGTGAAGCGGTGTAACTGCGCTGTGTTGCCGAAGACTGCTCGCCACTATATCTTACATCGGCCAATGCATGTAATTCAGACGATGTAAGCGGCATTGCATTATCAAGGCCTGTACTCAGCGGATTTGAATCATTGTAAGACGATAGTGGGCTTTCATTCATCGCCAACTCACCCCATTCGGTGTGATCAAAAAAGTCATTAGCATGGGCCAGTTCATGATAAAGCAGATAGCCTAGCGATGCCTCAAGTTCACTGTCAGTTCTAGACAGTCTTTCGCTGGCATTACCCGTTGTAATAACAGGGTAGTAATACTCACCGTTTTTAACATAGCGCCATGAGGTGGAGAAATTTAAGTCGTTGCCAAAACTACTTCGATAGTCTGGACGAGTATTCAATGTATCGCGCTCTTCAGGTGTGCGCCACAAACTACCTGCATCAAGATAGATAGCGCCGGTTGCAACCCAATAGAATGAAGGGCGTATGTCATAAGAAATGACCACAGCAGTAGTTGCTCTTAGCAGCTTAAGCATATCGTCTTGCGTTGCCGAGGTTTCCAAAAAATGTTTGAAAGCATCACCCATCCATGGATGCGAAACGTACGTTCTATCTAAGACATCCTGTACAGTGGGGTTTTCAGTTACCTGACCAATTAATGGTAAAGTAGAAAACTGACAGCTATCTTCAACCACATTGTTATACACACAATTACGCAATGCTGACGCATAGGGACTGTTAGGATTATATGGCTGCATGTGTGTGGTTACCGTTTCCGGTATAGCAGAGTCGTTATCGACGAAAAAACCGCCTTCGTCTATTGCAACGTCTTTTACAACAACTTGTGCAGTATCAACTGCAGACTCTCCGTTAGAAAAACGAACAGTAGCTTGCATTGTGATAATGCTGTCTGCGCTAACAAGTGGTGCTTGGAAAAATACGCTATTTGAATAGTCACCGTCATTGTATTCGAAACTACTTACGTTGGGTCCACCCACTTGTTGCCAATCAATGTCACTTATTTCAAGCCCTTCTGCATAAGCGGTATCTACACGCAGTGAAACTCTGCCTCCTTCAGCGGCTTCGTGCCCTAGGCGCAAGGTAGCTACAGGGCTAGAATTTTCTGAAATATCAAGGGAGAGAGAGTCTGACAGTGTTTCGCCGTTATCAAATGTTGCTTGAACTTCAATAGTAGCATTACCAGAGGTCGTTACATCAAAGCCTATGGCTTGCGTATGCGCACCCAAAGGCTGTTGATTTACCCCCGTAACTTGCCAATTAATAGCCGTAATAGTTCGACCACGAGGGGCAGCGACAGCGAAGTCTACGGTGTCGCCTACTTGTGCACTGGTGTTACCTGAAATGGTAAGTCCTGCAGGAATGGTGGGATCTGGCGGTGTTGCCGGAATTTCAGAATCAGAACCAGAACCGCCGCAAGCAGCCACTAAACAAACAGAAACAGGTAATAGCCAGTACTTCATAATTATCCCTTAGAGTTATTTGTACCCTCAAAAAAAGCCTTCTCTTCTTTCATCTCTTCCTTGAGTTTTTTAAGGCCTAGGCCTAATTCACGTCCGCGTTTGCGCGCGAAGGCGCTACAACCAACAAACATGCCGGTGCACAGCAGTATTTCGACAACGGCGTACCAACGTTCGTTTGGAACAGCGTAGACCACTGTACAACCATGAATTAAGTAAAACAACACCACAAAATTAGCCCACGCATGGGTATAAGGTTTACCTTTCAGTACGCCCCAATACGGTAACAATAGTGGTAACACGTAAAACAATGCAATGAAGGTTACCGAATAAGTATGATCTTTAGTAAATGTGAATTGCCACAATGTGACCCAAACAATAAGTAGAGTGTGGCTAGCAAGTGCTAGATAACGAAAAAAACGCGTATCGGACGCCATAATAGAACTCCTAGAAAGAGGTTGAAGATAGTTTTTTAGCAAGTGTTGCTAGGCGCTTGCCCTGGGCAATACACAGTGCTTTTTCGTCATCGCTTAATTGGTTAGGCGTAGTCATATTGTGGTGTGCTATATGGGTAACGCCATACGGACTTCCACCCGTTGTAGTATTGTGTAACTCAGGTTCACTGTAGGGAAGACCACAAAACACCATGCCGTGATGAATAAGCGGTAGCATCATTGAAAGCAACGTCGATTCCTGTCCGCCGTGCATCGATGACGAAGACGTAAAAACACACGCAGGCTTGTCTATTAACGCGCCTTTAAGCCATAAATTGCTGGTGCTGTCTAAGAAATGTTTTACAGGCGCGGCCATGTTTCCAAAACGCGTTGGGCTTCCTAAAGCCAAAGCGCAGCAATCTTCCAACTCTTTAGGTGTTACAAAAGGTGCATCATTTGAGCTTGGCTGCGCTTGTGTAGTGAACTCTTCGTTTGTGTCTTCATTTATGTTTAAAGAAATTGCAGGAACAGTGCGCACAATGACGGGTACACCTTCTGATGTAACGCCTTGTGCTATGGCATCGGCCAGTCGCTTGGTACTGCCGTTGCGGCTGTAATAAACAATAAGAACAGGTTTCACTAAATAATGTCCAATACGGCTTCTGGTGGGCGGCCAATCTTGGCTTTGCTTCCATTAATCACAACTGGGCGTTCAATTAGCTTTGGTGTTTCTACCATTGCCTCGAACAGCATATCGTTAGTCACGTCTTTATCACCTAAATTGGCTTCCTTATATTCCGTTTCTTTTATACGCATCATGTCACGAACCGTTTCAAGGTTAAGTTTTTTAAACAAATCCTGAAGCTCGTGCTTGGCCAATGGTGTTTTAAGGTACTCTACAACGTCTGGTTTAACGCCGTTCTCTTCAAGTAAGGCTAAGGTTTGACGGCTTTTTGAGCAACGTGGGTTGTGTAGAATAGTGATGGTTGTCATATCGCTTTCTCGTTTTGTAATTCTTTTATTTTACGCACAATTTTTAAGGCAAAAACGGTGGTTTGGCTTTGATTTGAAAACAGTATACCGTGTTATTAGCTTATTTTCTGATAGAAAAATACAATGTTAATTTTTCCTAAAACACTTGAGGTTAAAACGGCTGTGAAACTGTGTATCTATCTGGCAGTATCGTTGTTAAAACGATAAAAAAGAATCAAAGCACAATAAAGCTATAGTCAGAACAATATAAAAAGTGAGACCAAAAATCATGAACACGTTTGTTAAGGGAATAAGTGTTGCTCTACTTCTCGTCGTTTCAGCGGCTGCAGGTTTTTTTGCCTACAAAAGTACGCAGTACGATTTTAAAACGTTAGACAATTCAACATACCGCTGGGCCGACCTTGACGATAGTTGGGTTATTGTTAATTACTTTGCGCCATGGTGTGCGCCGTGTTTACGAGAGATGCCGGAACTTAATGCCTTAAGCCAACAATTGCCTGCTAACACCCATTTGTTTGCGATTAATTACGATGCACAAACCCTTGAACAAATGCAGGAAATGAAAACGCGTTTTTCCATCGAGTTACCATTGATTGTATCTGAACCTAATACACAGCTACCGATGGAAAAGCCGCCTTATTTACCCGCAACGTTTATTATTGGGCCATCAGGGAAGGTGGTAGATACTGTTTTAGGTGAGGTTTCTGCAGGTATGCTAAAAGAGCGTTTAGCTAAATTAAAAAACGCCAGCTAATTCTGGCGTTTTTTAGTTTGGTTAATTTCAAAAGCAATCTGCTGCTTTAGCGAAGCGAGGTCGGTTTTCTTTCACTTCGACCTTCTCATTTTCAGTTCTGACGCTACAACCTTTCTAGTCGCTCTTCTTGATCTCTAAACTGCTTTATTCGCGCTCGAATTCGCTGCTTTTGAAGGTGGTCGTCACCTGCAAAATTATAAGCATATTGAAGTTCATCAACAGCACGATTGTAAGCACCGTAGAGTGCATAAACTTCAGCCTTACTTTGATGCATCTGAGAAAAACGTTTTGCTTTTTGGTAAGCCTCGCTCATAAGTTGATGCGCTATTTGATAGTCTTTCTTAACCAACAAGAAGTCTTTTAATAACGAAATGGCATCGTCATATTTTTGCGCACTGATTAACGCGTTGGCGTGATTAAGCGCCAATACTTGGTTGCGTGGATTGTGTTCGATATGAGGCGACAGCATTTTCACCGCATTAAGTGGCTGGCCCATTGAAATATAAATGTCGGTCATGGCGTCTAAATAAAACAAGTTGCTTTTGTCGCTTGCCAACAATTTGTCCATTATTGCTTTTGCTTTTTCAATTTCATCTACACGCATGTACGCCAACGCTAAACCGTACATCGATGCTTCTTTACTTCGCTGTACGCTTTGGTCTACGGATGCTTTGAAATATTCCACGGCGTAATCGTCTTCAAAGGAATAGCGTGCTTTAATACGCGCCTTTGCAAGTTCAAACTGCTTATTGATAGGAAGAAACCTTCTTGGGTAATCAGCAGCTCGACTTCGCGCATCGGCAATACGGGTCTCGGTTAAAGGGTGAGTTAACAGCCTTGCAGGAGGCTTTGACACCATGCGGTATTCTTCAGCCATTGTGGAAAAGAAGCTTGCTGCACCAGCAGGGTCGAAACCTGCGCGTGCCAGCATGGCAATACCAATACGGTCGGCCTCTTGTTCGTTAGAACGAGTATAGTCTATTTGCATTTGCGCATTAGCAGCGCTTCCCGCTTGCATGGCGGCAATACCCGCTTCTGGGTTTGCCATAGCAATTAAAATACCGCCAATTAACGATGCCAGTGCTAGAGGCGATGAACGCTGCTGCGCCTGCATACGTCTTGCAATGTGACGTTGGGTTACGTGTGATACTTCGTGAGCAAGCACCGAAGCCAATTCACTTTCATTATTGGCGCGGCGCATAAGGCCCGTATGTACACCGATGTGACCGCCGAAAAACGCAAATGCGTTAATGGCATCATTGTTTACCCAGAAAAATTCGAAAGGGAACTTTGCATTGTCGGCATGTAGCACCAAACGATTACCTAAATCTTGTAGATATTCATCGAGTACAGGATCTGAAATAACAGGGCTCTGTCCGCGCATTTGGCGCATGACAGCATCACCAACAATCATTTCTTTATCAAGGGATATGGCATCAGACGCCACCACACCTATTTCGGGTAATGCATTTTTATTGCTGTAATTGGCATCTTGTGCGACGGCAGCCAAGCTCATTGTGAGCGCAAAGGAAAAGGCGGCTAGAGATGCAGAAAGCGTTTTTATCATGTACCTACTATTTACTTATATTGTTAACTTTCTTACTACTTAGAGCATTAAGTTACTAAACAGTTTCAATTTTTTCCAAACGATCTACAGCATAATGCACCACATGTAACGCTTATACCAGCGAGGCACTATCGAATTGTCGTACTACCAAGTGAGTTTATCCTATTTAGCGTTTGAAGTTAGTTTACGTTCAAAACATCATACCAGTTTGATTTTAATAGAATCTTACACACTGCATGTTGCTAACCACTAGGGCAATCAACTATGATGCGTGTCCTATTCTTCGTAATTTCTGGACGTTTTTATGATTAGCGTTTTTGGTCGTTGGTACCGACGCAAATTTTCCGATCCTGATGCAGCAATGCTGCTTATCCTTATTCTGCTTTCCACTGCAGTACTACTGCTGTGGGGCGAGCTTATTATGCCTGTATTAGTTGCCGCTGTTATCGCTTATCTACTGGATTGGCCCGTTACGCGGTTGGTAAACGTCGGGGTAAGTCGCACGCTTTCATGTGGCGTGGTATTGCTAGGCTTTATTACCGTTACTATTTTAACCTTAATTGGCTTGGTTCCCATTGTTTCGAAGCAAAGCGTTAATTTAATTCAAGAGACGCCGCTTATTTGGCAGAAAGCACAAGAATGGATTTTAACGCTGCCAGACAAGTACCCTGACTACGTTCAGGTATACCAAATACACCAAATGATGGAAGGCCTTAACGACAAGCTAGTAGAAGTGGGCGAAACGCTTATATCTGCCTCTTTTAGCAATATTGCTAACGTGGCGGCGCTGCTAGTTTACGTTATTTTGGTTCCCCTTATGGTGTTTTTCATGCTCAAAGACAAGCTGTTTTTCTTAGACAGCATATCGCGCCTTTTACCGAAAGAGCGACGTCTTATTACGCAGGTAGGGCATGAAATGAATGCCCAAATTGCTAACTACATACGTGGAAAGGTCATCGAAATAGTTATTGTGGGTGCCGTAAGCTGCGTAACGTTTGTATTAATGGATTTACGATACGCCATTTTACTTGGCGTGTTAGTAGGGTTTTCAGTGCTTATTCCTTACATTGGTGCTGCTGTGGTCACTATTCCTGTGGCCGTAGTTGCCATGTTCCAATGGGGAATAACGCCAGAGTTTTGGTATCTAATGATAGCTTACGGCATTATTCAGGCGTTAGACGGAAACCTGTTAGTGCCGCTTTTGTTCTCTGAAGCAGTTAGTTTGCATCCGCTTTACATCATAATCGCAGTACTGGTTTTTGGCGGCCTGTGGGGCTTTTGGGGCGTGTTCTTTGCTATTCCGCTTGCTACCTTGGTAAAGGCAGTTGTAACCGCATGGTCTTCTAACCCGTTACCTGCGCCCGAAGAGAGCGCGTAATTAATAAAACCTACAATCATATGCTGCAGATGAAACGTTATAAAACCGGTTCATCTGCAACTCAACACGCTCAGTCTAATCGTTGAAATGTTGCAACGTTAATTGAGCACTTGTGGCGCTATTTAACAAAGACCTACAGGTCTATTTCACAAAAAAAGGGAAGTTGGCATGTGCGGCGTTTCCCTTTCCATCATACACATAGGCATACAGTCGATAAGCGCCAGCGTCCTGCGGCGCGGTTAGTGTAATCGTTTGTTTTCCCGCATTTTTAATTAGTCCCTCTACAACAGGCGGGATCGCCTCTTGGTCGCCTCCGACTTCTGTGGCAGTGGACTCTTTTCGTACTTCCCAGCGAAATTGCAGTTCATCATTGTCGGGATCTACTGCGTTAATTGTTGCCTCATAGCTGTCGCCTGAAAATAAATAGACATTGTCAAAAGCCACCTTTTCATCAAGCGCAATAGGGCTAACCCTGGGCGAACGATTAGCCGGCCAATTTCCTCGCCATACATAATGCATAACGTCTATAGCTTCTGTGCGCTCGCCAGAGTCTAAAAACATGCCGTACCATGTACTGGTACGCTCTTGCTTCTGTCCCCATAGAAACACATAGTTTCCGATAAGCTGTTTACCTTCAGGCTCAATAGCTTTTACATAGCTTTTTGCGTAATTACTGGCTTTTTCTGAGCTCGTTGTTTCAACGGGGGCACCCCATTTGGTTTTAAATACCTCCCAGTGACCAACAGCACCCCACTCGGTAATCATGTAGGGCCCTTCGTAACCAAATTTTCTAATGTACTTGGGTAAATTTACAACATCGGCATACAGTTGAAAGCTAACGAAGTCGAGATCTGGTGCTCGTTGTTGAATTGCCTTTAGCGCTTTTTTGTCAAAACCTGCAATAGTTGTGGTGGTAGGGTGGTGGGGGTCTATCGATTTGATAAGCTTAGCAGCGTCGTTCACTGCATCGTAAACCTTCGGATTGGTAAAATCGAAATTCAGTTCGTTGCCTATAAACCAAGATAACAGTGCTGGGTGGTCTTTGTACTTAAGTACATCCGCTTTAACTTTTTCTAACTGTGCTGCAATGGCTTTTTCATCATTATAATCGAAACCATGTCGCTCTCTGGCAAAGTCGATGCCTAACGATACGGTCATCCCCAGTGAATGTGCTTTGTCGAGCAACTCCTGTGCCGGTATTGCGCCACCGTCAATAGACCAGGTGCGAATAGAGTTCGCACCGTGCGCAGCAAGAACGGATAAATCTGCACCATCTACACCTGCACCTTTTACTACATAAGGTTTGCCATCACGCACTAATGAGTAATTGCCGCTTTCATCTTTTTTTATTTCAACGTGAACAGGAGCCGCAGTTGCATACGAAACGTGTAAACCAAAAAAGCTCATTAGTAATAGTGCTGCTGGGAGCCATGCTACATTGCGTAAAATCGAAATTATAAGAACAAACACTAAAACTCCTTAATTTACAGCTTAAAAAAAACACCGCAGCAGAATTCTTTTGCGGTGTTTGCTCGTCATTTTACACTTGCCTAATAACGTATGCGTATGTCGTTAGCGATACTTATTTTTAGTAGGTGTAACGTAAGCGTACCCCAAAAGTTCTAGGGCGCGTGAAGAAGCGAGTATTATCAAATTGAGTGATGATAGTAGCCGCCGTGCGGACTTCATCGAATAGATTATTCGCAAATGCTTCTATGCGTAATGCACCGTCTCCATGGGTATAGCCCATACCAGCATCAACCGTCCAGTAAGGATCAACCGAGTCGTCTAATCTTCTTCGAGGGTTATCAGGGTTCTGATAGTCAATACTGTTAAAGATGGTCAAAAATTGAGAATCTCGCCAACCGGTTGAAATAACGTAATCCAGTGTGCCGCTGCCCACATCAAAAATTTGACTTAAAGACGCGTTAAGTTGGAAGCGCGGCGTTCGCGGCAAGCGGTTACCATCAATCGACTGGAATACTGCTTCGTCCGGCGCTACGTCGGCTTGAAAGCGTGAATCTTGGATTTCGTCGCTATTTTCAATTTCAGCTTCTAGCCAAAGTGCTGTCCAATTGAAGTTGATATCGTATGGTAGCTCAAACTTACCATCAAACTGCATACCGTAAATAGCAGAGTCAGCAGCGTTGAAGCTAAATGATACCACCAATGCACCAGGCGTTGCGTCCAATGGGTCAACGGGTGCGCCTGAATTGAACTCGAGTGCTTGCTCAACTGAGAGCAGGTTGGTAAAAACCTGATCTCGATAGTCGTTATAGAAGGCTGAGACGTTGAAAGTAGTTGGAACTTCGCCTAAATCGAACTCGTTTTTAGAGCCTATTTCAAATAAGGTTACGCTTTCTTCATCATACGTTGGTGCAAGTGTGAGCCCTGTAGTTGGGTCGCTAAAGGTGTCGTTGAATCCACCCGATTTGTGTCCTGTTGCAATTAAACCATAAACCAGTTGGTCGTTATTAAGGTCGTGTTCTAAACGGATACGCCAATCAACAAACTCATTGTCTATACGACCGTCTTGAACAGTAATCGAATTATTAGGAGAAATGGGGACGGCAAAAGAATGGGTGCCATCTTGGTTACAAATGAGATTGTCGGTAACGTCGCTGTCGCTACATTCGGGGCGATTTTCTGAACCACCAGGCGTAATGCCGTTGGCGAAGATATCGTCAAGCGTATCTCTGTCACCAAACTGGGCAATGCCATCGAAGTAGAAGGCAAGAAACTCTTCGTCTGACACGTTTCCGTCCCCGTCTTGGTCAGGGTCGTAGATAGACCTACCGAAACCTGCGAATTTAAAACCTTCAGTTCCGACGCGCGCGCCCATACAACAACCGAAAGGGTTGCCAGTGTTTACGTCAAAACCACCCAGTGCAAATGCATACCTAGCGTTTACGCCTTGGCGTGTTTTATTGTCTTTTGTAAAACGTAAGCCCATTGTTAAGCGTGTATCGGCACTGAACTCATAGGTTGCATCACCATAGATTGAAAACGAGTCGGTATCTGTATTTGGCTGATTAAATTCTGCACCTTGAAAGAAACCTCCGCGATCTCCCGCTGATGCAAGAAACGTTTGTTGCCGTTCATCAAAAAGAAAGATGCCTGCGGTATAGGTTAACCGGCTTGCGTCATCGTCTGATAGTAAACGCAATTCGTGAATCACCGACTCAGAGTCTGTTAAAAACTGAAAGCGAGAGAAATCATCAAGTGCTTGATCTAATGGTGCAAGGGCGTCAAATACGCCTGGGAAATCAGGCGACAATGGTGTAGCGGCCTGATAGTCATAAATTAAATCACGATAACTTCCGTTGTACTCTAGTTTTACATCACCAAGGTCGTAGGTAATTTCAATTTTAAACCCGTCATGAATGGTGTCTTGTATTGGGCTGAAACCACGACCAACAACATCGCGAGGGTCATCGATGGTATCAGGGTCAATGCCTAACCCCAGCGGCAGTGCGTAATTTGTGCCTGTATAACCTGTGCCTTGTTCGCGAGCAAAGTCATAAGAAAGGTAAATACTTAAATCCTTATTCGGTTCATATAACGCTTGAAAACGAAGGCCCAAGTTATCAGCCGCTTCCGCTAATTCAAGGTCCAAAGGGCCTACATCGTTGTAATAAGAATCGTGGTCTGTCTTTATGCCAGCTACGCGAAATGCCAGTTCATCATTAACAGGGATGTTGAGCGCTCCGGTAACCGTACGATGGTTGTAATTACCAAACTCAATTTCCGCGCTACCGTTCCACTGGCCAATGGCTGGACGCCACGGAATGATATTAACAGAGCCCGCTGTAGCATTACGACCGCGAAGCGTACCCTGCGGCCCTACATTTACTTCCACTCGCGAAATATCGAAAAACGCAGAGCCGATACCAGAGGGCCTTGGTATATAGACGCCATCAAGATGTGTAGCTGCTGCTGGGTCGCCTAATTCTGTGTTGTTTGAGCTACCGATACCACGGATCCAAACTTCAACATTACCCTGATTGTTCCCAATTTCCAGCCCAGGAATTGACTCAGCGATATCAGTAATGTCCTGAATACCTTGCGACTTGAGCTCTTCACCTGAAAACGCAAAAGCGGTACCGCCTAAATCTTGAATATCTTGAGAACGACGTTCAACGGTGACAACTATGCGCTCTACATCTGACTCATCTTTTTCAGTCTCTTCATTCGCCTCTTGGCCATAGGCTGAAACGCTACCGAAAGCTAATAGCGACAACAATGCATAGCGTCCTAGCTTATTGTTTAAACGAGAAGCCATGAATCTCTGTTTATTTTGTATATGGTTATTTTTGTTTACACGTGTCATTTAGAAGCTCCTTACTCAACAATGGAGAAATTCACGTTGTCGTAAAAGACACCGCTAGGGTTATAACTCGTTGCTGAGTTAGAAAAACCAAACTGAAGGATTTGGCCGTCAAGGCTTTCATCCAGTGTCGCCTCTACACTAAAGCGCGCCCATTCCGTATTGCTAACCGAGCTCATATCAACCCGCACATCTAAGCTGGAGGCGAAACCGTTATTGGGGTCAAGTACGCGAATATAAGCATATGCAGTTGTAGGTGGCGCGATACCGCCGTCAGAGGGGGCTTTAGCATCGAAGGCAAATACATAGTTTCCTGCATCAGACGCGCTAAATACCACTTCCTGAAAACTCGCAGCTTCTATCACAAGGCCATTTGCATGATCGCCATTATTGTAGTCGCTGAATACGTTCAAATACTGAGCACCTTGCGCTTCTCCTGCTTCCCCTGTGGCGTAGCTTGTGAAGCCACCTGTATTGTTTGGCGCAGGGAAGGGTCCATAGCTATAAGCAAAATTGCCAGCATTAAACACGGCAGCAAAGCTTAACCAGCCATCGCCAATTTCCGCCCCTGCAGCGTTTCCAGATTCAAAGTCTGATTCATAAAACACACCCACTTGGGCAGGGCTGAAACCAACGTTATCTACAATAATTGCCGAAGGCGCAAAGTTTGTTGTTCGATTTGTGAAGCCAAATTCTAACAACTGCCCCTGCATCGCTTCGGTAACTTCGAAATCGATGGCGTAGTTTTGCCAATCGGTGCTGTTTAGCATCGACAAATCAATCTCAACGCGAGCTGTAGTCGAAAAGCCGTTGTTAGGGTCAAGTGTCTGAACATACGCCGTTGCGATAGTAGGGTCGCTTGTGGCGTTTTCGTTTGGAACACGCGCATCGAAACTGAAGGTGTAGGTACCTACATCATCGGTTGTTAGTGTGACTTGCTGGAATGTTGCCGCCTCAATAAACAGCCCGTTACCATGGTCAGGGTTGTTATAGTCGTTGAATAGCACAAGCTGTTGCTCACCTTGTGCTGCACTTCCTTGTCCAACAGTTATGTTAGCAAAACTGTTACTATTAAGAGGCGTACCAAATGGCGCACCGTAGTTATACACAAAGCTTCCATCTGCCGTGAATACAGTACCAAAACTTAGCCAATTATTGCCAAGTGCACTAGCACTTGGGTCAACACCTTCAAAATCAGCATAGAAATTAAGAGGTAGTACTTCTTCTTCAACTATGTCAGTGAACGGTTCCCACCTGACATTGTCGATAGTAAACGCTGTTGTGGCATTTACGTCGGTAACCGACATAACTAATCCCGCGCTTACCGTAGTGGTATTAAGCCCTGAATTGATTAACTGTGCGAGAGGTATTTCAATTTCTTGCCACTCGCCGTCAGCTGGACGCCCCAAATCTTGTGGTCCGCTAGTGCAGGGGAACACGCAGTCGATTTGCATGGTTATCGTGTTGGTGTCACTACCAAAATCTGATACGAACAAATCAAAAACCACGGCACCATTGTTATAGCCCGCTAAGTTTTGTGGATCGGTAGCGATAAACCAGACGCCTGACTCTCCATCTCCGTTGAAAACAATATCGATTACTTGATCACGTGCAGCATCCTCGCTGGTCACTATTTCCCATTCAATTTTATTCTCGCCATCCGGATTAGTTCCATCTGTGTATGTTTCAAAATTAGAGCCACTGTCTACGGCCCCAATACCAAATGTCCAAAATGGATCTACTTCGTCAATGAATACATTTTGTGGAACAGTGGTAATTTGGACGATGCCACACGGCTCAGATTGTGGTGATCCACATGATAAAGAAATATTATCGAAACGCATGGTGGCTGCGCCCCCCACAGGCTCAAACACTATCAGGTTAACCACTTCTTCGATATTCAGAGGCGCTCCACCAAACGCACCAATGTTACTTTGAATAACATCGCTTAATGGTAACGAAACGGATACCCATTCATCTTGTGCTATATCGGCTAATGGCACTTGGATAAAACCAACGTCAGGAAAACCACTGTCTACGGCTACTTGTAGTGCGGTAGCCTGCGTTTGCGCACTTTCTACATAGACATCAAAAGAGAGTTCACCACCAAAGAAGGCATCATCATCAGCCCGTCCCATACCAAATAATGCAAAAGTATTACCTTCTGGATCGTTTATTTGAATGTTCCCGCCACCAGTCGTGGTTATTTCAATAACGGTACCACGAGACGTATCTGACGCTTCTACTTGCGCTACTGTTAGCGCACCATCGTTGTCAAACACACCAATACCAAGCGGACGTTCGCTGTTTGTACCTTGGTAAAGTATGCCCGGCGCATCGTCGTATAAGGTAAATGTGTTTATTGCTACTTCTTGAGGTGGGGGTGTACCGTCTCCTCCTTGAGTGATGATGAAGGGGTCGACTTGATCGATACTATTTTCACATCCAAGTCCATCCGTCGTTGGTGGCAGTGGACATTGATAGACGCGAATATAGTCAACTAACATTTGAGCAGGAAAAACATCAGCATCGTTCGGGTTGGGTGTTCCAGCAGGGTTTCCACCGACAGCTAAATTAACAATAAGGTGTTGGTGTTCGTTAAAAGGGGCATCGTCTGCACCACTCACAAACCCTTCCGTGATGTTTTTATAGTAGTAGTTCCAGTAAGTATCGCGGCTAACGGTAAAATAATGTGTACCATCAACGAACCATCTTATACGTTGAGAGTCCCATTCAACGGCATATTGATGAAAGCCGTCAGTTGGGTCGATGTCAACGGTCTTGCTAGTGCTAACATTTAGTGGAAATCGTTGACCGAAGTGTGCCGTACCGGCTATAAAAGGTGTACTCTGTCCGAACGATTCCATCACATCGATTTCGCCTCGTGCAGCCCATTCTCCGAATGGAGACGGGTCGCTACCAAGCGTCCAAAAAGCTGCCCATAGTCCCAGCCCTTCGGGTACTTGAATGCTTGCTTCTATTCGACCATAGGTGAAATCAAATAAACCTTGGGTTCGCATTCTTCCTGATGTAAAGTCAAAATTTGGGTCTGGTGAATCGCCAACGCGTGCTTCAATAACCAAAGCGCCGTTTTCTACGGTAAGATTATCAGCCGTATAATATTGTAATTCATTGTTTCCCCATCCCGGAGGTAGGCCTTCCGAGGACCCATCGCCCTCCTGTATATCCCAGCGAGTAGTATCAATGCTATCGCCATCAAACTCATCGGCCCATACTAACTCGTAGTTTGCAGATGTTGGCGGGGGAGGATTTTCTAATGAGCCACCAATGGCTTCGTCATCGTTTTGGCAAGCTGTTAATGAAATGATAGCGCTTACAATGCAAGCCGCTTTGAATTGAGATTTAAGTGTGCTCATTCGCTTTTCTCATATTTACAGTATTGTAGATGTTTGTAGCGGCATCCAGAAGCTAGTAAACAGACTGATGATTAAGATGTTTTTAGGATACGCTGACTTAACGTATAGCTAAATTCTGTAAAAAAGAAAGTGCTTGAATGTTAATTAAATGTTAGTGATGGGCGCGTGATGAAACGCCCCGTTTTTACAAGGGGCGCTGGAATATGATGTGCTATTGGTTATTTAAATAGTCCAACACGACAATGTGATGGTCTTTGGTCTTAAACTTGTTGAAAACGTGCTCAATGTTTCCTTCTTCATCAATAAGGAATGTTAGGCGATGAATGCCGTCGTATTCTTTACCCATAAACTTTTTCGGACCCCAAACGCCGAAAGCGTCGGCAACTGAATGGTCTTCATCTGATAGCAGGGTAAAATTTAAGTTCTCTTTTTCAATAAACTTTGGCAGGCGCTTCACTGCATCAGGGCTAATACCCAAAACAACCACGTTCTTGGCTGCTAACTCATTATTTACGTCGCGAAGCCCTTGAGCTTGAACAGTACATCCTGGCGTCATTGCTTTCGGATAAAAGTACACAAGTACTTTCTTACCAGCAAAATCAACTAACGATACGGTTTCATCATCTTGGTTTTGTAATGAGAATTGTGGTGCTTTATCACCAGCTTGTAGCGTTTTCATTTGGATCCTTTTTTTGTTTATCTATTACTTTGCCTGTCACGTTTAACGAGTCAAACAGGCTAATGAGATCAGGTTCAAGCGCATCTAAATTATCTGAAGCTGGCAGCGACACCACAAATTTACAGCGCATACTGTCTTTTCCCGTGGTTTTGTCTTTAAAAGTTCGCTGGCGAAATGCACTTATTGTGGCATGGCGTTGTGCGAAAAAGCCTGTTACTGCCTTTATAAGACCTGCGGCATCTTCTCCACTAAATTCCACACTAAACAGGTGTTCTAAATTCTGTTTCTCGTGATGGCTGGTACGTTTCATCATAGACAGCAGGTCTAAGCGTTGAAAAACAGCAGGAAGAATACATTCTGCTTTTGTGATAGCACTTTGTGTACCTTCAATAATCATAGTAAGCGAGAACTCTTTACCGTAAATGGCTTGCCTACTGTCTAGGATGTTACATTGGGCTTCAGAGACTGTGGTGGCAATTTCGCTTAGAATGCCGCTTTTGTCTGTGCCAAGAATAGTAACAATCAGTTGTTGTTTAGACATTTAGTTCACTTCAAAGCTAATAATGGCAGGATGTTAGCACAGAGTTTTTTTAGAAGTCAGCGCCTTTTTCGAGTGATTGGAGAAGTTATTGTCAAATACTTATCATTTTACTGGCGCTATCGCTTGTGTTTACCCATATACATAATTAACATGTGCGCTCACATTTTGCGGAGAGATTATGTTTACTGGTAGTTACGTAGCACTCGTCACGCCGATGTTCGAAAACGGCGATATTGATTACAAGTCTCTAGAGAAACTTGTCAAATTTCATGTTGAGCAGGGTACACACGGCATAGTTTCTGTCGGTACTACTGGCGAATCTGCAACACTACCTTTTGATGAGCACGTAGACGTTGTTAGAGAAACTGTTGCAATGGCATCAGGCGCTATCCCAGTTATTGCAGGAAGTGGCGCAAATTCCACTGCCGAAGCAATTTTCCTTACTGAACAGCTTGGCGCAGTTGGCGTAGACGGTTTTCTAAGTGTTGTACCTTATTACAATAAGCCTCAACAAGCTGGCATGGTTGCGCACTTTAACGCAATTGCTAACGCCAGTGACCTTCCCGTTATTCTATACAATGTACCCGGACGTACTGTGGCAGACATGCTCCCTGAAACGGTTGCTGAGCTTGCTACTCATAAAAACATCGTTGGTTTAAAAGACGCAACAGGTGATATTGCTCGTTTAAAACAAACGCAGCCACTGGTGCCAGAAGACTTTGTTCTGCTAAGTGGAGACGATGGTTCAAGCTGCGAATTTATGTGTGAAGGTGGTCATGGGGTTATTTCTGTTACCGCCAATATTACGCCTAAAGCAATTGCTCAAATGTGCGAAGCTGCATTGAATAAAGACTTTACGAGATGTCGTGATGTCGATGCCACCATAGCGTTATTGCACAGTGAGCTATTTATTGAGCCAAACCCAGTAATGCCGAAATGGGCATTGTATAAAATGGGCATGATGGAAAGCGCTGTTATGCGATTACCGATGGTTTTACCGGAACTAACAAGCCAAAAACGTATCGAAGAACTACTAAAAAAATACGCATTGATTTCTGGCTAAGAAGGAAACGAAATGAAAAGAACGCTGGCTATAGCAGGTTCAGTGGCCATGGTTGCTCTTGCAGGTTGTGCAAGCAAAGCAGATAGAAAAGCTGCATCGGGTAGTTTTGAATATCTTAAAACTCAGCAACAACAAGATCTAAAAGTACCCGAAGGGTTAGATACACCAAAAACGTCTCGCGAGTTTGCGCTTCCAGAATTAGGTAAAGGCGCAAACCCAGAGTTGGTCGGAAAATCGCTTCCTGTAAGGTCTCCATCACTGGTTTTGCCTTTGGTTACAGGTTCGCACGTGGAAGAGGGCAAGAGCTCAGCGACAATTTGGTTCGACCAAGTTGATGACAGCCAGCCACTCAGCCAAGCAATATGGAATTCGCTGCTAAGCTTCCTTGATGAAAAGGGCATTGGCGTAGACAGCTTTAGTCCAGAAAATAAAGTGCTAATTACCGACTGGATGATTATCACACAAGAGATTGAAGGGCCTTGGTATAGCGTTATTGACGATGAAAGCGAAATTGGCCGCCGTTTTGAATTCAAGCTTGATGTAAAACCTCACGGTCGAAGTGCAGCATTAACCGTTGATTTAAAAGATTATATGCAGACGCTTGGCAATGACGTAATTGCCGAGGTAGATGAACTTCAAGAGCGTCGCGAAGAAGTTGATGTGTTAAATCAGGTTATCGGCCATTATGAATATCAAATTCAACTAGAAAAAACACGTAGAATTGCCCAGATTCGTCAAGGCTTAAGTACTGAGTTGGGCTTCAATGCCGATGGCGATGCCGCGTACATAGTGGGTGCTCAATACGATGTGGCATGGCCGCGTACCTTGTTAGTATTAAGAAAACTTGGTTTTGATGTTAAAGATTTAGATAAATCGAACGGCCTGCTGTTTGTTTCTTATAATGGTGGCGAAGACAGCTGGTGGGGCGGTTTATTCTCAAGCGATAAAGAACTACTGAAAAAAGGGGACTATCGTTTGAAAGTTGCAAGAGCGGGTGCTGAACGCACGTCTATTACTTTTATGAATAACGAGAGTAAGCCGTTTGAAGCAAATCAGGTTTCCGACCTATACAGTAGCTTTGCTGAGGTCATGTCAGAAGATAACCTTGATATATAACTGAGACTGAGAATGGAAAAACGCGACGAGCTTTACCGTGGTAAAGCAAAAACTGTTTATTACACTGATGATAGCGACAAGCTAATCCTTCACTTCAGAAACGACACTTCTGCGTTTGATGGAGAGAAAATTGAGCAGCTAGAGCGCAAGGGTGAGGTAAACAATAAGTTTAATCACTTTATTATGACAAAACTTGAGGAAGCTGGCATTGCAACGCAAGTTGAAGCGCTTGTTTCTGATACTGAGTCTTTAGTTAAAAAACTCGACATGATCCCTGTTGAGTGCGTAGTGAGAAATCTATCTGCTGGCTCTTTAGTTCGCAGACTTGGTGTGGAAGAAGGCAAAGAGCTTAATCCGCCTATTTTCGAGTTTTTCCTGAAAAACGATGCGCTTCATGACCCCATGGTAAATGATTATCATATTCTTTCATTTGGTTGGGCTACAGAAGCACAAATTGCCGAAATGAAAGCGCTGACGTTTAAAGTTAACGCGGTACTTAAAGCACTTTTCGACGAAGCAGGTATGCTGCTAGTTGATTACAAGCTTGAATTTGGCGTTGATAAAGACGGCAACATTGTACTTGGTGATGAATTTACCCCTGATGGTTGTCGTTTATGGGATAAAGAAACTCGCAAGAAAATGGATAAAGACCGTTTTAGACAAGGTCTAGGTTCTGTTGTTGAGACCTATATTGAAGTGGCAGAACGTTTGGGGCTCTCGCTTTAATCAAGCTTGGCGCTTTGAAAAAGTCTGGCGCGTTAATAAAATTTTCATATGAAATGAAATAAAAAGAGGACCTTCGAGGTCCTCTTTTTGTTACTGGTACATCAATAACGGAACCGAGATTGGAACACAAGCTATGGCGCTTTTTTTTTGGATATCTACAGCAATGGTTGCATTTGCGGCAAATTCATTGTTCTGCCGCCTGGCGCTGTCTTCAACAAGTATCGATCCAGTCAGTTTTACAACGCTTCGCTTATGTTTTGGTGCGGTCACGCTTCTACTCTTGAGCAGTCTGAGGCGAGTTTCTAAGACGCCTATCACATATCGTTCCATCTTTAGTACCACCAGTGTTAAAGGAGGCATTTCATTATTTCTATATGCGTTATGCTTTTCCATTGCCTATGTGTCACTATCCACCGGTACTGGTGCGCTTATTCTTTTTGGAACAGTGCAGTTAACCATGATAAGCGCTGGTTTACTGAACAAAGAGCGCTTAAGCTTGCGACAGTCTCTTGGCTTTATCATGGCCTTCGCTGGTGTAGTAATGCTTTTATTGCCAAGTGCAACAACACCTTCAATTAGCGCTGCAACAATAATGGTGCTTTCAGGGATGGCATGGGGCTTTTACACGTTACATGGTAAAAAAAGTAACGCCCCCGTTAAATCTACTACCGGGAATTTCGTTATCGGTACGTTACTGGCGGTTGCTGCGCTTTTAATTAACATAGTGTTGATACAAACCGGAACGATAGGCTCTAACCTTAATATTGATACTGCAGGCATTTTGTATGCCTTATTATCCGGTGCGTTTGCATCTGCTTGTGGTTATGTTTTGTGGTACCACTGTCTTCCCAATATTCGAGCTACCACCGCAGCGCTAGTGCAGCTTTCAGTCCCGGTCATCGCTATTGCCATGGGTATACTGTTTTTAAACGAGCCTTTAACTTTATTAGTCACAATGTCATGTGTTTTAACAATTTTTGGAATTTACATAGCAAGAGAAAAGGAGCGGAAAAGCTTTCACATTCGTTAATATTAGCCAAGTGTGGTAATTCATTTACTTATAACTCACTGCTGGTTTTAACTTTGATTTTCAACGTGAAAGGCGACTATAAAGGATGAAGCTAAACGACCCCATTCTTCTATTTCTTACCTCAAGAAATTTCCCACCGATATTTTAAAAATAGATAGAAGCTTTGTTCATTCGATGACAGAAGTGAGCAACGATAAGGTGCTGAGTGAGGCCATTATTGTCATGGCTAAGGAGCTGGGAATCAAGGTGGTTGCCGAAGGCATTGAGACCAAAGAGCAGCTACTTATTCTTAAATCTATGGGGTGTGACTACGGACAGGGCTATCTATTTTCCAAGCCGTTAAGCAAAGCGAATGTTGAGACGTATTTAGAGCGTTACAACAAGTAGTGAAAAATTGTCTTAACATGCACTTGCTTGCTGAAATAACGCCGACAATGCCGCTGCAGTTGAGATTTTAAGAGCGATAGCATTGTCAGCAGAATATTTATTCAAACATTTTAATTGCTAAGAACTTCAACAAGGGCGCAAAAAGCGGATTAAGACAACGTGGCAAGTGAACTTGCTGAATACGTTTGAAGTTCATCTGTACGTTCGTCTTTAATTTTGTTTACCCATTCAGGGTCTTGTAGCAGGGCGCGTCCTACAGCGACAAGATCAAATTCTTGCGAGTCCAGTCGCTCAAGTAAATCGTCAATAGAGCGTGTGCTTGAATCTTGTCCCTTAAAAGCGCCAAAGAAGTCATCGTTTAACCCCACAGAACCAACGGTAATTGTAGGCTTGCCTGTAAGTTTCTTAGTCCATCCAGCAAGGTTTAAATTACTATCTTCAAATTCACTTTCCCAGTAACGACGCTGCGAGCAATGGAAGATATCGACGCCAGCATCACTAAGCGGCTGCAAAAATGCTTCAAGTTCTTTAGGCGTTGATGCAAGTCTTGCCGTGTAGTCTTGTTGTTTCCACTGAGAGTAACGCAGTACGATGGGGAAATCAGGCGATGTGGCACTTCGGATTGCCTTAACAATCTCAACAGCAAAACGACCTCTATTTTCCATATTCCCGCCCCAACTGTCTGTACGCTGGTTCGTGCCTTCCCAGAAAAATTGGTCGATAAGATAACCATGAGCACCATGTATCTCTACACCATCCATACCAATGGCTTTTGCGTCTGCTGCAGCCTGCGCGAAGGCAGCAATAACTGATTCTATATGTTGCTGTGTCATAGGCTCGGCACCTTGCTTGCCTGGTTTGAAGAGCCCCGAAGGCCCTGCGCTGGGCAATTCTGGATGAGGGGCTTTTTCAGCAACGCGAGCCATACCTACGTGCCATAACTGTGGCATAATTTTCCCGCCAGCGGCATGCACTTCGCCAACAACTTTCTCCCAACCTGCAAGAGCTTCTTTGCCATGAAACTGGGGAATATTTGCATCCATCGTGGCTACTGCATCGTTTACTGTAGTGCCTTCAGTGATAATTAGGCCCGTACCACCTTGTGCACGGCGCTTGTAATACGCTGCAACGTCAGCTGTTGGTATGCCGTTGGGTGAAAATTGGCGTGTCATAGGCGCCATTACAATACGATTACTTAATTCAAGGCTGTTACAAGCAAAGCGCGAGAAAAGACTGGCCTTTGGCATAAAAACTCCACTAGTGTTTAAATATATTTTCATCAGTGTAAGTTATGGTTACAGCCAGTCAATTTTCAATTACTAATAGTGAGTTATAACCAAACGCAGATATACAGCTAATTTTTATTGTTTAGCTGAGCAATTATTTTGCGCTCTTCTTCATTAGCATAATGTTCATCCCAATGGGCAAGCTTCTTCTTCATAATACGAAACCAAAGCGGGGGGATTAACGCTATGCCCATAGTCGATATGTAACCACCAATCATCTCAGGAGAGTCGGGTAGGGCTTTAAGTTTCTCAAACGGAACAGCACCTTGTGCATGGTGATGACTATGTCGTGGTAAATTAAACATCGTCCAGCAACTTACGCGTCGATTAGAATTCCAAGAATGACGTGGTCTAACCGGCTGCTTTGGGTGACGAACTAAGCCGTAGTGCTCCATATAGTTAACAATTTCCAATGTGAATTTTGCGCTTAAACCTACGGCAACAAACATAAGCACACCTGCAATACCGGCTAACAAATATGCGCTACCTAGTAGCGATACGCTCATTAACCATCCGCGTATACAGGCATTTCGCCAGCTCAAAACCGGTAACGCTTTTCTTGTGAGTCGTTTCTTTTCTATTCGCCAGCCAGCTTTTTGTGTGCCAATAAATGCTTTCACAAAATGACTGTAAACGTCTCTTCCTCTTGGAGCCGTAGCGGGGTCATCGGCAGTAGCAACTTGAATATGATGGTTGTAAACATGCTCCACAGAAAAGTTAGCATCAAAACTAAAAGCAAGTAGCCAGCGCCCAATTGTCACCGACACTGGGTTACCTATCTTATGCACTAACTCATGCGCTACAACGGTGGCAACACCGCCTAACATTAGCCCTAAAAATGGAACGGCTACGGCTATTTGCCACCACGTAGTTACCTTTTTCGCTTTAATCAACAAGGTAGGAAGGTAAGGAGACAGCCATTGCCATAAAGCACAGTCATTCGGCAATACTAACCATAATCCAGACAGATAAATCACAGTACTTAAGGGCAGTGCACTGTAAAGCATATAGCGCAGCAGCGTATCGTTAAGCAATGGAGGCTCTGACACATCGTCACCAAGTACAGCATCACCAATGATATAAAAGGCGAGATACAATGCATAACCGTAAACAATGTACATTCCTCCTAGCCAAATAGACACCAGCCCAAGTGAGACAGCAAAATAAAAATTGAAGAACTTTATGTAATGCAACATGGCTTTATCCTCATTTTTTGTTTTTCTTTAGTGTGAAATAAAGCAAGAAGATATAAGAGCGTATTAATTGACAAAGTGCGGTCATTTATTGCCAATTGCGAGTAACTGATTTAGGCTGGCTTGATAAGAAATTATGAAGTTGGCGAAGTAATGAAGAGTGCTACTCACGACGTTCCAACATTTTATATTATGCAGTTTAGTAATGTGCTTGCTAAGCAGGGGGTGTCTCTAAGCGAGAGTTTTACTGAGCTAGGGCTTGATATGTCTGATTATACGTCGTTAAACGTTAGGATTCCCGCGCCGGTTTTTAGCAAACTTATTACGCATATTGTAACGCAAAAAAATGTTTGCTCCCCAGGCATGTTGCTGGGTAGTGCGCTGCAGCCTATACACCATGGCTCTTTTGGCTTAGCCGTTATGAACTGTAATTCAGGAATGGGCATTATTAGGTTAGTTCAGCGCTTTATTAACGTGCTAATTCCGTACGTTTCACTTAATGTCATTGAACATGGCAACCTTATTACAGTTAACGTTATCGACCGTTTTTGGAAAGATGAAACTCATTGTTTTTTTATCGATGTATTAACGGCTGCCTTCATAAATTTACATAACGGTATCACTCAGGCTGGTAACCCGCCTATTATTAAAGGTTTACTCTTCGATTATTCAAAACACACTGATGAAACAAGCAGAGACATCACAGCAAACTTTGACTGTAAGTTTAAGCAGCCTTTATGCGGCGTAATTGTTGATGCAGAAAACGCGAACAGACCGTTAATAGGAAGCGACCCAGTAAGTTATCAGTATGCAGTGCAGTTATGTGAGGCGGATAAAGAGCGTATTTTAGGAAATAGTCTTTCCCACAAACTTAAGCGTTACCTTGAAAATGAATGTCATGGTATGCCTATATTAGATGACGCTGCGAGCGCCATGAATATGAGTAAGCGTACATTACACCGTCAACTGGAGGCAGAACACACAAGTTTTAAAAAGGAGCGAGACACCTTTCTAATGCTGCGAGCCTATGAACTACTGCACATTAAAAGGCTAAGTGTACAGCAAACTGCCGATATCCTTGGGTACGCCGACCCGTCTAACTTCAGGCGTGCGTTTATAAAATGGTTTGGTTCAACACCATCTTCTTTTCAGTGAAAGTCACAGCGTGTAAGGCTTTTATCTCCATTCATAATCTGTAACTAGCATTTACCATTGTTGAACGTTATCTACCGTTGCTTTAAGGTAAGTGTAGAGTGTGTTTTTTGCTCAGCTGGGAGTGGCAATGTTTGCATGAAGCAATGGCGGCATTGACCAACTAGACACTGTTTTTCTGCCTAAGAAAACATGGCAAAACAGTACCTACGTTAAAAGGAAAATGAAGATGAAAAGCTTAACATCAGCAAGTTTATTAATTATTGCCGTAGCGTTCTCTAACCCGTTACTTTCTCAGGAAAATGAAAGTGTTGTAAATGAAAGGCTCAAGGATAAAGAGACAGTTATCAAAGAGAAACGAAAAGCTCTAGCAGAGAAAGAGCGTGAACTTGCAAAAGAGAAGCGCGACTTGCTTCGTGACATGTCAAAAAAAGAAGCTGAGCTTGAACGCGATGCTGCTAAAGAGCAAAGAGAGTTACAGCGAGAATTCGCTAAACAAGAACGAGAATCGAAGCGTGAAGCGGCAAAAGAAAAACGTGAGATGTTAAAAGAAGCGCGAAAAAACGAGCGTGAAGAAAAAAGAGCGTGGGAAAAGCAAAAGCGTGAAGCGGCTAAAGAAAAGCGCGAATATGAGAGAGAATTAAAGACTAAAATGCGCAAAAGCAAAGACGTTGTTGAAGAGATTGATCAATAGCACAGTATGCGGTTTCAAGTGTTAATCGTAACCTTTTAGTCGATTAAAAAGAATACTGGCTTACAGCGGCACTTTGATCTTCAATGGGCACTTTGCTACACAACAGCAAGGCAGTATTTCATCGTCATCAATAAAGGCCAGAGGATCGGTAGTGTATTCTACTTCACCCTCAATTAGCTTGGTCCTGCACGCACCACAAAAGCCTTCACGGCAATGGTAGTGAATATGGACATCTGCTGCTTCAAGTGCAGTTAGAATGGTTTTATCGGCAGGGGCTTCAATAGGCCCCACATCGACAATGTCGATGCGAAGCCTGTTTGGCGGATTGCTCATCGAACTGTAGAATTACAGTTCGAAGTCAGCAAAGTCGTCTTCACTTACCGCAGAATCAATTTGACCTACTAAGTATGAACTAATCTCAGACTCTTGCGGTGCAACTTGTACATTGTCAGAGTTTAGGTAGTTGTTCATCCATGGAAGTGGGTTGCTGCTAACATCGAACGGTGCGTCTAGACCAATTGCAGTCATTCGTTGATTAGCAATATATTCAACATATTGGCAAAGGATCTCTTTATTAAGTCCAATCATTGAACCATTTTGGAACAAGTAGTCGGCCCACTGTTTTTCTTGTTCAACAGCGTTCAAAAAGATATCACGTGCCTCGTCTTTACATTCTTCAGCAATTTGCGCCATGTCCGGGTCGTCTTTGCTTTTTGCCCACAGGTTAAGAATGTGCTGTGTTGAGGAAAGGTGAAGGTTTTCGTCACGTGCAATTAGACGAATAATTTTCGAGTTACCTTCCATCAACTTGCGCTCTGCAAATGCGAATGTGCAGGCGAAAGAAACGTAAAAACGAATCGCTTCAAGCGCGTTTACCGAGTTCATGCATAGGAAGAGCTTTTTCTTAAGTTCGTACATGTTCACGGTGTAAGTAGAGCCGTTCACAGTGTGAACGCCTTCACCTTGAGTTTGCCAAAGCTGTGTAGCAAATATTAGGTCGTCGTAGTATTTCGAAATGTCGGCTGCACGGCGCTTAATTTCATCGTTAACTACAATGTCTTCAAAAATTTCACTCGGATCTGAAAAGAGATTACGCAAAATGTGCGTGTATGAACGCGAGTGAATGGTTTCGAAGAACGACCAAGTCTCAACCCAAGTTTCAAGCTCTGGCAGTGAGATGATTGGTAAGAACGCAATGTTTGGGCTGCGGCCTTGAACCGAATCAAGCAGGGTTTGATATTTTAGGTTTGAGATGAAAATATGCTTTTCAGGATCGGTGAGTTTCTGAAAGTCCACGCGGTCACGAGACACGTCAACTTCCTCTGGACGCCAAAAGAAGCTTATCTGTTTCTCAATAAGCTTTTCGAAAATGGCATGCTTTTGTTGGTCGTAACGGGCAACGTTTACCGGATTACCGAAAAACATTGGCTCAACCAATGGATTTGTACTTTGCTGATTAAACGTAGTGTATTTCATGATGGCCTAACTAAAAACTTAATGATTAACGCGTGTTATTATTTGTGTTCTTGCTGCGATACTTCTTTGATAACAAACGCACTTTCATGCGCTTGTTATCAGACAGGGTAGTGCGTGCTGTTGTTATATTTTACACGCACCGCCTGCACAATCATCGTCTTCCTCTACTACCACCTCTTCTTGGCGAGGTAAAGGCACGTTCGCTTTGGCATCTAGCGCAGATGTGTCTGATGCACCGTCACGAGTGTTATGGTAATAAAGGGTTTTAACGCCAAGTTTGTACGTAGTAAGAAGGTCTTTAAGAAGAAGCTTCATAGGTACCTTATTACCTTCGTAACGACTTGGGTCGTAATTTGTGTTTGCAGAGATAGTTTGGTCAATAAACTTCTGCATAATACCAACAAGCTGAAGGTACCCGTCGTTAGATGGAATATCCCAAAGTAGTTCGTATTGGTCTTTAAGCGTTTCGTACTCAGGTACTACTTGCTTAAGTACACCGTCTTTACTTGACTTGATACTGATAAAGCCACGAGGCGGCTCAATACCGTTTGTTGCGTTAGAAATTTGTGACGACGTTTCAGACGGCATCAACGCTGACAGTGTAGAGTTACGCAATCCGTGAGTTTTCACTTCTTCACGAAGTGTATCCCAATCGTAATGTAGCGGCTCGTTGCACACGCTATCAAGATCTTTCTTGTAGCTGTCGATTGGCATAATACCTTGAGAGTACGTAGTTTCGTTAAACTTCGGACATGCGCCTTTCTCTTTAGCTAAGTTGTTCGACGCCTTCAGCAGATAATACTGCATAGCTTCAAACGTGCGGTGAACAAGACCGTTCGCGCTGTGGTCAGAATATTTAACGCCATTTTTCGCAAGGTAGTAAGCAAAGTTAATTACGCCTACACCTAATGTACGTCTGCCCATCGTTGCATTGTATGCAGCTGGCACAGGGTAGTCTTGGTAATCTAACAAGTTATCAAGAGCACGTACGGCAAGGTCTGCAAGCTCTTCAAATTCGTCTAACGATTCGATAGCGCCTAAGTTAAATGCAGACAGGGTACATAACGCAATTTCACCGTTTTCGTCGTTAACGTGCTGAAGCGGCTTAGTAGGTAGCGCAATTTCAAGACAAAGGTTACTTTGACGAACTGGCGCAACTTCTGGGTTGAACGGACTGTGCGTATTACAGTGGTCAACGTTTTGAAGATAAATACGACCTGTGCTTGCGCGCTCCTGCATAAACAAACTGAAAAGCTCCATCGCTTTTATTTGTTTTTTGCGAATGCTGTCGTCATTTTCGTACTTGACGTAAAGTTCTTCGAACTTATCTTGGTCAGCGAAGAACGCATCGTACAATCCAGGAACGTCAGAAGGGCTAAACAATGAGATGTAGCCATCCTTCATCATGCGCTGGTACATTAGCTTGTTAAACTGAACACCGTAGTCTAGGTGACGAACGCGGTTCTCTTCTACACCTCGGTTGTTTTTAAGTACCAGAAGTGATTCAACTTCCATGTGCCAAATTGGATAGAACAGGGTAGCAGCGCCACCACGAACACCGCCTTGTGAACAGCTCTTAACCGCAGTTTGGAAATACTTGTAAAAAGGTATACAGCCGGTGTGGAAGGCTTCACCGCCACGAATAGGGCTACCTAAAGCACGAATGCGACCCGCGTTAACACCAATACCAGCACGCTGACTCACGTATTTTACAATAGCGCTCGCTGACGCGTTGATAGAGTCCAGGCTGTCACCGGTTTCAATAAGTACACAAGAACTAAACTGACGTGTTGGTGTACGTACGCCTGCCATAATAGGCGTAGGTAGAGACAGTTTGAACGTTGATGCTGCATCGTAGAAACGACGAATGTAGTCCATTCGCACTGCTTTGTCATAGTTCGCAAAAAGGCACGCTGCTACAAGAATGTAAAGGAACTGTGCACTTTCATAAATTTCACCGGTAACACGGTTTTGAACAAGGTACTTGCCTTCAAGCTGCTTTACGGCCGCGTAGCTGAAGTTCATATCGCGCCAATGGTCAATGTAGCTGTCCATTTCGGCGAATTCTTCAGGCGTGTAATCTTCTAGAAGGTGATTGTCGTATTTGCCAGCGTCTACCATTTTACCAACGTGCTCGAAAAGCGCTGGCGGCTCGAACTGGCCGTACGCTTTCTTGCGAAGGTGGAAAATAGCTAAACGTGCAGCCAGATATTGATAATCAGGCGCGTCGGTGGAGATAAGGTCGGCTGCCGACTTAATTAGCGTTTCATGAATTTCGCTAGTATTAATGCCGTCAAAAAACTGGATTTGAGCTTTGATTTCAACTTGAGAAACAGAGACGTTTTTAAGTCCTTTTGCTGCCCATGTGACGACTTTGTGGATTTTCTCCAAGTCGATTGACTCTTTTTCACCGTTGCGTTTGGTGACGAATAGATTGTTGTTCATGTTACTGGCCGTTTGTCTGTTAGCGCTTGAAGCGTGGGCTTTTTGCCCATTTTAATTTTTTAATTTGTGTTTGTTTGTGTGCGTGCTTTCTCTTAGCGTTCTGAGCGCAGTTCTGCTCTTAACACAACATGCGATAAACGCTCAAATAAAACACACACCAAAGCGGTCCTAACCGTTACCTTTCTACATTCTACGAAGTGAGGCTTTACGTGAAGACTGCTTTTTGTACTGCTACTTAAATTCGTTTAGTTAGTTTATCCAGTGATAAAGAGTGGCGTATCACTACGCGACTTTGTGTTGTACGCGATCCCGTATTAGCCGTGTCAGAAAACCGCTGATCGAACTGTGGGATCGCTGTCTGGATTAAACACAAGATAGTGAGGTTTTGTCTCGAATGCAACCCAATATCTGGTGGTATTTCAAGCACTCAAATTGGCATGAAATTTACGTTAGTAACAACTAACTTTTTAGCTTTGTAAAAGCGTAAAACAAAGGGAATGCAAGCATTTTTCTTTAAATGATTCAGAAAAAAATTAATTTATTCTTAGAAACAAGTTTTTATAAAAACACGATATATGGTGTTTAAATTATCGCCGCAGCCCAATATGTAGTGTTAAATTATTCTTGCGATACTGTATATAGTAGGTAATTCACATCGACATTACTTGATGACAAGTAAAAACCTTGCGAGATTGGGTCCATGTGTAAACCCGTCATATCGCGAGGGAGTAAACCTGCTTGATCGGTCATTGCCATAAGCTCAGATGGCTTGATGAATTTTGAATGATCATGAGTGCCTTTTGGCACTAGCTTAAGTACATATTCTGCGCCAACGATCCCCATCAAATACGACTTAATATTTCTATTAAGGGTAGAAAAGAATACATGGCCGCCAGGCTTAACCAATTCTGCACAAGCGCGAACTACTGATGCTGGATCTGGAACGTGTTCCAACATCTCCATACATGTAACCACGTCAAATGACCCTTTATGTTGCGCTGCAAATTCCTCAGCGGTAGCACATACGTACTCAACTTTAACGCCAGATTCTAAGCCATGTAATTTGGCAACTTCTAACGACGCTTCGGCCATATCAAGCCCAGTTACCTTTGCGCCTGCCTTTGCCATCGATTCAGCAAGAATGCCGCCACCACAGCCAATATCTAATACCTTCTTTTCGAAAAGGCCGCCGCTGTGTTGGTTTATAAAATCTAAGCGAAGTGGGTTAATAAGGTGCAGAGGCTTAAATTCACCTTCTGGATCCCACCAACGCGAGGCCAGTTCAGAGAATTTGCTAATTTCTTGTTGATCTACATTCGACATGGATAAAACAGTCCTTAATTTTTCTTCTTTTAACATATCGCAATTTGCAGATGTATTTCACTGTTTTTGGTCAAATCTATGCTTTTTTACGCGCTGTCTGAATGAAAAATAATCGCTTGCATTTTTGTGTATTAATATGCGTAATTAAGCGCTACATAAATCTGTCATCAAGTGGTACACTCGAGACACGATTATGACCCACATAATAATAACAGTGCGCGCCTATGAGCCGCTTTAACAGTTCATGTAAAGTGGCTGCAAGGGAAACGCAGAACAAATCAAGATAAAGGGATTAAGCAGTTTATGTCTGATAACGCTAAAGAAATCCTCCCCGTTAATATTGAGGAAGAGTTAAAGAACTCATACCTTGATTACGCGATGAGCGTTATTGTCGGGCGAGCATTGCCCGACGTTAGAGATGGTTTAAAACCAGTGCACCGCCGTGTACTGTTTGCAATGAACGAGTTAAAAAACGACTTCAACAAGCCATACAAAAAGTCTGCCCGTGTGGTAGGCGATGTAATCGGTAAATATCACCCTCATGGTGATTCAGCAGTTTACGACACTATTGTACGTATGGCGCAGCCATTCTCGCTTCGCTATATGCTAGTTGACGGCCAGGGTAACTTTGGTTCAGTCGATGGCGACTCGGCAGCTGCAATGCGTTACACCGAAGTACGTATGGCAAAAATCGCCCACGAACTACTTGCGGATTTAGACAAAGAAACAGTCGACTTTGTGCCCAACTATGACGGTACAGAGCATATTCCTGAGGTATTGCCTACCAAAGTTCCAAACCTTCTTGTTAATGGTTCATCTGGTATCGCGGTAGGTATGGCAACCAATATACCGCCGCATAACCTTACAGAAGTCATTAATGGGTGTGTTGCGCTTATTCAGGACCCTTCAATTACCATTGACGACTTGATGACGCACATTCCTGGCCCAGATTTCCCAACGGCAGCAATGATAAGTGGCCGCAAGGGTATTGAAGATGCTTACCGTACGGGTCGTGGAAAAATTTATCTGCGCGCCAAAGCGGAGATTGAAACAGATGCTAACGGCAAAGAAACTATTGTCGTAAACGAGATCCCTTATCAGGTAAACAAAGCACGCCTTATCGAAAAGATAGCAGAACTTGTAAAAGAGAAGCGTATCGAAGGTGTGTCTGCACTACGTGACGAGTCTGACAAAGACGGTATGCGTATTGTTATTGAAGTTAAGCGAAACGAGTCTGCAGAGGTTCTTCTTAACCATCTGTATGCCAATACCCAACTTCAGACGGTATTCGGTATTAACATGGTTGCGCTTGATAACGGTCAGCCAAAGGTATTCAACCTTAAAGAAACGCTTGAGGCGTTCATTCTTCACCGTCGTGAAGTGGTTACTCGTCGTACCGTATTTGAATTACGTAAAGCGCGTGACCGTGCTCACATCCTTGAAGGTTTGGCAATTGCACTTGCAAACATCGACCCAATTATCGAGTTGATAAAAGCATCGCAAAGCCCGGCTGATGCGAAGAAATCACTCGTTGCACAAGGTTGGGATTTAGGTGACGTTGCGCAAATGCTAGAGCGTGCTGGCGATGATGCAGCGCGTCCAGACTGGTTAATGCCAGAGTTTGGTATTCGCGATGGCAAATACTACCTAACTGAGCAGCAAGCACAGGCTATTCTTGACCTACGTCTTCACAAACTAACGGGTCTAGAGCACGAAAAGATTCTAGAAGAATATAAACAACTTCTAGAGCTCATCGCAGAACTTCTTCACATCCTAAACAGCCCTGCGCGTTTGATGGAAGTAATTCAAGAAGAACTTGAAAAAGTACGCGATGAATTTGGTGACGAACGTCGTACTGAAATCACTGCGGCGAGTCACGATATTGATATTGAAGATTTGATTGAGCAAGAAGACGTTGTAGTTACGCTTTCTCGCGAAGGATATGTTAAGTATCAAAAACTAACTGACTATGAAGCACAGCGCCGTGGTGGTCGTGGTAAGTCAGCGACGAAGATGAAAGACGAGGATTTCATTGAAAAGCTGCTTGTGGCAAACACCCACGATCACATTCTTTGTTTCTCTACCCGCGGTCGTTTGTATTGGTTAAAAGTGTATCAATTGCCGTTTGCAAGCCGAAATGCACGTGGACGTCCAATCGTTAACATTTTGCCGCTTGAAGAAAATGAACGTATTACTGCCATTCTTCCAATCAAAGAATTTGAAGAAGGAAAGTTTGTGTTAATGGCAACGGCAAACGGTACAGTGAAAAAGACTGACCTAAGCCTATACTCTCGTCCTCGTTCAAGCGGTATTATTGCCGTAAACCTTAACGAGGGTGATGAACTCATTGGCGTTGATATTACCCACGGTGATGACGACATCATGTTGTTCTCTGACGCAGGTAAAGTGGTTCGTTTCAACGAGAAGCTTCGCGACAGCGAAACGGGTGAAGTAAAACGCGACCCAGAAACAGGCGAAGAACTGCTTGCGCTTCGTCCAATGGGCAGAACAGCAACAGGTGTTCGCGGTATTCGTCTGCAAGATGGTCAAAAAGTAGTTTCGCTTATTGTACCGAAGGGCGATGGGCCTATTCTTACCGCAACCGAAAACGGTTTCGGTAAGCGTACACCACTAGAAGATTACCCAGCGAAGAGCCGCGCAACTCAAGGTGTTGTGTCAATTAAGGTTTCTGAGCGAAACGGCAAAGTGGTTGGTGCTGTTCAGGTAGATGAAACCAACGAAATTATGCTTATTAGTGACCAAGGCACACTGGTTCGTACCCGTGTAAGCGAAGTGTCAGTTGTAGGCCGTAACACACAGGGTGTTCGCTTAATACGTACTGTAGAAGGTGAGCACGTTGTAGGGTTACAACGTATTGAAGAAGTAGAAGAGTTACAAGAACTTGATGAAGACGGTAACCCAATTATTTCTGAAGATGCGCCAGAACAAGCAGAAACTGCTGTTCAAGAGCAAGAAAACACCGCAGAAGACGGTGATAGCTCAACGACAGAAGAGTAGGGATGATGCGCAGGCATAGTCCATGCGCATTATCAGTGTTCTTTCAAACAAGCGGCTTTTGCCGCTTGTTATTTTTTACAGGTGTTGAAAAACGCAATGAAAGAGGTTTTTAATTTTTGTGCTGGCCCGGCAATGCTTCCAAAAGAAGTCATGCTGAAGGCCCAATCTGAATTCACAAACTGGCGCGACCTTGGCTGCTCTGTAATGGAAGTAAGTCATCGCGGCAAAGACTTCATTGAAATAGCAGCAAAGGCAGAGCAAGACCTTCGAGACTTACTGTCTGTTCCCTCTAATTACCACGTTTTATTTACTCATGGTGGTGGTCGAGGACAATTCGCAGCTGTTCCTCTTAATCTATCGAACAGCAACGACAAAAGCTTACACCTTGTAAGTGGCTCATGGTCGAAAGGCGCTGTTGAAGAAGCCAACAAATATAACAACGCGGTTGTCGTGGGAAATGTGTCTGAAAAAGGAGGGCTGCAATATGTTGCTAATCCTTCAATTGAAGACATTGACCAATCTGCTGCCTATTACCATTTCTGTCCAAACGAGACAGTTGACGGAATTGCGTTCGACTGGCTTCCTGACGCTGGCAATGTGCCTATTGTGTCAGACATGTCTTCAACTATCCTGTCACAACCTATTGACGTTGCTAAGCACGGCGTCATCTACGCTGGCGCACAAAAAAACATTGGCCCAAGTGGTTTGTCGGTCGTTATTGTGCGTGAAGACTTAGTAGGTAAGGCTCGCAAGGAAACGCCATCAATATTCGACTATGCGCTGGCAGCGAAGTCAGATTCTATGTACAACACGCCTCCTACGTTTTCCTGGTATCTAGCTGGCTTAGTCTTTGAGTGGCTCAAAGATATGGGCGGTGTAGAAGCAATGGCCAAGCGTAATCAAGAAAAAGCGGCGCTATTGTATTCAGCTATCGATAGTTCCGATTTTTATTCGAGTAAGGTGCACCCTGACAACCGTTCAAAAATGAATGTGCCATTTCATTTAGCAAACCCTGAGCTTGATAAACTGTTTCTACAAGAGTCTGAAGCAGCGGGTTTACTTGCATTAAAAGGGCACCGTTCGGTAGGGGGCATGCGTGCCAGTATTTATAACGCAATGCCAGTAGATGGCGTTGTTGCGCTAGTTGAGTTTATGCGTGAATTTGAAAGAGTGAATGGATAAAGATGGAGCAGTTAACATTAGACCCGATTTCAAGTGTGTCGGGCGAGGTCAATGTACCTGGTTCAAAAAGTTTATCTAACCGTGCCTTATTGCTTGCAGCACTTGCAGAAGGTGAAACAGAACTAACTAACTTGTTAGACAGCGATGACATTTCACACATGCTAAACGCGCTAACCAAGCTAGGTATTGCTTACACGCTTAACGACGATAAAACACGTTGTAAAGTGCAGGGGAATGGTGGTGCTTTTGAAGTAACCAATCCTGTTGAGCTTTTTCTTGGAAACGCCGGAACGGCGATGCGCCCGCTATGCGCCGCACTAGCCGCAAGCAACGTAGACGCGGTGCTTACTGGTGAGCCGCGCATGGAAGAGCGCCCAATTGGCGATTTGGTAGATGCACTTCGAGAAGCAAATGCTGATGTAACCTACATGAAGAACGATGGCTATCCACCTCTGCATATTAAGGGAAGAACATTAAGCGGCGGCGAGATGTCGGTTGACGGTAGCGTTTCAAGTCAATTTTTGACAGCACTGCTAATGGCTGCACCACTTTTCACGGGTGATGTGGTTATTCGCATTAAAGGCGAACTTGTTTCTAAGCCCTACATCGATATCACGTTAGACACCATGGCTAAATTTGGTGTATCGGTTGATAACGATAACTACCAAACATTTACGATTTCTGGCGAAGCAAAATACGTTGCGCCTGGTAAATTCATGGTTGAAGGGGATGCATCCTCTGCTTCTTACTTCCTTGCAGCTGGAGCTATAAAAGGTGGCACGGTACGCGTAACCGGAATTGGCCAAAACAGCATTCAAGGTGATATTCGTTTTGCTGATGTGCTTGAAGCGATGGGCGCAAAAGTGGTGTGGCATGACGAATATGTTGAAGTGACTGGTGCTCCGCTTAAAGGCGTGAATATGGATATGAACCACATTCCTGATGCGGCAATGACCATTGCAACGACTGCCTTATTTGCGGAAGGTCCAACAACAATGACCAATATTTATAATTGGCGTGTTAAAGAAACAGACCGACTAAATGCCATGGCGACAGAACTTCAAAAGCTAGGTGCGAAAGTTGAAGAAGGGCACGACTACATTACAGTTTGGCCCACTGACCAACTACATCACGCAGAGATAGATACGTACAACGATCATCGAATTGCTATGTGCTTTTCGCTTGTGGCATTAAGCGATACGCCAGTAACTATTAATGACCCAGGCTGCACACGTAAAACATTTCCAGATTATTTTACGCGTTTTAAAACCCTTTATTCTGCATAAAAAACGCTTTGGTTACACTGACGTGAGCCAATATGCGCAAAATAAATTCGTTACATGCCTAAACATATCAATGCCGCCTCAGTTAGGTGGCATTGCTTATCTTGTACTAAAGCGTATAATTGCGCGCGTTTTTTTAAGTAAATAATTGATGGAGCAGGTATGCATTCCACACCCGTAGTCACGGTTGACGGTCCTAGTGGTGCTGGTAAAGGTACGTTGAGTAGCTTATTAGCGAAGAAACTAGGGTGGCACTTTCTAGATAGCGGCGCAATTTACCGCGTTTTAGCAGTAGCTGCGCTACACCACGACCTTCCGTGTGATGATGAAGAATGTGTTGTTCCACTGGCAACCGGTCTTGATGTAAGTTTCGAGACGAATGAAGATACAACGCGCATTATTCTTGAAGGCGAAGATGTTACAGACGATATTCGCACTGAAGAAGTGGGGGCCGTTGCGTCAAAAGTAGCAGCACTACCACGTGTACGCGAAGCGCTACTTCGTCGCCAAAGAGCATTTCAACAAGAACCAGGTCTCGTTGCAGACGGTCGTGATATGGGCACAGTAGTGTTTCCAGAAGCACCGGTGAAAATTTTCCTTACGGCTAGCGCTGAAGCGCGTGCCGAGCGACGTTATAGCCAGTTGAAAGCAAAGGGCATGGATGTTAATATTGCGCGCCTTTTAACCGATATCAAGGCAAGAGATGAGCGTGATACACAGCGCGCGGTTGCTCCTTTGGTACCGGCAGAAGATGCTGTAATTATTGATTCGACAGACTTGGATATAGACCAAGTCTTTGAAAAAGCGATGGATATTATTTCCTCACGCCTGTAAAGACGAGAGCTGATCGCATCCAAAGCAGCGTTGCTACAGGAAGTGGCGACTAATTTTAATAACCCCTCGTTATCCGGATAAGAAGCGTGGATATCAACTTAAAAGTTATTTGAGACTTATGACTGAAAATTTTGCACAACTTTTTGAAGAAAGCTTACAAGAACTAGAAACACGTCCTGGTTCAATTGTAAAAG
>Ga0213840_1000416_pt1 | contig 65428 bp, 62 predicted proteins | sample SWPATP22_FD_160132 | JGI IMG/M metagenome (GOLD analysis project Ga0213840, IMG submission 160132) | Coastal seawater microbial communities from Marineland, Florida, United States - SWPA TP2 #2 | ecosystem: Environmental > Aquatic > Marine > Coastal | place: USA: Florida | collected 2016-08-14 | reverse complement strand
TGCACGGACATCAGTGTTAGCGGAAGCGGTACCACTGGCGACCCCTACGTGGTGAACAGCACCTTCACCGAAGTGGACGGTAGCATCACCAACGAGGTGAACACCCGCTTCGAGGTAAGTGGGGCGAACCTAGAGATAGAGGACAGTAACGGCACCTTACAGGTAGCATTGGCTGATATCAATATTGATCAAACTGCTTCAGATGTTGATTTGGATACATCGGTTGATTCAGATGGAGATGGTAGTTCGGAAACAACTGTTGAAGGGGCAATTCAGGCCATGTCGCCGATTGTCTCCAAAGCGGCTCGGATTTTTTATCCACCCTCTATCGCTGTTGATGCCTCAACAAATGGAGTTGGTCTAACATTAAACCTATATGATCAGTATGTGGCACAATTTGGCACTCCTGCGGTGGCAAGTTTAGGGGCTCCTGCGGCAATACCCACCTATGCGGCAACGGACCTATATTATTATGTGACCTATGCAGACCCTGCAGTCTTTGATAATATGAGTATTGATGTCAGTGGAGAGCTTACCTATGATATTGTTGGTCAGCCATCAGACTATAATGCATTGATCAATGTGGTGTTTGTTGTAAAATAAGAATGATAAAGACGCTAGAAGATTTGAAATCCATCACCTCACATAAGTCTTTATTTATTGGATTGTTCATCCTGTTTTTGGGAATGAACTTTGCAAACGCCCAGTTTTTGCTTCAGGCTCCAAATACGGGTGATGAAAATAACTACCAATGGTTTGAAGCTTCCGATTTGGGTACAGTTCTCGGAACAAATTCTTTTTACGAAGCAACCCAACCCGGTGTTTATTTTGCAACGTACGATGGTACCCTTTGCGGGTCCAATGCCACAGGATATTTTATTTTAACCGATTGTGAAGCACCAAACAATGAAGTTACATTGGATATTTCTGCCAGTGTGCCTTCAGGGGCTACAGTAAGTTGGAGCCCGTCACTGAGTGGCGATCAAACCCGACCAACAGTCATAAGCACACAAAGTGTGATGCGGTACACGGCCACAATCACCAAGGTGGGCAATAGTAGTGAGCTTCCACGGTTTACAGTAGTCTGTATGAGCCAAGCGGCCACATTGGTCGATGATCTGATTGCGGTCAATGAAGATGAATCCGTTGAGGTACCTATCTTTGATAACGATTCGGATTTGCCTCCAACAGGAACGCTCACTACTACGGATCCAGCCAATGGTACCATCAACATTGATGACAATGGAACACCCAATGATCCATCGGATGATCGGGTAACCTATATTCCCGCACCGGACTTTAACGGAACCGATACGTTTGACTATACCATCTGTAACACTTTTGGGGATTGCAGTACTGCTACGGTGACTGTTGATGTACTTCCAATCGTGGATACCAATGATGATTCGGTTTCCACAGATCAAGGAGTAGATGTTGTTATTTTATGGAAAGGCAATGATAATGACATCCCCAATATAGGAACCATTACAGCCACAGATCCATCCAATGGATCCATCCAACTAAATGATAATGGCACCACGAACAATCCATCGGATGACAATATTACCTACATACCCAATCCAGGTTATACAGGAACGGATTCCTTTGAATATACGGTCTGTGATGACAATGGACATTGTGATACAGCCACGATCACAGTAATCGTAAACACTTCTGGAATTGACCTGGATAGTGATGGAGACGGTATTGTGGACAGTTTTGAGGATCTCAATGCGGATAATGACAATGATCCATCCACCAATCCAACGGATACGGATGAGGATGGTATTCCAGATTATTTGGATATAGATAGTGATAATGATGGCATTCCGGATAATATTGAAGCACAACCTGCTTTGGGGTATATTCCACCAAGTATGGTCGATGCCAATGGAAACGGATTGGATGATGCCTATGAAAATGATGGGAATATTGGTTTGATTCCTCAAGATTCCGATAATGACGGTATTCCAGATTATGTGGATACGGACAGTGATGATGACAATGTTCCAGATATTATTGAGGGCCACGATATGAACCAAGACGGAATTGCCGATATAACACTCATAGGTTCGGATAAGGACAATGATGGTCTTGATGATGCCTTTGAGGGCAGTACGGTCATCGATTTGGATGTCAATGATGAGATTGACGACCCTAGCACCGACCTTTTGGATACTGATTCTGATGGTATTCCAGACTTCAGGGATTCCGATGACGACGACGACGGTATCGAGACCATTGACGAAGACTTGGACTTGGATGGGAACTATGCCAATGACGATTCCGATGAAGACGGCATACCCAATTATTTGGATGCTGATTTGGGTGAAACTACGGCCGAAACCATTGATGTGATCAATGTCATCACACCCAATGGGGATGGAATCCACGATGTGTTGGCCATCAACGGTATCGAGGATTATCCGAACAACACAGTCAGGATTTATAACCGATGGGGAGTAATGGTCTTCCAGACCAAAGCATACAATACTACTGGAAATGTTTTTGATGGTACTTCCCAAGGTAGAGTAACGGTCGATCAAGACAACAAGCTTCCTGTGGGTACCTATTTCTACGTCATCGATTATCAAGATCAAGGTGGAAACATGAAACAAATCTCAGGATACATATACATTAACAGATAAACATGGTTACTGTGGAGGTAAAACATCTATTGAAGAACATAAAAGGACTACTGGCCTTACTTTTCTTAGGGATTGTGGGAACTGCCCATGCCCAACAAGATGCACAGTATACCCAGTATATGTACAATACAGTGAGTGTAAATCCGGCCTATGCAGGTTCGCGTGGACATTTGAGCATTGCGGCATTGTATAGAAACCAATGGTTGGGACTGGATGGAGCTCCTGAAACACAGACCCTGAATATCCATACACCCATGGGTTATAGAGGGGTTGGATTGGGAATTTCTGTGGTCAATGATAAGATAGGCCCTACTTCCGAAACTTATTTTGATGTGGACTTTTCGTATACCATACAAACCTCTTTTGATGCTAAACTGAGTTTTGGCCTTAAGGCCAGTGCCCATATGCTGGATATTCGTTATTCCGAATTGGATGAGTTTGAAATAGACCCACAGCTGCAGTCCCAACAAGATATTCAGAATAAATTTTCTCCGAATATTGGTGCAGGGGTGTACTACCATACGGATAGATTCTATGCTGGGCTTTCTGCCCCAAGGATTTTGGAGACCACCCATTTTGATACCTCTTCCGTATCCACGGCAAAGGAACAGATCAATTTATACGTCATTACCGGTTATGTTTGGGATTTGAATCCTTTCTTGAAATTCAAACCCACCCTTTTGACCAAAATGGTACAGGGAGCCCCTTTACAAGTAGACGTTTCGGCCAATTTTATGATGAACGAGCGATTTATTGGGGGTGTGGCCTACCGATGGGACGCGGCCTTTAGTGGACTGTTTGGTTTCATGGTTTCCGATCAGTTGATGCTAGGGTTGGCCTATGACCGTGAAATAACCGAATTGGGTGCCGCTACTTTCAACGACGGTTCCTTTGAGGTGATTCTTCGGTACGATTTCCTCAGAAATATCGGTAACCTCAAGTCCCCACGTTTCTTTTAGGAACAATTTAAAACCCTTGACCCCATAAATTCCTCCAAAGGTCATATTTTTACCTCATGGAAGAGGAAAAAGTGATATTGGTGAACGAGGCGGATGAGCCCATTGGTCTTATGCCCAAGATGGAAGCCCATGAAAAGGCATTGCTGCATAGGGCTTTTTCGGTTTTTGTGATGAACGATAAAGGAGAGACCATGCTCCAGCAACGGGCCCAGGATAAATACCATTCCCCTTTGTTATGGACCAATACCTGTTGCAGTCACCAGCGCGATGGTGAAAGTAACATTGAGGCCGGTAAGCGCAGGCTCATAGAAGAGATGGGGTTTCAAACGGAACTTACGGAACTGTTTTCTTTTGTCTACAAAGCTCCTTTTGACAATGGCCTTACCGAGCATGAATTTGATCATGTGATGATGGGGTCCTATAATGACTCTCCCAATATCAATCCCGAGGAAGTGGCCGATTGGAAATGGATGTATCCGGCAGATATCAAAAAAGACATAGCCGCCAATCCCCATGAGTATACGGAGTGGTTCAAGATCATATTTGAACGCTTCTATGACCATATCACGAAAAACACCACTGCCCAATGAGAGTAAAAGTGAGCAGAAAGGCCAATTTTAATGCGGCCCACCGATTGCACAGACCTGATTGGGATGAGCAGAAGAACCAAGCCGTTTTTGGAAAATGCAACAACCCCCGTTACCATGGGCATAATTATGACCTTATTGTAAGTGTTACGGGTGAGATTGATCAAGAAACCGGATTTGTGATGGATCTAAAAGTGCTCAAGGACTTGATCAAGGAGCATGTAGAAGAGGCTTTGGACCATAAAAACCTTAATGCAGATGTTCCTGAGTTCAAGGAACTCAACCCAACCGCAGAAAATATTGCCGTGGTCATTTGGAACAAACTTAGACCCCATATAGATCAAGCCAATGAACTAGAGGTAGTGCTCTATGAAACACCACGTAATTTTGTAACCTATTCAGGATAAAATGGATTTATACCCTTTAAAGTTCAAGCCTATTCTCAAAGAACGTCTTTGGGGAGGAACAAAACTAAAAGATGTACTCAATAAACCTATAGAAAGTGATATTACTGGCGAAAGCTGGGAGCTTTCCGGAGTAAGTGGAGATATTTCCGAAGTGGCCAATGGGGCTTTGCAGGGAACTTCACTTCAAGAGTTGATAAGCCTTCAGGGAGAAAGCCTTTTGGGAAAAGGTGTGAAGGAACGGTTTGGAAATGAATTTCCCATTTTGATAAAATTCATCGATGCCAAACAAGACCTGTCCATTCAATTGCATCCCAATGATGCCTTGGCCAAGAAAAGACATAATTCCTTTGGAAAAACAGAGATGTGGTACATTATGGATGCCAATCCCGGTGCCCAGTTGATCGTGGGTTTCAACAGGGATGTTGAAAAAAGCGAATATATTGAAAGTCTGGAGTCCGGTACCCTTTTGGATTTGATGAATTATGAAGAGGTACAGGAAGGAGATACTTATTTCATCAATACCGGAAAGATACACGCCATAGGAGCTGGGGTGTTGTTGGCCGAAATCCAGCAAACCTCAGATGTTACCTATAGGGTCTATGACTTTGACCGAAAGGACAAGGATGGCAACCTAAGGGAACTCCATACCAGTTTGGCTGTTGATGCCATTGATTACGAGCGAAAGAACGATTTTAAGGTAGATTACCCAAAGGGTAAGGATGAAACCAATACCATGGTGGACTGTCCCTATTTTAAAACCAACTTTTTGGAGTTGACCCAACCCCTTAAACTGGATGTATCCCAAAGGGATTCATTTACCATATACATGTGTGTGGGAGGTGAGGCACAGATTACCAATGATTGGGGCACTGCATCCATTCAAAAAGGAGAGACGGTGCTGGTCGCAGCGTCCAGTTCCACCATTGAAATAAATACCGGTAACGCCAAACTTTTGGAAGTTACCATTTAATAGTACCTTTATAAAAAACACTGGTATGCCAAGTATACGTGATTTAAAAAAGGATGTCAACTTTGTCTTGGGAGACATCATAGAAGCGGTCTACATTTGGGAGGCAGGCTCAGATAACAAAGAATCCGAAGAGGGAACGGTCATCATTGACAAGGCCATTGAAGCTTTTGATGAGCTCATGGACAAAATCAACCAAAAAAATGTTGAGGACCAAAAAGCACATTTTAAAAGTGTGCGGGCCCAACTCGAGGAAAAGGCCACACAATTGGTCAACGATTTGAACAATCTTGCCAGTTAGTTAGTTAGTTAGTCCTGCTTGCTTAAAAAGTCTTGGAATGCCATTCCGTATTTGGAGGAGGCTACTTCTGGCGTAAGGGCGTTGTACACTGAATCCAAATATTTTGGATTGGCGTCGCTGGCCTCGGACATCATAATGTATGGTGTGGCATACGAGTCGCCATTGTTCAAACCAAAGTTAAGGGCATATCGGTAGCGTCTTACCAGATTGATATCCGCCAAATTCTGTAGGGAATCCAAGGCGATGGAATCTTCCTGAAATTCTGGTAGTGCGGCCTGTTGTGCCAAAGAGATATCCCTAATGTTGAATTTGGATATCATTTCATTGAACTCTAGGTATTTTTCATGGGACTTGGAACCGGATACCTCCGGGTCCATATCAAAGGTCTTCCAAGTGGTGTTGATAGTGATTTGTCCGGGTTCGCCAAAAAAGGTAATACGGTCGTTAAGGTCGTTGTTGTCCTGTTTTTTCAGGTAGAGGTAAAAAATATCCGGGCTTTCCAATTCCTCTGAAAAACTGAATGTTCCATCTCCTTCAACTTCCAGGGAATCCAAGACCATAAGGGTAGAATCCTTGAACTGCTGTAGGTATAGGGTTCCTTTTTTCAATCCTTTTACGTTTCCGGAAACGGTCATGGTGTTTTCTGTACTTTTTTCACAAGACAGTACCAACATTCCCAATGACAATACGAACAATAACCTCTTCATCGATAAAAATTTTGCAGGGCAAATATCAAATAAACTTCTGAAATATTTAAACTTTGGCGGCGACTTCCATCAACAAAGCACATAAATAAGCACCGGCCGTACCCACAACATACCCAAAAACTGACAAAAGAATCCCCACTGAGGTCAATGAAGGATGAAATTCCGCGGCGACCACGGGAGCGGAGGCCGCACCTCCCACATTGGCCTGACTGCCCACAGCAAGAAAAAAGTAGGGAGCTTTGATAAGTTTGGCCACCAAGATCAAAAGTCCGGCATGAATGGTGATCCATATCAAGCCTATCGCAATAAGCCCGGGATTTTCTAAAACCTTGCCCAAGTCCATTTTCATGCCAATGGTGGCCACCAGAATGTAGATGAACATGCCACCGATCTTACTGGCCCCGGCACCTTCGTAGTTTTTGGCCTTGGTAAAAGAAAGCCCAATACCAATGGCGGTGGCAAATACCACCATCCACAAAAACTGGGAACCTAAGGAGGATAGAATTTTTTGTTTGTTTCGGATGACTTCAAAATTGTCTTCCAGAAAACCGGCGAAATGGCTACCCAAAAAATGGGCAATGCCTACTCCGGCAAAGGCAAAGAACAGCATCATGATAAAATCCTTAAGCGAGGTGACCCTTGCAATCTTTTCGGTATAGGTAGATACTTTTTCCTTCAATTCCTCAATAGAGGAATTATCTGCCTTGAACCAGCGGTCTATCTGCTTGGTCTTGCCAATTCCCAATAAAAGGATGGCCATCCAAAGGTTGGCCACAACAATATCGATCAATACCATACCCCCATAGTTTTCTTGGTTGTACTGGAACACTTCCAGCATGGCCGCCTGATTGGCACCACCTCCGATCCAACTTCCCGCAATGGTGGCCAGTCCACGCCATACGGCATCAAAACCACTGCCGCCGACTGTTTCAGGGGAAAATATGGAAACGATCAATATGGCCACGGGACCACCAATGATGATTCCGGCCGTACCGGTCAAGAACATGATAAGGGCCTTGGAGCCCAGATTGGCAATAGCCTTAAGGTCTATGCTCAAAGTCATTAAAATCAAGGCTGCCGGTAAGAGGTATCTACTGGCAATGTAATAAGTCTGTGAAGAGGATTCATCCACAATGCCCAAACTGGCCAAAATGGCCGGGAGCAAATAACACATGAGTACCGTGGGTACAATGGAGTAGAATTTTTTCCAAAAACCGGTGTTGAGGGATGAGGTGTAAAAAACAAAACCTAGGCAGAGACAGAGGAGTCCAAAAATGACCGTATCCTCTGTAAAGGGTAGTTGATCCATAGAATTTCAATAGTGACAGCCCCAAATATAGGAAAATCAAAAATGGTTGTGATAAGGCACCTTTACCTAATACAGGATCAAATGTTCAGCCAATAGGTCAGCTTTAAATTAATAGATCTGCTTCTGGGCATAAAGGAGTTCACAAAATAGTTGTCGTTATAGACCAAGAAAAGGTCCGATAGGGGCGCAAAACGCCATTGCAGTCTTGAATTAAAGCCTAGATTGTCCCTTTGGTTGCTGTATTGGATCAAGGTGGACCAAAAAATGGACTTGTTGAAGGTGATGTTGATTCGGGGGCTTACCAGCCATATATCTGCACTTTCATACGGATCGGGGAGTTTTATGCTGTCGTAATTCAATCCTAGTGAAAGGAAGACCTTAGGTTGCAGGCGGAGGCTCATGTCCCCTTCAAATGAAAATCGCGTACCATTAAAAAAATCGCCATATCCGGGTTCAAGGGCATAGGAGAAGACCTTTCGGCGATCACTCTGGAATTCCACTTCATAACTGGTGTAGTAGTACCCTTGATCAGCAGGAAGTTCCACACCGCCATCGGTCCCGGTAGGATCAAAAGGCTCCGTGAGAAACGTAAATCGGTTAAAAAGACGTGCCGATAGCTCTTCCTGGGTTTTGAACTGTGCTTGCCACCCCGAAAAGATAAAATAGTCGGTATTCTTATATTCCAAGGTGGGTTTCCACTCAAAATTGGGGTTGAAAGTAAATCCATGGAAATTTAACTGTCCTTTCTTTGGCCAAAAATTCACCTCCACAAAAGGTTTGGCCACCACCACGTCTTCCCTTCTGATAAAACCAAGATCGGAGCGGAAATCCTCACCAATGAAGTTGCCATTCAACCCAACATTGAGGTAACGGGAATTATAGTTGAGGTTTATCCCACCAGCTGCATCGCGGGAACCTATTTCGTGGGCAAAAGATTTGTGGTAGAAGAACTTTCCGGTCCACGTGTTGTCCGCTGAGGCCAGATTGTAATCCAGTCCCAAAACCCGGTTGTATCGGTCCGTTTCCTCCAAAAAATCATAGTCATCAAAAGTTTGTCGGTTCACAAAAATGAAACTAAGGTTGGAACGGGAGAACATTCTCTGTTGAAGAGCCAGTACCGTATTGTTGTTACTGGCTATATGATTGGCTTCATCCTTTTCGGTCTGTATGGTCAAAAAGCCCAATCGCAGATTCTCATTGAGCTTGCCGCTGAGCCGAACCCCACCAATGATTCCGTTCTCGATGGTTTCTTCTTCCAAGTCCTCCGCAATGCCAATTCTTCTTGAAAAGAAGGGGTTGGCATCCTCTTCACTACCAAAGGACCCAAAAAGATCACTGTTATCAATAAAGAATTGCCTTCTTTCCGGGAGTGAAATTTCAAAGCGGGTAAGATTGGTCACAAAATTATCCACTTCCACGTTGGAGAAATCGGGGTTCACCGTAATGTCCAAATTCATTCCATTTCCAATGGATACCTTGGCATCCCCACCAAAGTTCAAGGCGCTGAGGTCATTGTCGTTCTCGTAATCCTTGCCCGCAATGCCATTTACATAAGGAATGATGGCCATAGGGGTGCGGGATTTCCCCAAGGGCTTTTCAAAGACCATATCTCCCATAAAAGCCAAACTATAGATCAATTGGTTTTGGGGAATTTCCATCCAGGTGCTGGTTTCATTGGTCTGCATATCAAAGCGGTAGCTGTTGAACCGCCATTTGGTCTCTCCTTGTTTAAACTTGAACGAGGTCAGTGGAATGGCCAGTTCGCATACGTAATACCCATCGTACAATCGGGTTTCGCCCTGCCATTTCACATCCCAAGAAGTGGTGAAACCACTTGGACCGGACCCTCCGTTGGAAATCAGGGCCTCCCTTCGGACCCCGTAGGGGTTCATCCCAAAAAGGAAAGCGTTGGTGCCATCGTTGAACGTATCGAACAGCAAACTGATATTGTCGTTTCCCCCAGCCCTATAATCTCTTTCCAAGGAAGGAATCACATAATTGTCCCCTTCGGTGTTGAGTTTAATACCAATGAAAAGGGTGGTGGCATTGTACAGCATCTTAATGTCGGTCTGTTGTGCGGCCAAAGTGGAATCAGAGGGGAAATATTGTTGAAAATCATGGGCACTTTCGGCAATTTCCCAAACCGATTCATCCAAAACACCATCTACCTGTATGGGGTCACTGATGAATTTAACGGTAAAGCTTTTGGATTGGGTTTGCGCAAAAAATAGCAAAGGGAATAGTGTTGTAGCAAGTACAAGACGGAATTTTAGCATTGTTTTGAGTCTAGTCGGTACCCCAAATTTAAGTGTTAGGTTCGTTAAAAAAATCCCAAAGTTTTGTTATAACATTTCTCATTAGTAGTAGGTTACAAAAAATGGTGTTTACTTGTCCCGATTTTTAGTTTTAGAGTTCCCTACTTTTGGACAAACCTTGAATGATGCGAAAAGCCATACTTCTTTTTTTACTTGTACCCTTATGCACCTTTGGTAACTTTTGGGGCAAAACAGGTCACCGGGTAACGGGACATATTGCTCAAAATCATTTGACAGGAAAGGCCAAAAGGGCCCTGAACGACCTTTTGGAAGGGCATAGTCTGGCCTTTGTTTCCAACTATGCCGATGAAATCAAGGCCGATCGTTCCTATTCCAAATTCTCGGCGTGGCATTATGTGAACTATCCTTTGGGGATGAGGTATGTGGATTCAGAAAAAAGCAAGTACGGGGATATTATCACTGCTATTGAGGAGTGTACCAAGGTAGTCAAGAACAAAAACAATAGCAGGGCAGATCGGGTTTTTCATTTAAAAATGTTGATTCACCTCATTGGAGATCTACATCAGCCCATGCATGCCAGTAGGGCAGAGGATAAGGGAGGAAATGATATCCAAGTGCAGTGGTTCGGCCAAGGAAGCAATCTGCATAGGGTATGGGACAAGGATTTGATCGTATCCTACGGAATGACCTATACTGAAATGGCAACGGAATTAGATCGCGGGGTTTCCCGTAAAGAGCGTAAAAAAATCCAAGAGGGGACTATTTACGATTGGGTGGATGAGTCCCATGAAATTTGCGCCACGCTTTACGAATCTGCCGAGGTGGGTGAAAAACTAGGCTATCGGTATACCTATGATTACAATGATCTGTTGTTCGAACAACTACAAAAAGGGGGATTGCGATTGGCCAAGGTCTTGAACGATCTGTTCAGCTAAACAAGGTTTTATTTATTGCAAAACGGTTTTGAGCTGATTTCTGTACTCGGATGGGTTTTGTCCGGTAAAGGCCTTGAACGACTTGTTGAAATGCGAAAAGTTGTTGAAACCGCTGTCATAGCACACCTGCGTAATGCTGATGGGCTGCTCGGCCAGTAGTTTGGAAGCATGCACCAAACGGTATTCGTTCACGAACTGGGTAAAGGTCTTATTGGTGATTTTTTTAAAATAGCGACAAAAAGAGGGAACCGTCATACTTACCAAGTCTGCAATTTCACCTAGACTGATATCCTCTTTAAAATTGGTCTTTACATGGTTGAAGACAATATTGATACGGTCGTTGTCCTTTACCTCCGTTTCCATGGAAAAGCCTTCCCCATTCAGCACCTTGATTTCGTCCGAGGTGGCCAATACATTCAAAATGTTCAAAATGGAAAGCAGGCGTTGAAAATCGGTCTGGTACTCCAAAATCTCCATTTTTTCACCCACTTTGACCTTGGTCTTTCCCGAAAAGGCAATACCGCCCTTGGCCACTTCGAACAGTTTTTGGATGTTCTTCATTTCCGGGATGCTGAAAAAATCACTGCCCAAAAAATCCGCCTTCATCTGTATCAGGGTCTCACTTTTGTTGCCGGTCAGTTTATCGGTAAAACCACAATGGGGTAAATTGGACCCAATGAGGATCAGGTCCCCATTTCTAAAATAGGACACATGGCTGCCTATTTGTCTTTTTCCAGAGCCTCCGTTAATATAGACCAGCTCCAGTTCGGGGTGGTAATGCCAGCCAATGTTCTTGTTCTCATGCCGTTCACTGAATTTTTGATATAGGAATGAGTGCCCAAAACTGGGTGCAATTGCCTCAAAAGCAGGTTTTTGAATCATTTTGGCCGTATTCTTTTTCACAATGTAAAATTATAGTGGTCCATAAAACGGTGTCTCCACAAAATTAACCAAAATATATGGTATTTTACCATTAACTTAATTTTAAGTGTAGTCATAGGGTAAAATTGTACATATACTGGAAAAGATGGTAGTGTTTCCGGGGAATATCCTGCAATAGATTTGTACTGTAATCCAAAAACAAAAAGTTATGAAAACAGTAGAAAGATATACCGTAGCGGTGATGTTCCTTTTTGCAACAACAATAGGACTTGCCAATATATCCAAGGATTCTTTTGATAAGAAAGGGAATGCCAAGAGTGAGGTGGAATTGAAGTTGGTCAATGTGAAGGTAGAGCCCGTTTTTGTGAAAAAGGGAGGGAAATTGATGATGAACCTTTTGAATCTATCACAGGAAAAAGTTACGGTTAAAGTATATGACAGTCAGAAAAGGTTGGTTTATAATGAAACCATAGATGGAAAAGTGGTTGTTGAAAAAGCATTCAACTTTGAAAAAGCCTTTGAAGATAAATACACCGTGGTTGTGGTCGATAAGTTGGGAACTTACACAGAGACCATGGTTGTAAAATAGTTTGTTTAGTTAATTTTTATGTGCATGGGGGCCATTTGGCCCCTTTTTTTATAGAAATTTTTTAAGCCGTTCCCTTTTGTGCAAGGGGAGGGAATCATTGGATATGGCCAATTTTAGGGCAGTCTTGTCTTTTTCTTTGGCATACAAAAGCCTGTAGAATTGCTGGGTGGTCAATGGGTTGTTGGACTCCTCTACCATTTCCATGGTATCGCCAGAGTTAACTTTTCCTACTTCCAAAATCCGAACATAGGTACCGGGCCATCCATGGTCTATAAATTGTTTCAGTATTTCTTGGGTTCCAAACTTCAAACCGAGCTTAAAACAAGGCTCCCTAGGTTGTGTTATCTGGACCAACGCGGTACCCAATCTGTATATACTGCCCACTCTTATTTGGGATTCATCCAATCCTTTAACGGTAAGGTTTTCACCAAACATGCCCCAATTCCAATCCAAATGGGGGTATTTTTCCTTCCAATACGGATATTGTTCGGCCGAAAACAAATAACAGGCCTTGTAGATGCCTCCATGCACCTTACGGTCTCCAATGGTGTCCCCCGACACACTTTCGGTTTCCAAAAGTAAAGGTGTGTCCACCGGGGATTTATAAATACCGGTGGTGATCAACTTGCCGTTCCAAGAAACTTCAGTGGGTTTTCCTAAGTTGGTGGAGATGATTTGCATGCCTCCAAGGTAAAAAAAACCATCGCAATCTGCGATGGTTTTTCATCATGTTTTCAATGGGACATACTATTTTTCCAAACGCTTGGCGACGGCAAATCCCACCAATAACCCAACCCCTGCCATTAGGAAAATGGTTCCGGGATAGGCTACATCCTCATTTACTCCCAAGTTATAAACCAGAAAAGCAGCCAGAAAAATGGCTATGCCAATACCGATAGAGAGTAGGGCGACATTGATAAGGATGATTTTCCAAAAAGGAACTTTGCCTTCACGTTTTCCCTGAAAAAAGATGCTGGCATCGGCTCCTTTCTCTATTAAGGCCATGCGTTCTTTGTTCCGGGTTGAATAGTACAGATAGGCAATCGCAAAGACTGCTCCAAAAATTACGGGTAAGATGATTACTTCAGATCCCATGATTGTTCGTTTTTAATGATTATACGTTATCGGTTTTGTACCTATGACGGGGTTTTTGTGGACCAGGTTACAAGGTTTCAGAAAAAAATGGAATTGATGTAACCAAAACTATGGGTTGGACGTCCAATCTGTAATGTTGACCACCAAGGAAAGAAAATTGATCCAGAGCATTCGCAAGGGAAATACCCGTGCATTTTCTGAATTGGTCAATAGATACAAGGATTTGGTCTATACCTTGGCCCTTCGTATGCTGGGCAACCGGGAAGAGGCCGAGGAGGTGTCACAGGATACCTTTATAAAGGTATTCCACTCGTTGGAGCGCTTTAAGGGTGATTCCAAGATATCGACATGGATCTATAGGATTGCCTACAACGCCTGTTTGGACCGGATACGGTTACGGAAGAGCAGAACATTCTTGGACGTTGGCGACATGGAAGATTTTATCTTTACGGAAATGGATACGGCCTTTGACAAAATGGTTAGGGAAGAGCGGGGAAGGCTTGTAGGGCAATGCTTGGCAAAGTTGCCCAGTGAGGATGCAGGACTATTGACCCTATTTTATTTTGAGGAGAAAAGTCTTTTGGAAATTGAACATATATTGAATGTTCCGGTAAGTTCGTTAAAGGTGCGACTGTTCCGGGCAAGGAAAAAATTGGCAGCGGTATTGGAGGGCCAGTTAAAACCAGAAATACTTCAAAACAATGGATGAGCAACAAAAAAAGGAACTGGAAACATTTGTGGACAAGGTTATGGGGGAAACTTCCTTGGAGTCGCCCTCACCGGATTTTACCGAAAAACTCATGGCAAAGATTGAGGCGCAATCCCAACAGCAGGTATTTGTGTCCCAGCCCCTTTTGCCGAAAAAGCTCCTCACAGTCCTGTTTCTGGGCTTTGTGGCTGGGTTTGTTTATCTGCTGATGACCTATGGTTTTGATTCCAGTCAAGGATGGTTTAAAAATATGCAGTGGAATTTGGATTTCTCCAATACATGGCGTTGGATGGAGGGATATACCGCTTCCAAGGCAACCCTATATGCTGTCTTGCTCTTTGGGGTGTTATTTTTTGTGCAAATACCTTGGCTAAAACGTTATTTGGACCAACACGGGACCTTAGGGTAATATATACCCATAAGCCCAGTACATCAATACAAATTGTAATGGAATCCGGAGGATTAAAATCCATTTGGGGATTCCGGCAGCCTCTTTTTTTCCGGAAAGCATGTAAAAGTGCACCGTCAGAAATACAATCAACATGGCAATGATTCCATAGGCACTCAGGTTTCTGGTCACCGGAAAACATAGGCCCAGCCCTAAAACCATTTCGGCCACACCACTCAAGAACACCAAAAATTTGGGATAGGGGAGGTAACGGGGCATAATACGCAAATACATCTTGGGAAATATAAAATGGGCCAAGCCTGCAACTAGGTACAGTACGGCCATTGAATAAAGATGCCAAGGGGTTTCCATATCCTAAAAATAGGAAAATGGATACCAAAAGGGAAATTGTCAGTTCGAGCGCAGTCGAGAACTCTTTTTTAGGATGTATAGGAATTGCATCTCGACTGCGATCGATGTGACAGTATTGTTGTAGATAGATGTTTACTTGATCATATCGTAGCTACGGCTAATGAACTTAGTGAGCTCTTCCCCTTTAAGCAGACCTTTGCTCAATCGTGCCAAATCTAGGGATTGATTGATCAAACGTTCCCTCTTTTTATCGGTTTTGGTGTTCAATATCTCGCTGACCAACTCATGGTTGGTGTTCACGATAAGGTTGTACATGTCGGGCATGTTGCCCATACCAAACATTCCGCCACCTCCGGTTCGTTGCATTTCCTTCATGCGGCGCATAAATTCCGGTTCGGTGATGATGAAGGGGGAAGCATTACTGTCCATGGCCTCCAATTGAATGGTATATCCTTTATCGGTACTGATGACTTTCTCCAAATTTTCTTTTAGGCGGTCTTTTTCTTCATCGGATAATTTGGAAATGGCCGTATCCTCTTTTTTGACCAGGTTGTCAATATGGTCAGAATCCACGCGGACAAACGATAGATTTTCCTTGGAGCCCTCCAGTTTCTGCATCAAATGGGAAACAATGGGGGAGTCCAACAGCAAAATTTCATACCCTTTTGCTTTGGCGGCTTCAATGTAGCTGTGCTGTGCTTCCATATCCGAAGCATAGAGTACCACCAATTTATCATCCTTATCGGTCTGGTTGTCCTTGATTTTGGCCTCCAGTTCCGCAAAAGTGTAAAACTTGCCATCCACGGTAGGGTAAAGGGCAAACTTATCGGCTTTTTCAAAGAATTTCTCTTCGGAAAGCATCCCGTATTCAATCACGATTTTGATATCGTTCCACTTTTGTTCAAAATCCTCACGGTTGTTCTTGAAGAGGGAACTCAACTTATCGGCCACCTTTCTGGTAATGTAGGAAGAGATTTTCTTCACGGCGCCATCGGCCTGCAGATAAGATCGTGATACGTTCAAGGGAATGTCAGGGGAATCAATGACCCCACGCAACATGGTCAGGAACTCAGGAACAATACCTTCCACGTTATCCGTAACAAACACTTGGTTTTGGTACAATTGTATCCTGTCTTTCTGGATGTTGAGGTCATTCGTCAACTTTGGAAAATATAGGATTCCGGTCAGGTTGAAGGGATAGTCCACATTCAGATGGATATGGAACAAAGGCTCCTCGAACTGCATGGGATAAAGCTCCCTGTAAAAATTCTTGTAATCCTCGTCCTTAAGGTCGGTGGGCTGCTTGGTCCATGCTGGAGAGGGGTTATTGATGATATCGTCCACCTCTTTTGTTGGGGCCGGCTCGTCCTCTTTGGCATCTTCCGGTTTGGGAAGCGTTTCGGTGCGGGTTCCAAATTTAATGGGAATGGGCATGAACTTGTTGTACTTGGTCAGCAGTTCACGGATTTTGGCATCTTCCAAAAATTCGGTGGAATCCTCCGCAATATGAAGGATGATCTCCGTACCCCTGTCTTTTTTCTTGGCTTCTTCCAAGGTGAATTCAGGGGAGCCATCACAGACCCAATGTACCGCGGGCTCGTCCTTAAAACTCTTGGTGATGATCTCTACCTTTTCCGCCACCATAAAGGCCGAATAGAAACCAAGTCCAAAATGACCTATGATTCCAGCGTCCTTACCGGCATCTTTATATTTGTCCAAAAACTCCTCTGCTCCCGAAAAAGCCACCTCGTTGATGTACTTTTTCACTTCATCCTCTGTCATCCCGACCCCTTGGTCCAAAATATGGATGCGTTTGTTGTCCTTGTCCACTTTGACCTCGATGATGGGATTTCCATATTCCACCTTGGCCTCTCCAATGGAGGTCAAGTGCTTTAGCTTTAGGGTTGCATCCGTTGCATTTGAAATAAGCTCCCTTAAGAAGATTTCATGATCACTGTACAGAAACTTCTTGATCAAGGGAAAGATGTTCTCTACTGAAACATTGATTTTACCTGTTGCCATTGTTTTTACATTTTCTTTACGCCATTAGGACAAAAAAAATACCATACTGATAAAGGTGACAAACTGACATTGACCCTTGACATAGGAGCGAGGTGAAAATTTAACATAATTTTGTTTATCTTTTTATTGAAAAAATTAAACAAAAATAGTATCTTTATGTCGTTATAGGAAAGATTGCTATGAAATGGAATTATCTATAACGCACTTTTATTTATTGGTTAGGTTGTTGGAAATGCACTTTCGCTAGGAAGTGCATTTCCTTTTTCAATGCCCATATCCACCTTGATGGAAAGTTTATTTTGTTGATAAATGTGCAGTTCTAAGGATATATTTTTTACTTTTCCGTTAAATAGCCCCTAATTTTTGATAATTTATTTATAAACATAGGATAATGTACAATTCAAGAATATCAGGACTGGGATTCTATGTGCCTGAAAATGTGGTCACCAACGACGATTTGTCCAAAATAATGGACACCAATGACGAATGGATTCAGGAACGGACCGGTATCAAGGAACGTAGACATGTGGTCAAGGGTACCGATACCACCACATCCATGGGGGTAAAAGCGGCTCAACAGGCCATTGAAAGGGCGGGGATTGATAAGAACGACATCGATTTTATCGTGTTCGCCACCTTGAGCCCCGATTATTACTTTCCAGGCCCGGGGGTTTTGGTGCAACGCGATTTGGATATCAAGACCGTGGGCGCTTTGGATATACGCAACCAATGTTCTGGATTTGTGTATGGCATATCCGTAGCGGACCAATACATTAAAAGCGGCATGTATAAAAATGTGCTGGTCATTGGTTCCGAACTGCATTCGCATGGGTTGGACATGACCACTCGGGGTAGGGGAGTCTCCGTAATATTTGGTGATGGGGCCGGAGCGGCTGTGCTCACCCGTGAAGAGGACACGTCCAAAGGAATTTTATCGTCCCATTTGCACTCCGAAGGGCAACATGCAGAAGAACTTTCACTGATTGCCCCGGGGATGGGAAAACGTTGGGTGAACGATATTTTGGCCGATGTGGGTAGCGGTGAAGAGGACACCTCTTATTTTCCATATATGAACGGACAATTTGTCTTTAAGAATGCCGTGGTCCGTTTCAGTGAGGTAATCATGGAAGGGTTGGCGGCAAACAATTTGAGTCCGCAGGATATTGATATGTTGATCCCCCATCAGGCCAATTTGCGCATTTCGCAGTTTATACAAAAGAAGTTCGGACTTTCGGATGATCAGGTTTTCAACAACATCATGAGCTATGGGAATACCACAGCGGCCTCGATACCCATTGCCCTTACCGAGGCATGGGAACAAGGGAAGGTTAAAGAAGGCGACTTGGTGGTCTTGGCAGCATTTGGTAGTGGATTTACCTGGGGAAGCGTAATCATTAGATGGTAATATGGGAAGACAGATCCCGGAACTGACCCCGCCGCTGATTGAATTCATCAAAAACCAAAAAATATTCTTTGTGGCCACGGCTATGGATGAGGGTTCCGTGAACCTGTCCCCAAAAGGATTGGATTCATTGAGAGTAATCAATTCCCAACGGGTCATTTGGCTCAACCTTACCGGAAGTGGCAATGAAACAGCCATCCATTTGGAGCACAAAAACCGAATTACCCTTATGTTCTGTGCCTTTGAGGGCGCCCCTTTGATTTTACGATTGTATGGAACAGCAAAGGTCTATTCCCATAATAGTACTGAGTGGGAAGAGTATATTGGGTTGTTTCCCGAAATCGCGGGTGGTAGGCAGTTGGTTGACGTACATATTGAAAAAGTGCAGACCTCATGCGGTATGGGAATTCCCATTATGGAATACCAACACCAGCGGAAAGAACTGGTGGATTGGGCACAAAAGCAGGGAGAAAGTGGTCTGAAAAAATATTGGGAGAAGAAAAACACCGTCAGTTTGGATGGTCTCCCGCATAAGTTTGACTAAATAAAAACCCCGATCTTTCCAGACCGGGGTTTTTTATTGATACCTCTTGCAATATTAACCAACCAACACTTTTTTGCAGAGGATACCAATGTTGGGTTATAGGATGCCGCCACCCGTATCTTTGGTACGGTTGTCCCTTCTTTTTCGTTGCTTGGCACGGTTTTTACCACTTCCAAACTGATAGGACAATCCTACGTATACATTATTGCTCTCCCAATTGAATCCTCCCTCTTGCAAATAGGGGCGGTCTCCTTCAAAGGCAAAGCGCATGGTATTAAAGATGTCGTTGTAATTGAAGCTGAGTGTTCCCTTGCCTTCGGCAAAGCTATATCGGGCTCCCAAGTTTACAAAGTACATGGGTTTTACATTAAATTGGATGTTACGGTTTTTGCCCCGATAAAATCCAAATGCCTGTAGCGTCAGCTTTTTGGTTACGGTAAAACTGTTGTTCATCCGTAGGTTCCAAGCCGTGTTGTCCACCTTTACGCTTTCCACGGTAATATCATCTTCTGTGGGATCGGGAATGTTGCCGGGAATACTCTCCGTGATACCTCTATTGGTTTGGGAGAAAATATCGAAACTTCCATTGATGTTCCACCATTTTGCCGGTCTGTAGTTGGATGAAAGTTCAAATCCATAGGCAGAGGTTTCATCAAAGTTATCAAAGGTGAGTATGATTTTGTTGAAATCCAATCGGTCTACAAAAACAGCCCTGTTGATCTCATCCTTGATGCTTCGGTAAAACACCCCTCCGGTAATACTACCATTTTTAATGCGACGTGTATAATTGGCCTCATAGGAGCTAGTGAACTGGGGCACCAAATTCGGGTTACCAAAAGAAGAGATCAGCGGAGTGGCAAACTCCCTGATGGGGTTTACCTGTTGCAATCCGGGACGGTCCACACGTCTGCTGTAGCTTACCTGGAGTTGGTTCTTTTCGTTGGGACTATAGGTCACAAAGGCCGAAGGATATATTTCGGTATACTTATCGGTAAAGGCCCGTACCTGATTGGTGTCCGCTTGAACCTCCACATCTTCAATACGTACCCCCATTTGATAGGACCACTTCTCATAGTTTTGTCCAAAAGTGGCATAGGCCGAGTAGATATCCATCCCGTAAACAAAGTTCGTGTCGGGAGTGGGTACCAAAACACCGTTCGAGTTGAATGAAGAACCGGTGGAGGCATAGTCCACATCGGTTTCAAAGTTTCTGGATTCCAATCCAACTTCCAATTTGGAGATACTGTCCAACGGATTCACGTAGTCCAAGTTGGCAATGGTCTGGGTTCTTTCCGTATCCACAAAATCCATGTAGTTTGGATATAGTGAAGCACCCACAGACCTGAAATTGGCATCTTGGTTGTTCTCAAAACGGTTATGGTCTACCTCCAATTCAATATTGTGGCCTTCCTTGCCAAAATCCAGTTTGTAGTTAAAGTTGTATTGTTCGCTTCGGTTGTCCGAAACATCGTTGAAAAACTGGGTCACGTTGCGGGAGGCATCCGTATTGTAGGTTACATCGGTGATACCGCTTCCATCGCCCTCAAAAATGTTCTGGTTGGTGAAGAAAGAAATGGTATTCTTATCATTAAGGTAGAAGTCAACCCCCAATTTGTACAAGTGGGATTTGTTGTTGTTGAAGAAATCAAACTCTTGCAGTGAGTTCTCCTCCAGCCTGAAAATACTTCCGTCGTTGACATATTTCCCAATATTGTTGCCGTAGTTTCCGTAAAAGTTGAACTTCCCGTTTCGGTAGTTCAAATCAATGGAGCTATTGAATTTGGCCTCAATTCCTTTGGTGAGTCCAAGGTTTACGTTTCCGTTGAACCCAATATTGGCGTTTTTGTGCAGTACAATATTGATGATACCACTCATCCCTTCCGGATTGTACTTGGCGGATGGGTTGGTGATCAACTCAATGGATTTAATGGAGGTCGATGGAATTTGACGCAACAATTGCGCTACGGGTACATTGGATAGTTTCCCGTCTACCATGACGCGTACATTGGAGTTGCCCCTTAGGGTGATGTCCCCGGTCTGGGCATCCACGTTTACCGATGGAATGTTGTTCATAATGTCTGAAGCAGTGGCACCTGCCGTGGTCAAGTCCTTGCCCACATTGATGACCTTTCTATCTACCCGCTGTTCTATGGTGGTACGTTCGGCAACCACTTCCACTTCAGCCAGTTCCTCGGTGTTCTCCATCAAAGTGATGGTGCCCACCTTTAAGTTTCGGTTGTTCTTGGAGATGACCAAGGGCTGTGAGTGGGTCTTATACCCAATAAATTGTACTTCCAGTACAAAAGAGCCATCAGGGAGTTTGTTGATTTCAAAGGAACCATCCTCCGAGGTGATGCCACCGGTAATGGTCTCTGTGCCATCCTCGGATTTTATCACCACGGCTGCATAGGCAATGGGTTCTTGGAGGGTGTTGTCAATAACGGTGCCGGATATGGAGCCAAAAGCTTCGTTTTCCAGGTTGTTTCCAAAAAGTTTGGTTGAGGGTACACTACATAAGAGCAGTGCAAAAAGTAAGACTACTTTTTTCATGAGCTGTTCGTTTTTTGATTAGATTGACGATGATACCTACAAGACGGTATCAGGGTTGGAATGTTACACTTTAAACTGATTTTAACATTCTTTAACAAATGCGGTGCGGCAAAGGTGTAAGTTGAGGGTAAACATGCGGACCAACATAGGGTTGAAAAAAAGAAACCCTGACATATTCAACCGAAGTTGACTGCCAGGGTTTTACATTGATAAGCTATACTAAACACTAACCATTAACTATAAAAAAATACAGTCTTACCAATGAATGATTTCTTATATACAATAGACGTTATTTTTTATAAAAAGTTGCAATCTTTAACCCAGTTTAACACATAAATTAACAAATGGGCCAAACACTTGTCATTGGGGCTTCTACAAACCCTGGAAGATACAGCAATATAGCAATTCGTAGATTGGTTGAAAACCATGAGGAAACAACCGCATTTGGGATAAGTAGGGGAACTGTATCAGGAGTACAAATTAAGGACAACTTGGACAATTTTCAAAATATAGATACGGTAACCTTGTATTTAAACCCAAAAAGGCAAAAGGAATACTATCAAAAGATAGTGGATTTAAAACCGCGAAGGGTCATTTTTAACCCTGGTACGGAAAATCCGGAGTTCCAAGAAATCCTTTCAAAGGAAGGTATTGAGGTACAGGAAGCCTGTACCTTGGTCCTTCTCGCTACTGGGCAGTACTGAGGTCTGCTCCCTTTTTCCGAATCAGCCAAAGTCCAAAAAAGGTCAATAGCCCATTTAGCGGTAGAAGTTCATATCCAACCACATATCCGCCCAAATAGGATGCTGGCACATTGGCGACCAATACAATGGTCACTACTGAAAGTAAGGCCACGAGCCAAACATATTTGTCATGGATGGTATGTTTGGTGAAAATACCAAAGGCGAAAAGTCCCAATAGTGGTCCGTAGGTGTACCCTGCCACGGTCAAAAGACTATCGATCACATTGCTGCTCAGAATATATTTAAAGGCAATGATGACCAAGACCAACAATATGCTCATGGCAATGTGGGTACGCTTTCTCACTTTCTTTTGTTCTGCCTCATCCTTTTTCTCCACATTCAAAAAATCCACACAGAAAGAAGTCGTCAGGGAGGTAAGCGCACTATCCGCGCTACTATAAGCTGCAGCAATGAGTCCCAGCATAAAGGTGACCGCGAGTGCAAGTCCCAATCCACCGTTCAGTGCAATTTCCGGGAAAAGTAAATCGGTTTTCGGAGTTCCATCCATTAGGGGGACGGCTATGTTATTTCGTTTGGCGTAAATAAAAAGTAGGGCTCCCAACAGCATGAACAAAAAGGTGGCCCCTACCAAAACAAAACTAAAGGATACCATATTCTTTTGCGCGTCCTTCAATGATTTACAAGTAAGGTTCTTTTGCATCATATCTTGGTCCAGCCCTGTCATACAGATGGTCACGAACATTCCGCCAACAAAGGATTTGATAAAGTAATTTCGGTCCAAAAAGTCATCGGTCTTTAAGAAAGAACTATAGTCCTTAAGTTCATCGGAAGTCAAGAATTCCCCAAAACTCCATCCCAGTGCATCATTGATCAATACAATGGATAGTACTACCGCAATGAGCATAAAAAGAGTTTGCAAGGTATCGGTCCAGACAATGGTTTTAATGCCACCACGGTTGGTATAGAGCCAAATCAACAAAATGGAGATGATCACGGTGAACTCAAACCGCACCCCGAGGTCGTCAAAAACAAACTGTTGCAATACTATGGCCACTAGGTACAATCGGAAAGCGGCACCCAAAACCCTTGAGATGAAAAAGAAAAAGGCCCCGGTTTTATGACTTACCGCACCAAAACGCTCCAACAGATATTCATAAATGGAGGTCAGATTAAGTTTGTAGTAGAGCGGCAACAATACAAAAGCTACCACAAAATACCCGAAAAGATATCCCAGTACCACCTGCATATAGCTGAATTGAATATCTTCTACCCACCCTGGAACCGAAATAAATGTAACCCCGGAAAGCGAAGCGCCCACCATGCCAAAAGCTACCACATACCAAGGAGACTGTTTCCCTGCCTTGAAAAAATCAGCGTTGGAGTCATTTTTACCGGTAAAATAAGAAATTAGTATCAGCACCAAGAAATAGGCACCGATGAGTAGGAGAATTTGTGAGGATGTCATAAATGTATTTTGATTTGCAAAGTACAAAAGTTAATTGGTAACGCTAAAATCGTAATTTTGTTGGAACAATCAAGGCTATGGAATTTTCATCAAAGCTATTGCAGAATGCCGTCCACGAAATGTCCCAGTTGCCTGGCATAGGCAAACGGACCGCTTTGCGGTTGGTCCTGCATCTATTGAAACAGCCCGAAGAACGCACGGAGCACCTGTCCAACGCCCTTGTGAAACTCAAGAGCGAGGTCAATTTCTGTAAAAAATGCCACAATATCTCCGATACGGAGCTATGCGAAATATGCGCCAGCACTAAAAGGGATGGGTCCGTGGTCTGTGTGGTGGAGGATATCAGGGATGTAATGGCCATAGAGAACACCTCGCAGTACAATGGTCTGTACCATGTTCTGGGAGGAAAGATATCCCCCATGGAAGGAGTGGGCCCGCAAGACCTGAACATTGCCTCTTTGGTGCAAAGGGTAAAGGAGGGAACCATAAAAGAGCTCATTTTTGCACTGAGTTCCACAATGGAGGGAGATACGACCAATTTCTATATTTATAGGCAATTGGAAGGGACGGAAGTGGCCACCTCGACCATTGCCCGTGGAATTTCGGTGGGTGATGAGTTGGAATATGCCGATGAGGTAACTTTGGGAAGAAGTATTTTGAACCGGGTTCCCTTTGAAAGCTCCATTAAGGCCACTTGATTGTTGTTAATTTGTGCGCATAAATCAATGAAGAGTCGATTTCTTTAGTATTTTTGCAAAAAATAAGTCAATATCACTTCGTTAAATAAGAATATGTCAAAATTTGAATTGAAATTACCGCAGATGGGAGAAAGTGTTGCCGAAGCAACATTGACCACTTGGCTCAAGGAAGTGGGAGACACCATTGAAATGGACGAGGCCGTATTTGAAATCGCCACCGATAAGGTTGATTCCGAAGTGCCCAGCGAGGTGGAAGGTGTGCTGTTGGAAAAACGATTCAATGTAGACGATGTCATTAAAGTGGGCGAAGTGGTCGCCGTGATCCAGGTTGAAGGAGCGGTTGATAGTGAAGAATCCAATGTGGATGTATCCGATGTAGAGGAAGAAGTGGTTGTGGAAGAATCCGCCATGGCCTTGGAAAGCCAAATGGCCCAGGTAAAAGAATCCGTATCGGCCCCTGCACCTGACTTTTCAGGAACAGAACGGTTTTATTCCCCCTTGGTGAAAAACATCGCCAAAGAAGAAGGGGTTTCCATGGAAGAATTGGAATCCATCATAGGTACCGGAAAGGAAGGTAGGGTCACCAAAAATGATATCAAGGCCTTTTTGGAAAACCGCTCCACCAATGGAAGCCATAAACCGGTGGATACACCCGTTAGTACGCCCATAAAGACCGTTGAAACAGCTCCACAAGAACCAAAGGAAACCGTGGAAAAACCAAAACCGGCCCCCGTTCCTGTAGGGGCTGGGGACGAGATCATACCCTTGACCCGAATGGGCAAGCTCATTGCCCAACATATGGTGGATAGCTTGGCCACATCGGCCCATGTCCAGAGTTTTGTGGAGGTGGATGTTACCAACGTGGTCAATTGGAGGAACAAGGTAAAGAAGCGCTTTGAAGAGCGTGAAGGGGAAAAGCTCACCTTTACCCCGATTTTTATGGAAGCTGTGGCCGTAGCCTTAAAAAAATACCCACTGATGAATATTTCGTTGGATGGTGACAAGGTCATCAAAAAGAAAAACATCAACCTTGGGATGGCCGCTGCGCTACCTGACGGAAACTTGATAGTGCCCGTTATCAAAAATGCGGACCAACTCAATTTGGTGGGCATGGCAAAAACCGTGAACGATTTGGCCAATAGGTCACGTACCAATCAATTGAAACCGGACGAGATCAAGGACGGTACCTATACCGTAACCAATGTGGGTTCTTTTGGCAGTGTCTTCGGGACCCCGATCATCAACCAGCCACAGGTGGGTATATTGGCCTTGGGGGCCATCCGTAAGATTCCATCGGTCATTGAAACCGACCAAGGGGAATACATCGGTATCCGTAGTAAAATGTTCCTGTCCCATAGCTATGATCACCGGGTGGTGAACGGGGCATTGGGAGGAATGTTTGTCAAGGCTGTAGCCGATTATCTCGAAGCTTGGGACATGAATAGGGAAATCTAGTCCAAAAAAATAAGGTTTTCTATCAACTATTAGTATTTTAGGGATTCTAATTATTTTACCTACATGAGAATTAAAATCCTACTACGCTGTGCCTTACTAGCTTCATTATGTTGTAATTTTTCTTATGCGCAAAATAATGACGCATATAAAAAAGAATATTTCATAAAAAGAGGGGACACCCTTCCGTATCGCATATTACTACCTAAAAATTACAATCCTGCCGAGAAGTATCCCTTGTTGTTGTTTCTGCATGGTTCCGGGGAACGTGGCAAAGACAATGCCTCGCAATTGATGCACGGGGGAAGTCTATTTGCAGAGGATGAAAACAGAAACGCACATCCGGCCATAGTGGTGTTTCCCCAATGCAGGACCAATAGCTCATGGGCAAGGATAGATGTTGAAGGAGAAGGGGCCGATCGAGAATTTGTGTTTCATGAAAAATCAAAGCCTACCACGGATATGCTCTTGTTGGAAGGGCTTTTGAAATACCTGAAGAAAAACTACAGATTGGAGCGGGACCAGCTATATGTGGGAGGTCTTTCCATGGGCGGGATGGGCACTTTTGAGCTGGTGCGCCGCAACCCACGGATGTTCGCTGCCGCTTTTCCCATTTGTGGAGGGGCAAATCCTAAGATCAGTAAAAGACTCAGGAAGTTGAGTTGGTGGGTCTTTCATGGGACAGATGATAAAAGTGTACCCGAAAAATATTCGGCCCAAATGGTGGAGGCCATGGAAAAAGAAGGCATCAATGTAAAATATTCCGTTTATCCAGGTGTGGGGCACAACAGCTGGGACAATGCTTTTGCAGAACCCGAGTTGTTGACATGGATATTTTCTAAATCAAAATAAAAAAGTTACATGCAGTTACAATTGACCAAGCCCATTTGTTTTTTTGATCTCGAGACCACGGGAACCAATGTGGCCAAAGACCGAATCGTAGAAATTTCCATCCTGAAAATTTTTCCCAATGGAAACAAGGAAAGTAAGACCTGGTTGGTGAACCCGGAAATGCCCATTCCTCCCGAATCAACTGAAATTCATGGTATATCCAATGAAAAAGTGGCCAACGAGCCTACCTTTAAACAGCTTTCCAAGGAAATTTATAAAATGATCAAGGACAGTGATCTGGGCGGATTCAATTCCGATCGTTTTGATATTCCCTTGTTGGCCGAGGAAATGTTGCGTTCCGATGTGGATTTTGATATGAAGAGCACGGTTTCTGTAGATGTGCAGACCATTTTCCATAAAATGGAAAAGCGCACCCTAGAAGCGGCCTATAAATTTTATTGCGACAAGAATTTGGAGGATGCCCACAGTGCCGAAGCCGATACCATGGCTACCTATGAAGTGTTGTTGGCCCAATTGGAACGCTATCCTGAATTGGAGAACAACATTAAAAAACTGTCGGAGTTCACAACCCGAAAGCAATCCATGGATTTTGCCGGATTTATAGGTATCAATGAAGAAGACCAACCTATTTTTGCCTTCGGAAAACACAAAGGCAAGACAGTGGATGAAATTATGGAAAAAGAACCCGGATACTTTGGGTGGATCCTAAATGCCGATTTTCCGTTATACACCAAAAAAGTACTTACACAGATCAAGTTGAGCAAACTCAACAACAAACTCTCCTAAGAGTCAACCTTAAAAAAACACGCTATGAAATTGATATGTATCGGTAGAAACTATGCTGCCCATATTGATGAACTCAAGAATGAGCGCCCTGACGAACCTGTGGTTTTTATTAAACCCGATTCTGCCATTCTGCCCAAGGAGCAAGATTTTTATATTCCCGAGTTTTCCGATGATGTGCACCATGAGGTGGAGGTCTTGGTGAAAATCAAAAAGGTGGGAAAACATATAGATCCAAAGTTTGCCGGCAATTACTATGATGAGATAGGTTTGGGAATCGACTTTACCGCGAGAGATCTCCAAGCGAAATTAAAAGCTAAGGGATTGCCTTGGGAAAAGGCCAAGGGGTTTGATGGCGCGGCAGTGATTGGAAAATGGTTGCCCAAGTCCCAATTCAAGAATGTGGACGATTTAAACTTTTCTTTAACCAAGAACGGTGAAAAAGTGCAAGAGGGAAACACTTCCTTGATGTTGTGGAAGATAGATGAGCTCATTGCCCACGTATCCACATATTTTATGCTCAAAAAGGGAGATATTTTGTTTACGGGCACCCCGGCAGGTGTTGGTAAAGTAAGTCCAAATGACTACCTTTCAGGGATGCTTGAAGGAGAGCAACTATTTGAAATTAACGTAAGATAATGATTTACAGCCTCGATAAGATTAATGAAATGGCCGAAGGAGACCAAGATTTCATCAACTCCGTTATTGCCGTTTTTTTGGAAGAAGTCCCGGAAGATTTGGAAGGCTTGGAAAAAGCCATCAGTCAAAAGGACTACGAAAATGTATATAAGTTGGCACATAAAATAAAGCCCAACGTGGATATTTTGGGGATGGAGCAGACCAGGGATAGAGCATTGGAAATTGAAACCTTGGGAAAGAACACCGGTAATTTTGACGAGATTGAGCAAAAATTCCCTCTTTTGAAGAAGGATGTTCTCCAAGTAGTATCCGAACTCAAGAACGATTTTAATCTATAGATGCAAGCAGAGATCATCACCATTGGGGATGAAATCCTTATTGGGCAGATTATTGACTCCAACTCCACTTTTATTGCCAAGGAACTGAATAAAATAGGCGTTTCCGTCTATCAGATTACCTCTGTTCAAGACGATAAAGAGCATATCCTGAACGCTATGGAGGAAGCGGGAAATAGATCTTCGGTGGTCATCATAACCGGAGGTTTGGGCCCTACCAAGGACGATGTGACCAAACACACCCTTTGCGATTTTTTTGGGGACGAACTCATTATGGACCAGAAGGTACTGGCACACATTGAAGTATTGTTCAAAAAGTACATATCCACACCCATTTCAGAATTGAACCGGAAGCAGGCCTTGGTCCCAACAAGGGCCACGGTGTTGCACAACGCTTATGGCACTGCACCGGGACTTTGGATGGAAAAGGGGAAAACGGTCTATGTGTCACTTCCTGGCGTTCCCATGGAAATGAAGAACCTGATGAGCGCTTCCGTTTTGCCCATGATCATGGAAAAGTTTGATCGCCCCTACATTTTACATCGAACCATATTGACCTACGGTTTGGGGGAAAGTGCCCTTGCCGAGAAGATAGAGGATTGGGAAGATGGCCTTCCTTCGTTCATAAAGTTGGCTTACCTGCCCAATCTGGGCAAGGTGCGACTCCGACTTTCCGCTAGGGGATCTGATAAAGACAAAGTTGTTTCTGCTGTGAATGATGAGGTGGGAAAATTATATACCCTTATTGGTGATATTATCTATGGTGAAGAGGAAGAGGCATCCGTGGAAGCCCAGATAGCTACTTTGCTTACCGAAAAACATATGACCTTGGCCACGGCAGAAAGCTTTACGGGAGGGAGAATTGCGGAAGAAATTACCTCAATACCCGGGGCATCCCAATATTTTAAAGGAAGTGTGGTGAGTTATGCCACAGAAACCAAAATAAGGTTGTTGGAGGTTCCAGAAGCGTTGATCCAAGAACATTCCGTGGTAAGCGAGGAAGTTGCGATGACCATGGCCAAAAATGTCAGGAATATCCTGAATACGGATTTTGCCATAGCCACTACGGGCAATGCAGGTCCCACCAAAGGAGATTCCGATGCGGATGTGGGAACGGTTTATGTTGCCATTAGTACGCCCAAGCGTACTTTTGCAGAGAAATTCAATATGGGAAACCATCGGGAACGTGTTGTGGAGAAGTCTGTGAACAAGGCTTTTGAGCTCCTTTTAAAAGAAATTTTAAATTTCTGAAAAAGAATTTTGTACGTCCCATTAAAATGGTATAAATTTGCAGCCTCAATAAAATCACTCAAATAGTTAGGGAGATGTCTAAAGTTTGTGAAGTTACAGGAAAGAAAGTGATGTTCGGGAACAACGTTTCTTTCTCTATCAATAAAACGAAGAGAAGATTCGATGTAAATATTTCCAAGAAGAAATTTTACATTCCGGAAGAAGACCGCTGGGTAACCTTGAACGTGTCGTCCAGAGGGTTGAAGATCATCAACAAAAGAGGAATCTCTGCTGTGTTGAAGGAAATCAATTCCAAAAAGTAAGTAGTCTAAGATCTTAAGTACGATACAATGGCAAAGAAAGGAAATAGGATTCAGGTAATTTTGGAATGTACAGAGCATAAAGAGTCTGGCATGCCAGGTACGTCAAGGTACATTACCACCAAGAACAAGAAGAATACGCCAGACAGGATGGAAATCAAAAAATTCAATCCTATCCTTAAGCGTATGACCGTTCACAAAGAAATTAAATAATAGGTTTTTCAACAGTAGACCTAAAAAATATAAGCCATGGCAAAGAAAACAGTAGCAACCCTTCAGTCATCATCCAAAAGATTGACCAAGGCCATTAAAATGGTTAAATCACCTAAATCAGGAGCATACACTTTTGTAGAATCCGTTATGGCCCCTGAAATGGTCAACGATTGGTTGAACAAGCAATAAGAAGCTTTTTTACGTTTCTTGAACAAAATTAAAAACCGCCTATAAGGCGGTTTTTTTTGTATGCTTTTGTTACTGGAAATTAATCTTTGTTCACTCGATAGGTGATTCTGCGGTTGGTGACCACGGTATTCACTTGAAGTGTCAATGTAGCTGTATTGGATGAAGTATTCCCGCAAATATAGCCATCATTGGTCACGATTACCCGGTATTGGTTATTGTGTTCCGAGGGTGTTGGATTGGTGATGGATAGCGTACTGGTGGTGGTTCCGGAATAAATCCCCGCATCTGTGAGATTGTTCCATGATCCGCCGCTGAACACCTGCCATTGAAATTGATCTCCAGCTGAAGTTACCGATATACTGGTAGAACAGCCGGGGCAAGTGGTTACATTGGCCGGTTGGGAGGAAATACTTGGCGCCGTACCGGCTTCCCTGTAATCGTATGTGGTGTTGGAATCATTGTCTGCTGGGGTGGTATATCCATCCGAACCACTGGTGACCACACCGTTCACATCTACGGTTATGGGCAATGGCCCCAGATACCCATCATCATTGTTATCGGTAAAACCAGATTCCACTACATCATTGCAGCTATCCCCATCCGCATCGGTGCTGTAGGGATCGTAGGTGCCATCGGCATCGGAATCCAATACAGAATAGGTTGGAATGGCATAAACGGTATCATTGTCTTCAATGCCATTATATAGTCCATTGTTTCCGGAACCGGATGTGGCCCCGTCAATGACCCCGTCATTATTGCTGTCGGAAACCCCTCCCAAGTTCAATACTCCAGATTCAACAATATCCAATATTCCATCATTGTCAGAATCCAAATCCACTTCGTTGCTGATACCATCCCCGTCGGTATCGCATATGGCACTGGCAAATAGGTCGCCCGTAAACCCTTCTGGACCAGGTCCGGCCTGATTGGTCACGGTAAAGGTGTTATTGTTGCCCGGCACCCATGTTATGGTGTTGAACGGTGTGCCTCCTTGGGCCTGCATCAATTCCAAGGAAGTGGAGGAAGTGGTCTTGGTGCCATACAAGTTGGCTTGACCAAACTCGTCTATGATCAATCGGAGCCTGGGCAATCCGTTGGAGTTTGCGGTCCATGGAGAGCTGATAAAGCTACCATCTGATTGAAATACAAAGTATTCCTCACCACCGCCAAGGGCACCATTTTCAAATTCTAAGATAGAGGGGTGCACGGTGGTTCCGTTGATATCCAATTGAAAGGAGTTGTCCATGGACGAAAAGTCGAGCCGTAGATACCCTGTATCGGTATGATTGATGACCACCGAACGTTCACCTACATCGGCCGATACCAAAAATGAAGCATTGGCTGTGGTACAATATTCTTCTTCATCCGTGATACCATCGTTGTCATCATCCAAGTCCACGGCATCACTGATGCCGTCATTGTCTGTATCTATGACTGGGATTGAGGTAGCTGAAATTTCAACATTGTCAATATAAGCACGGTCGTTGCTTTGGCTCCAGTCCGCACCTCCTTTCATAAATCGTATGGTGGTATTGCTAGAGATATAACTTGTTATATCTTGGCTAAAAGAGCCGCTGGTTGAGCCGGCAAATGTATCCAAAGTGGTATAGGAAGATCCGTCACTGGAAATTTGAATCGCTAGGGTCTCCCCGGATTCAAGACTGGAGGTTTGCCAATCAAAAGTAAGTGTGGCAGCAGTATATCCGCTCAAGTCAGCTCTCCTTCTAATATTTTCGGACCATAAATAACTAAATCGTAACTCGTTTCCGGTTATCCGTATATAACCACTCGAAGCGGAGTTGTCGTCACCGGATTCTATCCAATTCGTTGCCCAATTTTGGGAGCCATTGTTATTGGAGTAGGATACGGAACTAAAGGTGTCAGAAAAGGTGTCTTGTGCGGAAACTGTTATGGAAAACAGGACCGCAGCTATTAAATATAGTTTGTTGTGAGGTTTTTTCATGGTATAGGTTGAGAAACTAAACCAATATAAAAGTAAGGGTGTTGCCATAAGTGTTCTAATATTTGTTGTGTAGTTGTGTATTTCATCGGTAAAACCTTGTCTGAATGAGGTTTGTCAATATGTGGGCAAGGCGGTATTTAGGGATGTGGGAAATTGGCAAAAGCCATTTTGTTTTAACAAAACTGCCCGTACTTTCCTATCTTTGAGGCTTGGAATGATGTATATCTGATGAGTTTATTCAAAAAAATTTTTTCAAAAGAAAAGAAGGAAACCCTGGATAAGGGGCTTGAAAAGTCCAAAACCAGCTTTTTTGGTAAGTTGGGCAAGGCAGTGGCCGGAAAATCCAAGGTAGATGATGAAGTACTGGATAGTCTGGAAGAAATCTTGGTCACTTCGGACGTTGGGGTGAACACCACCCTAAAGATCATAGACCGTATTGAGGAACGGGTATCCCGAGACAAGTATATGGGGACCGATGAGCTCAATACCATACTCAGGGAAGAAATAGCAGGGCTTTTGTCTGAAACCCATGTGGGAGAGGAAACCGAATTTTCCGTTCCTACAGATAAAAAACCCCATGTGATCATGGTGGTGGGCGTCAATGGAGTGGGTAAGACCACTACCATTGGTAAGCTGGCCCATCAGTTTAAAAACCAAGGCCTGAAAGTGGTTTTGGGGGCTGCGGATACCTTTAGGGCCGCTGCCATAGATCAATTGGAAGTATGGGCAAAGCGCGTGGACGTCCCCATCGTTAAGCAGAAGATGGGCAGTGATCCCGCTTCAGTGGCATTTGATACCTTGAATTCAGCCGTGGCGGAAAACGCCGATGTGGTTTTGGTGGACACCGCAGGCCGACTTCATAATAAAGTCAACCTTATGAACGAACTTTCCAAGGTAAAGCGGGTCATGCAAAAAGTAGTGCCCGATGCACCGCACGAGGTTCTTTTGGTATTGGACGGTTCCACGGGGCAGAATGCCTTTGAGCAGGCCAAACAATTTACCAAGGCCACCGAAGTGACCAGTTTGGCGGTGACTAAGTTGGACGGTACGGCAAAAGGAGGGGTGGTCATTGGTATTTCGGACCAGTTCCAGATTCCCGTAAAATATATTGGAGTAGGTGAGGGCATTGAGGATCTTCAAGTCTTCAACAAATTCGAGTTTGTGGATTCCTTTTTTAAGATGTAGAGGATATTTATGGGCAAATACGCGGTATATTGTTTTTTGATTTTCGGCTTTTTTTCGTGTAAACCGGAAAAGGCAGAATCCCACAAAGACAAGGTACTGTGGGTTCCTTACAACGATTCTACGGAAGTGGCCGCCAATGCGGAGCACGAGAATACGAGGATGCGCTACAAGTTCATCCAAAGCAAGGTGTTGGATAAGAATGAGGTGTTTTTGCCCCTATACGATGAGGTTTCCCAATTTGCTGAAGAACGCTACGAAAGGATGAAGTCTTTGGTTTTGGAGCAAGACATCCCCACCATCCAAAACCATATCGACCAAGGAAAATTCACCTACGAAGACTTGGTATTGTTCTATCTCCACAGAATCTATAAATACGAACTGCCTAACAATACTACTTTAAATACCATCATTGCCTTGAATCCGAATGTGTTGGAAGAGGCACGTGGATTGGATGAAAATCTTGAAATTCACCACCCCATTTATGGAATGCCCATCTTACTGAAAGACAATATTGGGACCTTGGGAATGAAGACCACCGCTGGGGCCGTGGCACTCAAGGAGAACCAGACCGATGATGCCTTCATTGTGGAACGCCTCAAGGCCAATGGTGCCTTGATATTGGGTAAGGTAAACCTTAGTGAATGGGCCAATTATATATGCGAAGGCTGTCCCAATGGCCAAAGTGCGGTGGGAGGGCAAACCCTTAACCCCTATGGGCGAAGGATTTTTGATACCGGAGGGTCCAGTGCCGGTAGTGGAACATCCACAGCCGCCAATTACGCGGTGGGTGCGGTGGGTACCGAAACCTCAGGATCCATCCTTTCGCCGTCTGCCAATAATTCCGTGGTTGGCCTAAAACCTACCATTGGCTTGTTGAGTAGAACGGGGATTGTGCCCATATCCAGTACTTTGGATACACCGGGTCCCATGACAAAAAATGTAACGGACAATGCCATTTTATTGGATGCCATGTTGGGAAAAGATGAAAAGGATTCCAAATCGGTGGCTCCCGAACCTGGAATTTTATCCGCGTGGTTAAACCCGGAGCCCCTCCAGGATGTTCGCTTAGGGGTGATGAAGGATTTGCTCGAAAAGGACTCGCTTTATACCGTTTCGGTAAACCGGTTGAAAGAAGCCGGTGCGCAGATTGTGGAATATGAACCCAATGATGTGGCTTTGGATGGTTTTTTGTCCTTGTTGAACATTGATATGCGGAACGATTTAGTGGCTTATTTGGACAGTCAGGTCAAGGATAGTCTAGTGCAGGTCAAGTCAGTTCGGGATATTGTGAACTTCAATAAAAAGGATTCCTTGGTCAGGATTCCCTATGGCCAAGGTCGTTTTGATGGCATTCTGCAAGATTCCATATCCGAGGAAGACTTTCAGGTCCTAAAGGAAACTTTAAAGGCATCGGGAAAAGAGTATTTCAGTATTATGGACAAGGAAAATCTGGATGCTGTGCTAAGTGTGGGAAGCGGCCACTCCAGTTTGGCGGCAGTCGCGGAATACCCAGCACTGACCATTCCCATGGGCTATAGTAAAGAAGGCAGGCCAACCAACCTGACCTTTATTGGCAAACCTTGGACGGAGGCTCATTTGTTGAGAATTGGCAAAGCTTTTGAAGATTTGACCAAATCAAGAAAAATTCCTGCGGCCTACAAAGACTGATCTTTAGGCTCGGTCTCAGTTCTTCCCACTCCAAAAATCTCCTTATAAATAGATGTAATGCCTTGTGTTGTTGTATTTTTGCACTCCATTTATAGCAACTATGCGCACAAAATCGCTTAAAAAGAACAAAATCAATGTAGTGACACTGGGATGTAGCAAGAATGTCTACGATTCCGAGGTGTTGATGGGTCAATTGCGGGCCAGCAACAAAGAGGTGGTTCATGAAGAGGAAGGCAATGTTGTGGTGATCAATACCTGCGGATTCATTGCCAATGCCAAGGAAGAGAGCGTGAACACTATTTTGGAATATGTTCAAAAGAAGGAGGCCGGAGCTGTGGATAAGGTTTTTGTCACTGGTTGTTTAAGTGAACGCTATAAACCCGATTTGGAAAAGGAAATCCCCAATGTGGACGAATATTTTGGGACCAGCGACCTGCCCAATTTGTTAAAAGCTTTGGGTGCGGATTACAAGCATGAGTTGTTGGGGGAACGTTTGACCACCACGCCCAAGAACTATGCCTATTTAAAAATTGCCGAAGGTTGCGATCGTCCCTGTTCCTTTTGTGCCATTCCCTTGATGCGGGGCAAACATAAAAGTACACCCATTGAAGCGCTGGTGGTTGAAGCCGAAAAACTGGCGGCCAAAGGAGTCAAGGAACTTATCTTGATAGCCCAAGATCTTACCTATTACGGGTTGGACCTCTACAAAAAGCGCAATTTGGCAGAGCTTTTACAGGCACTGGTAAAAGTGGAGGGCATTGAATGGATACGTTTGCATTATGCTTTTCCCACGGGTTTTCCCATGGATGTCTTGGAAGTAATGCGCAATGAGCCCAAGGTCTGTAATTATATAGATATTCCACTTCAGCATATATCCGACGCTATCCTAAAAAGCATGCGAAGGGGGACCACCCAGGCCAAGACCACTAAATTGTTACAGGATTTTAGGGAGGCCGTACCCGAAATGACCATTAGGACCACACTGATTGTAGGCTATCCTGGGGAGACCGAAGCAGATTTTGAAATCTTGAAAAACTGGGTCAAGGAAATGCGATTTGAACGTTTGGGATGTTTTACCTACAGTCATGAGGAGAATACCCATGCCTATTCCTTGGAGGATGATGTTCCTGAAGAAATCAAACAACAACGGGCTAACGAGATCATGGAAATCCAATCCCAGATTTCATGGGAACTCAATCAAGAGAAGATTGGGAAAACCTTCCGTTGTATCATTGATCGAAAAGAAGGCAATTATTTTGTGGGGCGTACAGAGCACGATTCCCCGGATGTGGACAATGAGGTTCTCATTGATGCGGCCCAGCATTATGTGAAAGTTGGGGAGTTTGTGGATATTGAAATTACGGACGCTTCCGATTTTGATCTATACGGGGTCCCCGCAACATCCAAATAGTTACATATTCACAAATTCGAAACCCGACAAAGGGATATCCCTTAGATCGAACTCGGTTTCATTAAGCAGGATGCCATGCTCCAAATAAGCCTTTAAGTTGGCCAGCCAAAAGGTCCAACCATTGCTACATCCGTGGTGTATATTGAGTTTGTTTTCCTCATCAGTGGGGATTTCAAACTGCCGTAAGGTTAGAAGAACCGCTTTACCATGGTCTTCCAAGCTTATGGAAACCTTGCAGCCCGTGAAGGTGAACTCCAAAAAATCCGTTCCATTGGCTTGCAATACTTTTCCAGTCTCCTTTCCGTCCCAATTGTGCCATTTCCAGATATAATCGTCTCCGGGTTGGATAAAAGTTTCTGGTAAGCGTGGTTTTCCATCCGAAGTATAGATGGCTTCCCTCAAAAACCAAGAACTGATCCCTTCGGAAGTCCCCCAACACCAATACAGCTTTTTCATGGAGGACTTGATAAAAATTTTTTTGTTGAAACAGTCAAAAGTAAGCTTGCTCATCGCTTCCGATTTAGTTCATATTGGTAGAGTTCCCTGCCCAGTTGGGCCAAAAATGGAATGCCCACTTCGTCATATTCGTAGGCATTGTCATTAAAAATACCATCACTATTCACCAAAATGGTGGCCGTGATCATAAAGTCGATGTTGTTTTTGGTGTCCTGAATGTACGCACAGTCCGTTAAAGTGCCATAGGCATAGCCCACCTTATTGTAGATTTTGATGTGGTCTGGTATAGGGTCAAGCTCATCCCCGAACATAAAGAACTTTACATAGCTGTCGTAATATTGTTCCGGGTCATACCCTAGTTTGGCAGGCAAGGTATGCATGGCCTCCAAAAGAAATGCCCGTTGGTCTTCACTTAGGTTGAATTGTTGTTCTTTGGGAAAGGCTTCCGGAAATATGACCCGCTTTAGCAAGGCATGCTGCGCTTGGATAGGATAGTAATTTTTCAAAGAGAAGTCAAAAGCTTCCAATTGCAATGAATCATCCGCATAAAATCCTCTTCCTTTTTTTATCCGGTTCAATGTCATGGGTTGGACTGCCGTGTTGATGATGGGACTGCTTACTGCCGTTGTGGAGTCATTCAAATAAATGACCAAGGGTTTGGTGGTTACGTCATCTGCATTGCCTGTGGACAATCTATGGGCAATACGAATGGGGGCTACACCGCGGTTCTGCATGCTGTTGTTGACACCATCCTGTCCCAAAAACTCTATCAATCGGTTATTGGCGGCATTGTCTGAAACCGCAAAAATTTCTGAAATGGCCTTGGCGAAGGTGGTTTCAACGGAATCCCCCTCAATATAGAATCGGGTGTCCCTAGAAAGGGAGTCCACTTCATTGAGTTTTTCAAGGGCGGCGACCGCAGCGGGAAACTTGACCGTACTGGCCGGATAAAAGTAGTTGTCCTTATCCACCTGAAAATCATGATCGGTAAAAAGAATGCTATCGTTGCGACGGTCTATCTGGGTGTACCGTATTTGGATTTCATGCGCATCCCGTTGATCCATGACCCTTTTGATAAGGGGATTTTCAGACGCTAGGGCAGTTTTAAGGGGGTCAGCGACATTTTTAGTGGTGCAACCCATAAAAATCAGCAACAACGGGAGGGTTCCGATGCACTTTTTGGGTAAGGCGAAAAATGTGCTTTTCATTTCATGGGCTTTTACGGGTTCTCCGTATAAATCTCGCCGCGATGGGGCCTTAGAAGACTTCGAACCTTTTTTACGTTTTGTTCGGTTATGACCATGTACACGATACTGTGCGATGGGCTGTATTGTTCCACACCAATTTGCTCAAAGGGAACCTTTTCCACAACGGCAAATTCTTTTAGGTGTATTTGATAATGTTCGGCGGTATGTGCTGCACTGGGACCTCTAAAATCCCAAATGGCCTTAATTTTTCTGTCCAATGTTTTTTCCATGGTTATAAGTCAAGAACGGATATTCCTTTTTCGGCAAAGGCCTTGAAATCCTGCATGTAGGTCAAGGATTGTTTTTTAAAAGCTCCCGGCATTAAAAAGCCCATGATTTTCATGCCCAATCCAGAGAATTGAAATTCACTTTCTGAAACCCATTTGGTTTGCCCATCCACTTCATGGAAATAGTTTTTTTGGATATTGTGCACGCCTTTGGTGTCATAAAAGGTATGGAGTTCGTCCGGTAAGTTGCGTTTTATGATGGTTTCCACCATTTGGAGGTCACGTTTTCCCATTTTATAGGTGAGGCTCATTTGAGCTCCTTCCAATCCCGGTTTTGCGGAGAGTTGCTCGTAACCCACAAGGCCTTTTTGCCAATGCTTCATGTTCTCGGGGTCGTCCAATTTTTTAATGAACTCATCACGTGGTAGGTCCACGGTAACTTCTGTAGTGTACTTCATTCTGTCTGGTTTGTGCCAAGATACTAAATTATCCTTGTCTTTGCCCGCATACTAAAAATCTGTTAATGAGAAAGGAACCTACTTGTACGGGATGTTGTATTTGTTATTTTTGCGCAATGCATATGCTCCAAAAAAACATTCTGTACCTACTTTGCTGTACATCGGCAGTGTTGATTTCCTCATGCAGTTCCTTTTTTAAGGAGCAAGAAGAAAGGGAACCTTTGGCCCGGGTAGGGGACACCTATTTGTACAGGGAAGATGTTGCTGCTTTGGTTCAAGACGATATGTCGCCCGAGGATAGTACCCTGTTTGTGACCAACTATATCAACAATTGGGCTTCAAAGCAATTGTTGTTGTCCAAATCAAAGATCAATCTTCCAGAGGAAAAATTGGCCGAGTTTGACCGACTGGTCTCCGACTATCGCGCCGATCTGTATACCAGGGCCTATATCGAAGCTCTGGTGCTTCAGGCCAAGGACACTGCGGTAACCCGTTCCCAGCTGGAACAGTATTACGAGCGGGAAAAGGAAAACTTTAAACTCAACGAGAAACTGGTACAGCTCCGTTTCGTGGGCATGCCCAACCAATTTTTGGATTTGGACGGGGTAAAGACCCGGATTCGGAATTGGAAAGATTCGGACAAACGCTACTTGGATTCCATTGCGGTGCAGTTCAAGAAAATGCATTTTAACGATTCCATTTGGGTAAGCGCCTCAAGGGTTGTGGAGGAAATACCGCCCCTAACACCATCAAATGAGACCTCGTACTTAAAAAAATCACAATTTTTTGAGCTGCAAGATTCGTTAGAAGTATATTTGGGGATGGTAACCAATGTTCTGGAAGTCAATGATACAGCACCTTTTGAATATATTGAACCGGATATCCGCCAGTTGATTTTGAACCGACGGCGATTGAACTACATAAAAAAACTGGAAACCGAAATCATAGATGAAGCCATTAAGAAGAAAGAATTTGAGGTTTATGAAGACAAAAACTAGAATAGTATGGGCCTTGGCCTGTGTTGCATCATTGGGACTTGTACAAGCCCAAGAAATGGACGAAGCTTTGGGAACCGTTCGGGATACTACAAATTCTTCCAACAAAGTAAAATTGGATGGAATTGCAGCGGTAATCGGGGATTATGTGATTTTGGAATCCGATATCGATAAAACCCTCATCGACCTAAAAAGTCAAGGAGCATCCACCCAGGATATAACCCGTTGTGGCCTTTTGGGAAAACTTATGGAAGATCGTCTGTACGCCCATCAGGCCGTGCAGGACAGTTTGTTGGTTTCCGATGATCAGGTAAATGCCCAGAGCGATAGACAGATCCAACAATTGATAGCCCAAGTGGGTTCCATGGAAAAAGTATTGAAGTTCTACAAGAAAACCGATATTGAGAGTTTTAGACAGGAACTTTTTGAAATCAATAAACTGAACATGCTGTCTGAAAAAATGCAGAGCAGTATTGTTGAGGAAATTGAAGTGACACCGGAAGAAGTACGTCAGTTCTTCAATAAGATACCCGAGGACGAGAGACCTGTTTTTGGAGCTGAGCTGGAAATCGCCCAAATTGTGAAACAACCTACGGCACCGGAGGAAGAGAAACAAAAGGTGGTAGACAGATTGAAGCAGATCAAGCAGGATATAGTGGAAAACGATGCCAGTTTCAATGTAAAGGCCATATTGTACTCCCAAGACCCGGGATCAAAATCCAATGGCGGTTTTTACAGTATGACGCGTGAAACTCCCTTTGTCAAAGAATTCAAGGATGTGGCTTTCAGCCTTCGGGAAGGGGAAATATCCGACCCTTTTGAGACCGATTTTGGATACCACATCATTTATGTTGAAAAAATCAGGGGACAGGAATTGGACTTGAGGCATATTCTTTTGATTCCTGAAGTGCCTAAGAGTGCCGTAGAGAAAGCGGTAAAGGAGCTGGATAGCATTCGACAACATATTTTGGATGGAAAGTACACCTTTGCGGAGGCCGCCCTGAACTTTTCGGATGAAAAAGAGACCAAGTTTGATGGAGGCCTTCTTCGAAACCCCATCAACTTCGACTCTCGTTTTGAGTTGACCAAGATGGATCCAGCCCTCTACAACCAGGTAAGGGACATTAAGGATGGTGAAATTTCACGACCACTACGGGAAGATGATCCCAGGGGAGGTGCCCCTAAGTTCAAGATCATGAAGATTTCCAACCGGTATGATGAACACAAGGCCGATTTCGCAAAAGATTACCTGAAAATACAGGAACTGGCCCTACGTGAAAAGCAGTTCAAGGCCATTAAAAAATGGATGGACGAGCATATTGAGGACACTTATATCCATGTGAACACAGAAAGCAAGGATTGCGATTTTGCAAACAACTGGGTAAAGGAATAAGTGCATGTCTGACGTAACTGCTGTTGAAAATCTAGTAAAAAAACACCAAGAACTTAAGAAGGAAATTGCCAAGGTCATTGTGGGCCAAGAAAAGGTAGTTGAACAGATACTGTTGTCCATTTATACTGGAGGACATTCCCTTTTGATTGGTGTTCCAGGCTTGGCAAAGACCTTAATGGTCAATACCATTGCACAGACCTTGGGACTCGATTTTAAACGCATTCAGTTTACGCCAGATTTAATGCCCAGCGATATTCTGGGAAGTGAGGTTTTGGACAAGGATCGTAACTTCAAATTTATCATGGGCCCTGTTTTCGGCAATATCATTCTAGCGGATGAAATCAACCGTACACCACCCAAAACGCAGGCCGCCCTATTGGAGGCCATGCAAGAACGGGCGGTGACCATTGCTGGAAAGCAGCACAAACTCAACAAGCCCTATTTTGTATTGGCCACCCAAAACCCGATTGAACAGGAGGGGACCTATCCCTTGCCAGAGGCTCAATTGGACCGGTTTATGTTTGCCATTGAGTTAAAATACCCATCCATTGAGGAAGAAATCCAAGTGGTGAAGTCCACCACAACGGATGATGAGGTGAAAATTAAAACCTTGTTCAACGCGGACGAGATCATTGAAGTACAACATTTGGTGCGTAGAATCCCCGTTGCGGACAATGTGGTGGATTACACGGTTCGATTGGTGCACAGTACCCGACCGGGTATGGAAGGTTCTTCGGACTACGTGAACAACTATGTGGACTGGGGCGCGGGACCAAGGGCTTCCCAAAATTTGGTGTTGGCCGCCAAGGCCCATGCAGCCATTCACGGCAAGTTTTCTCCGGACATTGAGGATGTAAAAGCAGTGGCTGTGGGTATACTTCGCCATCGAATCCTTAAAAACTACAAGGCGGAAGCCGAAGGTATTACCGAAGAGAAAATAATATCAGAATTGTTATAAATAACAAATCTTCTAACATTATTTAGATCAATTCTAATTCCAAAATACTTAGCATTTTAGTAAATTTACCGAATTACTAAAATCTTAAAATTCATTTAATAGAATGGCATTTGATATAGACATGATTAAGGGTGTCTACGCTTCCATGGGGGAGCGTGTGGACAAGGCCCGGGAATTGGTTGGTAAACCGTTGACTTTAGCTGAAAAAATATTGTATTCCCACCTTTGGGATGGTACACCCACCACAAAATTTACCCGTGGTAAAGATTATGTTGATTTTGCTCCAGATAGAATCGCTTGCCAAGATGCGACTGCCCAGATGGCATTGCTTCAATTTATGCAAGCAGGAAAAGATAAAGTAGCTGTTCCAACAACCGTGCACTGTGACCACTTGATTCAGGCCAAGGAAGGTGCAGCCACCGATTTAAGACATGCCAACGAGACCAGTAAGGAGGTTTTTGATTTCTTGGGTTCGGTTTCCAATAAATACGGAATCGGATTCTGGGAGCCAGGAGCTGGTATTATCCACCAAGTAGTGCTTGAAAATTATGCCTTCCCCGGGGGGATGATGATCGGTACCGATTCCCACACCGTAAACGCAGGTGGATTGGGAATGGTGGCCATCGGTGTTGGTGGTGCTGACGCTGTGGATGTTATGGCCGGTATGGCTTGGGAGTTGAAATTCCCAAAATTGATTGGTGTAAAATTGACCGGTAAACTTTCTGGTTGGACCGCTCCAAAAGATGTTATCCTAAAAGTTGCTGAAATCCTTACCGTAAAAGGTGGAACAGGAGCCATCGTAGAATATTTTGGCCCAGGTGCTACTTCCATGTCCTGTACTGGAAAAGGAACCATTTGTAATATGGGTGCTGAAATTGGCGCTACCACTTCCACTTTTGGTTACGACGAGTCTATGGAGCGTTACCTAAGAGCTACCGATAGGGAAGATGTTGCTGATGCTGCCAACGAAGTAAAGGAATACTTGACCGCAGACCCAGAGGTGTATGCCAATCCAGAGCAATATTTTGATCAGGTTATTGAAATCAACTTGACAGAATTGAAGCCATTGTTGAACGGACCTTTTACGCCAGATTTGGCTACCGAAGTAGGTACCATGACGGAAAAGGCGCAAGCAAACGATTGGCCATTGGCCGTTGAGTGGGGATTGATAGGTTCTTGTACCAACTCTTCTTATGAAGATTTGTCCAGAGCATCTTCAATCGCGCAACAAGCCTTGGATAAAAAATTAAAGACCAAAGCCGAATTCGGGATCAACCCAGGTTCTGAGCAGGTAAGATATACCACCGAGCGTGATGGAATTTTGGAAATCTTTGAAAAGTTGGATGCCAAGATTTTCACCAATGCTTGTGGGCCATGTATTGGTCAGTGGGCACGTTACAAAGACCCAAAGAATGCACCAAAGAACAGTATTGTGCATTCCTTCAACCGTAACTTCGCCAAGCGTGCCGATGGTAACCCTAACACACACGCTTTCGTGGCTTCTCCGGAAATGACTGCTGCAATTGCCATTGCAGGACGTTTGGACTTCAACCCATTAACGGACACCTTGATCAATGAAGATGGTGAGGAAGTAATGTTGGATGAGCCAACAGGATGGGAATTGCCACCAAAAGGATTTGAAGTAAAGGAAAACGGGTATGTTGATCCTTTGGAAGATGGTAGTGGTGTAAATGTGATCGTTGCTCCAGATTCTGAGCGTTTGCAATTGTTGACACCTTTTGAGCCAATTACTCCAGCAAGTCTTCAAGGGATGAAGTTGTTGATCAAAGCTTTCGGAAAATGTACCACGGATCACATTTCTATGGCTGGACCATGGTTGCGTTACAGGGGACATTTGGACAATATCGCCAACAACACCTTGATAGGTGCCGTGAATGCCTTCAACCAAAAGACCAACTTTGTTAAAAATCAGTTGACAGGTGAGTACGGAGGGGTACCGGATACGCAACGTGAATACAAAAAAGCGGGAATCAAAACCATTGTTGTGGGTGACCATAACTACGGAGAAGGTTCTTCAAGGGAGCACGCTGCTATGCAGCCTCGTCACTTGGGTGTTGCTGCTGTTTTGGTGAAATCCTTCGCAAGGATCCACGAAACCAACTTGAAAAAGCAAGGAATGTTGGCCTTGACCTTTGCCAATGAGAGTGATTATGATTTGATTCAGGAAGATGACACCTTCAACTTCTTGGACATTGACCAATTTGCTCCAGATAAACCATTGACCATTGAGGTGGTACATGCCGATGGAAGCAAGGATACCATCATTGTCAACCATTCGTACAACAATGCCCAGATTGCATGGTTTAACGAAGGTTCCGCATTGAACTTGATTAAAAAGGAGAATGCCTAAATTATTTTTTAGATAATTCAAGAAAACTCCTGATATTGTTAAAATGTCAGGAGTTTTTAATTTTAACCAAATCCCCCAGAATGAAGATCAGTAAAAAAACTATTCTCAATATTGTACTGATTTTGTTCATACTTTCCTTTTTTGTGACCCCATTGGGGCACTATGGAAAGATTTTTCTCAATCGGATACTTGCGTTCTCCCCTACGGTGATAGAACAGTCGCAAAGGCGGGTTATAAATGATTATGACTGGAAACTGAAGGATGAGGAGTGGAACATTTTCAATTTTGAAAAGTCCAAGGGAAATGTGGTGTTCATCAATCTTTGGGCCTCGTGGCGCTTACCCAGCGAAGCTGAATTGGGAAGTATCCAGGAGCTGTATGACCAGTATAAAGGCAAAATGGACTTCTATATCATTACCAATGAGAATAGGCCACCCGTGGAAGCTTTTATGGAAGAACACGGATTTACGTTTCCAGTAACCTATTTGATCATTGGGGAGAAAATGCCCATAGACCCCCAAAAAGTTCCTTCATCGTATTTGATTGATAGATCAGGGCGTATTGTCATTCATCAAAAAGGTATTGCAGATTGGAGTAATCGGAAATTATATAAAGTGTTGGATACACTGATAGAAGAGTAGATGCAGAATGAAATTTTCCAAAGAACAGATCAGTAACGGAATATGGTTGTTGGCCATTGTCTTGATTCTTTTTACCCCGGTTGGGTTTCATGCCCGGGTGCTCGTAAACAAGATCAAGGTGTTTGTGATGAGTGCCGATGAAGTGGACATGGATGAGCAAAAGACCTTGACGAACTATCGTTGGGGACTTGTGGATGTTAAGGGCCAACGCATCAATTTTGATTCTTTTAAAGACCAAGTGGTCGTGGTGAATATCTGGGCCACATGGTGCCCACCTTGTGTAGCGGAATTGCCCAGCTTTGTGGACCTCTATGGGGATTATAAGGATAAGGTGGTATTTGCCTTTGTGGCGAATGACGATACAGATAAGGTGAAGCAGTTCTTGAATAGGAAGGGGTATAAGCTACCGGTCTATTTTCAAGCCACATCCACGCCCACGGAATTGGTTTCCAAAAGTATCCCAGCTACATATATTATCAGTAAGTCGGGAAAAATTGTGGTCGATGAAAAAGGAGCAGCCGATTGGAACTCCCAAAATACAAGGGAATTGCTGGACCGCCTTATTTTGGAGTAGTTTGTTGGTTTTTGAAATATTTAAAGGGCACTAATAACATTCCAAAACATTCCCCATCTTCCTTCCCCAAGTGTTTGTGATGCATTTTATGGGCCCGTCGGACCCCCTTGGCATACCAATTGTTGGCATTTCTGAACAATTTGAACCGCTGGTGGATAAAAATATCGTGTACCAAAAAATAAGCTATGCCATAGGCCAGGATCCCGAAGCCCAAGGGCCATCCATACCAAAATGAAGTGTAGTTGCCTAGAAAGAACAACGTCATGCTTACCACCGCATAAAAAATAAAAAAGGCGTCATTCCGCTCAAACCAAGAGTCATGGTCTTTCTTATGATGGTCTCGGTGGAGGGACCACAAAAAACCGTGCATCACATATTTATGGGTAAACCAAGCCATGAATTCCATAAAACAGAAGGTGGCCAAAAAAAGGAATATCCAGAGCGCTATTTTCATTTATACCAGTTGAAGTTTATAGTTGAGGTAGGAGTGGGCCAAAAGCCCGAATTTTTGATAATTGGGCACTCTAATCCGAGTGTTCTTGATCTCAAGGGAAGGTGTTCCATGTAGTTTTTGCAACAATTTTTTATAGTACCGATAAGCGGTATATACTCCAAACTTGGCCTGCTCCGGTAATTTAATGATACCCGAGTATCCCACGGCCAGATCGGCCTTGATCTCGTTAATGATTCTTTTCTTGGAAACTTCGTCCAGTTCCAGCAGATTGGTATTGGGAAAATAGGTCCGGTCCAAATCCTCAAAATCCGCTTTTAAGTCCCGTAAAAAGTTGATTTTCTGAAAAGCGGAGCCCAGCGCCATGGCCGATTCCTTGAGTTCCTCATACTTTTCCTTGTCGCCATGTACAAAAACACAGAGACACATCAGTCCTACAACATCCGCTGAACCATAGATGTATTCGCGATATTCATCAAAGGAAACATAGGTTTTCTTGGTCAGGTCCATCCGCATACTGTTCATGAACGATTCCACCAAATGATGCGGGATTTCATATTTATGATAGGTATGTTGAAAGGCATTGAGGATAGGGTTCAGGCTTATCTTATGGGCAATGGCATGTTCCATGTCCTTTTCAAAATTGGCAAAAAGCTCTTCCTTGTCGTAATCATGAAAGGTATCCACAATTTCATCCGCAAAGCGCACAAACCCATAAATATTATAGATATCCGCACGAATGGATGGGGCCAACATTTTAGTGGCCAAGGAAAATGAAGTGCTGTAGGATTGGGTCACAATCTTGCTACAGTGGTAAGAGACATCGTCAAAAATAGATTTCATTTTACTACGTTTTTAATGATTAGATCAGATACCAATTTTCCTGAGATCAGGGAAGGGGGCACTCCTGGTCCCGGTACGGTAAGCTGACCGGTAAAAAATAAATTTTTTACCCTGCTACTTTTGAGGTTAGGTCTTAAAAATGCAGTTTGCCGTAGGGTATTGGCCAAACCATATGCATTTCCTTTATAGGAATTGTACTGCTCCACAAAATCGTTTACACAGAAACTTTCCTTAAATATAATCGAATTTTTTACATATTGTTGGGTTCGCTTTTCGAACCTATCCATCACAATATCAAAATATTGCTCCCTTAGTTCAGGGGTATCTTCCAATCCTGGGGCAATGGGTACCAGAAAGAATCCCGTCTCACAGCCATTTGGGGCCATGGAGGCATCGGTGGCCGAAGGGAAGTTGGCATAGAACAAAGGTTCACTGGGCCACTGGGGCGTATCGTAAATTTCTTGGGCATGTTTTTCAAAATCCGTATCGAAAAAGAGATTGTGGTGCTCTACATGCTCCAACTTTTTCCGAAAACCAATATAAAAGAGTAGGGAAGAAGGGGCGTAGGTCTTATTTTCCCAGTACTCTTCTGAATATTGTCGGTGTTTTTGGTCCAACAAGGTTTCGGAATGATGGTAGTCTGCGCCACTGACCACATAATCTGCAAGATGGTTGTTGCCCTTGCAACGTATGCCAATGACTTCTTTGTCCGACACCAAAATTTTGGACACGGGGCTATTGGTATGTATGGTAACCCCCAATTCCTCGGCCAAACTTTTCATGGCCTTGATAATTTTGTACATGCCACCCTTGGGATGCCAGGTGCCCAGACCGAAATCTGCAAAATTCATGAAATTATAGAACGATGGGGTCTTACTGGGCTTGGCCCCCAAAAAGAGTACGGGGAATTCCAAGGTGGAGATCAACTTAGGATTTTTAAATCGTTTGCGAACCTCTTGACTGATGCTCTTAAAGAACTGATCTACCTTGAGCACAGTTTCCTTGGTCACCAGCTCCAGTGGTGAAAGTCCGGGCCGAAGCACTACTTTGTTAATGGCAATTTGGTAGTTTTCCTGTGCCTGTGAAATAAAATGTCTCAGATGTTCACTGCTACCTTGTTCTATTCGTTCAAACTCCTGACATATTTTCTCCATGGTATCCCCAATGGTCAAGGTGTCGTCCTTGAAAAACACCTTGTAGGCAGGGTCCAACCGGTCCAATTGGTAGTAATCTGTGGTTTTCTTACCAAAATCGGCAAAGAATTTTTCAAAAATATCCGGCATCCAATACCAGCTGGGACCAATGTCAAAAGTAAACCCCTCCTTTATCATTTGTCTTGCCCTACCGCCAACGGTATCGTTTTTTTCAAAGACTTCCACTTCCAGACCCGCTTTGGCCAAATAGCATGCAGCGGAGAGGGACGAAAAACCGGAACCTATGACAATGGCTTTTTTCATGGGATGCTTTATATGGATTCCAACAGCTGTTGTATGGAACCAAAGGATTTTATGTAATTGGGGAGGTCGTCCTCCGTTAGTTCTTGGACCTGATGTCCCAAAACATAGAGCCTTGAACCTTCTGGGAGATCCATTACTTCCGAGAATCTGGAAAAATAGGCATCCAAATCGCTCTTGGTCGGAGCTACTGTAAAATAAGAGATGAAGTCAATTTTGTGGTAATACTTCGCAAGGTCCACCAAACTCTCTATTGGCATGCTCTGTCCCAAATAAATGGATTTGTACCCTCTATTGACAATTTCGTAGTTGATGTACAACAGACCGAGTTCATGGATTTCATTTTCAGGAAGAAAAAGTGCAAAGACCTGATCGTCCCTCGAGGGTTTCTCAATCTGAAGCGTTTCGGTATTACTGTATATTTTTTGTTTTATGAGGTTGCTGATAAAATGTTCGTGGGCCGGACTAATAGTGTCCGTCTGCCACAGAAGTCCCAATTCGTTTAGGAATGGGATAAAGACCTCATTGAATATTTCACTGAACGTTTTAGTGGACAGCAGGGTGTCATACGTCTTTAAAAAGAGGGCTTGATCAAAATTGAGCATGGCCATTTTTAGATGGTTGATCACATGGTCTTTGTCTCTGTCCTTTAAAGTGATGTCCCTCACTAAATCCGGAATCTGTGATTCATCCAGTTTGGCAATCTTGGAGATTTTATACCCGTGATTATAGAGTAAGGTTACATTTAGCAACTTCTGCAGGTTTACAATATCATAAGTCCTGATATTGGTATCGGTACGCTCAGGAGAGAACAGTTTATATCTTTTTTCCCAAATGCGGATGGTATGGGCCTTTATTCCCGAAAGGTTTTCCATGTCGCGGATGCTGAAAGATTTCTTTACGTTGTTCATCTTTTATTAAAAAACATTAAACAAATTTACAATTTTGACCGAGATGACCTACTTTTTTATCGTAAAATTTAGGAAAGAAATATGAATAAGATGGAGTTTTTGGAAAAAGAGAAGAAGTTTGGATGGTGGATAATGTGGTTCGATAAAGCCAAACCAATATCCTATATCCCTAATTATAGTCCAATAAAATCGATGTATTATTGAGGGATAAGTTGTACCTGTTTTTTAAACTCTGCTGTGTTATCGACGGACAAAGCTAAATTTCGATACTTCTTTTTTTGGCCATAAAGCCCTATCAATTCGTTCTCCTTTTTCAATCGGATAATAAGATTATGACTTTCCAGTTCTCCCAGAACCGATAATTTCCGGGTTTCTTTGTCCAATACAATGTCCTTAGAGGTAATTTCAATAGCATCGATGTCTTCAAGGTCAATGACCGTTTCCGCCATGATACCATAGCGAAGAAACAAACGATTTCCCTCAATAGAGCTGGGTCTTTTAAGCATGGATTTTAAAAATCCAAAAATCTGAATACCGGAATAAATACTTAAAAAAGTTACTGTATAGGCTGCAATGGTATTCCATTTGGCCAGCAGCATATGAAGGACAACCGTCTCAATGGAAACAATACATATAATGGCAATGAACAGGGCTATACTACCACTCTCTTTATAATGTGAGAATTCATTCTTCTTTAGTGCCCTTTTCCTCCAATATACAAATCCATAGTAAAAAACTGCCATTTCCATTACAACTGGCATTACCACCATTTTTGGAAGTATTTTTTGGCAGGTGCTCTTTAATGTGGTAAAAAAGTCAAAGGATTCTTTTCTATCCAGTTTAAACTGTTGGATGGCATTTCTAATATGATAACCTATGTAGAACAACACCAAAATTTCTACCACTGGGAGTGCCCAAGTTTTAACTAGGCCAAGGTAGTACTGATTTTCAAGGGGGAGAATAAGGGAACAAACTATAATTCCGAATATGAAAAAAGGAACAATGGTGGTTTTGGGGATAGTTGTTTTTCTAATGAGTAAAAAATAAACCAGAGGAGCGGTCAATACCAAATCCAGTGTTATCCCTATGGCCATGCTATCAGGATGGAGTATAAAGGCGGACGATTGGGCCAAGAATACCATCAACCCAATAATACATAAGGGTGTTCCAAAGATAATCAGTCCTTTTTGAAAATGTAAAGATCGATGCATTTCCAGTCTTTTATATAGTTGTGGTCATGGTTCTATCCATGATATACAAGGTAAGTAGAATGGATGGGAAATGAATGGAATACAGTAGAAAATACATGGGAGTTCGGGTTATAAAAACAAATCCCCAACAACATACTGTTGTTGGGGATTTTGGTGCCCACGACTGGAGTCGAACCAGCACGTCCTTACGAACACTACCCCCTCAAGGTAGCGTGTCTACCAATTCCACCACGTGGGCAGGCTTTTATGTTCAACGATTGTAACGGGGAATCGTTGAGGGGCACAAATATACTTCTTTTGTAAAAACCTCATCGCTACAAACTGCATTATCGTTTAGAAAATATGTCTTAATGCTATAGGTCCAGATTTCCGGCCAGTTGTTTTAGGATGATTTCGGATACTTTGGCCTGGAACTTGGCATTGCTGTGCCGTACTCGGGCATTGATGTAGTTCAATTGTGCCGTTCTGAATTCAATGGTGGGGATAATACCTATCCGATATTTTTCAACCGTGATATCCAAGTTCTCCTTGGCAATGCTTTCATTTTTTTCCTCCAATTCAATAAGGCTGATGTTGGTCAGGTAAGTTTGATAAGTGGTGCCTACCATGGCAATGAGCGATTGTTTTTGTTGGGCGATGGCAATCTCTGCATTTTCCACGGCCATCTTGCCCAATTTTTCATTACGGTTTTGGTTAAAACCATCAAAAAGGTTCAAGGTGGCCCCAAACCCATAGTTAAAGCCTCTGGAATCTGAGCTGGTGGTAAACCCCAAACTGGATTCCGTATGGCCAAAATTGTATCCCGTGGACACAAAAACCGAAGGATACCGTGATGCTTTTATCTGTTTCAGTTGCAGTTCGCTGATTCTTTTGTTGATGATTTCAGCTTGCAATTGGGGGTTTTCGGCGGCAACCCTGTTTTCCAGTTCTTCCAAAATCAAGGCTTGATCCACAAAAATTTCGGGAGCGACCTGAAAATCAATTTTTAAATCCCGTGCCAATTGCTCGTTCAATTGAATCTTGGTATTCTTGTACAACTCCTGCTGACGTTGTATTTGGGTCTGGTCGGTATTCAGGTCCACTTGCGCATTGAGCACCTCCAATTTTGAGGCTTTTCCGATGGTAAAGCGGTTTTGGGCCAGTTCCACCCGTTGTTCGGATATGATCAAGGTGCTGTCCAAAGCAGACAATTGCTGTTGCTGTTGTACCAAATCGTAATAGGTGACCAGTACTTCGCCGACTTTGGTGAGGATGACCTGTTTTAGCTCGGCTTCCCCTAATTTTTGGGTTTCTTTGAGCTGTTCGTGGTTGGCAAACATGCGGAAACCATCAAAGATGGTCCATTCCAAGGCTACTCCATAATTAAGGTTCCTGTTTTTGGCATTGTCTAGTTCCACCTCGGTGCCATCCGATCGGACTTGGGACAAATTTTGTCTGCTATTGTTGTCGGTGATATTGGCATCTACTTGGGGAAGCATTCCCGCTTGTCCTGGACTGACCGAAAGTTCGTCCATCCTCAGGTCGTTTCGGGCCATTTTAACCTGATAGTTGTTTTCCAAAGCGATTTTCACCGCTTCATCCACGGTAAGAAACTCTTGTGCTGTTCCTACAAAACAAACACCCAATCCAAATAAAAGGACATAAAATTTTAGACGAATCCCCATATTATGATGCTTCAAGAATTTTGAATTCTGGTCGAACGACCTTTTTCTTGGACCACATGAGATACAAGGCAGGAATCACAAATAAGGTGAGGACCAAGGAAAATAGAGTCCCACCAATGATCACGACCCCCATACCTGTTCTACTGGCCGATGCCGCACCCAATGAAAGTGCAATGGGCAAAGCTCCCAATGCAATGGTCAAACTGGTCATTAGAATGGGGCGCAAACGCGATTCCGAAGCTCTCATGATGGCCTGCATTTTCGATAGTTCTTCCTCTTCCTGCAACTGATTGGCAAACTCTACAATAAGAATCCCATTTTTGGTCACCAGTCCAATGAGCATAATGGTCCCGATTTGGCTGAAAATGTTCCACGTTTCCCCAAATAACCAGAGGGAGAACATGGCTCCCGCCACAGCCATGGGTACGGTTAGAATGATAATGAATGGGTCGATAAAGCTTTCAAACTGTGCTGCCAAAATCAAGAAAATCAATAGAAAAGCCAAGCCAAAGGCAAAAATGGTATTGGAACTACTTTCCACAAAATCACGGGACTCTCCTCCAAGGTCGGTGGTGAACGTTTCGTCCAATACACGATCCTTGATGGCATTCATGGCATCAATGCCATCGCCAATACTCATGCCTGGAGCCAAGCTGGCGGAAACCGTGGCCGACATATATCGGTTGTTATGAAACAATTGAGGTGGACTACTATGCTCTTCCGTGGTAACCAGATTGTCCAGTTGGATCAAAAGACCATCTTTACTTTTTACAAAAATGGAGGTAAGGTCCATAGGCTCATCACGATCCAATTTGTCAAACTGACCTATGACCTGATATTGTTTTCCGTTCATGAGGAAGTATCCGAACCGTTGTCCACTTAAGGACAATTGAAGGGTTTGGGCCACATCGCGCACAGATACCCCCAAGCTTTCCGCTTTTTCACGATCTATGGATACGTAGAGCTCCGGTTTGTTGAATTTTAGGTTGACATCCGAAAAGGAAAACGTTGGGTCTTTTTCAACTTCGGCCATGAACTCAGGGATTTTCTCCTCCAATTTTTCAAAGTTTTTCGCCTGAATGATAAACTGAATGGGCGGTCCACCGCGTCGGTTCACCGAAATGGTGGGACGCTCGGAAACATTGGTTTTGCCACCAACAAAGACTTTGGCCCATTGGCCAAGATCATCTGCAATCTCTTTTTGGGAACGCTCCCGTTCACTGGGATCCACAAGGGCAACATTGGCACGACCACTATTTACGGAAGAGGTACCGAAACCAGGGGAGGTCAGTACCAAACTTACTTTCTTTTCTGGAATGGAATCGTTGATGAGCTCGGTGATACCCGTCATCAATTGGTCCATATATTCGTAGGACGACCCTTCAGGGGCGCTTACACTGAGTCGCACAAAATTACGGTCGTCGTAAGGTGCGGTTTCCTTCTGCAAAAGTGAATAGAATAGGACAATGAGTCCAATACATCCAAACAATATGGGGAAACTGAGCCATTTTCGTTTCATGAATTGGCCCAATAGCTCCGCATAGGATTTGTTCATAGCCACAAAATATTTTTCCGTGACCTGATAGAACCGTGACCTACTTTGTTTTCCGGGCTTGGTCAGATAGGCATTCAACATGGGAGTTAGGGTCAAGGACACAAAGGCCGATACCAATACCGCAGCACCAAGGACCACCCCGAATTCCCGGAAGAGCCGTCCCACAAATCCTTCCAAAAAGATTACCGGCAAAAACACCGCGGCCAGGGTAATGGATATGGAGATGACCGCAAAAAAGATTTCTTTGGAACCCTTTATCGCCGCCTCAATGGGATTCATTCCTTCCTCCACTTTTTTATAGATGTTCTCGGTGACCACAATACCATCATCCACCACAAGTCCGGTGGCAAGCACAATGGCCAAAAGCGTCAAAACGTTTACGGAAAAACCGAACAGCCACATAAAAAAGAACGTGGCGATCAGCGAAACGGGAATGTCCAACAAAGGACGAAGTGCCATGGACCAGTTTCTAAAGAATAGATAAATGACCAGGATAACCAGGACAATGGATATCAATATCGTCTCGGCCACTTCGGTTACCGCTCTCCTAACAAATACGGTATCGTCTATGACCACGTTCAGCTTAAAATCCTTGGGAAGGTCCTTTTTCAGTCTTTCGTACTCCTCATAAAAGGCATCGGCAATTTCAAGATAGTTGGTCCCGGGTTGTGGCACCACGGCAATGGCTACCATGGGCTGCCCAGAATCGCTCATTTTGGTCTCCATGTTCTCCCCTTCCAGACTTGCTTTTCCAATATCCTTGAGCTGTACCAGTTTTTCGCCATCGGCAAGGATGATGATATTGTTGAATTCTTCTTCGGTATTGAGATTCCCCAAGGTCTTAACGGTCAACTCCGTGTTTTTACCAGTAAGTTTTCCCGAGGGGAGTTCCAAGTTTTGGGCCAATAGGGCACTTCTTACATCGGCCACGGTAAGGCCATAGGAGGCCAGTTTCAAGGGGTCTATCCACAAGCGCATGGCATAGCGGCGTTGTCCCCAGATCTGTACGCTACTTACCCCAGGAATGGTCTCTATACGCTGGGCAAGGACATTTTCGGCATAATCGGACAGTTCCAGAATGTTCTTGTTGTCACTCTGTACCGTCATGGAAATGATGCGTTGTGCATCGGCATCGGCTTTGGATACCACGGGTGGCGCGTCCAAGTCTTCGGGAAGGCTTCGGACTGCTTGGGAAACCTTGTCCCGCACATCATTGGCGGCATCTTCCAGATTTTTGTCCAAATCAAACTCAATACTGATGGAACTGGAACCTTGCACACTGGATGAGGTGATGTTCCGTATCCCATCAATGGAATTGATGGCCTTTTCCAAAGGCTCCGTGATCTGTGATTCAATGATGTCCGCATTGGCCCCTGAATAACTGGTCCGTACCGAAACCATGGCAGGGTCTATGGATGGAAATTCCCGAACCCCCAAAAATGTATAGCCAATGATTCCGAACAGAATGATGGAAATGTTCATCACAATGGTCAGGATGGGCCGTTTGATGCTTATCGTGGAAAGGTTCATTGTGCCGCGGTCAAGGGTTCAAATTCTTCTAAAACAACCTCTACGGGAGCTCCGTCCTTCAAGGCCATTACTCCATAGGTCAAAACGGTATCACCGGGATGAAGATTGGAAAGCACTTGTACCGCTTTTCCGGTACGCGAACCGGTCTCCACATCAATTTCCTTGGCTTTTCCGTCTTTAAGCACAAAAATCTTCTTTCCGTTCTGTACGGGAATCAAGGATTCTGATGGCACCAACAAGGCATCGTCCAAAGTCTCCAAGGGAAGGCTTACATTGGCATAGGCCCCTGGGTAAAGTTTCCTGTCCCTGTTGTCCATTTTTGCCCGCATTCTAAGGGTTCTGGTGGCAATATCCACCTCTGGGTCAATGGCGTATATGGTAGCATTGTATTCTTCCCTGGAATCCGATGTGGTAAAGGAAAGTACTGTACCTACGCTTACTTGGGAAGCATATTTTTCGGGAATGGAAAATGTGATCTTCAACTCGTCCGTATTCACCAATTTGGCTATAGTGGTCGATGGCGTTACATAGGTCCCTTTAGATATGGAACGTAATCCGATGGTTCCTGAAAAAGGTGCTCTTACCGTGGTTTTTGATAACTGTGCGGCAATGAGTTCCGATTCGGCATTCGCCGATTGGAAGTCTGCACTGGCGATGTCGTATTCCTCTTGGCTTATGGCCTGTTTCTCCAAGAGCAGTTTGGCTCTTCTCTCGTTTTCAGAGGCCAGTTTCTTTGCGGTTTGCGCTTTGGAAAGCTGGGCTTGAAGTTCAATGTCATTTACCTTGAACAGTACCTGTCCTTGGGATACCTTGCTTCCTTCCTTGAAGTTGATGCTTTCCACCACGCCGGAAATTTCACTGCGCAGGTCTATTTGTTCATTGGCTTCCAAAGTACCGGAAAGCGATATATTATCTTTAAAGGTCTTGGGTCTTAAAACCATTCCTTTTACCGTAGTGATTGCGGGACCACTTGGAGCTGATTTTTGGACACTGTTGTTGGACTTGATTCTGTAGGCTATGAGGGCGCCCAATCCAACAACAAAAAGGGCATAAACAATATGTTTCGTCTTCATGAATATCGATGTATGGCAAATACCACAAAAGCCCATGATCGGGCTTGTCCAAAGATAGCCCTAATGGCCTAATCTGTAGAAAGGTAAAAAGTTAAATGTCCTATTTTTCTGTAAACGTCTTAATACCTCGGGCCAACGACGGAAACCCACCCCTTAACCGTAAAAATCCCCTATTTGAGGATAGGTGTCGAGAATGCTTTGGATACCCTTGATTTCCTTTCAAATCCCCATTGAATGGGGGTTTTGGACTTGTTCCATCAAAAAATGGGGAAAATGTTATTTTTTTTCCAAAAGAAATAAATGCCCTGAAAAGTTCATAATTTTGCACATCCTATTTTATAATGTAACGGTAAAACCGAAATGAAGACCTCCCTCGCTCTAGCTTTTTATGCAATTTCCCTAACCTTTGTTTTTGCTCAAGATGTACCACAAGATTCCTTAAACACTTTACAGGAGGTGGTGCTTATAGAGCAAGGAATAGAGAAAAGGGCTGTGGGCATAACCCCGTCCAGTTCCATTGGGATAACGGAAATAGAAAAGTTTGGTCCGTTGGACATTGCCTCTTCCATCAATCAAGTTTCAGGAGTGTACCTGCTCTCGGGAGCATTGAATACCAACAGGATTACCATACGGGGGGTAGGAGCGCGTACACCTTATGGTACGGATAAGCTTCGTTTATACTTTAACAATATCCCGGTCACCAACGGAACGGGTTTTTCAACCATTGAGGCCTATGACCTGGAAAATGTTGGGGCAGTTGAAATCATAAAAGGACCCAAGGGGTCAACTTTCGGGACCAATTTGGGAGGAGCGATCATTCTCAACACCAAGGCTCCGGAAGTAGGTCAGACGTTTTTGACCAATTCCCTAACCGTAGGTTCCTATGAGATGTTCAAGAACAATCTGGCGTTTCGGCATTCCGAAAAGAACTTCAACCTGAGTCTTAGTTACAATCATTTGAAAACGGAGGGATATCGACAGAACAACCAGTTTGAAAGGGACGGTATTTTACTTACCTCATCGGTAGTGTTGGGAGGTAAGAGCAAGTTGGATTTTATGCTCAATTATATAGATTACACGGCTGGAATCCCCAGTTCCATCAACCAAACCGATTTTGAAGAAAACCCCACCAATGCAGATGGCAACTGGTTGGCGGCACAAGGTTTCGAAGCCAACAAATATACCTTGACCGGGATTACGCATACCTATGAATTCAATCCAGGTCTAAGGAACAGGACAAGCCTTTTTTACACCTATTTGGATCATTATGAACCCCGTCCATTTAATATCTTGGATGAGTTTACCAACGGATTTGGCCTAAGGTCGGTCTTTGATGGGAAGTTGCTCTCCGGCCATTTTACCTTGGGAACCGAAATTTATAATGATGAATACCACTGGGGTACTTTTGAGAATCTGTTCCGGGACAATGAGGGTGTTGGAAGTGTGCAGGGAGATAGGTTAAGCAACAATACCGAGTTTAGAAGGCAGTTGAATCTTTTTGGGACCTTTGAACTTCCCTTGGACAAGAATTTGACGGCGCAGGTTGGATTGAACCTCAATAAGACCAAATACGATTTTAGAGATCTGTTCAACAGTGGGGAGGCCAATACATCGGCCGATCGTGATTTTGATGCTATCCTATCACCAAGCTTGGAACTTCAGTACAAATTGGACCAAGGGTTTGTATATGCCAATGTGAGCAGGGGATTTTCCAATCCTGGATTGGAGGAAACCTTGACGCCAGAAGGAGTCATCAATCCTGATATTGCCCAAGAAAAGGGGATAAGCTATGAGCTTGGAGGTCAATTTGGACTATTCAACGACGCCTTGCAACTTTCGGCCAACCTCTATACCATGCGGATCAAGGATCTTTTAGTAGCCCAACGGGTGGGAGAGGACCAATATATAGGGAAGAATGCGGGTAAGACCCGTCACCAAGGCTTGGAGTTGGATGCGAGGTATGCCATTTCGGTCACCAATACATTTTTGTTAACCCCTTATTTGAGCTACACGCTGAACGATCACAGTTTTATTGATTTTGTTGATGGCGATAACGATTACAGTGGAAACCCATTGACAGGCGTGCCAAAACATAGGCTCAGCTCCGGGTTGGATATGGTTCATGATAGTGGGGTTTCCCTTAACATATCGCATCAGTACGTGGATGATATTCCACTAACGGATGCCAATACCCTGTCCAGCGACTCCTATAATGTGTTCAGTCTTTCTTCCAAATATGCCGTTCCCATGGGCAAGAATTTCAAATTGGGCTTAAATGCCGGGGTCAATAATATATTCGATACCAATTACGCTGGGTCTGTATTGATCAATGCAGTGGGTTTTGGTGGAAACCTGCCCCGCTATTACTATCCTGCCAATGGTAGGAATTACTACGGTAAAATAGGGGTGACCTATCTATTTTAACCCTAGAGGGTATAGAAGGTATAGGTAATGGTCCAGGTGAATACCTCGCCGGGATCCGCTTTTACATTAATGTAAGGCTGTGGGCAAATGGTTTGCGGTGCCGACCAAACGGCCAAGGACGATATGGGTTGGTCACAGGTGATTCGCACCCCGATTCCAGCTTCGTGGTTTTCCAGTCTGATGTCATAATCCTCTGGATCATTGGGGTCAAAACCGAAAGCAGGACGTATCTGCGCAAAGTCATCAACAAGTGCTTTGGTGAACACTACTTTATTGTCCTCGATTTTGGCATAGTCCTTTAGACCGGTTTCTTTGGGTGAAGCAGCATAAGGCACACCATCCTTATCGGTTAGGGTAAACGGAAAAATTACGGAATAGCCCGGGCCAATGGAAAGATTGTCCATCACAAAAAAATTATGGTTGTTCACCAAACTCTCAATAGGCAGTTTTCCAGTGTTTTTAAATCGATGTTGCAATACCAGCTGAGGCTTTCCTTTAGTGAGTTTCACCTTTTTTTCATAGCTATACGAATAGCTGTCAGAGGTTATCTCATGACGGAACGTAACGGCATTGGATCGCACCTTGACTTTTCTTTTGCCATGATCGATAATATCGTAGGTCTTGGAAAATGAGTGCCTGTCCCCGTCATCCTTTTTGAGTAGACCTACCCCAATCTTTAAAAATGCTTCACCCGTAGTGGCTTTTTCAAAACCTACTGCCTTAAAATCTTCCACCGGCCCCATAATGGCATCGTGCGATAATGGGTCATAACCCTGGAACCATTTGCCAAAATAGGTGTGGCCCTTGTATTCCAACTTGGGAATGATTCCCGCCCAGTCGAATCGGGAAGCGCGGTAATACCCCTTGTCCTTATCTGGGAGATACAGGGTTGCGGAGACATCACCATTGCTTATTTCTACTTGGGGCACTTGTTGTTGGGCCCATCCGAAGGTGGTGAGCAATCCAAGGAAGAATACAATTCGTTTGCTATTTTTCATTTGATGGAATGTGGGTTTGAACTCTAAAATAAGGTAAAAGCAAAACAATTTTGATGCGTTGGCATTGGGTTGTTACGGATGATTCGTTTTCTGGGACTTTTGTTCCATAATCAACCGGTCTTGTGTTTTTGTTGACTGAGTTAAAGGACTTTGGCTCTTTTACTGAATTTATAACAAAAAAGCAGTGGACTTTATAATTAGCTTGTCGTAATTTTCAAGAATCAACATTTTTTAATGTGGAAAATAACGAAACACTCAAATAAAAACGATTTAAAAATAATGAGAAGATTGCTTATTTGTCTTCTGGGATTGCTCGTGTTCCATCCCGGATGGGGTCAATTTGCTACGACGAGCCAGCCCAGAACCTGGGATGCTTACCCTCCCGAGGTTAAAAAACCGGGTTTTGGACTCCATGCAAGACAGTTGGTGCAAATGGATGGGGACCCTGCTTTGGAAGAGGTACTTCTATTTAGCGCCCACAATGGACATTACCCATATTTTGACCTTTTTAAAAACTACTACGTTATCCTAGATCAATATTCCAAAGAAGTGCAATACAGTTCATCGGTTACCATTTCAACCGAGCGTGAGATCCTTTTGGAGGATCGCGATAAGAATGGGATGTACGAGCTCTACAGAATATATTTTAAGGACGGCAAGTTTACGGTGGATCAGGAAGGAAACCATTTGGAGAGGGAATGGTACTACGATACTATTGAGTTTGATAAAAAAGTGGTGGTGGCTTATGTCACCTCTTGGAAGGAAGGTCTGCCCAATCCGGCTTATGTAACACATATTAATTATGCCTTTGGACATGTTACGGATAGTTTTGATGGGGTACGTATTGATAATGAAGAGCGTCTCCGGACTATTATAGGGCTCAAGGAAAAGTTTCCCTTCCTAAAAATAATGTTGTCCATTGGGGGATGGGGAAGTGGTCGGTTCAGTGAAATGGCCGCCGATACACAAAACAGGGAACGTTTTGCAGCCGATTGCCAGCGTGTGGTGGAAGAATTTGATTTGGATGGAATAGATATCGATTGGGAGTATCCTACCAGTAGTTTGGCCAAAATATCTGCATCTCCGGATGATACGGATAATTTTACATGGCTGATGAAAGATATTAGGGAGGCAATCGGGCCTCATAAACTGTTGACTTTGGCTACAGTGGCTTCTGGCGAGTATATCGATTTTAAGGCCATTATGCCCCATGTGGATTTTGTGAACATTATGGCTTACGATATGGGGATGCCGCCAAATCACCATTCCGCTTTGTATCGTTCAAAATTAACAGGAAAAATCACTTCGGAAGAGGCGGTTGATGCCCATATAAAAGCAGGGGTGCCTTTAGAAAAACTGGTCATGGGCATGCCGCTATATGGTAAGGGAGATCGGGAAAAAATAGGAGAGGTAGACTATAAAAGTCTGTTGCGCCAGACCAAGTACAACGTCAAATGGGATGAAGAGGCCAAGGTGTCCTATTTGGTCAACCGAAAGGGAGAGATGATATACACGTTCGAAACCCCAGAATCTTTGGCCCTTAAATGCCAATTTATATTGGATAGAGGGCTTCGAGGGGGAATGTACTGGTCCTACGAATCCGATGATGCCGAAGGGGCAATGCTGAAAACCATTTATAACACGCTAAGAAATCAACAACCATGAAAACCATAAAACTGGTAATACTCCATGCACTTATAATTTTGGGAACTTCTTCTGGTATCATGGCCCAGAAAACCATCAAGACCATGGTGGTCACAGGGCAAGATGGCAACCACTGGTGGAAAGGAAGCAGCGATGCCTTGAAACAGATTTTAGAAAACTCAGGACTTTTTAAGGTGGATATAGTGGTAACCCCGGATTGGGAAGGGGACATTTCCCAGTTCAACCCTGATTTTGACCAATACGACTTGGTCGTTATAAATTATAGTGGCAATACGTGGGCAGAACCTACACGAAAAAAATTTGAAAATTATGTTTCCCGAGGAGGTGGGGTAGTGGTCATGCACTCTTCCATAGTCTCCATGGACGATTGGTTGGAGTATAACAAGATGATAGGATTGGGGGCTTGGAATGGTCGCAATGAGAAAGATGGTCCTTATGTGTATTGGAAAAACGAACGTGCGGTCTATGATTATTCCCCTGGAAGTGCCGGCCATCATGCCTTGCAACATCCTTTTACTATTGTGCATAGAAAACCTGATCATCCCATTTTAAAGGGACTTCCGCCCATATGGGAGCATTTTAAGGATGAACTGTATGGAAAAACCCGTGGTCCCGCACAGAACTTGGAAGTATTGGCTACCGCCTATGATGACCCTAAATTGGATGGGACGGATAGGGATGAACCTATGCTATGGACCGTGAAATATGGTACGGGACGTGTATTTGTAACGGTCATGGGACATGCGGGAAATGACCCCGAACTTAGATATTCCATGGAATGCACAGGTTTTCAGGTTACTTTGTTGCGAGGGGCGGAGTGGGCTGCTTCGGGCAAGGTTACCCAAAAAGTGCCAAAAGACTTTCCCAGTGAAGGGATAATGACTCTAAGAAAACAATTTAAGTACCTTCCACAGTGAGTATATTTAATAGAACTAACAGTATGAATTTTTTAATGGGAACCCTCTCAAGAAACCGATTCAGGTTTGTGCCGATCATCGTGGCATGTGCCGTTTTTTCAATAGGATGTAGGCAAAATAATTCCGTAGGGGATAAGACCGAAGTGACTGCATTTGTTGGGGCAAACATCATTGATGGAACGGGAGCCGAAACCATCAAGGGAGGTGTTCTTTTGGTGGAGCAGGGTAAAATTATAGGGATAGGAACAAAAGAGTCCATTACAGTTCCCAAAGGCGCTTCAATTGTGAAGGTGAACGGAAAGACCATAATACCTGGGATTATTGATGCCCATTGCCATGTGGGTTTGGCCAATGGCCTGCAGACGGGGTATAGCGGTGAAAATGTGGTGAAACATCTAAATACCTATGCAAGGTATGGGATTACCACCTTGGTTTCCCTAGGGGACGGAACAGCGATTTCGGCAGAACTTCGGAACAAGCAAAACGTGCCGACCTTGAATAGGTCCAGACTTTTTATAGCAGGAGAGGTTATCTCTGGGGACACCAAGGGAGATGTCAGGGAAATCATTGATCATAACGATTCGCTCAAAGTGGATTTTATGAAGATACGGGTAGATGATGTCCTCGGCACCTCACCAAAAATGACCGAAGACATTTATAAAGCGGTAATTGAGTATTCCCATGAATTGGGGTATCGGGTGGCCTCGCATATTTTTTATCTGGAAGATGCCAAAAATGTATTGCGGGCAGGTACCGATTACATAGCGCATAGCGTTCGGGATACGCTGGTGGATGAGGAATTTATCACATTGATGAAAGAAAACAAGGTGTATTATTCCCCAACTTTGATGCGGGAAGTGTCCACCTTTGTCTTTGGGGGTGAACCCGATTATTTTACCGATCCCTTTTTTACCAAGGAGGTGGATGCTGCCACCATTGAGGAATTACGTAATCCGGAACGTATGGAACGTATTGCCAATAGTGCCAGTGCCCAAGCATATAAGGCAGCGCTGCCCACGGCCATGAAAAACCTGAAGCGACTATCGGATGCGGGAGTCACCATTGTCATGGGGACGGATAGTGGACCTGCAGGTCGATTCCCCGGGTATTTTGAACATTTGGAAATGGAAATGATGGTAGATGCCGGCATGTCGCCCATGGAAGTGATCATGGCATCCACGGCGAATACGGCCAAGGTGATGAAATTGGAAGGCGTTGGTTCCTTGGAACAGGGCAAATGGGCAGATTTTATAGTTCTGGACAAAAACCCGTTGGAAGATATATCCAATACAAGGACTATTTCCTCTGTCTGGATTGCGGGAAATAAGGTGTCGGATAAGAAGTAACCATTTTACACCTGAGGAATTTTAAACAGGATGCTGTTCCACTAACTCCAGTCTTTTCACAATGGTGTTTTTTTTCAGGAGGGTACCTGGGGACAAAACCGCATTGGCACCTATTCGTGAATTATCACCCACCAAAGCCCCAAACTTGTTGACCCCAGTTGGAATGATTTCGCCTTCAAAATTTAATACAATCTCCTTAACGGTTCTTTCATTGTAGTGGTTGGCCGCTATGGAGCCTGCTTCAAAATTCACATTTGAACCAATGATGCTGTTCCCAACATAATTTAAATGGGCAATGGCAGTATTGGAAAATATGAGACTGCCCTTGATTTCAGTGGAGGGCCCAATTTTTACCGACCGATCTAAAAAGACCCCTTCCCTAAAATAGGCATGGGCCCCTATATGACAATTTTCCATAACGATGGTGGGGTGTTTAAAAGTGACCCCTTGTTCCACAATGGACGATTTGTGGATGGCCACATCGTTTTCAATCTCAAAATCTGTTCCAAGCAACGGTAAAATATCAAGGATGATTTCTTTTAAGTTCGTTGTGATCTCCCAGGGTGAGGTAAATTTTTTTAAACGGTCATAAAAAGGAATATCAGCAATAAAATCCCGAATGTCTATCATGAATATTGAAGATTTAAGGAAATGACATTTTCTTTGTTTGGATACTGGAGAGGTATTTTTAGTATACCAAATGTAGATGCCCAGAACCCTTGTCTTTGCTAATTTAACGTATAAATTCCAATTTGTCCATGTAGGTTTTCATACCTTTGAAGCCTGCATGGGGTGTCCTGGAGAACAGGGCTGAGATTATACCCGGAAGTTGACCACTTCGCACCTGATCCAGATCATGCTGGCGTAGGGATTTTGGCAAACGTGCTTTGCGCGTGTTCCATTAGGGGTTCCCATGGTTTGTTTGGATAATGGATAACCCGGTTAAATGGAATTACTTTCACAACTTACTTTATTGCAATGGGTGGGAACAGGCTTTGGTGTGGTCCAAGTCCTTTTGGCCCGTCAAAACAATATCCATAACTATCTGTTTGGCATCGTTGCCATTTTGATCAGTATGTGGGTGCTGTATCAATCCAAGTTATATGCAGATATCCTGTTGAACCTGTACTATCTGGTCATGAGTATCTACGGCTGGTTCTATTGGAAAATGGGAAAGCAAAAACAGGAAACCCCAATTTCGTATTCCACCAAAAATGAGCATGGGATTGCCATGGGAATAGTTGTGGGCTGTTTTGTGTTGATGGCCTATTGGCTGGGGCAACATACAGATTCGGATGTTCCGTACTGGG
>Ga0213840_1000414_pt1 | contig 65761 bp, 51 predicted proteins | sample SWPATP22_FD_160132 | JGI IMG/M metagenome (GOLD analysis project Ga0213840, IMG submission 160132) | Coastal seawater microbial communities from Marineland, Florida, United States - SWPA TP2 #2 | ecosystem: Environmental > Aquatic > Marine > Coastal | place: USA: Florida | collected 2016-08-14 | reverse complement strand
GCGTACAATCGGATTACAAATTAAAGCTACGTGACTACTACTCTGGTATTTCATGTAACGGCCAAAGCCTTATTCGTACAGCAATTACGAGCGATGCTGTTGAAGTAGGCACTCTACTCGTTAAGAAAATGCCAAGCAAAGAGCTAACGCAGCCAGAAGCTGATGGCAAAACACTACAAGCGTGGATTGCAGAGCAAGGCCTTCAAGACTCGCCTATTTCTGCAACGCTTAACGACCGAATCTAATTACTTATACGGCAAATATATTTTTAACCTGCGCTTTACTTACATAGCCAGAACAAGATAACGCAGTAGAACGATTCAACATGGTAGCGGCAGGATGCCGCTCTTGAGGCCTCTTCGGAGGCCTCTCCCTTTTCAGACGCCCCTTATTCCCTATTCAAAATAAAATCGCATATGTGCTTTGCCGCCCATTTAGCTTGCTCTCTATGGATCCAGTGCGTTGCAAGTTCGTGGCGTTTAATTGTTAGGCTGTCAACATACCGCGGTAGGCCATCTAAAATATCAACGTCAAACGCATCATCTTGCTCTCCCCACAGAACAAGTGTTGGTATCAGTATTCGTATGTTTGGCACGCGTATCCGCTTAAGCTCATGCTCATCGGCATCGGTTACAGGCACCAACTGAGGCATATTTCGGTAGTAATTCAACATAGCGCTTAAAGAGCGCTTGTTGTTCCACATAGCAAACAAGGTATCTGCGTAACCTTTGTGCGTAGAAAATAGTGATTCTCCCAACATATTCTTTAGCAACGTAAAGTCGGTGCTTTGCAATGTTGATTGCGCATCATCGTCTATCAGTTGGTGAATATATTGACTTTTTTCGCGCTGTTTACGGCTAGTCTTCAGTAATTCGGTAAATGTTGAGGGGTGCGCGGCATTTAATATTATTAAGTGAGAAAACAAATGAGAGTGGAAAGCGGCTAAAGGCCATGCAATTGCCCCACCCCAATCGTGGCCTACAAGAACCACACGCCGTTTATTACTCACTTCCTCAATAAATGTGGCCATCCTATCAAGCAACATAGGAACAGCGTAATCTCCCTCTAGCCCTAATGGTGCTGATTTATGATAACCAGGTAAATCAGGAGCAATCACATCAACTCCCTCTGGTAAAGAAAAAATAAGGGGTTCCCAAGCGTGAGCATTTTCGGGAAAGCCATGTAGAAATAGGACCAAGGGGTTAGTACTTGTATTGTTTACACGTTCAACATTTGATAAATAATGAATGTCGTGGCCATCTACTTCCACAAAATGACTACGTAGCATTTGCGGTTTCATGTAATTACTCCCTTTTAGTTACTATTTTCTACTTTCAGAAAACTTGTTTAAAGAATCGGTTATTTTAAGAATCAATTGTTTTAAGAACACTGGTTTTAAAAACAAAAAAGCCGAGCTGTTTTATAGTATTAACAGCTCGGCTTATTTACTTGTTGGTCTTTGACCTAAATGCTTACTCTACAGCAAACATACTCTCTGGCATTGACATAAGGTTGTCAGCACCTGATTGCATAGCTGATACCAACGAACGCGTTCTTGTTAGAAGACGATCGAAGTAGAAGCCAGTAGTAAGGATCTTACTCTTATAAAACTCGGTTTCGGTGCTACCTGCATCAAGTTGCTCTTGCGCTTTAACTGCCATTTTCAGCCAGAAATACGCAACCGACACGTAACCCGAATACATAAGATAATCTACAGACGCTGCACCAATTTCGTCAGGGTTCGATGCTGCAGCTTTACCAATATCCATGGTAATTTGTTGCCATTCGTCAAGGTGTGAGCTTAGCGCATTTGTCCATGCACTGAACTGCGCGTTATCTCGTAGCGAATTACAATAATCACGTACCTCTTGAACAAACACGTTTAGCAACTCACCGTTAGAACCCATAACCTTACGGCCTAACAAATCTACAGCCTGTATACCTGTTGTACCTTCATACATGGTACAGATACGTGTATCGCGTGCCAGCTGTTCCATGCCCCACTCTTTTATGAAGCCGTGACCACCGTAAACCTGCATGCCATAACTGGTTGCTTCTTGCGCGGTTTCAGTTAAGAACGCTTTAACAATAGGCGTTAAAAACGCAAGTTTAACCTCTGCCATCTGCTTTTCTGCGGCATCATTGCCATACAGCGTTATATCTACAAGCTGCATACAATAAGCTGCAAGCGCGCGGTTACCTTCAGCAAACGCTTTCTGAGTTAGCAGCATACGGCGCACGTCAGGGTGGACGATAATTGGGTCAGCCGGGCCATCTGGGTTTTTACGCCCTGTTAGTGAGCGAAACTGAACGCGATCTTTCGCATAGCGAAGCGCACCTTGGAATGAAGCTTCAGAAGCCGCCAGCCCTTCAAGGCCAGTGCCTATACGTGCCGTGTTCATAAAGGTAAACATGCAGTTTAGGCCACGGTTTGGAGGACCAATAAGGAAACCTTTTGCACCATCAAAGTTGATAACGCACGTTGCGCTGGCTTTGATACCCATCTTGTGTTCGATGCTGCCGCACGCTACTGCGTTTCTGTCTTGTTTCTCGCCATCTTCACCGACGTTGAATTTTGGTACAACGAACAATGAAATACCTTTAGTACCTTCTGGTGCGTCTGGCAAGCGGGCTAGAACGATATGCACAATATTGTCTGACATATCATGTTCACCGGCAGAGATAAAAATCTTGGTGCCCGTTAGGCTGTAACTGCCGTCTTCTTGAGGTTCAGCTTTACATTTAAGCATGCCCAAGTCTGAGCCACAGTGAGATTCGGTTAAACACATTGTGCCTGTCCATTCACCACTGATCAGCTTAGGTAAGAATTTGTTTTGCTGCTCTTCTGTACCATGTGCTTTAAGCGTTTCCATACATCCTTGGCTTAGGCCAGGATACATAGCCCAAGAGTGGTTGGCACCAGAGAACCATTCCGCAATAATTGAAGAAAGCGAGTAAGGTAACGCTTGACCGCCAAAATCTTCAGGGTGCGACATGCTTGGCCACCCGCCTTCAACGTAGGTTTGGTAAGCTTCTTTGAAACCTTTTGGCGTTGTTACTTCACCGTCAACCCACTTACAGCCTTCTTCATCACCAGACGCATTGATAGGTGCCAGCGTATTCTCAGAAAACTTAGCGGCTTCAGCGAAAATGGCAGTAACCAAATCTTCAGAAGCTTCGTCAAAACCCAGTTTTTGATAGTGACTTTGATAATCGAGTAACTCATGTGTAACGAACATTGCGTCACGTTGAGGAGCTTTATAACCTTCCATACTAATACCTACTATAGAACTTCAAATAGACCAGCAGCGCCCATTCCGCCGCCGATACACATGGTGCAAACTACGAATTTTGCACCGCGTCGTTTACCTTCGATGAGTGCATGACCCACCATGCGAGCACCGCTCATGCCATAGGGGTGACCAATTGAAATAGCCCCACCATTTACATTTAATAATTCGTCTGGAATGCCCAATTTATCGCGGCAGTACAGCACCTGTACGGCAAACGCTTCATTGAGTTCCCACAGACCAATATCGTCCATGGTCAATCCATGCTGCTTTAATAACTTTGGAATAGCGAACACAGGGCCAATACCCATTTCATCTGGCTCACACCCTGCCACTGCAATACCGCGATAAATACCAAGTGGTTGAGCACTGCCTTTGGCTGCAGATTGCTCGTCCATAATTACCGTAGCGCTAGCACCATCAGAAAGCTGACTTGCATTACCTGCTGTAATACAACCACCCTCAATTACCGGATTAAGTGCTTGAAGCCCTTCTAATGTTGTTTCAGGACGATTGCCTTCATCTTTAGAAAGCGTGACTTCGCGCTCACTGGTTTCGCCTGTTTCTTTATTGAAGATGGCCTGAGTAGCAGTAATGGGCACAATTTCATCGTCGAACTTACCCGCTTGTTGTGCCGCCGCAGTACGCATTTGGCTTTGATAGCCATATTCATCTTGTACGTCGCGACTAATATTGTAACGCTTGCCTACCACCTCTGCGGTTTGCAACATAGGCATGTAAATGTCTTTATGTTTTGCCACAAGCGCAGGGTCAACAGCGCGGAACATATTCATATTCTTATTTTGAACAAGCGAAATAGAGTCTAAGCCTCCAGCGACCATAATGTTGGTTTCGCCCGTTCGGATAGCATTAGCGGCGGTAGCAATGGCGTACATGCCTGAGCTGCACTGTCTGTCTAACGTCATGCCTGCAACGGTAACAGGTAAACCGCCCGCTAGGCCTGCTAAGCGACCAATGTTCATACCGCCGCTGCCTTGAGTTAACGCTGCGCCCATTACCACATCGTCAATGCTCGCTGGGTCTACCCCAGCACGTGCCACAGCATGTGAAATAGCATGCCCGCCCAGCGAAGGAGCGGGTAAGTTGTTCAAAGCGCCTTTATAGGCACGGCCAATTGGCGTTCTCGCGGTACTAACAATAACTGCATCACGCATAGGTTTTATCCTTTTCGTTTGCTTATTTTTTATAGTTTTTAAAGCTGCCGCCTTCACGCGCCAGTTTCACTAGTAATTCACTTGGCTCTAGCCACATTTTGCCGTACTCACCAAGCTGATCTCTGTAAGTTGTCAGCTTGTCTAAAATGGTGCCTAGTCCTACCTCATCGGCGTATTGCATTGGCCCCCCGCGATAAACAGGGAAACCATAGCCGTACACATAGATGACGTCGATATCACTTGATTTAGCGGCAATCCCCTCTTCAAGAATGGCCGCACCTTCATTAATTAACGAGTACATAACGCGCACTAAGATTTCTTCGTCACTAATATTATCGCGCTGAGTTACGCCTAGGCGCTCTGCTTCTTGTTTTGCAATCTCAAGTACTTCTGGATCAGGAATTGGTACACGGCTTCCAGCATCGTAATTATAAGCACCGCGCCCTGTTTTCAGTCCATTGCGCCCTTTTTCTACAAGGCGGTCTGCAACCGCACCGTAGGCGGGGTCGTGAGAAATGTATTCTTGTCGAGACTGGCGCACATAGTAGCCAATATCCAAACCAGCCATATCACCCATGGTAAACGGCCCCATTGGCATGCCAAATTCGGTGAGCACTCTGTCTACCTGTTCTGGTGTGGCACCTTCTAATAGCAGTCTGTTAGCTTCGCGACCATATGGCTCTATCATACGGTTGCCCACAAAACCAAAACATACGCCCACGAGAACTGCGACTTTCTTAATTCGCTTCGCCATCTTCATACATGTCTTGATGACTTCAGGTGACGTCTTATCCGCTTTAACTACTTCTAGTAGGCGCATAACGTTTGCGGGTGAGAAGAAATGAAGACCAATAACATCTTCTGGGCGAGATGTTGCAGCCGCAATTTCGTCAATGTCTAACGTGGACGTGTTTGACGCTAAAATTGCACCGGGCTTACACACTTTATCTAGTGTTGAGAAAACCGTCTTTTTAACTTCCATTTTCTCGAACACGGCTTCAATAACTAAATCAACATCGGCAAGGTCATCATAAGACGTTGTGCCTGTTAAAAGGCCCATGCGTGTTTCCACTTGCTCTTGGGTAAGCTTGCCTTTTTTCGCAGAGTTTTCGTAATTTTTGCGAATAAGCGCTAACCCTTTCTCTAACGCCTCTTCTTTTAGCTCAAGCATAGTTACAGGAATGCCAGCATTAGCGAAGTTCATTGCAATACCGCCACCCATCGTACCCGCGCCAATAATTGCGACCTTTTGAATACTGCGTTCTGGTGTTGATTTATCAAAGTCGCTTACATGTCCCGCCGCACGTTCAGCGAAGAAAAAGTGCTGTTGGGCGCGTGCCTGTGGCGTATTCATACATTCCATAAACAGCTTGCCTTCATTTTTAAGGCCAGCTTCAAAATCGAGTGTGTACGCACCGTGCACTGCTTCGATACATTTAAGCGGCGCAAAGAAGCCACGCGCGGCCTTCTTTGTTTGCGCAGTTACCGCATCAAACACCGCTTGAACTTCATCGGTCATTGATAGCGTGATATCGCATGTACGTTTAATTGCATTGTCTGCTGTAAGAGATGCTAGATATGCTTTGGTGTCTTCCAATAAGTGCTCAGGTTTATCTGATATTTTGTCGAAAACTCCAGGTAACTTCAGTACTGACGTAGGTTTGCCGCTGGCTATCATTGTTAGCGCTGTCTGCGCATCCGCCAGTCTTGGTAACCGCTGTGTACCACCTGCACCAGGCAGGATCCCCAAATTCACTTCTGGCAACCCAACCTTGTTATCTGCAAAGGTAATGCGGTGATGACACGCTAGTGCTACCTCAAGCCCGCCACCGAAAGCAGGCCCTGGCAACACTGCAATAACCGGCTTGTTCGCGTTTTCAATTTTGTCGAGAACCTCAGGAAGCATAGGTGACAAGTCACCGCCAGAAAATTCACTAATGTCTGCACCACCTGAAAATATGGGTAAAGCAGAAGTAATTACTATTGCACTAACACTTTCATCTTTCGAGGCATTTTCAATGCCGTCAATTAGCCCAACGCGTAGCGCGCGAGAAAGAGCGTTAACGGGTGCACTTTGCATTGTAAGAGTAGCGACGCCTTGTTGAACGTCATAGGCAACTACTTGATTTTCCGTTTGTGTCATAACCATGTCCTGTTTATCACGTTAACTGGATGTTATTGCAGTGACGTTAATCATCCAAGTTTATTGGTGTTATAGACATTTATCACAATATTTAATATTGACAGCCAGCCCTTTTCAGATGGCATTTTCGCCTCAATACAGCGTGATGTATTGGTTAAGGAGGGTTTGACACCACATCAAACCAGTGTTTTTGTTAACGAAGCCGCCACAATAATTTACAAAAATATTACAATGGACAATTCACCATGCAAGTGTTGAAAACCCCAGAAAGCGCCTTTGCGAATATCACTGATTTTCCCTACACGCCTCACTACGTTCAGGTCACTGATACAGTTAGCAGTGAGATAACAATGGCGTACTATCAGGCAGGAACAAAAGATGGTCACACTATTTTGCTCATGCATGGTGAACCTACGTGGGCCTACCTTTACAGAAAGATGATTCCGACATTGGTAGAAGCCGGATTCAACGTTTTGGTTCCAGATCTCATTGGGTTTGGACGTTCGGACAAACTCGAAAGGCGCGAGGATTACACGTACGCTCGTCACGTTATTTGGGTGAAAGAATGGTTTAATCAGGTCGTTAAAGGGCCAGTTACGCTGTTTTGTCAAGACTGGGGCGGACTACTAGGGCTTAGATTAGTTGCAGATATGCCTGAACGGTTTGCCGGTGTAATGGTGTCGAACACGGGTTTACCTACCGGAGACCAGCCGCCAAGCGAAGCATTCACTAAATGGCGTCGTTTTTCACAAGATGTGCCGGCCTTTCCAACTTCAAGCATTATTCAAGGCGCAACGGTTTCTGAATTATCGGAACACACCTTAAAAGCCTACGACGCTCCCTTCCCTTCTGAAGAATATAAAGCTGGTGCGCGCATGTTCCCATTATTGGTACCTGCTAGCCCTGACAGCGTTGAAGCGCAATCTAATCGCAATGCGTGGGAAAAACTGAGGCAATTTGAAAAACCGTTTATGACTGCATTTGGTGATAGTGATCCAGTTACCGCAGGCGGCGATCGCATATTTCAGAAATTGGTCCCTGGCTGTGAAGGTATTGAACACGCAGTAATAAAAGACGGAGGGCACTTTATCCAAGAAGATAAAGGCGAAGAATTGGCTGCATTGCTAAAACAATTTATAGAACAAACACATAACTTATAGGAGCGCATCATGGACGCACTTTTAGATTTTACGGGAAATACCGTTTTAATTACGGGCGCTGGCAGTGGCTTTGGGCGTCTTCTTTCAATGGGGCTTGCCAGCCGTGGAGCAAAATTAGTACTTACGGATATAGCCGAATCAGCGCTAGAAGACACCAGAAAAGATGTAAGTGAACTAACTGATGTAGTGGCCTTGGCAGGTGATATTGCCAAAGAATCTCTTAACAAGCAGCTAGTAGAACTGGCACTGGAAACATTTGGCCGTTTAGATATTGCAGTGAACAACGCAGGCATTGCACATAATCCTGCGCCAATGCACCAAATGACAGAAGAAATCATCGACACACAATTTTCCGTGAATGTGAAAGGTGTGATGTTCGGCATGAAATACCAAATTCCAGCGATGCTTGCACAAAAACACGGGCACATTTTAAATGTCAGTTCACTGGCAGGGTTAGGCGGTGCGCCAAAAGGTGGGGCTTATGCTGCTGCAAAACATGCAGTTTCGGGTATTACACGAACCGCTGCTGTGGAATATGGAAGGAAGAATGTTCGCGTAAACGCCATTTGTCCGTTTTACAGCCCAACAAACATTTTAAATATAGACGGCTACAACACACCAGAAGCAAGAGAACAGCTGGGTATGGGCAGTCCAATGAAGCGTTTAGGAGAGCCGCAAGAGATTGTAAATACGATGATGTTACTGCTGTCACCAGGAAACAGTTACATGAACGGTCAAACAATTGCCGTAGATGGCGGTGTTACAGCTTGGTAAAGCTATCGATGTAAGCGTTTGGCCTTTGATCTAGTTGTTTGAACTAACTGTTTAATTAGAAAGCTAAAAACGAACAAAAGTATATAACCACATACATAGGTATAATGCTTCTACTTTTGCTCTTCGTTACATTGCGGTGTAATAGCTGCGAACAAACAAAACTAACGGTTGGTGTGGCAACAGCGCACCTTTCGTTTTTCAAACGCCAACAGCTATACAAGCAGGCTTACCATGAGAACGTACAACTCAACTTTTGTTAAAACTATCGCTAAAGCGGTTGTATTTGTCACCGCATTAGCAACACCTGGTTTTGCAATGGCTGAAAGCGAAGATAAAAGCAGCCGGGATATTGAAAAATCGGTTGTTAGCAATAATCTTCTGACAAAAAAAGTACGTAGTAGCCAACTATCACAAACGGATACCCTGCAAAAACTCATTGAGCAGCGTCGCTCTACAACGGAAAAAACATCGTCTACACACACTTCATTTCCAGCGGTAGCACACGACGAGTAATGACGCGTGGATGGCTGCCAAATTAAGTCACAGCAAAGCCTGTAAATCTGTTATTCGTTCTTGCAAGAGATAAAAAACGCAGTTTTGTTCGACCTACTTAGCACATTATAGAATGAATATGCTCCCCTTAAATGAAAGCTATATGCCCATGCGCCCTCGCTTCTTAAACTTTAGTCTAATTATCGTGCAAAACACGAGCAAACTTAGAACATCGGTCTATAGTTCAAACATTAAGCAATTTTAATTTGACTTAATTCCTTTCTTTAAAGCTTTCATAGAAGTCAATTAAGCCAACGTTTTCGAGATATCAAAAACTCCAAAGGCACCTCATATGGATAGCGTAGCAATTAGCAGAAAACAAATTGGCGGCGAATCGCCCATTGTAGCCTCTGAACTTTTCGATCAGTGCATTTATTCAGGCTTTTTTGGCACCATAGACTCAGCGCGTATGGCTGCTATCACTAATAAGATTATTCAAATGGTTGAGAATGGCAATTACACCGTGTCTATTATTGACCTCTCAAACGTCGACGCTATCGACTCATCTGTAGCTTCACAACTAGTGCAAACCTCAGAAACACTCAATCTTATCGGAGTGAAAACCATTTTTTGCGGCATTCGCGGTGTTATAGCGATGACAATGGTGAAAAACGGCGTTGTTTTAGGCTCTAATACAGTGAAAAAGCGCTTAAAAGAAGCAGTACATGAAGCGCTTAAGGAACTAGACTGTACTATTGTGAGTAACGGAAATTAGCACATGCTTCAGTGCGATTATCAGGAGAAAACTCACGATATCGTTCACCTGAATAGTCAGCGCGATATTGATCTACTTTGCCAACATTGTAAGCTGCTTTGCTATCATATTTATAATGACGATTTTAAATCTAGCTATTTCGCCACTGGCGTATCAGAGATAGCCACCAATGCGCTTCGCTATGCAAAAAATGTTACAGCCTCCACTACGTTGTTAGAAAACTTGAATGGCCTTGTAGTCACTATAGAAGATAAAGGCACTGGTATTCCTGACTTAGCGAGGGCATTTCAAAACGGTTACAGTACACATAGGTCTTCCAGTTTGGGTTTGGGCTTAAATGCGGCCCGTAATGCAGTGGATGAGTTTGTTATTCAGAAAAATGATAAAAATGGATTATCTATTGCCCTTTCATTTTTTGCACCTCCCAACCCACAAGATATATCTGTCGATTACATATCTTTTCCTGCTGAAAATGAATACATCAATCACGATAGAGTATTGAAAAAAACATTCGATGGAGAGCATGCAATCTTGGGCATTTATTCTGTTGCAAACAAAGATTTGCATATCTATTTCCAAGATGCCATTGACCTAATACTTAACCAGTTTTTCCGCTTGGATTTACCCGAACTCTTCAAAAAATTTCACCATATTAGTGACGATGGTCAATTTCCATTGAGCCTATTAAAAGTGTGCTCAAACACCATAGAATTTATAGGTACACACAACATGCCGTTTTGCGCTATTCAGAAGCAAAGCGCAAATAACTATCGCATTTGCCCGTTACCATGTAGTCATGATGGTATTACGCATTTAAAACTTCCTAATTCTGAAAACAGTGTTTTAGCTATTGGCTCTCTCGGCGTTGATTTTACTCAAAGTCGATTATCTGTCTCAGCGTCAAATACTGACACCTACACTCTTGCAACGCATCTGTTCAATCAGTGCGCAAAGAGCAATAAGGATGCAACGCTTCAAGTAATAAGGACCAAGTGTTATGACTGAAAATAGTGAACACGTCTCGACGCTTCGAGATATGTTGTCTGGCATTCTAGGCTCTATACCCTACGGCATTATGTGTGTATCGGATGCTTTAGAAGTCCAGGTATTAAACCAGAAGGCGTGCGAAATCCTAGGGTTAAACCATTTAATGATTGGTGAGTTCATCGACAGACATTTTGAAAATGTCTTCGTTAATGAACATAGCGTGTATACGCGGATTAGTGAAGTAATGCTGAAAAACAGAAAGCCAACCCTGGATTTAACAGAGATCTCTATTGGAGAACGGGTAGTTACTATTAAGTGCAGAACCATGCCACAGGGGTTTCTTGTTGTCCTTCGAGATATTACACAAGAGAGTTTACTGCTGCATAGGGCTACACACGATTCGCTAACAGAAGTGCATAATCGCCAGTATCTTGAAGAGACGCTAGATACACTTCTACCTGAAATTATAGAGGCTCAACATAAAGCAGCTTTTGCCTATGTAGATATCGATAACTTTAAAGCAATTAACGATAAATATGGACATGCTGTGGGTGATGAAATACTTAAGTGTGTTGCTTCATTATTAAAAGGCTGTGTAAGAGAACAAGACTTTATTGCGCGACTAAGCGGCGATGAATTCGCAATATTTTTCAATAATTGTCCTTTGGCACAAGGTGAAAAAAAACTGCTCGAAGTGCTCAAAAAAATAGAATCAATTGAAGTCTTTACAAAAGATGCGCTTGTGCGCACTTCCGTTTCCATTGGACTAACGTCTGTAGAGCAGTACGAAACCGACACATTTACTAGCTTAATGAGTGTTGCAGACACGGCCTGCCATCTTGCTAAAAGCGAGGGTAAGAACACGCTTCATGTTATCGAGGCCACTGGCACCGAGTTTAAAGACCACCTTAAGAATGTGAAATGGATTGATGAAATTGAACAGGCCATTTCAAATAAACGCCTACTGCTTTATGCCCAAAACATAGAAGACTTGAGAGCACAAAGCCAGCACTATTGTGAAGTGCTTATTAGGCTTAAGCAGCAAAACGGCAATATTGTATCTCCGTCTGCATTTATACCTCAGGCAGAACGATTCAGAGTTATGCCGCTTGTAGACCGGCATGTATTTGAAAGCCTTGTACGCAGCATGGTAGACAACATTACCTATTCAGTGAATTTGTCAGGGCAAACCATTTCAGACAAGAGTTTTGTTGCGTTTGTTGAACGCATAATGGATACCTATGTGTTCGAACCCAAAAACATTACCTTTGAAATAACCGAAACAACAGCCATGATGAGTATTGACGATACAGTAAAAAATATAAAGGCTTTACGAAAAAAAGGGTTTTCTTTCTCACTTGATGATTTTGGTACAGGCTTAGCGTCGTTTAATTACTTAAAATCACTTCCCGTGGACACCGTCAAAATTGACGGCTTATTTATTCGCGACATATCGTCGAACCGCACTTCAGGTCAAATTGTGAAATCGATTTGTGACGTTGCACATTCCATGGGCCTTAAGACTGTTGCCGAATACGTCACCGATGAAACCACATACAACGAAGTGAAGAATTTAGATGTAGACTATGCACAGGGTTATTTTATCCATGAGCCAGAATTATTAGGCATCGTTCATGGAAACTATGACCCAGACATTGCACAAGCCTCGTAGGTATACACCGTTGTTTTAAAGGCTACAGCATAAAAAACGGTGTAAAGAAGAATAGAAAGAACCCAGAAAAAATATCTGGGCTTTTCCAACACAGTTAGACAACGCTAACTTCAGTCCTAGTTGCGCTTTAAATCAATTACGGCACAAGTACCATTTTACCTTTTACTTCTCGATTCATAACCTTCGCCATGGCTTTTGTGGCGTCTTGCAGTGGCAGTGCTTCATCTACTACGACTTTGACTTTGCCTTGTACATACCAAGTTAATAGTTCCTGCATGTTTTCTGCAAAGCCTTTAGGGTCATGCTGCGTAAACGAGCCCCAAAATACGCCCATCACAGAGTAGCCTTTTACTAGCGCTAAATTCACCGGAAACTTTGGAATTTCACCACCGGCAAAACCAACTACCAACAAGCGGCCTTCCCATGCCATACTTCTGCTGCAAGCATGGAATGTATCGCCGCCCACGCATTCGTAAACAACATCAGCGCCTTTGCCGCCAGTCACTTCTTTAAGTGTCTCTTTCAAATCTTTTTCTTTGTAGTTAATGAGCACATCAGCACCGTACTCTTTTGCCAAAGCTAATTTTTCTTCGGTAGAACAAACAGCAATTACCTTCGCGCCCATAATTTTACCGATTTGCACTGCGGCTAAACCTGTACCGCCTGCCGCACCAGTCACTACCAGTGTTTCTCCAGCCTGTAGTTTTGCACGCTGTTTTAGGGCATGGTGGGCCGTCGCATGAGCAGTGACCAGTGCAGCCCCTTCGTTAACGTGAATAGGGTCTGGTAACGGCATAACATGGCTTGCTGGAATGAGCGCTTTTTCTGCATAACCGCCTAAATTAGACAGTGCAATAACACGCTGCCCTTTTTGAACATGAGTAACGCCCTCACCTACTTCAGCAACAGTACCCGCCACTTCATTTCCTGGCACAAATGGAAAATCGGGCTGAAGTTGATATAACCCCTGAACTAGCAGCCCATCTGGAAAATTCACACCTGCGGCTTCAACGTTAACGACAATGTGGCCTTTTTTAACTTCTGGATCGGCAACGTCCTTATATTGAAGTTCATCAATAGGGCCGAATGCTTCACACACGATTGCTTTCATAAATACTCCAAATCCTGTTCAAAAATATTAACGTTGATGAATGGTTTCATTCGCTATTTGTGCAAGAGGGCGAACCATTGCGCCTAGCTGCATGGCCTTTTCACTTGATGCGTTCCCATCGTGTGCACGTTTAACTACGCCCTGTAAAATGGCAGCTAAGCGGAAGAAGCTAAACGCCAAGTAAAACGTCCAATTGTCGATACTCTCAATACCGCGGCGCTGGCAATATGCGTCGATATAAGCTTCTTCACTTGGAATACCCAACGCCTTTCTGTCTAAACCACCCAGTCCGGCTGCATGGGCAATGTCACTAGGAAGACGTAACTGCATGCACTGGTACGCCAAATCGGCATAAGGGTGCCCTAGCGTTGATAACTCCCAATCAAGTACTGCAATAACCCGTGGGTTATTGCTATCAGACATATCAAACATCATGTTGTCTAAACGAAAGTCACCGTGCACCAGCGATACTTGACCATCATCTTCGGGCAAGTTTGCTTCTAAGTAAGTTATTAGTGCTTCAATTTCTTCAATATGCTCAAGCTCGGAAGCGCGGTATTGCTTGGTCCAACGACTTAACTGACGTTCAAAGTAGCTGCCCGGCTTGCCGTAGTCTGACAATCCGGCCTTTTCAATATCAACGCTATGTAGAGCGGCAAGCACACTGTTCATCTCGTCGTACATGGCACCGCGTGTTTGTGGTGACGTTATTTCAGGCAGTGCGCTGTTCCAATATATCTGCCCTTCAACATAATTCATGATGTAAAACATACTGCCAATAACACTGGTATCTTCGCAAAGGTGAAATACCGTGGGTACGGGTACACTGCTGTCTTGCAGCGCACTAATAACGCGATATTCTCTGTCTACCGCGTGAGCAGATTTTAACAGCTTCCCTGGCGGTTGGCGGCGAAGCACGAATGTGCCTTTGTCAGTGATAAGTTTGAAGGTAGGATTGGACTGTCCACCTGCAAATTTTTCAGCAGCCTTTATCTCACCAACTTCAGGACACGCTGAACACAGATACTCATTCAGCGTAGGTAAATTGATGGTGTGGGGCGTGCTAGCAATATCCTTCGACACACTCACTCCTTATGCATTTTTCTCTGCAATCAAATTTCTACCAAGCTGCATCATGTGCACTTGATCTGGTCCATCGGCTAACTTGATGGTACGAGCATAGGCATACATAGCCGATAATACAAAGTCTTGGCTTGTACCTGCAGCGCCATGCATTTGAATGGCTTCGTCAATAACATTACAGGCCATTGTAGGTGCCACTATTTTTATTGCAGCAATAAGATCGCGTGATATTTTGTTGCCATAACGGTCCATTTTGTCGGCCGCTTTTAGCGTAAGTAAACGGGCTTGCTCAATATCGCAGTGCATTTTTGCAATGCTTTCACGCACCGACTGTTGTTTGCTAAGCGGCTTTCCAAACGCCACGCGCTGCTCTACGCGTTCACATGCCATATCAAGCGCGCGCTGAGCACAGCCAATTAAACGCATGCAATGGTGAATTCTGCCGGGCCCCAAGCGACCTTGTGCAATTTCAAATCCTCGCCCTTCACCTAGCAGCAAGTTCTCAGCAGGTACACGAACATCATCAAAAACAATCTCTGCATGCCCTACTGGCTCATCGTAATAGCCCATTGCCGCCATTGGGCGAACAACCTTTACGCCAGGGGTATTCATGGGCACAAGAATTTGCGACTGCTGTTGATGGCGCGGTGCGTCAAAATCAGTTTTCCCCATCACAACCATAATTTTGCAGTTTTCATTCATGGCACCGCTGGTGTACCACTTTCGCCCGTTGATAACGTATTCGTCACCATCGCGCTTTATAGACGTCTCTATATTTGTCGCGTCACTCGACGCAACCGCAGGCTCGGTCATAGCAAACGCAGAACGAATCTCACCGTTAAGCAAAGGCTCCAGCCATTGCTTCTTTTGTGCATCGTTGCCGTATTTTGCTATTACTTCCATATTGCCCGTATCTGGCGCACTACAATTGAAAATTTCAGCACTAAAAAGAACACGACCCATTTCTTCACACAGCGGCGCATACTCAGCGTTGGTTAAGCCGGCGCCATAAGGTTTGTATTCTTCGGGAAGAAACAAGTTCCACAGCCCAGCATCTTTCGCTTTTTGTTTGAGGGCTTGCATCATGTCAGGTGTTTTCCAACGTTCTGCATCACTTGAAGCGCTGCTTTCGACTGCGTGAATATAGTCCTTTTCAATTGGGTAAACTTCTTCATTCATAAACGCACGCAGCTTCTCTAGAAGTGCTTGGGTTTTTTCATTGTATTCAAAGTTCATAACTGCCCTCGTTAGCTGTAAGTAATGGCGTGCAACCTGTCTAACACATCCAGGTGAGGTACGCTGTTGAAATTATTAAGATGCAAGCCTCGCGGATTAGCAAAGCATTGAGAAAAGCTGGCATTTCGAATTTGAAGGTTCATATTTATAACCGTTTCATCGCTATACCCTAGAATTTGTTTGAGCATCATGGCAATTGCACCACCGGAACTGACTACCAACACACGTTTTGCATCTGTGTGCTGTAACTGCTCTAGCATGCCGCTTACCCTTCCCTCAAACGCCTTCCAGGTTTCATCCAACAAACTATGCTCAAGTTCATCTTTTGACCACGCAAGCATCGCTTTTCGAAGTAACCGGTAATATTCAGAGGCAGGCGCTCCTTCAGGCACTTTTTGTTCAGGAAAGCGCGCCAAATAAGCAGCAGCCACGGCTTGAAAATTAAACTCATTTAGTGCGCTGTTAGTTTGAACCTCAGGTAAGCAATAGGCCTCAGATTTGATGCCGTTAGCAATTCCCTCCTGGGTTTCTCTATGTCTTACCATATCGCCCATAAATACGGCATCAAACTGCGTTTCGCGTTGCTTAAAATAGTCGCCAAGCCAGTAAGCTTGTTGAGCCCCTAAATCGCTTAACTTATCGTAGTTGGCTTTTCCAAATGACGCTTGTCCGTGGCGTACCAAATATATGTCGGCCATACCGCTCTCTAATGTTATTAAGTTGTAAACGTTATCTCACCATACTAAGGAATAGAGCAGTATAAGTTTAATTGATATTTTGAATGGGTATGCATCATGTGAAACTATGAGAATTGTTTGGTATGGTATTAAGCGCATGCAGTTTGAACAAAAAGTGACATTTTTGATTCATATCCATGCAACTTAGCCCCATTAGGCTTTCAAAGTAAGCAACGCAGCAATTAGCTTTTGGTCAAGGATGCGGACAATACACGTTGCTTAAATTAATGGATGATACGCATTCGGGCACGAGAATATCGTGATTGTTTTTGCTTGAAGCATGATGCTTCTATAGTCAGCGTTGAAATTGAATTCACGTTGCCTTGTTACATAAAAGAAAAATAATGAAGTCACCTATTAACGTAACAGACCGGACATCACACCGGCTAACACGCTTGGCCAATGCCATTACTGTTTGTCTTGTATCTTCAACTTTTTGCGCTAGCGCCGACGACAAACTAAATACCGAACTTGAACGCATTGTTGTTCAGGCACAAAAAACGGAACAAAACCTTCAAACCGTACCCGTTGCCGTTACGGCGCTATCAGGGAAAGACCTTACAGAAACAGTAAGTCGCGACATATTCGATCTGCAAAATTACGTACCGGCATTCGCTGCCTTCCAAAGCCAAAGTGTTACCAACTCGGGCTTTTCTATTCGTGGTATTGGTACCTCTGCACAGAACTTTGGTTTTGAGTCATCAGTAGGTTTATACGTTGACGGCGTATACCGCTCTCGCCAAAATGCGCTGATTAACGACCTTGTTGATGTAGAATCGGTCGAGGTATTACGTGGCCCTCAAGGCACGTTGTTTGGAAAGAATACCGCCGCGGGAGCAATGACAGTAAATTCTGTAGCGCCTGGTCATGATGGTCATAATGGCTTTGCAGAAGTATTACTAGGAAACGACAATTTAGTACGTGTAAGCGGGGCATCATCCTTTTCGGTTGTTGACGATGTGCTTGCAGTGCGCTTCTCAGGTTTTAATACACAAAGCGACGGTTTTATTACTGATGAAACTTCAGGCCAAACCTTAAATAATAGAAACCGCTCAGCAATTAAAGCCCAGGCGCTATATACTCCAAACGACAAAATAAGTATGCGTTTTATTGCCGACTACGGTGAGCTTGATGAGCGCTGCTGCGGCGCGCTTACTCTGCAAGACAATATTCAGGCAAATGAAATTCCTGGGAAGTTTGGTACTGATGCGCTTCTACTGCAACCACCTTTTAATGCAACCATTTACAACCGTTCAGACTTCTATAACTACCGCACGTCTTTGTCTCAAACGCCAATATCTAAAATGGAAGACAAAGGTTTATCGCTTCAAATTGATGCTGAGCTCAACGATGCTTGGGACATAGTTAGCATCTCTGCATACCGTGCTTTTGACAGTGTAGATACGGTAGATACCGATTTCTCTAATGCTGACTTACTGACAGCAACTAACGATGCTAAGCAACAGTCTTTCTCACAAGAGCTTAGATTGCATTACAGCAGTGATACTCTGCGAGCAATGTTGGGAGCCTATTACTTCAGTCAAAACTTAGACCTTACGTTTGATACCACTACACAGCAAAATTTTGATGCTTTCTTTGCCGCTGCCGCCGCAGATTTACTGCCCTTGGCAAATGCAATTGACCAGTTCAGTGCTTTGACTGGAGGGTTAATTGCACCTTCAGCCGCGCCAGCGCCTGCGGGGACTGCATTTGAACATAACGCGTATCAAGAGCAAGACAGTATCGCGTTATTTGCGCAAGCCGACTGGTTTTTGACCGATGCATTTACGTTGACCACAGGCCTTCGCTTTACGCGAGAAAAGAAATCCATTGAAGGCGAATACTTTGAGCAAGGGCCAGGCATTAATGGGCTTGAACAAGACCCATTTAGATGGCCAAACATTAATGATGCCGCATTGGCTTTACAAGAGATTGGTGTTGCTCTTCTTAATGACACCCTGCCCTCTGAAGCAGCATTAGGTGCGATTGCGCCTTTTCAACAACCTGGCTGGGGTTACTTCTTTTTAGGTAGCGCAGCAGTCTTACCGAGGCCTGCATTGTCAGCTGAACTTGATGATAATCAGGTAACTGGCACGGTGAAATTAGCCTATCAGTTAAACGACACCACCCTCACTTATGCAAGCTTTGCTACAGGCTTTAAAGCTGGGGGAACAAACACAGACCGAATTCAGCCTTCCTTCGATCCTCTCTTTGACGCTGAGAAATCTCGAAGTGGTGAAATAGGCATAAAGCATGATTTTGAACAATATAATGTGCGGATAAACGCTGCGGCACACTACACGCGTATTAGCGACTTTCAGGCAACAACTTTCACGGGGAGTGGTTTCAACCTACAAAACGCCGGTGATATTGTTGTACAAGGTTTAGAAGTTGAAGCGACATGGCTGGTAACACCTAACACCGAAATTCATATGGCCGCTGCGCGTACGCTGGCTAACTTTGATGAATTCGAACAGGGAACATGCTGGGTTGCTTATACCTGGCACACCGGTATTGACGACCCAGGTAGAGCGAACCCTACCGATCCATTTTGCTCACGCGATGGTGATCGCGTTGGTTTTGAGCCGCAAAATACCTTGGCAATTATGCTGAATCAGCACTTCGATATTAGCAACTACGCGTTCACAGCCAGTGTAGACTATCAATATACTGGTGATGTTTATCTTGATGACGCAAACGACCCATATAAGTTCGAAGATGCTTACAGTGTAGTAAATGCACGACTAAGCATGTCGATACCGCAATGGGACAGTGAGATTATTGCTTGGTCACGTAACCTATTTGACGAAGAATATGTGGCAAGAAGCGGTTTTGATGTACCAGTACAAACTGGGAAAATAATGGCATACCCCGGCGCACCGCGCAGTTTTGGTATTACATTTAGAAAGTCATTTTAAGCTGTTAACACGCTTGGAATATAAGCGCGCACTTTTAAATTAAAGGTGCGCGCACACTGTTTGCCAATTACTTTTTTCTAGCTGGCTCCAGTTGGCTTCTTGTAAAAAACTGCATGGCACTGCGCAATAACCGAAAGCGCAATATGCTCTGGCAAATCGCCACCAATATCAAAACCGGCAGGGCTAGCAAAGTAGTCACAGAAAGAGGTATCTGATACACCGGCTAATGTCATGATCTCTTGCTTTCTGTGCAAAGGTCCCAGCATAGCGATATACATTAGCTTGTGCTGACTTAGCAATTTAAGTGACTTTGCATCAATATCTCGGTGATGCGACATTAATACTGCAGCGTGAATACCATGCTGGGCGATGTGAATATTTAACGCCTCAATATCAGTGTCTTCAACTAAGAAATTCACCTCTGGAAAATGCTCTACCCTTGCTTGGGCTGGTCGAGGATCCCACAGTGTAACCGTCCACCCTTGTGCTTTAGCCATTTGCGTCATAAAGGTGGCATCGTACCCGCCTCCAATAACTAACAGATGGATAGGTGGGACATGTGTAACAGCAAGCGTTTGTGTGCCTTCCTGTTGTTCCAGTTTCGCTTTTTGAGGACGAACATTAAGAGTGTCTAATGCTGTACATTTCCCCTGCTTCCCAGCAATATCGCATTCCCATGTGCAGGCTATTCCTTGAGATAGTAAGCGGCTAACTTTATCAAGTTCAAGAAATTGGTTAGCTTGGTTTAATGAAACTAATGACAAGTGCACAACGCCGCCACAGCCAACGCCCAATTTGAATGCGATATCCTCTTCATCTTCATCGTCGTACACCGCTGTTCGGCTCTTTCCATCATCCATAACGCGATGGGCTTTCTTAACAATGTCACTTTCTAAACACCCGCCGCTTAAGATTCCAAGTTGATGGCCTGCATCACTAAACAACATCATGGCGCCCGCCTTGCGGTAACAAGACCCTTGTGTTTTAAAGATAAATCCAAGTACCCATTTGTGTTTATCTTTAAGCGGTAGCCATTGTGAAAGTAAATGATTAACGTGATTACTCATGTCTTATTGCCTGTATTTGTAGCATTAACTCGCTTCTTAGCGATGTTTGCTTTTTGGATTCGCTTGTGTTGGATAATGGAAACACTGCATTCTTATAAATCCAGTAACCTTACGATTTTATCCATGTTTGCTTATTCAACACTACCAGAATGCGGTCAACCCACAGTGAATACGCTTTGGATGACGGGTGAAATCCATCGGTTGCCATAAACCCACTGTCTTTCATATCTTGAAAGCGCGTAACGATTTCACTTCGCGGGCTCTTTGCGCTCTCGGTGTTTACTTGGGTATTGGCATTGATATTAGTATGAGTATTGGCACCTGCATCGACAACAACATCGGCATCGTTATTTTTGGGATTGTACATAATATCAAGGGGCAAAAACACACTGCTACATTCACCCTTCGTATTGTGTAAACGCACAACTTCCTGCAGTGCTTGGTTAAACAGCTTTGCTCGCTGTCCTAATACCCAACGCAGCGGCTGTACAATAGCGGGAAACAAGTGAATTGGGGGAAGCTCGCTAAATATTATGAGGTTACATTGAAACTTCCCAGCTAACAGAGCTTGTATTTGCTGGCATTGTTGCTGCCAGCGGCGAAGTGATGTGAAATGCGTTACGTCGTTTACGCCTACAGAAATAAGAGCAACATTAAACTTTTCCACAGATGCGTTTTGCAACATGTTAAGCACATCTTCGCTGGTATACCCTGTTTTCGCCTGTAGCACTACCCGTGCGCTACCTACGTTAGACAAAGCGGAATACAAAAGCCCAGACAACGCATGCTGCTGATGGGTGGCACCAACACCTGCTGCGGCGGAATCTCCAAGAACGAGTACATTTACTCCACTCTTCTCACAAAAAGTAGGGCTCTCAAATAGGCGTTCACCGTCAGGTTCAGGAAGACGCAGCGTGCGCCTTCTTACCCATAGCCCTTGCGCCAATAACAAGGGAAATAAAACCAACAGTGCTGTGTTTAAAAGCAAAAGTTTGAAGTAGATCAAAGTGTGTTCCATCCACATGAGTAAACTAAACCTATCCCCTTTCTACACGTGTTAGCAAGTAATTGATTATGACTGACAGTAAAATAGCATCGCACCGTAAAGCCATTGTTGAAATGTATGCCCAACATGCCCCACGTTACACGTCATACCCTACTGCATTAAAATTTGCCCCTGTAGCCCACGACATTCTTGTTGATGCGAATGAAAAAAGCGATGCTGACACACTGAGCTTGTATGTACACATCCCTTTTTGTAAAACACTTTGTTATTACTGCGGATGCAATAAAATAGTGACCCGCCACAGCGAAAAAGCTGATGTGTATTTGCGCTATATTGAAAAAGAAATTATTGCACGCCAACATCTGGCTAACGCAAAACGCATTGTAAGCCTGCATTTGGGAGGAGGCTCACCAAGCTTTCTTAGTGAGTCACAGCATATTGAATTAATGTCGACTCTGCGCCGATACTTTTCGTTCGAGGTAGATGCCACCCTGTCTATAGAACTCGACCCACGAAACGTCACTAAACCCTATTTACGAACATTAAAGCAGCTTGGCTATAACCGCTTAAGCTTTGGCTTACAAGACACAGACTACAACGTTCAACACACGATTAACCGTGTTCAAAGTACCTCACATATTGCCGATTTAGTGTTTGAGGCAAAATCACTTGGCTTCGACTCGGTAAATTTAGACTTAATTTATGGTCTGCCACACCAAAACTTAGAAACGTTTAAAACAACAGTAGCGGCCACGAAAGCAATGGCACCCGATAGAATTTCATTATTTAGTTACGCACATCTTCCCGAGCGTTTCGCGGCGCAGCGGAAATTCAGTGACGATATGCTGCCCGATGCCACATTAAAGTCTGAGCTATATTGCTATGCTGTTGAAAGCTTTACCGGTATTGGCTACGAAAAGATAGGGCTAGACCATTTTGCCAAGCCAACTGACGAACTAGCAGTTGCATACAAAAATGGCGTGCTGCATCGCAATTTTCAAGGCTATACCACTCACGGTGATAGCGACTTACTCGGGTTGGGGTTATCGTCAATCAGTTCCATAGGTAACGCTTTTGCTCAAAATCCTAAAAAGTTAAATGACTACTACCTTCAAATAGACAACAAGTTACCTACTGCGGTTGTTGGCTTAACGCTCACCAAAGACGATTTAATACGGCGAGACGTAATCTCAAGTCTTATGTGCAATATGCAGGTTGATATACAAGAAATTGAAAAGAGACATGCAATTGTATTTAGCGAGTACTTTCACAAAACCATTGAGAAGCTTAAGCCACTTCAAAATGACGGTTTACTATCAATGAAAAAACACTGGCTTTTAGTGCCTGAAAGCGCACGAATTTACATTAGAGCAATTTGTGTGAAATTTGACGCATATTTTCACGAAGATGAAATGTCTCAGCGCTACTCTAAAGCAATTTAAACCTTGCAAGAACAGGCATCCCCTCTTTCAGCATTAACCTAGTGACAGACAGTTCACTAATGCTGGCATAGAGGGTTTGATGTCGTTCAGGAGGATTGTCAAATGCGCTCTTATGCTGAAAATGCTCTTGTGAATTGAGCACGCTCAGTGTTATCAACACTTTTGCCTCTTTGTTACTACCCAGCGGTGCAATATGTGAAACCTTACATAGCAAGGCATTTAACATGCTTGATGTATGCGCTTCTTTCATCATGCTTACATTTGTGTCTAGGCTTACATCGCTGGCTTTTACGGCAACGCTTACTTTTCTCGTATTATTGTGTTGCGCAGACGACACCTGACTATCCAAGCAATTTTCCACAACTGCAGCTTGATGAGAAGCATAAACAGTTTGATCGCCAATGCTTATTGCTTTAACTGACGCCGGCCAGCTTGATGTTTCCGCGAAAGGCGTTTTTGATAGCCTGTCAGCGTCACTTGAATTGTCGCGTAACGAGCCACAAAGTACCGCGCTGGGGTTATCAATAAGTCCGGAGTCAAATATATTGCTCAGCACATCGTTAGGAGAGCCGGAATATTTCAACTTACCGTCTTCAATGTAAACCAGTGCATCGCTGAACAAAGCGAGATCTTCTAAATCATGAGACACAAAAATACATGTAGTTTGTGTTGCCTCGCAGTGCTGTTTTAGAAATTGGTAAATTTTTCGTCGAGTTACAACGTCAACAGCACTTAATGACTCGTCTAGCAGCAACACATCAGGGCCGTTAATAAGTGCTCGTGCTATTGCCACACGCTGAGCCTCACCGCCAGATAACGACGAAATAGGTTTATCTAGCAGATGCTCACAACAACAGCCTGCCGCGGCCTTATCCACAGAAAGGGCTTTAACACCTTGATGCCGCTGAGCCAGTTTAAAATTGCCTGTAACATCCACGTGAGGGAACAGCATAGGCTGTTGAAACACAATACCTACTTTTGAAACTTGGCGAGTGTTTAGGTTTTTATCAGCATTATCGCGACTTGAGCTTACCCAGCTACAGTCAACCACAGCGCTTTTTTCACTACCGGCAATGGCACGCAGCAGTGAACTTTTTCCCGCTCCTGATGGCCCTGTAACGCCCACAACGCGTGTGTTATTTTCACACGAAAATGACGCGCTAATACGACCGGGAAAGTTAACGTTTACTGAAGTCACAAACCGTTTCCCTTTTGTGCTGTGTCGCTGCGCGCTTCTGTAGTACTGAGTTTTCCTGTTTTTCTGAGTATTTCTGTCTTGCTGAGTTTCCCTGCGTTGCTGCTCGGTGCTGGTATACGTGATAACGGCATACCGTTAAATCTGTACAGCACGCTTAGTAATAAAAAGCAAAATGCCAACAGGGTCAGCGACAGCGCATGCGCTTTTTCGTAGTCTAACGCCTCAACATTTTCATACAGCGCAATCGACAGTACTTGCGTTTCTGACGGAATGTTGCCACCTATCATCAATACAACACCAAACTCGCCAATAGTGTGGGCAAAACTTAGTCCCACTGCCACCATAATCGAGGCTTTGCACATGGGTACCACAATACGCCAAAATGCTTCTAACTTTGAAAAGCCCAATGAATAAGCCGCATCTAAATACCCCCGCTCGAACTGTGAAAAACCACTGTAAAGAGGCTGTAGCGCAAAGGGCAACGAGTAAATAACCGACCCAATAACTAAGCCTTCAAAGCTAAACGCTAGCGTTGAATCAGTTACCGTTTGCCATGTTTGCCCTAACCAACCTTGAGGAGAAAAGGCAATGAGTAAATAAAACCCTAATACTGTTGGCGGTAACACTATCGGAAGCGCGAAAACAGACATAACAAAGGGTTTGGCTCTGCCTTCCCAATTCGCTAGCGCCCACGCGAGCGGCAATGTAATAACGAGCAAAATGGCACTCGTTATTACTGCAAGCTTCAAAGTAAGTGCTATAGCACTTAAGCTGGCCGGGTCACTGATATGACTGAAAAAGGACATAAATAGTTAATTCAATTTTGCAATATGTGAGTTATGTTCATTAAATAGGCCTGTTTCTGCGTTTAAACCTTATTTATATCGTGGCTGTGTAGTGTTTGTACTTGCTAGCACCGTGTTTTTTTACCGCATTTATTCTATGTAGAGGCTACTTACTTATTTGTTGGGGCGTGGCAACTGCTGGAAGGTAGCCCCACTCTGGTAATCGGTTTTGCACCCTCTGCGACAGTAAATATTGCACAAACAGATGGCTAGAGGAAATACCCTTAAGCCTTTCTGCAATTTCTCCGTTTAGCCGTATTTCTGTTTCACTTATTTCATTAAACACATTGGGCACTAGTTGCGCCGCGGATTTGCTATTTATAATAAGCGACTGAACAATGGGCGAATAATAGGTGCTTGGTACAAGTACACTATTCTCAGAATCGCCTTTTTTCTCTGACTCAAGCGTAAGTGAATGTGCCACCAAAGCGCCAGAAACACTGCCTGTGGTGAAGAATTGATAGGTTTGTAGAACGTTCTTTCCTTTAACCATGGTAAACATTGCTGAAGTTGCCTTTTGCTCAGTTTGCGTTTGGTCTGGGCTTTGTTGATGAAACTCCCGAGTCTGCATACTTGCTAACACTTGCTCAGCCGCAACCCCGTAAGGCGCAAGCTTTGGATTGGCGATAGCCAGTTTTGCATTTGCCACCGACATTGCACTTTCAAATATTTTCGAAAACTGTGCTGGGCTTATCTCAGAATGAGATGCGTAGTTGGCATTTTTTTCATTAGTATACACAAATGCTAACCGTCCAAGTGCATAATTCACTAGATTGTCGCTATGTACCAGATGGGCGTCAACAAGGGCTTGCGGGCGGCTGCGATCTGCGGATAAAAACACATCAAAGCCAGCGCCATGCTGAATTTGCGCAAACAAAGTACCGCTAGACGATACCGTTATAGCTACATCGACGCCGGTTAACTGCGTGAACTCACTGGCGATATCTCGAAGCGGTTTTGCAAAGTTGGCAGCAACAGCCACATTAACCGATGCATTCTCGGCTGCGCGTGATGGTAAAGGAGAAATAAGGCATGCTGATAAAAAGAAAAGTACAAAACGCATCGACAGTGACTGTTTTATCAGAGCGATAAGTGCATATAAAGTAAGATAAAAATCGTGCACCGCTAGAGTACAGCTTCGGTGCAAAACATCATTAATCCTCAAGATTTCTGCATCCATTTAAGTGCAGCTTGGTCGTCTGTGGCTTTTACCTGCACCCACTTTTCATCGGTGCCTTTAAATTCCTTTTTCCAAAGCGGAACCGATTGTTTAAGCATATCCATTAAAAAGCACGCAGCATCAAACGCAGCTTGTCTATGTGGCGCGGCTGCACCAACCCATACAATTTGCTCGTCATTTAAAATACGCCCAACTCTGTGAACGGCACCGGCACTTGTTAGTGAGAACCGAGACACGGCTTGTTCTACTAGCGATAACAGCGCATTTTCAGTCATGCCTGGATAGTGCTCCAGTTCAATGCCGTCTATATTCCCTGACTGATTATAGTCTCTTACTAAGCCAGTAAAAGTAACGATGGCCCCCGTGTTCCCCGCAGCTGCATTATGTGCATTTTGCTGAAGCTGTTTATACAGAGCACCTTGGTCAAAGTCTTGCTGCTGGATAACTGCGAACACCTTATCCCCCTGTTACCGGTGGAAAAAGCGCAAGTTCATCGCCACTTCGCAGCACGGTATCTTGGTCGCAAAGCTGCTGGTTACAGGCAGTAAGCACGTTTGCATCAAGCGCTAACGCCCACTTTTCACTGCGTTTACCTAAAAGCGCTATGGCTTCAGCAACATTCGCGCCTTCATTAAGCGTTAATGATAATTGTGGCTCTTCACACACTTCACGGGTTTGCGCGAAGGTTTTCACCGAAATCTGCATATTTTTCACTTTTATCAAAGTTGAAATAGAGGCTACTGACTTGTCCAGTGGCCCGTTTTGCCGCCTTTTTTCTCTAGCACTTTTATACCCTCTAAACGCATCGTGGGGTCGATGGCCTTACACATATCAAACAGCGTCAATAGCGCTACGTTTACCCCCGTTAGCGCCTCCATTTCTACGCCCGTTTTTCCACTTAGTTTGCAAAAACAGGTAGCGCGAATGCGGCTTTGATCTGGTTCTATTTCAAAATTCACGTCTACTTTCGACAGCGCCAGCGGATGGCACAATGGAATAAGGTCGCTACAGCGCTTCGCGCCTTGAATGCCAGCAACACGCGCTACGGCAAACACATCGCCTTTGGCAATTTTGGCTTCACTAATTTGCGTTATTACGTCGTCATTAACGTACAAAAAACCCTCTGCGGTAGCTTCTCGTTTAGTAACGTCTTTGTCGCTAACGTCAACCATGTTTGCCTCGCCACCCGCATTTAAATGGCTAAACGTGCTCATGACTCCACCAAATGTTTAACAAAGTTACACGGTCGAAAATCTGCATCCAGCTGACTTGAAATAATATTATCCCAAGCGGTTTTGCATGCACCTGTTGAGCCCGGCAAACAAAAAATAACGGTATTGTTGGCAAAGCCGGCAATGGCGCGAGACTGAATGGTAGATGTGCCAATTTCTTGGTAACTAATTTGTCTAAATAGCTCACCAAACCCATCAACTTCTTTATCAAATAATACGCTAATGGCTTCTGGCGTTGAGTCGCGATGTGTGAAACCCGTACCACCTGTAATTAGCACCGCGTGAATGTTTTTGTCGGCAATCCACTTAGACACCACCGCTCGCTGTTGGTATATATCGTCTTTCACCAAGTCACGGTCAAACAGCACATGTCCTGCTGAGGTAAGGGCGCCTTTTAAATAATCACCCGATTTATCGTTGTCTAACGTGCGTGTATCAGAGATGGTGAGCACGGCAATATTCAGAGGCTGGCTAACAACAGACATATAAAATCCTAATTTGATCTGCGACATTTCGGCTGGTTTTGATAAAGTACCAGCAAAAAATAAATACTTGGTAAACACTTTATAAGGGTGTGCACCATGAATTCAACAATTAAGTTGGCATAACCTATGTTCAAGAGCCTGACAACCGAGCAAGCCATGCGCTATAACCGTCAAGTGGTACTTAAGAAAGTTGACCTAGACGGCCAAGAAGCCCTGCTTAATGCTAGCGTGTGCATTATTGGTGTAGGTGGCTTGGGTACAGCCGCTGCGACAAGCTTGTGTGCCAGTGGCGTTGGTAATATTACGCTGGTCGATTTTGACACGGTTGAAGTAACAAACCTTCCAAGGCAAACCTTGTTCAGCGAACGAGATGTGGGTGAAGCAAAAGTAGAGGCCGCCAAAAAAAGGCTTAGCGAGATAAATAGCGAATGCCACATAACTTGTGTAAACGCAGCATTCGACGAAGCACTTGCTAGTGTTATTAAAAACTGTGACATAGTGCTTGATTGTACTGACAACCTTGAAAGCCGCGACATCATTAATGAATTGTGTTTTGCCAATAATCGACCATTGGTATCTGGTGCAGCAATTCGCTTTGAAGGGCAGCTGTTTGTAGCCATTCCTGGCCAAACCGCCTGTTACGGCTGTTTGCGCACCTTATTTTCCTCCGTAGATTTAAGCTGCGTTGAGGCAGGCATTTTTTCACCCGTAGTTAATATTGTCGGCACGTATCAGGCTTTGTTAGCTATGCAGCTGCTTATGGGCATGTCGACCGTTCCCACAAATGCCCTGCTAACCTTTGACGGGTTAACTCACGAGTGGCAGCAGTGGGCGCTACCATCAAATACTTCATGCCCAGTTTGCGAGAACAATGCCGGCAAACAAAAAACAACGACAGATAAAGAGTAGAGACAAACATGACAACCGAAGTAGTAAAGAAACACATGGTTGTGGCACAAAATGCCTCTGGCAGAAATATGAATGTGCCAATTTATAGAATGAAAGGTGCACGCCCAGGCCCTACCGTTTACATTCAAAGCTCTATCCACGGTGCTGAGGTACAGGGCAACGTGGTGATATACCATCTGATCCAGCGCTTAAAGCAAATGGATATTTGCGGCGAAATTATATTAGTGCCTAACTGCAACCCAATTGGTACCAATATAAAAGCAGGTGAATACACCCTTGGTCGCTTCGACCCCGTCAATGGCACAAACTGGAATCGTGGCTATTTCTTCGACAAAGAAGCTGTGCAGCAATTTGCGAAAACCGTTACGCCCGAAGAGTCTGTAGCAGCCATTAAGGCACGCTTTCGCGCACATCTTTCGGCAGCTATCGATAAGAAACTGGCAGAGCCTTGGGGTTTAGGTTTAGCTCAACAGCTAAATTTAAAGTTACAGCAGCTTGCCGTTAACGCTGACTATGTACTGGACCTACATAACGGGCCCGTGAGCACCCGCCACGTATATATTCCCGAATACGCAAAGCAAAGCGCCACGTTGTTTAACATTCCGCATTGTATCTTTATTCCAAACGTATTCGCTGGCGCGCTCGATGAAGCCACTTTCTGCCCTTGGTGGACGCTTCAAGAAAATGTAAAACAGAACTTGCAGCGCGATATCCACTTTGATGTAGAAGCATTTACGCTAGAAATGGGTAGCCAAGAAGTGATTAATTTTGCCGAAGGCGACATTGATGCCACCAGCATTTTAAGCTATTTGAACGCCAAGAACGTGCTTCATGAATGCGACATCACGCCTAAAGCAATGACGAGACTGGGCGTTTACCTTAAAGACTACAAAACCATGTTTACTGATTGGGGCGGCATGGTGGAATACATTGCGAAACCTGGGCACCCTGTATCAAAAGGCGAGCCAATGGCGCAAATTTTAAATATTGACGATTTAGATACCGACAACGGTAGCAGAACACTTACTGCTCCCTGCAATTTAATTCCTATTTTGCATTTCCCGTCGGCGTCGGTACTAAGCGGAACACAGCTCTACAAAGTGTTTACCAACTACGTTGAGCTTTAGAAGGGAGGCATGGCGTTACACGAATGCTCGCTTTTATTGTAAAGAAATTAAGGTGTCGACATTAACGATATAAATCGTATTTACGAGGAAATGTGGCAGCGTTTTAACCAAGCTCTTCATAATGAGGGCGTAAGCGTTGACCACAATATTCACAGTAACGCCGACACGCGACGAGGTGTAACCGCCCTCGCCTACATAGAAAAAAATGATACACAGGTAGCAACGCGAATTAGCGAGTTTTTGGCAGGACTACAGAAGGTTATTCCAAACCAATACTTTTACCCTACTGATGAACTCCACCTTACCATGTTATCCGTCATTTCTTGCGTAGACGACTTTACGCTAGACGATATTCATATCCCACACTACACAGCACTTTTTCAAGAAGCACTTTCAGGGCTTCCTGAGTTTAACATTACGTTTAAGGGTGTAACCGCCACACCAGACTGCATACTAATACAGGGTGTTGTTGACCATGGAAAGAGCGGGGAAAATGTAAAGAACAGGGAAAATGGAAAGGACGGAGAAAACGAAGGAAGCGACACATTAACATTGTTGCGGGAGCGGCTACGAAACGCTTTCAAATCATCGACACTTCGCAGCAACATAGACGCTCGTTACACGCTAAAAACTGCGCACTGCACGGCCGTGCGTTTCTGTTCGCCGCTAAATACTAGCTCTAATACAAACGCTAATACACAAGCCAGCGAAAGCGAATTATTACTTAACTACCTCAAGCACTACCGCAATCATCACTTTGGTACCATTACCGTCAAACATATCGACCTTGTTTTCAACGACTGGTACCAACGCCTAAATAATACAAAGCTCCTTGCTCAAGCCTCGCTAGTAAAGAAAAATTCCGTTCCATAAAAAAAGCGCTAGGATTAGCGCTTTTTTTTGAGTTGGTTCAATAAGTTCGAACCGTAAGTTAAATAGGTGAGCCTGGGGGAAGTGGTTCAACATCAAACATTGCTGGCCATTCACCTGTTTCCCAATAACGCGTAAAGTGTTTGTGAATTACCGTAAAACGATTATTGTCAGCTTCATCTTCTAACCACTGCGTAAACTCTAGCAAGGTTTCCTGCGCTGCCAGCTTTGCCTCAGGCGCGAGCATTTCAGACGTCACTGCACGCATTACAGCGTTAAGGGCCACTAGCTTTAATCGCTCATTCAGTGGGCTGCTATTTTCATTTCTATACCAATGTACATTTAGTATTTGTTTAAGCAGCAACGCTACGTCTACTTTTCTTCGTCTGTCTTTACTGCTTGTTGCTTGCCACTCAAGACGATTCAACCTTTCGGGGTGCAGAAGCAGCTCAAACGCAAAATTCGAAGCCGAAGCTGCAGCTGAAACCGGGTCTAGCATTAAGCCCATCTTACCTTTGAAGTGCTCGCGGGTAATATCGTCGCCATAGGCTTTGGGTGGTATGAGTGCTAGCACGTTTTGCGGCATAGATAAATAATCAGACGTCGTTGCTCTTATTAATTGCTGCATTGCGCGCTCTTGAATTGCGGGAGCTACGAATACTTGCCCCTGCGCTTTGGTGTAGTCGCCCTTTCGTTCATAATCGTACTTCAAGCCACCAACCTGCTTTGCTACCGCTTCCAGTTGATAACGGTGCAACAAATAAATGGGTACCAACGCATTTTCTAACGACGATAACGTGCTATTGGGGGGCAGAGTATCAAGTCCAAGGTTATCTAGTGCCACTTGCCTTATATTAGAAATTTCATCGAACGCATCAAGCGGGTTGCTGCCATTTTCCCACATGTGGCCATTGGCAGAGGCATGCTTAGCACTTCGTGTATCGGGGTCAGATTTAAAACTTAATCCATCGTTTCGCCCTTTCACAATAATTTTTGCTAGCGCTTCGGCCTCTTCTACATCGCTGGCAAAGTCAGCGTAACCGTATGCAACAGCATGCTTATCCCATGCGCCAATGCCTTTATCGTAAGCCCCCTCAAGCGACACCTTACCGTCTTTAAGCGTAATTTTAGGATGTGGGTAATCCATTACCGAAGCTCTGTCGTTTTCGCTGGCCGCAAAGTTGTGTGCAATACCTAACGTATGCCCTACTTCATGTGCAGATAATTGCTTAATGCGATCAAGTGCCATTTCTTGCTGTAGGCTGGTATCGGTATTGCCATTTTTAAACGGACTAGTTAAACCCAACGCAATTAAATAGTCTTGGCGCACACGAAGAGAGCCTAAGGTAACGTGACCTTTAATAATTTCTCCGGTGCGAGGGTCGACAACCGATGAACCATAAGACCAGCCGCGCGTAGCTCTGTGAACCCAATTAATAACGTTGTAACGCACGTCCATTGGGTCTGCGCCCTCGGGCAACACTTTTACTTGAAACGCATCTTTGTAACCTGCTGCTTCAAAAGCTTGATTCCACCAGCTAGCCCCTTCTTTAAGTGACGACATCACGGGCTCTGGTATACCGGGGTCAAGATAATAAACAATCGGCTCTACTGCCTCGCTTACCGCAGCATGAGGTGACTTTTTGTGAAGTCGATGGCGTGTAATAAAACGCTGCTCCGTGGGCTCGGTGATAGCCGTTGAATAATCGAAATAGCTGAATTTCCAATACCCTGAATAAGGATGATAAACGCGAGGCGTGTAATTATCGTCTGGCAACGCCACAAAAGAATGGTGTAAATGCACAGTTAAGCTCTCAGCATCTGGCGTTACCTGCTGCACAAAATTACCCGGCTTTTTACCAGCAAACGTAACCAGTGCTTCTAACTCGGTGTTTTTTTCAAACCCTTTTGTACGCTTGAGATAAACGCCACTGCGCGATTTATCTACGCTGTAGCTCCCTTGCTTTGCCCTATTCATTCGATTGCCAATACCGTGAATATCACTAAGCAAAAATGCCGTATAGTCCACCAAGTTAGCATTGTCATTCGCTGCAACAATGGTAAACCCTGCAATTACCGAATCAGCAAACGCTTCATCAATACTTTGCTTCTCGGCCGCACTTCCCATGCTCGCGCGGTACTCGGTATTATGCTGTTTAAGCAAAAGCTTGTTACCAAATTGCTCGAAGCTCACTAAGCGCGTTTGTCCTAATTGACCTCTATCCAAGCCAATGTCATTCGACCCCACGCCGTAAGGCATACTGCTTTGAAATAAGAATTGTGAGGCTTGTTGTGGCACGGCCAAGTACACTTTGTCTGCCGACTCATCGTAATAGATAGGAATTAAGCCCTGTTTAAGCTGCATATTTTGTGTAAATTCAGCAATGGTAGGCAATGCAGCCCACACCGGAGACACACCTAATACCAATAAGGTTATAATACAGACCTTTAACGCCCTTCTCTTTTTGCTATTGTGAACAAAAAAGCCAAACAACTTGTGCATTTACGATTCCCTCTAACGCTTATGGTTATTCAATCAGTGTTTCGATTGTGAGTATGCTTATACGTGTATTTATTTCCTGAAGTAATGTCTAACCTTACCTCTTTTTGCCTTATCGCAAAACACAGATTCGATAAGTAATTTTTTAACGCCTAGAACTGGCATAGATTCTTAACGCCACATAAACCCCAAAGCAATAAAGTGTGCGATAAGGCATGGGATAGCGTTAAGTTATAAATAGCCGTGATAGATAAAAACTCGAAACAACAATTTTGTGAATATACAAATATTATCGAAAAAAATGATACATCGCCGTGTTCATGCGTATATTTGGCTTATACACCACACAGATAGGACGAAATTATGAGTAGTGAACGCGAATTTGATGTTGTGATTTTCGGCGCAACAGGTTTTACAGGAAAGCTTGTTGCAGAATACTTTCAAGCCCAGTACGGAAACGACAGTAGTGTAAAGTGGGCTGTTGCAGGTAGAAACGAAACAAAGCTTAACGACGTTAAACAAGAACTTGGTATTCCGGATAGCGTGCAAAGTATTATAGCTGACGGCGATGATGAAGACGCGCTAAACGCACTTACCAAACGCACCCAAGTTGTGCTGACTACCGTTGGGCCCTATCAAATTTACGGTGAAAAGCTGCTTTCAGCGTGCGTAGATAATGGCACAGGCTACACCGATTTATGTGGTGAGCCTGCTTGGATGCACCAAATGATTAATAAGTACGAAGCAAAAGCCAAAGAAACCGGCGCAAACATTGTGTTCTCGTGCGGTTTTGACTCGGTACCATTCGATTTAGGTGTTCATTTCCTGCAGCAGCACGCAACGAAAGAAACCGGCGCCGTTATTGAATACGTGAAGGGCCGCGTAAGAAAGATGCAGGGTACTTTTTCTGGCGGTACGGCGGCATCATTAAAAGCCACTATGGCAGCCGCACATAAAGATAAGTCTATTATGGCGGCGCTCATCAACCCGTTTTCCTTAGCGGGTAACGAGGTAATACAAGCGCAGCCAGACGGCAATAAGCCTTACTTCGATGAAGCGCTTGGTACATGGGTTGCGCCATTTATCATGGCTGCAATTAACACGAAAAATGTTCACCGTTCTAATTATCTATCTAGCTATGCTTATGGCAAAAGTTTTCAGTACGATGAAATGATGATGACAGGCCCTGGCGAAAAGGGCGAAGCCATGGCTAAACACGTTGCACAAGATAAATCGTTAGCCAGTGACGATGGCCCGAAGCCAGGGGAAGGCCCAAGTAAGGAAGAGCGTGAGAACGGTTTTTACGATGTGGTCTTCACAGGCACTGCATCAAACGGCGATTTGCTAGCGGTGTCGGTAAAAGGCGATAAAGACCCAGGATACGGCTCTACCAGTAAAATGATTGCGGAGTCGGCACTGTGTTTGTGTAAAGACGTATCGCTTAAAGGTGGTTTCTATACACCTGCTGCAGCACTAGGCGATAGTTTAATTACCCGACTAGAAAAACACGCCGGCCTTACATTTACTGTAGAAAAATAAGTAGGCTTCATGACGGTGCGGCTTTAACTTTGAAAAAGGAAACAAGCCGTACCTATTCATTATTTACAGCGCACGAAAATCGTAACACGAAGTAGGATTACGTATGTTTTCAATTCACGTAGAAAGAACCATAAACAAACCCATTCAAGAGGTGTTTGCAGCACTTAGCGACCATGCTAATTATTCACAGTTTAAAGGTGTGGATGAATCTAACCTATTATCGGAAGGTAACACTGAGAAAAACGGTTTAGGCGCTGTGCGTGAGATCATTGCTGGCGGCGCTAATCTGCATGAAGAAATTGTTGCCTACGACCCCCCGTATAAACTGGGCTATAGAGTAATAAAGTCAAAGCCCCTTCCCTACGACCACCGTCTAGGCGAAATAACCTTGGAAGAACGCGATGGAAAAACCCAAGTTACGTGGCGCTCACAAGGGCATATCACCATCTTTTTGTTAGGAACCTTGTACTTCGACAAACAAATTCAAAAGCACGGTGCTCGTGCGTTCGGCAGCATCTTAAAGCATATTGATAATATGGCGTAGCAACAACCTTATTAGCTGTCATCAATGAAAGAGATGGGATTTGTGACTGGCTGTGGCGAGCGTGAATCGGACATTGGAATATCTTCTTCGCTGGTCAGATTCAGACAAGGAGCGGATATTCAGAAAATTTCCTTGAACTTCGGTCCTGGTCTCAGATCTCTATATGGAAAACATTCATCAAAACGTAAAAAATGATAATAAGTGCTTTGAGACCATAGTTCCTTGTATTACTGCTGATGACCGTTCAATCAAGCGGACATCAACAAATTAATAATGCATTTAGACAAATTAGACTCTCCGATTACCGCCAATACTTGTCGTGCCCAGCAGATTTTCGAACCTGCACAAACCTCAGTGTTTGACGACTACACCATCCAACGAGATTTTGACTTTGATGCATAAGTTGCAAAACATGCGAGAGCTTGAACATACAATATGTTGAGGCAAGAACTTCCACAAATCTCATTTAGAATTTTAGTATCACAGTTCAGTTCACTGAATTATTTTGGCGACAACTCATTTCATATTTTTCAAAACACCCATCAGGAAAACATACCAGAATCAAATACGGCTGCCATTGTGCCTAGTATGGCGTTAATGCGTCTTATGCTCCGTCCTTAATCAGCGATGGCACGTTGATGGCAGCCAGCAATGCCCTGGCGGATAGTTATCCATTAGCCAGCACGGGCCGTGTTGAGCTTCTGCCCTTTTGCTCAAGAAAATCGCGTTCGCAGCGAGCAAAGTCGCTATTACAATAAGCGGATCCCCCTACTTTAGCATTAATTATTATTAACGCTTAATAAAGTGTACGCAATGTTAGCATCTCATTAACATTTATGTAGCAAGCTGCAAATTTCTACGTCAAATAAACGACTTTTCTTAAGCTTAAGTTAACGATTGAAGGTCTTGACCTGAAACGGAGAATTTATGACAAAAAGCAACCATGCAGAACAAATAGAGGCGAAAACCTCCTCACAAAAACATGATCAATCCGGTATTAATGACGAACACATTGTCGAGTTAGAAAACACCGGACGAAGAAAGTTTATTGGTTACATGCTTAAGGGGTCGAGTTTTGCTGTTGCGTTACATATAACTAGCGGAGCTATACGTCCTCAGGATGCCAACGCCCGGTTGTTAGGAATACCGGAACTTGCAGATGAACTGGATTTAACAGATCTGTTGCTTATCTCCGGTGACCCTTTCTACTACGATTATTTAATTAAGATTACGAGTGATAACCGTGTCCGTTTTGAGCTTCCAAGAATGGAGGTAGGGCAAGGTATATTAACTGCAGCAATGATGATTCTTGCCGAAGAGCTGGACGTTGAAATGTCCTCAATTGATGCGACTTTATCTCCAGCAGAAATCAGACGAGCGACTGGTCAAATTACAGGGGGTTCTCACGCCGTAACCTCTCTTTGGGATCCGTTACGCAAGGTCGCGGCAGCGCTGTTACATAAGATAAAATTGTCAGCCGCAGTGCATTTCGGGATTTCTGTGAACGAAATTAGTACAGAACTTGGCTTTGTAATTGATAACAATGGCAACCGCATTGCTTACTCTGAGCTCACCGCAGGTGTTGAGGGACGCAACGATGCAGCGCGACTGGCAAAGCCTAAAGACCCGTCTCAATACAAAATTATCGGTACGCCTCAAAAGCGGGCTGACGCGCGCGATATTGTTACCGGCAAACTAGATTTCGCGATGGATCTCGACATACCAGACGCGATGCCCACTGTGGTCGCTAGGCCACCCAGCTTAGGTGGTCGCGTGATCACGTTTGACGATTCTGAGGCAATAGGCTTGCCCGGTGTCCTTGCCATCAAAGAAGTTCCATTGGATGTTGATGCAAATTCCTCTGGCGTGGCAGTTGTTGCGCGTTCCTTTGGCGAAGCTTTTCGGGCACGTGATGCACTTAAAATTTCATGGAGTGTGGGTGCTGCCGAACACCTGTCTGATGCCGAGGTCATTGAGCAGTTACGTGCGATAAACCTGCCAACCTTACCTAATATTCCTCTGGCTACCGATTCGGTTGGCGGCGAGTTCATCTTTCCTTATTTGGCACATGCCCCTATGGAAACCATGACAGCAGTTGCCGATGCAACCGGCTCAAAGATCAGGGTATGGACTGGCGCCAAGACGCCACTTGCAGCACAAGCCAAAATTGCGCGTGAACTTGGAGTCTTACCCACTGACGTTGAGGTGAATGTAATTCAGAGCGGCGGCTCATTTGGCCGTCGCTTATTTTTTGATGCAGCAGTTGAAGGCGCGCGTATTTCACAAATTGTAAACCGCCCCATCAAACTTATGTTTACCCGACAGGACGATACAAAGTTTGGCCGCGCACGACCGCTCAGCTTGCACAACGTAAAAGCGACTTACACTAGAGGTTTTTTAATAGGCAAAAAAGTGTTGTCGTTTGACCATCGCGCTGCGACCGCTGAATTGGATCTCGAACATGGCTTTGGCGACGGTATTACTGCATTGGGAGGAGAATTAGCTCCCGCTGCTTTCAGCCAGACAGTCTGGCACTCAACGCAACTAGTGCAATATAAGTTTGGTGCAACTTCCTTGCTGCTAAACGAAAAAAAATTCGTTGTGCCAACCTCCTCTTGGCGCGGCATCTACTCCGGCACAGCTGCCGTCGCAAACGAGATAGTTGTTGACGAATTGGCACGTGCAATGAACGAGGACGAATGCCAGTTCAGATTACAAATGCTGGATGATGAGCGCTCTAAAGCTGTTCTGCGGAAAGTTTCTCGAGAGGGCAAGTGGGGAAGGAGAATGAAAAAAGGACGTGCCCAGGGCCTCGGGTTACATAAAGAGTATAAGTCTCGAGCCGCAGTGCTTGTTGAATTACAAACGTTCAAAAATCCGGAGAAAGAATGTAAAGTCACTAAGATTGTTGTTGCGCTGGATGTGAACCGAGTATTGAATCCAACCGGCCTAGAGGCGCAAGTTATCGGTGCGGCAACCGATGCCATTACCTACATGATTCGCACCAGTTTACACCTCGACAATGGCGCAATACGCGAGAGCAGTTATGGCGATTTTGAGATTGCTCGAATGCGCAACACGCCACCAAAAATTGAAGTGCACTTTATGCCGCCTAACGGAGAAACACCGGGAGGTGCAGGCGAGTTGGTAGTGCCTGCGGCGGCAGCGGCGATAGCCAACGCATTTGCCAGGGCGACGGGTATTGCACCACGTCGTTTTCCACTTCGTGACTTCTATCCAGAGGGTTAATTCATGCCACAAATTACATTTAATGTTAACAATAACCCGGTTTCTATCGACGCTGAAAACGATGATGAGCTTCTGTATCTCTTGCGTGATCGACTTGGTATTACTGGCCCAAAATATGGTTGCGGTGTTGGCGTGTGTGGCGCTTGCACTATCTTTAAAGACGGTGAGCTAGTTCGCCCATGCATTGTTCCGATGGAAGAAGTGGAAGGTGCATCGCTAACCACTATTGAAGGGCTTGCGGTCGATGATATTCTGCATCCGGTGCAAGAAGCATGGATAAACGAAGATGTCGCTCAGTGTGGGTTTTGTCAGGCGGGACAAATTTTAACCGCCGTCAAACTATTGGAGTCTAATCCTAATCCCAACGATCGTGACATTGACGAAGCTATGAGCGACAATATCTGCCGCTGTGGTACCTATCATAGAATTCGAAAAGCCATTAAACATGCTGCAGCTTTGATTCAGCAGACGACATAAGAAGCTAGTTTTTGGGAAAACGGGCGGGGCTGAGAAGAACATCCTAATTTGTATAAACTCATAACTAATCTGAGTTTCTCGCCTATAGGGTTGGTAGTATTGTAGACTGCTTGAAGTTCATTGCAGGCGTTTCACTGCTTTTAATTGAAGGGCTGCTCTAGTACCCCCTCTGCCGTTTAATCACAAATAATTGAACGGGAGCTTCTGGCACATAGGGGTCGGATATATCCACTAAAATCGACACTTGTGAACGACTGCTCCTTGCTTAAACAAAGACGCCGACAGAAGTGCTATCGGCGTCTTATGAAACTTCAAATCAAAACTTAATTCAGCTACCTTTTATTTGAATTATTTCAACATTACTAAAGAACGTAGTATCAGGGTTATCAGTAAGGGCAAACTCTAGCGATACGTAATTGTTTCTGATTTTTTTGCTAGGTTTGGTAAAAACCCACCTTTGCACTGCAAGTATTGCACTTGCATCAAACAGCCCATCTTTGTCAGACGCTTCAACTTGAATGTCTGACACATTGCCGTCTTTTTCTATACTAAAACTTACTAAAACAGCGCCCTCTAAGCCGTTTTTTACCGCGTATTGAGGGTACTTGGGCATTGCTCTTTTAATAACGGATACTTCGTTAGCTTCTTCATTCTGCGTAGGAGCAGCAACAGTATGAAAATGACTAGCGCCTAAAAGCAGCACAACAGCGACCGTGGTAGAGGTGCCTATTTTCTTAAAACCACTGATAAAATCCTTGAATTGTGATGCCATGGTAACTCCTTGTTATTTTGAAGATCTTTGCGTCTCGTTCGATAGTTACAGATAACGTCATCACCATCAAGGTTTTTTACTTACTCATAAAAATCCTAATTTGGAATAGTTAACCTTAACCCAATCTCTCGACTCACCCACTCTGCGTCAGGATCAGACTCTTTGCCTATTCCAAAGGCCAGGCGGTCTATGTCAAATTCTGCGCTTAGGCCTGTTTGGTTTCGTGTTAACGCAAAAGTCACTAGGTGTGAAATACCACGTAAAGAAAGCTCGCCTTTTACCATGTAGCCGCTGTCAGTTTTAGCGATGTCTGATGCAACAAACTTCGCCGTTGGTGTGTTTTTGACATTGAACCAGTCGTCTTCAACCAAGGTTTCATCGTACATTGCATTGCCAGTTTCAGCAGATGCTAATGAAAACTGCGCTTCTATTCGCGGTTCAGTTTCTGGAGGCAACATCAGCGTGGCCTGCCATTCATTAAATTTACCAGTAAATGCCCTACCCGCATGCTCGCCAGAAAACTGTAAGCTCGCATTTTTAGAATTGATTTTTATTGTCTCGGCAAGCACGCTGCATGAGAGAATACAGCACATTAGCATTGTTATAATTCGCATGTATTTACCACCACATTCTTTTTAGTAAGTTTTCACTGTGCTTAATTTTATGTAAAACAACCGCCCCAATATGCGCACATAAAAGCGCTACAAGCGTCAACACACCATACCAATGCACGGCATTCGCTATACCTTCAACCGTTTTATTTCTGGCAATTCCCGGTATATGCGGCCACTTAAGCCAGTCAAAAAACACAAACGTTGGCAACCCGAAAGGACTTGCCGAAACCATTACCCAGCCGGCAATAGGAATAATGAACAGCAGGCAATAAAGTGCAACATGGCCCATGGCCGCTTTGCGCCTTTGAGTAGGTGGGATTGAACTAGGAAGTGCGGGCCGAGGTAACATAAACCGTAGCACTAATCGCAATGCCATTGCCCACAATATCACCACGCCAGACGCTTTGTGAATTTGGTAAAGGTCGAATTGCTGTGCTTTTGGCAGGTCACCATTTACCATATACAAGCCAGAGCCAATCATAAAGGCAACGCCTAGGGCCATTGCCCAATGAAGCACAATGGCAAGAGAATGGTAGCGAGCAGGCTTATTCATCGGTTTTGAAAAACTCGCCTTCAATCATTACTTCAACATCGGTGCCTATCATGGGCGCATATTTATCCATTCCCCACGCCGTTCTATCAATGGTGGTAGTCGCTGAGAAACCCATGGTTGGCTTTCCTGAAAAAGGCTGTCGAGCCATTGCTCCATTTAACGTAACGGCCAATGTTACAGGTTTGGTAATACCTAAAAATGTAAGGTTGCCTTTCATTGTTGCTGTAGTTTCGGTGTTCATTTTAATGCTTGTAGAAACGAAGTCGATGCTAGCGAATTCACCCGCATTAAACCAACCGCTATCGGTAGCTAATGTATTGTTGAAGTCTTTTTCTTCAGGATTGGGGAACGCGGTTTGTATCGACATTGGGTCGATAGAGGCAATGACGGTAGAAGCTTCAATGTCTTCAGGGTTATAGTTTATGCTTGCATCAAACTTTGCAAACCGCGCCACATAATTTGAAAGCCCAAGATGGCTTACTTTCCAAACAATACTGGCGTGAGTTAAATCTACCTGATAGTTGCCTTCTGGAAGCTTTTGAAATTCGGTTTTAGCAAATACCAGCGACATGCAGCTTGCTAAGAGGATAGCGGCAGAAAGTAAAATTCCGTGGCGTTTTTTCATTGTTTTTCTCGGTAAAAATAGGCGTAGAGTTACACTTAATAGTGCGCTTTAGTGTGAAATGATCACACTTTTCGAAGGTAACAGTCAGGATGCAACCTTGATGGAAAAGGCAGTAAGCTAGTTTACTGCTATATACACATCAATTTGATTTGCGTTTGGGTAGTGTTCAAAGTCTACACCGAAGGTACGCGTATGTTCAGATTCGCCTTCAGTGAAGTAATGCCAAACTGATGTCCAGGCGTCTATGGCAATTTGTGGCATCTCGCCTTTGTGGCTGAACACTAAGTATTTCCCGCTTGGTATGGTTACCGTTTCTACGCTCACATCTTCAGATAACGTTTTATCATCAAGATTACCATCGAAGCCAGCAAGTACCTTGAAGTTACCAGTATGGTCCGATTCGTAGTCTGAATAAACACCGTAAACGCGTTCCCCACCTTGGTAATCAACAGGAATAGCATTATCAAACTTTTGCCATAGCGCTGGGATTTTTCCTTTGCCAGCTGTCATTTCAGCTTCATTATTTGTTATGGTAGAAAAACCGCAAATGTGTTGTTGCTCAACGTACTTCACTTCCATGCTTTGTATTCCCATTTAAGTTGGTGTTGGTATTGGTACAAGTGTTGGTATGAATTTATCCAATGCTTTTAAAAACTATACCGTAATGTATAGCCCTACTTCCAACCCTGACGCCACAGTGAAATGTTGTTTAAGTCTCGCCATGCTATATGGTATTCGTTCTTCGACATCACCGCTTCAACAACACAGTCAATCACGTTGTTATCGTCGTCAAATTCTACCGACGTTACCATAAAGTGCTTTTCTTTGTTGCGTGGGCTAACTGCCGTCCATTTGCTGTGAAGCAATTTCTTGGGATGAACTTTAATCATTATGATTGTATTATCTTACTGTTGCCAGCATCAGCCCTGATGGCTGACAATGCCATAGCTTAGCTTGCAGTCTATGTACTTCAACATTCTGTTCACTACTCGTGGCACTTCTATTCCATTGCTGGAAGCGCTTACCGTACTTTCAACGTAAATATCACAATCGTTATATTGAATTTGTTGGCGAATAACAAAATCGTTTAGTTCATCAAACAACTCATCACTTAGCGGCACTGTGCCCACAAAATTGTTTTCATTATCTCGCTTATAAAAAGAGGCACCGTTAATTTCTTTTTTGAAGGTGTAGGCTTGCATCATATCTAATTTTAATAAGCGGAAGCTTACCGACACAGTCTGTGTTGCTTTTGTCACTACCTAAAAATTCCACTGCGTTAAACTGAGCTTATTATTTCATGTGTTGGCCTTTTCTTCACGTCTCATATCAAAGCAACCCCACACCAATAACTATTATAAAATGAGTAAAAGCGTAGCAGCTGTAGCAGCCCCCATGGTTAAGTTGCAATGCCTACGTTTTGTGGGCGAACTTAGCCAGAATCGCATTTTCGCGCCGATATTAAACGCTACCTTGACACTACTCCAAGCAATCTTGATCCACATCAACGCATGCTATTCGATGTTCAACCACAATAACATTACTCCCTTTGCACAAGGCTAAGCGCATGCTTTCTATTATTAGTGATACCGATGCAAATACCAGTATTAAGGCGGAGGCTCAAAGCCTTTACAAACTTTGTGTTAATCCAACTACGCAGGTTGCTATAGAAACGAAGCCAGTGTTCGGTGCTAACGTTACGCTGCACAGCAGCATGTTTGAATTTGTGAGTTTTATCGTTCGTCCACATAACATCATTGGATGGGTAGACCACACTGGCTTATCTCACTTCAACGTGCAATATGGGCTTCTGCATGAACCGCAAGACCACCCGCAACCCTCGGCTGAACATAAACCCACGAGCGAGTTTGAGGCTACGCAATTGCATCAGCACAAAAGGCAGCCTGTATTTTTACCCTCTCAATTTTTGCGTGTAGACAACGGCATTGTACGTACAACGCTACCGACGCGTATTTATCTGCTGGGGCGCGAGCTAGAATCTATCCATAAATACGGTGTATTTTTATTCAGTCCGTTTTAGTCTTGGTACTATGCGCTTTATGCCTTTCACTTCCTTGAATGCCTTTCTCTGTGTATTAGCCCTGCCTATTGGCTTCAAGCATTTTTATGGTTTGAGAAAGACCCGAAAAACGCTTATCTACTTTTTCAATCATAGTGGTGAACGTGTGCTGCTTTGCTAATATTAAACACCCTTTCTTAGCGCGGGTTAACCCAGTGTATACCAAACCTCGATGTAACAAGTTAGCGGCTTTATCACTGGGTGCATCAGACAAAATTAGCACCACATGCTTAAACTCTGAGCCTTGTGATTTGTGGATGGTCATAGCAAACACAGTTTCAAACTGTGGCAAACGCGACAAAGAAATATGACGCACACCACGTTCAGCCCCATTTTCTACACCACTTTCTGGTGCTTCAAACCACGCTTGTAACTTTCCGCTTTTATCTGGCCAAATTACGCCAACCTCACCATTAGACAGTCGCTGTGGGTGGTGATTTTTAACTATCATGATGGGCTGGCCTTGATAAAACTGCCCTTCTCTTCGCTTGATCTTGTGCTTAATCGCATCAAAAACTAACGCATTTAAGCCTTCAACCCCCATAGGCCCCTTACGCATTGGCGTAAGCCAGCGAACGGCGTTTAACAAGGCAAGTGCATCTGCTGGCCCAAACGGCAGACCGTTTTCTTTTGGCGGTGGTGCAAATAGATCTGTAAAGCTTTCTTTGGCTAACTGCTTTAATAGCTCTGAATTGTTAACACCCTCGGGCATTAAATGAACGCCTTCTGTTAACAATAGCTGTGCTTTATTGCTTAATACGTTTTTTGGTGTGAGTGAAGATAATGCCTTTAGCGCATCACCTTGCTGTATAGCGGTGGCCACCTCCGCTACTTGACCTTTGAAACGCTGAGGAGCTTGTAGAGTAGACACCCATGTTTTGGCATTCTCATTAACAGGCAATAAAGGCAAATGAGGGCAAAGCGACACAATGTGCTGGCGCATATCTGTTGGTACCGCCCCCATAAGTTCTGTGCCGCTAAACTCTGTCTCGCTCAGCGCTTTCCCGTTTAGCTGGTCACTGTCGTCGCTTCCTACTAGTTCTAACTTCGAGGTCGCATTGCCTTCAACAAGTTGCTCAAGCACGTTACCAAGCTCTACTGCGGGTAATTGATCAGCATCGCCAATAAAATACAAACGCGCATGCTCAGGTAACGCCCGCATTATGCGCGCCATAAGCGCCAAATCCACCATACTGGCTTCATCTACGATTAACACATCAAGGTTTAACGTGTTACTTGTGCCAAATTTAGTTGCTATTGTATGCTCTCGAAGTCCTAGCAAGCGGTGAATAGTAACGGCATCTGTCGGTACTTTTTGTAGCGTCTCTTCAGGTACTGATCCACGCAGCCCTTCAATGTTGCTAACTATTGATTCCGTCATACGTTGCTGCGCTTTGCCCGTGGGCGCTGCCAGTACAATGTTAATGTTTTCATCAACAGCTTGAAGCGCAAGCAACAAACGTAAAACGGTATAGGTTTTACCCGTTCCCGGACCACCATTTATTACACTGAAACGCTGTACAATGCTTTTTGCAACTGCCACCTGCTGCCAATCTTGTTGAAGTACTTCAGATGTAGGAAACATCTGCGGCCATAGCGCTTTTACGCGCGTTGTGGCTGTTTCATCTAACACTTCAAGGGCCGTTCGTTGCACAATACTTGAAGCTACTTCACGTTCAAAATCGAAGTAGCGACGGCTGTACAAACGCCCTTCTTGATACACAAACAATTGGGCAACCGTCTGGTTTTCAAGGGCGTTTTTTACGCATTTAATAAGCTGCGTAAGTGAGGGAAATACAATGCCTTTTAAACGCTCCTGGCTTTCCTCTTCTACAGCATCATCTGTGGCATTTAATTTTTGTTGCTGTGCATTATCGACCGTTGCTTCTGGCTCATCGAACATGCGCTTATCTGCAAGTTCCGCCAAGCTTAGGCAACTGTGCCCATTTCGCTGCATGAAAGACAACGTAACCAGTAATGCGCCCCAAAGCTCAACCTCATCAGCGTTAAGTTCAGGCAGGTTGGCAAACTCTTCTGCAACAAATTTATCAATGGCTTCAATACCATATAACCGTTGAAAAAGTGCCGAGAGAATTAGCTTATTGCTAGATGTAGAATGTTGTGTTGTTGTCGTGGTCATTCTTATTCCCATTCATCATCGAACAAAAGTTGCTGCTGGCCACCTTCGGAACTTGGCGATGAAAGCTTCTCTGCTGGCTGCTTTTCTACTTGCTCTGATGTGTTTACAGACCCTGCTGTCTCCTTAGCCTCACTGTTATTGAAATCGTTGCTACTGAAATCGTTGTTACTGAAAACACTATCAAGTGCATTAAGAATGTTCGGTGTAATAGGCGAATAAAACACGCCCTCACCCTTTTCATTTTCTGGGTGCATTCCACGCAAGTACAGATAATACACGCCGCCAAAATGTTTAGTAGCGCTGTAATTGGGTAATGATTGCATTAAATATCGATGCAGTGCTAAGCAATAAATAAGATACTGAAGGTCGTACAAGTGATGTTGATTGTTTTCAAACAGTGCTGATGGTGAGTAGCTGTCAACGGTATCGCCAAGCCAGGTAGACTTATAATCAGCCACATAATACTTTCCCTTATGCTCGAAGATTAAATCAATAAACCCGTGCATCATGCCCTGCAACGAGGGAGTAAGAAGTTGTGGTGCTTCCTGTGCTTCTGCATCCAACATTTGTGCAACGTCTTGTCGATGCGCTTTAAGCACCGATCGTAGTCCCTGCCATCGGCTGTCATTCATCGGAAAATAAAACTCGGCCTCTCGCAACGTTTTATCAAGCGGCAAGTCGCTCATAGAAAGTAGCATATTAGGGTACAGCGGCGTTTGAAGTACTTCGTCAAGCCATTCGTACAACTGCGGAGTACTGCGTTGCTCAAGCCCAAATCGCGATACCAATTCACCACCAGTTTCTTCCCATTCGGGGGCACTAAAATCGTTGTGTTCAAGTAAATCGTGCAGCAAGTTACCTGCACTTGCACCTTTTTCCATGGTAAAACGAAGCTGGTTCTTGTCTAGCCTGTCATTTTCAAAAACACTGTTAAACGGTACGTCTTCAAAGTACACCTCTTCATCGCGCTGTGTCTGCACTACAGGAATGCTAGGGATGTTTAGAGCGTTTGGTTCGCCAGTGTTTTTACTGTTATGTGAAGCTGTGCCACCTGCGAACTGAGTAAGTCTGCTAAGCGCCGAAAATGAATATAGTCGCCAATCTTCACTGGCTGTGCCGGTAAATTGCTGCGCGTACAACGCATCAATATTTTGGTCTTCTTCGAAGGCGCTATACACTTCATTAAACTCATCGGCATTTATATAACGTGCATGGGCGTCATGTTCGCTATCGAGAAGCGTTAATGCGCCTTCCCAACTAACTGGTTCGTCAGTATCTTCACGCGCTTCGCCTATTTTCATTGCACGTCCTAAAGCGCTTTTCTCGTTTCCGTCTAACGGTAATACGCCCATGTAACACCGATGCGCAGCCCTTGTTACAGCCACATAAGTAAGACGCATATCTTCCGCCTCACCTTCTGCGCGAACCCGCGCTATCGCCTGTTTGGTTCGCCCTAACTGTAGCTGTAAGTCTTCTTTTTCTTCGTCGTAATAGGTAAAAATATGCGAAATCGATTTACCGTTACGCGCCGCATCTTTGTATGACGTAGCAAACGGCACAAAAACAATAGGATATTCCAGCCCTTTTGAACCATGTTGAGTGATTAAACGAATTAGCTGATTGTCGCTTTCTAACCTGAGCGTTAGCTCTTCATTGCTGTCCGGCTGATGAATTTGTTTATTTAGCCAGTCTAGTAATTGCTCTGGTCTTGAGTGCGTGGTGCTCGCTTTCTCAAGCACTTCAGCTAAGTGCTGATAGTTAGTCAGAGCCCGTTCAACATCACCACCATGCGGTACATAGCTGTTTTTCAACAAGTAAAGCAACACACTCATACAGCCTTTTTGAAGCCACATATCGCGGAGCATTAGTACTTTTTCAAAGGCCTCATCCCACAGAGCATCATCTTCTTGGTACAACAGCGAAATAAGCGTTTGCGCACTATAACCCCATAGTGCCGATGCTAAACTAGATGCTACTTTACGTGTATCGCTTGCATGCCAAATACCATTGAGTAAACGCAGTACGTCTTTAGCTTCTGGCGACGTAAATAAATTACTTCTGTCGCTTAGATAAACGCTGCTAAGCCCCTTCTGCTGCAGCACGTATTTAATGATGTTGGCTTCACTTCTGTCTTTTACCAAAATGGCAATATCAGCAGGACGAACAGGTCGTGTTGTTTCTGTTTGAAAATGCGCTTCGTTCAAAAGGCGATAGATTTCTTGTGCTATCCATTGCGCCATTCCTCGACGCATTGCAGTAGTGTCTTGCTTGTCTTGCAAGTACATGGCTACGTAGTTCATTGCGTTGCGTTCGTCGTGTGTATCGACAAGCGGCGTTTTAGCGGCAGCGGCTTTGCTTGTGAATTCAACGGGCGTGTATTGAATATCAAACCCAAAAACATCTGCCGATTGATTATTGGCAACAGGCGCACCAAAAAACAGACGATTATAGGCTTTCACCATGCCTTCAACCGAGCGCCAGTTCGTGTTCATCACCCAGCGATAATCGGCATGTCTCCCCGCCTTAAGGTAGGTAAATATATCTCCGCCGCGAAAGCGATAAATTGCCTGTTTAGGATCGCCAATCATCAGTAACGCACTGTTAGAAGATTCACTTTTATGATTGGAAGCTAAATCCGCTGTCGGTACTTCATTGCTCGGCGCGTTTTCATATACAGCGTCTAAAATGGCGTACTGGTTGGCATCTGTATCTTGAAACTCATCGATAAGCGCTACCGGAAATCGCTTGCGAAGCTGTGGCACCAGTGTGTTGTTAGGTTTCACTACTTCATCTGCAAGCATGCGAATAAGATCATCGAAATCGATAAGTCCCAACTGTTTTTTCTGCTTAGCGACTCGCTGCTTTATAAATAAAATGGCATCGTTAACTAACTTAAACACGGGGATTTGCGACAGCGCGGCATCGCGTTCTTCAACCGCGGCATCAATGGCTTTTACCAGTGTTTTAATAGGCGTAAGCAACTCTTTTACACCAGATTTATTACGGGCATATCGCCTAGCATCAAGGAAAGCCTGTGCCGAGGCGGGAGCAACCTCATAATTTTGTTTATCTATTCGCTGTTGCAGCCATAGCTTTAGAGCCTCAAGCTCCTGCGGGCGCTCTTTTTTGTGCGCTGGTGTTTTTATTAGCTGTTCGTGAAGCAGCTGCTCATTGTCTTCAATTGCCCGAAGCATATCGCTGAAAACGTTAAGTGCAGTACCTTCGTTACTGTTTAAGCCTGTGACAAATGCGGTTTGAATTTGCGCTTCGTCAAGCAAGTTAGGCGTTAGTGTGCTTCTAATGCTGCCATTGAAGTCGTTCAACAACCGCTCTGGCACATGCCAGCCAGACTGCGCCAATAACATAAAGCTTTCTTCATCGTTACTGATTTGGCGTATAAAGTCCTCTGCCGCCTGCAGGTAAAGCTCGCTGGTATCATTGCCTAGGTTTAACGTCATGGCGAAACCGCTGTTGAAAGCCATTTGTGCAATAACATGCTGACAAAACCCATGAATGGTAAACACTGACGCTTCGTCAAGTTCCAACTGCGCCGCGTGCAGTCGCGACAAACATTCATCTATATCGTTGTTGTTGAACAGATGCTTGTATACGTCGTCACAATCGTCATCAATGACATTGTCATTGTGTTTTGCTTGCTGCCATATATGCGTGGCTTCACGCAGCGTTTTCGCCACACGACCTTTTATCTCTTCTGTCGCCGCTTTAGTGAACGTCATCACTAGTATCTCTTTTACGCTGCGCTTTTCCTCTAACAACAAACGTAAATAAAGGCGAGTAATATTAAATGTTTTTCCTGTGCCGGCGCTGGCTTCAATAAGGTGTCTACCGCGTAGCGGCATGTTTACTACATCAAGTAATTTGGCATTGTTCGTCATTGCAATGTCTCCTCTTGTGCAGCATTTGCCACCATGGAAAACAACACATAAGCGTGCTTCGCTGGCATATCAGTCCAGGTTACGCCATCAGGAAATAGCCACTTCAGATAGGGGTTATTTACCATATCAGCGCTAAATTGACCTGTAGACTGTAGCCAGCTTTTAATTGCTTTTTCAGCAGATGATCCGTGAAGAAAGTCAGTGATATCGCGCAAAACATCTGCTGCTTTTTGAGCATTCTCGCTTGATGCAGTTCCTTGCATGTCGTTGTCGGTTTGCAAACATTGTTGAGACAATTCACCAAAAAGGGGCGGTTGAATTTCTGCCACGATGGCTGCGCTGTCTGACTTTCTCTTGCCCGGAACAATTTCTGCGAACAAGCAGCTATACATTGGTGTTGGCGACGAATAAAGCGCTACGAAAAGATGCTCAATAAATAGCAATACATCTTTCGCTGTCTCGGCGTCAAACGGAGTGTAATGACGCTTCATCAATTTAATATCACCTTTGTCCCAATCGCAGAAAAACACATCTAGTGGATAGTGTTGATACTGGCCTTCTGCGCCCTGTGCGCAAAATACTAATTGCGTGATGAAATACTCAAGAGCGCGTTTTACGTTTACTTTACCCGCACTCAGCAACACCAGCGCGTCGCTAGCGGCGTAAGCATTGGCAGTTATGGTGATGTGTTGCCCAGTAAATACAGCTGTTTTAAGGTCGGCGTCATGTGGCCCCATTGCTTGGTTTAGCGCTAACGCACCTTCTTTCCACATTTTAAGTTCTTCTTTGGCAACAGGGTTATTTGGTATGTCACCCCTAAGTGCCGCAAATTCGATAACTTGCTCACTGTAATGCTGTGAGCTGTTAACTTGCTCTGTTGAAACGGCTCTACTTGGCGAAGAAAAAATGGCGTCTAGCACTTGATAACGCACCAGTGCATTGGTTTCGAAGGGTTCACTGTTTTCAAGCAATGTAAACGATTGTGACAAGTTAACGCCTAATCGCTGTGTAGCAAAATAATCTAGAGGGTCGTCAAACGCTCGTGCAATCTGACTGGCACTGAAGCGCGCTTGACCATCAAACTCGGTAGGTATTTCGATAGCTGGTGACGTGTTCTGGGTATTAGTTACGCTCTTGTCAACGTCGTCTTTTGATTGCTTTAGCGCTTGGGCAAGTCGAAGCCACCCCGTTTCGTAACTGGGTATGCCGCCTGCAAAGGCTGTTTCGCTAAACGGATGTAACGCGGCATGTTTTACATAATGAGGTAACTCAACGTTATAGCCTATTTCTAGCATTTCAAGAAACTCAGCCAGTACTAAACTGGGCTGGCGCTCACTGTTGTTAGTTACATCGTTACCTTGGTAGCTTAGATATAGACCTTCACGGCTCGACACTATTGCCTCGAGAAACAAGTAGCGGTCTTCCAATCGACGAGAGCGGTCGCCAAGGCGCCGCTCAGGGCCAGCCATTAAATCGAGCCCTAAGGGAGTAGATTTACGCGGGAACTCGCTGTCGTTCAGTCCTAAAATACACACTTTTTTAAACGGAATACTGCGCATGGGAAGCATAGAGCAAACCGTTACTTGCCCCGTCATAAAGTGGTTGCCAGCGTCAGGCGATGAAAATCTGTTTAACAGTAGTTCTCTCACTTGGCGAAGCGTTAGCTTATGGCTGTAATCGGCTTCTTCACAACGCGCAGCAAGGTCCGCCGCAACTTTTGCTATTAAATCCCAACTTTGATCTTGCTCTCGGGTGGGCTTAAAACAAGCATCTCGAAGTGCTATTAAATCGCGTCCCCACTCGCTTGGCGTTCTCGCTACGGTCAACGATGTCGAAAACTCTCCCAGCAACTGAATTACATCTATCAGTTTTCCTAATGTCAGGGTACTTTGCCCCTCAACATCTGGAATAGTAAGTAGGTGTTCTACTACCATTTCACTGTCGGGCGCCAGCATGCCCATTAGCAATCGGCGAATCCCCCACCACCAACTGTAAGTATCGTCACACGCTTCATTTTCAGACACTATTGACTTATGGCCTGCGTTTAAGCCCCAATGTATGTGCGCTTGCTTTAGCCATACCGTCATTTGATCAATATCGTCTTGCGACACATCGAAGCGTTGCTGAACTGCATCTAACTGCAAGTAATCCATTACATCCGACACACCAAACCGACTATCAGGTAGCTGTAAAAGTGCCATAAACGCAGCAATAAGTGGCTCGGCATCCATAGGGCTTCTGTCGGCAATTGAGCATGGTAAACGCACGGGACCGTTATCTTGCAGTGGCTTTGTGCCAACACGATGAAAAACAGTGTCTACAAAAGGAGCGTAGTTTTCTATGGCCGGACACATCACTAATATATCGGACGGTGTACGCAAAGGATCCTGAGATAACCAATGCAGAAGATGGTCGTGAAGTACTTGCACTTCGCGCAACGCTGAATGCGCGCACATTACGGTTACACTGTCATCGTCAGGCTTTATAGCGCGGTTTGAAACGGGTTTAATAGCCTGAAGTACATCGTCGTGAATGTAGTCGAGTAAACTAAAACCGTGCTCGCTATTGGCTTTATTAACACCAGCGTTGCTAATGCTTTGGGTCTCACTGAATCGCGGTGCATCAAAAGCACTAATTTCAAACGTGTCTAACTCGGTAAGTAAATTAAACAACTCTCTGCCTTGCTTACCTAAATTACCCAGCAAAGGGTTTGACTGATCTTGTTCCATCCACTTATCAAGGCCTTCGGTACGAAGCTGCCTGGCTTGCTCGGCGTTACTTTTTGCATCACCCCAATAGTTTACGCTGGGGTTGAGATGGAAAATGTGAATATCGATATGTGCTGCAAGGGCGTCAAAGAATGCAATGAGCTGAGGAGCCATAGTATTAATGGCAAATACAATGACACGCTGAGGTAAGTTATCTGGAACATTCCCCGCCTCAAGTGCTTCAAGGGTCATCTGGTGTAAACGCGCAGGGTGCAGCGGCTGGCTTTTAGTCAGTTCTCGCCATATTTCGCTCTGCCACACTTCCATGTCATCAAACACAACACGTTCGTTATTTTCCCATGCAAACAACCAATCGGGTCGGTAAAGCAGATATTGCTCGTACACATCGGCCAATGCAGTAGCTAATTGTAACCTTTGAACACCTTGTTCTTGCTCGTTTCCCGCCGTTGCCCAGTACTTTGTTACTTGCTCGAACGCGGGCGTATCTATCAACGATTCATCTTGGAGCAAATTATCTATTCGCCACGTTAACACTTCCCGTCGATAAGGTGACTGTTTAGGTACGGTATCGCTGCCTAACACAGTGCGCGCAGTATTCCACATAAAGCGCACTGGTAAAGGAAAATCGATATTCATTGCCACACCCTGCTCGCGGGCAAGCTGCATGCTTATCCAATGCTGCATACCAGGGCTTTCAACCAAAATGGTCTCGGGTACAAAAATACCCGTAGGCTGTTGCTTTAATAGCGTTGTAAGAAGAAAACTTAAGTGTTCAAGCTTGTTTGAGGGATAAAGCGCGAGCAATCTAAAAATCCTTTATGCAGCATGGCGTTAAATCGCAACCAAAGCTCACTAAAGCTTAGTTACGCCAGTTTTGTAAGGTAGATACAACAGTAGAATGAGTGTAACTCAAGAAAGTGGTAAGAGGGAAATAAAGCTATCTTTTGCCGGGACAAACACAATGCACATAATAAAATAGTGCCATGCGCTAAAAAAAACCCATACAGACCTCAGGACACGAAAAATCTGTATGGGTAAGGTTTACGGGCCATCCAGTAACAACGTGAAGAAGCGTTGCCTGGCACTTACTCACGTTAGCGTTACCACATAGCACTGTTAACACTTTCAGGTTTTGCAGGTTCAATGCCAACATTAAAATCAATACAAATCAAACACTTAAAAAATTAAACATAAAGTATAAATGACATCGTGCGTTAAGTGTGGTGCAAGCGCACCAAAAGCAAGCAATCCAAAATATTGATCGGCAACCTACATATTTTTTGGTTACGTGAACTCCCCTTTTAAAATAGAGACTGACATTTTTGGGTTTGCTCAATTAAACGGTTTTGCTTCCCTACGCTATCCAGTACAATTTGTGCGTTATCGTTCATCATAATTCAGGAGCCTCGATGTTAAGTGCGCAACAGCTAGCGACCATGCTAAACCTACAAGATAAAATGAATAAAAAGGTAAACCCAGATTGGCTAAACGCAGGCTACGGATATTTGCGCGCCGCAATGGTAGAGTCGGTAGAAGCGATAGAGCACCATGGCTGGAAATGGTGGAAGGCACAACAAAAAGATTTGCCTCAGTTGCAAATGGAGCTTGTTGATATATGGCATTTTGCGCTTAGTGCCTGCATTATTGACTATAAAGGCGATGTTGATGCGTCGGCGCAGAGTATTGCGGCAGAGCTTGCCAGCGGAAATACAACAGTGTCGTTCGACGGTAAAGACTACGACGCTTCAATGCAGTCGCTGCTTGATAACCTTGAGTTAATGACAGGTTTATGTGCAGCAAAACGCTTTAGCGTACCGCTTTTCATGTTTATTGTTACTCAGTGCGATATGTCGGCTGATGAGCTATACCGCCAGTACGTTGGCAAAAACGTGCTTAACTTCTTCCGTCAGGATAACGGCTATAAAGAAGGCAGCTATATTAAAATGTGGAATGGCCGCGAAGATAATGAACATTTGGTAGAAGTTATGGATGCGCTAGATTTAAGCAAGCCAGAGTTTAGTGACTTAGTGTACGATGGTTTGAAAGCACGCTACCCACAAGCTTAAGCGTTAAGCTTAACGTTCAAGTAGTTCAAAACACATAAAAAAGGCGCTTTAATAAGCGCCTTTTTCGAATAAAGTAAAGTTACGGTTTTTAAGCATCAACCCAAACTAGCTTATCGCTGTAAGACCCTTGAATGATTTCTTCGAATCGCTCTTCTAGCACATGTCGCTTTACTTTAAGCGTAGGCGTAAGCAAGTCGTTTTCTATACTCCATTCGTTTTTCATTATTACCACTCTGTCCATTACCTGATGGCTTTCTAACTTAGCATTAATGGCATCGAATGTTTTCTTCAGGCTTGCTTCAATACCTGCTTTATCTTTCTTCTGCGCATCTTCACTTAGTACTAATAACGCAACTGGCTGCGGTAAGTTATTACCTGTAACACATACCTGCTCAACAATTGGGTTTTCCATAAACTTGGCTTCTATGGGAGCTGGTGTAACGTATTTGCCTTTGGCCGTTTTGAAAATATCTTTCAAACGACCGGTAATCTTCACATAGCCATCGGCATCAATAACGCCCTTATCACCAGTGCGAAGATAACCGTCTTCGGTAAACACTTCTGCAGTTTTTTCAGGCTCTAGATAGTATTCAAGCATATTACATGGAGACTTGACCTGAATTTCACCCTCTTCAGACGTGCGAATATCCACGCCGTCATATGGACGACCTATACAGCCTATCTTATCGTGTCTGAAAGGCACACTTCCCGTTCCGTATGCACTATTTTCAGTCATTCCCCAGCCTTCAGAAATGTTGATACCGATTTTAGCAAACCACTCGATAACCGCTGGCGCCAAAGGTGCTGAACCGCTAGCCCACAAACGCGCATTATTAATGCCCAAGCCATTGCGAATTTTCTTCGCAACCACTTTGTTTAGGAATGGAATTTTAAGTAATACATCTAACTTTTTCTGTGGCATTTTTGCAAGCACGCCCATTTGGAACTTAGTCCACAAACGAGGCACAGAAATAAACAATGTTGGTTGGCAATGGGCCACATCTCTCTGGAATGTAGTGAGATCTTCAACGAAGTGGATTTTACCGCCACTGTAGTAGCTCGAAAGCTCTACCAACACACGTTCTGTAATATGCGCAAGCGGCAGATAACTCATTGTTCTATCGTTTTTATTTATGCCAAGCTGGTCAAGTGAGCGACGCGCTGCCCAACAAGCCGTGTTATAGCTATGCACTACACCTTTTGGCTGGCCTGTGCTACCAGAGGTATAGATGATCGTCATAACATCATCCATGTCTTGAACCGGCATGTCGCTAATTGGCTCGATATCTACAAACTCGTCCCATTGTTGCTTTGTCGCAATATTAGGGTAAGGGAACGCTACCGTTAAATACTCGCTAGGAATGGAAGCAACCTGCTCTGCCGTATTATCGAGTTTTCCAACAAAGAGTAGCTGTACGTCTGCGTGCTTTAGCACATATTGAACAGTATCTGGACCTGCAGTTGAAAAGATAGGAACCGAGATATGCCCAGCCATCATGATGCCAAGGTCAGTGATAAACCATTCAGCACAGTTCTTTGAGAAAATGCCTATGCGGCTTCCCTTCGGCAAGCCCATTTCACGTAAACGAGCAGCAACCCTGCGCGCTTGCTCTCCTACTTGTTTCCAAGTTAGGTCGTGATATTCACCTTTAATAGGCTGAGTAAGAAATACCTCGTCTCCACGGGTTTGTTCCCAGTGGTATAACATAGTTAATGGCGATTTTATTACTTCCGTGCTGTTGGCGTCTGCTGTCATATCTAGCGGCATAGTTCACTCATTTGTTGTTATAATGTAGTTCATTTTTACAATGATTTCACAGACTTCTAATAATCCTTATTTTTAACAGAATAACAAGCTTTTTAAACAAGCGTTTACATTCTTATGCGACGAACGACGTGGGATAACGGGTAGAATTGAAATTTCTTATAGTCGATACTTTCGATTTATGATGGTCCTATCTCTTAATAGAACCATCTCTCTAAGCCTATGTTTATTGCGGATTTACCCAAGATTTAAACAACAGAGGTTTAACCTCGTTTGCTGTACAAGGCTTGGCATAAAAATAGCCTTGGTGGAAATAACAGTCTTTTTTCAGTAACTCTTCAACCTGCTCTTTTGTTTCAACACCTTCAGCAACACAGCTCATGTTCAAGCTTGTGGCAAGCGTGATGGTGGTAGCCACAAGTGCTTCATTCGCATTACCCGGCGCCATTTCGTTAACAAAGCTTTTATCGATTTTAAGCACCGATAACGGATAACGCTTTAAGTAGCTCAACGATGAGTAACCTGTACCGAAGTCATCAAGTGCAAGCACAAAGCCCTCGTCAACAAAGCGCTGAATTTGACGTAACGCATTGTCGCTGTCATCCATCAATACGCCTTCGGTGATTTCAAAGCGGAACGCTTCTTTTGGCAAGTCATATTCATCGAGCAAAGCAAACACGCCATTCAAATCGAATTCGGTTTTAAAATGCAGCGCTGAAAGGTTTATCGACACAAAACCTGTAAAACCGTCTTTGTACCAGTTTGCTAAGTCTTCGGCCGAACGGCGCATGGCTTTGCGCGTTACTTCAATGATGTATTTTAGCTCTTCTAACACCGGGATGAACTGATCAGGATATAAAGGTTCACCTTCAAGCGTGCCACGAAGTAGCAATTCCACGCCAACCGTTTTGTTTGAACGGGCATCAATAATAGGCTGGTAGTGGTTATAGAAGGCGTCTTCTGAGTACGCTTTCTTCACTTTATTTTCTAACTGTAAGCGGGTCTTCGCACGCTCATTCATGTCTTTTGTGAAATACGTAAAGCCGCTAAGTGCGTCTTTTTTCGCGGTGTACATCGCCACATCGGCTTGCTTAATAAGCTCAGCTGGCTCAGAGGCATCCTCTGGATAAAATGCCACACCAATACTGCACGATACTCTTAACACTTCTTCAGCAAGGGATATCGGTGTTTCAACCGAGTCGATGATTTGCCCTACAAATGAGCTTAAATCATCATCATTGGTTACTTCCTCGATAACGATAACAAATTCATCGCCACCCAATCTTGCCACCGTGCCAGAATCGGCAACTAGATTTCTCATACGATTTGCCACAATACGCAGCAATTTATCGCCATAGTCATGGCCTAATGAGTCATTGATTCCCTTAAACCTATCAAGGTCAACGAACATTACAGCAACCCTGTGATTGTGATGTCGTGCAAGCCCTATCGCATGTTCGAGTCTATCGAGCAGAAGCGTGCGATTAACCAACCCTGTTAAATTATCGTAGGTGGCTATTTTAAGTAATTTTCGCTCGGCATTTTTTTGCTCAGTAATATCTGAGATAACAATTAAGTAGTGCTCTGGCGCGTTGCTTTCACCACTTACAGCGGTTATGTCTATTAGCACGTCGTAACGTTTACCGTCAGCTCCATCAATTACGGCTTCATCTTTGAAGAAATCGCCTCCCTGCATGTCAGGTAATTTACCTGAAAGCTGACGGTTTAAATTAGGATAGCGTGTATATAGCTTTGCTAACTGCTTAGGAAGAGGTTCCCTTTTATTAAACCCAAATACCTGTTCAAACGCGGGATTTGCTGCAACCAAGCGCTTATTTTCATCGAAAATTAAAACCCAATCGCGAGTTTGCCTGAATGCATCACTAAAAAGCGTTACCTGTTGTTGTGCACTTTGAAGTTGGTAAATTTGTCGCTGCCTTGAAAGTAAGTAAGCCACAAACAGTGCCACCAGTAAGGTAGCGTAAATACTATAAGCCAACGGCGAGCGAAGAGGAGCATAAGGCATGGACAAAGTAATTTCGGCGGGTAGCACGGTAAAATCAAAGCTGCCGGGCGTTGGAGATACTGAAAATACATACTCACCGGGTTCAATATTTGCGAAGGTAATTTTAGCGTCTTCAGTTAACCCTTCGGTAACAATGCGGTCGTTATCAAGCAGCTTATAATAATATTTCACTTTGCCAATGCCCGACATTGCGAGTGCCGAAAAATGAATGGTTAAACCGTAGTCCTCATAATCCAAATCGAAATGGCTTTCATGTAGGTTTTTAATGGGCTGTGGCACTAACCTGTTGTCTACCGCGACTTGAGTGATGGCAGTTTGCTTACTGATAAGGCTGCGTGAAGACTCTAAGCTCTCTAACTGAGACGCGGAAAACACTACAGCGCCACTTGTAGAGCCATAGGCAAAGCGTCCATCATTTAGCTTAATAAAAGCACCTTGGTTAAATTCAGAAACACTTAATTCTCTACCGTAAATAAAGTTCTTTATCTGGCCTGTGGACGGGTCGTACTTGTGCAGCCCTTTGTGAGAACTAAACCAAATATTGCCCAACTCATCTTTTTGCAATCCATAAACAAGATTCGAGAGAAGAATGTTGGTATCGTTTAAATTATAAAGCGGCTCAAACGTGTCAGCGTCTATCCCTATCAAGCCCACACTGTCATAAGCAAGCCACAACACTCCGATGTCATCTATTACCCAAGATGATATCGAGCGTCCCTGACCACGCTGTTGTTCTGAGAAGCGATAAACAAGCTCATGCTCGAATGTTTTTGGATCGACTAACCACAAACCACCTTCAGTCGCAAAGAACAAGCGATTTCCGTGATACTTTGACTCACCCAAAAAGCCTACGGAGAAATTGATATCGAAAATACGTGGGTCTAGTGACAACGTATTTACTGAGGATGATGCAATATCGTAAGCGTAAAAATTTTCATTACCGATAAAATATAAAATGCCATCACTTGAAAGCGTCGTGCCTGCACTGTAAGCATCAAAAATAGTCTCTTCTGCACCACTACTAACTGGCGGCCTTCTTGTTTCGCCGGTTACCGTATTAAACAGCCTGATACCGTCATAGGTTTGAAGCAGCAATTCGCCTGTAGGCATGGGTATGATCCGTTCAATGGTACCTTCACCTACGTAAGTATTTTCGCCCTCTGCATAAAGATACTTTTCAGACTCCCCTGTTGAGAAGTCGTAGTTATTAAGCCCGTTTGAAGTACCCACCCACATTTTACCAGGCTCAGTTTCTGCAAAAGCCCACACAACAGGACTTGAGAGTGTTTGATCTTTGCCGCTTCGCTGATTCTGAATAGCGTAGATATCGGCACTTTTAACACCGAAATACAGCGCGCCCGCGTAAACAGAGCTTAACCACAAATTGTTAGTTTCGTCTTTTTCGATTGCTGTTATTTTTTTGTCTGAAACTTCAGTAAAACCGTTGTGAGGTTCAAGGATATGCTCACTCTTCCAGCCGGTCGCGGTATCGCTAAGCATGTACAAGCCCTTGTTCGTGCCGACCCAAAACGCATCGTTCTTAAACTGTTCCATTGTCCATACATTTCTATCGGCAATAGCTACCTTAAACTGACTTTCAGCGCTGTGTCTCACCTGCCCTACAAAGTCTTTCACTGTGGAAACATAAACGCCTTGCACAGTAGATATCCACACGCGCTCATCTTCATCATGCAAAAGGAACTTCGCATTAGCGTTGTCTAGGTTTTCTTCAATACCGTTTAAGTAATCTAGCTTTTCCAATGGTGAGTTGGGTTCGCCTAAAACCTTTGTGTAAACGCCTGCAGTAGTTGCCATTACAAGAATGTTTTCCACCACCATAGCAGCGCGAATGCTTTGGAAGTTCTTTATCGCTTCATCGGGCAATATGGCGAGAGTTTCAAGTGTTTTGGTTTTAACGTTGTAGCGCTGCACTTGCTCAGAGAGTGCAATAACAATATTGTCCTCATCTTGCCAGTGAAAGTCTTGGGCATATTGCGTGAAGTCTTCGAAATTTTTATATGCTGTGGGCTCTAATTGCACAACTTCTTGAGTTGCCAAATCTAGGTAAAAAACACCTTGCCCATAAACGCTAAACCATAGTGCATCACAGTCTTGTAACGACAGCTTATTGATGTACGCGTCTACAAGGGAATTATCAGGGCCGGTTACACGTCGCGTTCTAACACCATCCCAACGAACCAAGCCACCTTCGGTTGCTATCCATACGAAACCGGACGCATCTATTTCAATGTCAGTAACAATATCTTGCGGCAAACCATTCTTAGTAGAAAGAGACTGGAAAACAGGGTTGTTTAGCCTTGGCGAAGCGTCAGCGTGCACGCTAATAAAAAGAAGGAGCAGTGAGAGGAAACTAAAACATTTCATACCAAGAGGGTCGCTTTAATTCATTATTGTTATTTTGCGTACAAGTGTACCAGATTGTTTTAAAGATGGGCAATGCAGAAGGCATTCTTATTTACATAACAGAACAGCACGTAAATCATTGATGAATAATAGATAATTACCAAAAAAATAACTAAAGATAGTAAACTGATTAGCAATACTTAATCTTGCTGTATTGGCACACGACCTACGGGCACTACCTGGCGACGAATACTTGGCTGAGGAGCAATGCGATATAAGTCACCATTCTGACCAACATAGTGCTTACTTACTCCGCACGTTTTGGCAATATCTGCATGAGCCTGCAAATGCTCGTGCTCTCCATGTACAGGAATGGCGATTTGCGGCTTGACCCAGTGATACATTAATTTCAATTCTTCGGCACAAGGGTGGCCGCTTGCATGGATGGGCAGCGGGCTGTCTTCGCTATGGATAACAGAAACGCCTTTCGCTTTTAAGGCGTCGCTTAGCTTTTTAACGCTAACTTCATTACCTGGAATCACAATAGAAGAAAATAGTACGGTGTCGCCTTTATCTAATTGAAGATGGGGATGCGTATCTTTGGCAAAACGAGAAAGTGCCGTGTTGCGCTCCCCTTGGCTACCTGTTGCAATAGCAAGCACTTCATTTGGCGGTAAATATCCTAAATGGCTTGGGTTAGCTATGGGAAGATCATCTGGCCATATGCCCTGCTGGCGAGCAATAGCATACATGTTCACTAGTGAGCGACCATAAAGACCTACATAACGATTAGTCTTTTGTGCCACCCGTGCTATTGAAATTAATCGTGCAACGTTGCTGCCAAAGCATCCGACGACAACACGGCCTTTGAGGCCTTTTATCGTACTGAGTAGGCCGTCATAACAGTTTCTTTCAGAAATCGAGAAACCCGCTTTAGGCGCGTTAGTAGAATCACCTACTAGCGCCATTATATTTTCTTCAGCTAACGCTTTGTATAGCGTTGCATTGAAAGGCTTGCCGGTTATTGGATTGGCGTCTATTTTCCAATCTGCCGTATGCAGCACCGTACCAGCGTCGGTGCTAATCTTAAGGGCAAACGGTTCTGGTAAAGAATGTGTTATCTCTAGCCAGGTAACTGAGAACGGGCCAATTTGTTTGGTGCTGCCGGCATCAACTTCGATAATAGGTATTTTATTAGCCAATTTACTTCGAGAGAGCTTACGCCTTAAGACTTCTGCAGTAAAAGGCGTTGTATAAATTGGCTTCTGCAGCCTCTGCCATAAATACGGTATTGCACCCACATGATCTTCATGCGCATGAGTAATAACTATTCCAGCAAGGGTTTCTTTTTGATTTGCAATAAAAGAGGGATCGGGTGCTACTACACGGTGGGTAACCCCCTTGGTAAGCGAGTTGTCAGCTTTCTGTTGCTTGTAAGGCGGCATGAGAGGTTCATCGAAAGATACGCCGCAATCAACCATTAACCAGCTTCCATTATGGCCATAGAGATTAAGATTCATCCCTATCTCACCTGTTCCTCCTAGCGGAACAAACCACAAATCTTCCAAAGATGGTTGCAACAAACTGAACTTACCTCATAAATATTGTGCTTTTAATGCAGTAGTACGCGTATCGTTGAACTATCACTGTTGCATGAATACTCGAGCACCCTACGCCTTTTAGATATCTATGATAAGGCGCCATTCGCTAACCGGATCACCCTACAGCTGTTCCGCGAACTCTTCAGGCGTTATCACTTCCCCGTCTTCACCGGGTACAGGGCATACTATTACCATTAATTCATCTTGGGCCATGCCGGGCACCCATTTCGCAAGGAAGTCTTTCGTAGAAATTTCCATTGCCTCACAGTGTTCCCAATCTTCCGTAGCCCAAAGCAGAGCAAGTGATGCATCTGGCCATACAGGAACACCATCTTCTTCGTCCGTTGTTAACATGACGCAGCCATGCTCATCTTTTAAAATAAAGAGCTTTTGTTCTGTCTTAATAGTTTCCAAGCTTGACGTCATGCGTTGAACAGCATTTTTTTCTAATAGTGGATGTAAATCCGACATAGGAATTTCTCACAATGCGTATTGAGTTGAAGTTTGATTAAGTAAGTGTAGCTGCTTACTGTAACCTTCGCGGTCTAATTGTTTTGTGACACACTAGCAATGATTTCAGGCAAGCCTACCCGTCTAACCTGCTTCATGGTGTGAATGAACACTTTGAGCGTAACGTTATCTAGCGCCGCTATCTGTGTAATGGATACCGATGCAGATAATTGCTTTTCTACATCTGTAGGCAGCACCGCAATACCCCCTTCACTTTGCAAGTTATTTAACGCAAGTGTAAGAGAGTTGGTGCGAAGTTTTGCGTCTCGTAATTGAGGGAAAGACGTAAGTAAAACATCACGCGCTTTTGCGCCCCAATCTATGGCTACAAAGTCGGCGGCATCCAGCGAGTCTTTTTGCTCGCCTACGCGATACAATGCTAAATCACGCTCTAGCAACACCTCACTGTTAACTTCTTCTGACTTGAGTGGCTCGGTTGAAAACGCAATGTCTGTCACGCGCTCATGCAGTTGTCTTGATAAAGAGTCAAGCGTTAACACCTCTGCTTTGACCGACCAATCCGGGTATGTGTTGTGTAAATGACTCAGCGTTTTGGGCAGAAGCATTTCACTAGCAAGCTGTGTAGCGCCACAAACAACATATTCAGAAGATTGTATTTGAAGCTCTTGTTTCGCCTCATTTAGCGTTGCACACAGCTGTCTTGCGTACGGAAGTAGCTTTTCACCAGACTGCGTAAGCTGAATACTGTTTCGTTGCCTTATAAATAAGGTGGTATGAAAGTATTCTTCTAAAAGTTTGATGCGGGCACTAACGGCCGACTGGGTAAGATACAGGTTCTCTGCGGCTTTACCAAAATGACGAGTTTTTGCCACCTCTATAAAGGTGGTAAGAAAGCGTATATCCATGCTTGATTTAACAACCGTTTTGCGTTGACGCTAAATTGACACAGATAATACGGCAAGTAAACACAAAAGCACAGAAGCGCACCGCGATAAACGGTACGCTTTAACAAAAATTCACCAACTCGCTGGTTTAATACGCTTCTTGATGCAACCTTCGTTGCTTTTCACGGCGCTGAATATCACGCTTTTGTTTGGTTTTCACGTCGTTATGACGCTTACCAGTGGACTTTTTAACGTGACCTTCGTCCTCTTCTACCGAGTCCCATTCATCACGCTGGTAACGATAGTCTTTACTCATCTATTTCTCTTGGTTGTTTGGTTATAAACACCTTTTCATTATTGACCTTAGTAAAAAAATGAAAAACGAATTTTTATCATCGTAGCGACAAGAATTTTTGATGAATTAGTAAGCGCTCAATTTATTGGATTTGATGCGCGGCTGAAAACAACAACGTTCATCTAACTAGGTTAAATTCAACTTTTCATACAAAATTCAAAGCCATTAAAAAACAACAACATAGGCTTCAACAACTAAAAGCTGAGTGCGTCACAGAGATGTGCTTAAACATAATTAGGCACTTGAAAACTAAGCGTAAAAATTTTTTATTGATATGAAAAAAATCTTTTGTTTTAAATTTCTCATAAATTGCCTTAAAAGTTCGCTGAACAAGACAATTATGTTGGGTACACCATGAAAAGTTTAGCTATTCGACTATCACCAAAGCCATTTATTGACCGTCAAAAATTTCCCTATGGATTTAGAAAATCGGGAGACTTCAGCATTACTGAAGCCAACCTTTTAACCCAGTTTGGTAAAACATTACTTGCACTAGAGAGCGGAGAGCTTGCGCCAGAAAGTGAAGATGAACAGCATTTTGTTGAGTTTGTTAATGGACAAGCTGACGCAGTCAACAATGTTGAAAAAGCGTGGGCAAAATACGTTCGCTTAGCACGAGGTAAAAAGCATTTTTACACGCTTCATAGCAGTGCGAGTAATCAGTCTGATTATGATGATGACTACACTGAAGAAACATTTGATGTGGCCTAAAACAGCTTTTTGAGCCCATGCAAAAATTATTAAAGCTCGCAAACTTGCGAGCTTTTTTGTTTAAAAAGAATGATCTGAATCAAGAACATGGTAGAACAAAATGAAGAAAGTTGAGGGAATGTCTACACTTAGCTAAGTGCATTTATTTTTCCGCTGGCACCGCAATGTAAAACAAGCGCGTTCAAAGCCATGCAAAGGAGGCGAGACTATGTTTATTAGTGCAAACAAGCTCATGCATTACTCTATACACGCAACCGATGATAAAGTAGGCGGTATACGAGATATACTTTTTGACGACGAAACACATGTAGTAAGATATTTGGTAGCAGACACAAATACGTGGCTTCCACTCAGCCGAAAGGTTGTTATCTCCCCCATATCTGTCACTCAACTCGATTGCGAGGACGGTCACGTAAATATCAATATGACCGTTGATACACTAAAAAATAGCCCCTCTATCGACGAACATAAGCCAGTTTCGCGAGAGTATGAAGAAAACCTCTTTAAGTATTTTGGATATGGCTATTACTGGATTGGCCCGGGTGCATGGGGCGAGTTTGCGCACCCCAATGAGCTTGTAGAGTTACAGCGTGCGGAAGAAGACAATAACACCAGAGAGAAGAAAGAAAATCACCTTCGTGCCTGCGATGAAGTTAGCGGCTATGAAGTAAGTACATCGAACGAAAATGTAGGCCACATCAGCGATTTCGTTATCGACACCAACACTTGGAGTATCGAATTGCTTATTGTCGATACCAATAATTGGCTACCGGGTGGAAAGCACCTAGCCCTATTACCTACCGACATCCAAGATATCGATTGGGCAGCGCACAGCGTTAAAGTGGGAATGACTGATAGCGCACTGCTCGAGCGACCAGAAGTAGAT
>Ga0213840_1000407_pt1 | contig 66871 bp, 67 predicted proteins | sample SWPATP22_FD_160132 | JGI IMG/M metagenome (GOLD analysis project Ga0213840, IMG submission 160132) | Coastal seawater microbial communities from Marineland, Florida, United States - SWPA TP2 #2 | ecosystem: Environmental > Aquatic > Marine > Coastal | place: USA: Florida | collected 2016-08-14 | reverse complement strand
GCCTTCGTCCAAGTTCATCGTCAAGCGTCGCAAGTAATCGACGGAGGAAACCATGGCGCGTTCAATCAAGAAGGGTCCCTTCGTCGACCAGCACCTGCTGAAGAAGGCCGAAGTGGCCCGTGAAGCGGGTGGCCGACAGGTGATCAAGACCTGGAGTCGCCGCTCCACCATTCTTCCGGACTTTCTCGGGCTCACCTTCGCCGTCCACAACGGCAAGAAGCATGTTCCCGTGTTTGTGACCGAGAACATGGTCGGACACAAGCTGGGTGAGTTCGCTCCCACCCGCACCTACTACGGACATGCCGCTGACAAGAAGTCGCGCGGGCGCTGACCAGTCGGTCCAGCGGATGGAGTCACAAATGGAATCGAAGGCAGTACTCCGCCTCGCACGCGTGTCGCCGCGAAAGGCTCGGCTCGTCGCCGATCTGGTTCGTGGCAAGGACGTCGGAGAGGCGCTCGAGATGCTTCAGTTCACCCGGAAGAAGTCGGCTGGTCTCATCAAGGGCCTTGTCGAGTCTGCGGTGGCAAATGCCGAGCACAAGGCTGAGCGTCAGAATGTCGAACTCGACATCGACCGTCTCATCGTCCGCGAGATCTTCGTGGACCAGGGACCCACGCTTCGACGCTTCCGGCCCCGTGCACGCGGCATGGCCACCAAGATCCTGAAGAAGACCAGCCACATCACTGTGGTGTTGGCTGAGGGAGAGTTCTGATGGGCCAGAAGGTTCACCCCATTGGGTTTCGGGTCGGCGTGATCCGTGACTGGCAGTCCAAGTGGTACGCGGAGCGCGACTATCAGCGCTTCCTTCACGAGGACATCCAGATCCGACGCTACCTGAAGAAGAAGCTCAAGGACGCCGGCGTTGCCCGTGTGACCATCGAGCGCGCCGCAAACAAGGCGAAGGTGTACGTCCACGCTGCAAAGCCGGGCCTCATCATCGGCAAGCGGGGCAGCGGTCTCGATGCCCTTCGCGTCGAGCTCCAGCGGATGAGCAACACCGAGGTCTTCCTCAACATCATCGAGGTCCGCAAGGTCGAAACCGACGCGGTTCTCGTTGCTGAGAACATCGCCGCCCAGCTTGAGAAGCGGGTGAGCTTCCGCCGCGCGATGAAGAAGGCAGTGACTCAGGCTCGTCGAGCTGGTGCAGAGGGGATCAAGGTGATCTGCTCGGGCCGTCTCGGTGGGGCCGACATGGGGCGCGTGGAGCGCTACCACGAGGGTCGGGTGCCGCTTCACACCTTGCGCGCTGACGTTGACTACGGCCTGGCCGAAGCACACACCACCTACGGCGTCTGTGGCGTCCGCGTGTGGGTCTTCCGCGGCGAGGTTCTCCCTGGTGACGAAGACCGGGCTGCCTGAACGGCGCTCGGAGACAGGAGTCTCAAATGCTTAGCCCAAAGCGGGTGAAGTACCGCAAGGCCCAGAAGGGACGGATGCGCGGACTCGCATACCGCGGGTCCAAGGTTTCGTTCGGTGACTTTGGCCTTCAGGCGACCGAGTGTGGTTGGCTGACTGCGCGCCAGATCGAGGCTGGTCGAATCGCACTGACTCGCCACGTCAAGCGTGGTGGTCAGGTCTGGATTCGCGTCTTCCCCGACAAGCCTCTCAGCAAGAAGCCCGCCGAGACCCGTATGGGCAAGGGCAAGGGCAACCCGGAGCTCTGGGTGGCCGTTGTCAAGCCTGGTCGAGTTCTCTACGAGCTTGAGGGTGTTCCTGAAGAGATGGCCCGTGAGGCGTTCCGCCTTTGTGGTCACAAGCTGCCGTTGGCGACGCGCTTCGTCCTGCGGCGTGAGGTGCTGTGATGGATGCAGCAGGACTGCGTGGCCTCGACGACAAGTCGCTGGTCCACCAGGAGTTGTCCTGGGAATTCGAGCTCACTCGGGCCACCCTTGATCACCGGGCTGAAAAGCTCGTGGACGTGTCCCAGATGAAGAAGCTCCGTCGCGCGATTGCACGGGCGCAGACCGTGCAGCGTGAGCGGGAAGCCGACAAGGGGCTTGGGAATGGCGCTCTGAAGCGTCAGCACAAGGCCTCGTTCAAGCATCAGGCACCCGTGGGTGAGTCGCAGACTGCAGAGCAGTCGGAAGGCGGCTTCCTGTCTGGGATCGCCGGCCGATTCGGTCTCGGGTCTGACGACTCCTGATTCGACATCGTCACAATCTGCACTTGCAGCCCGCTGTCCGTGTGATAACGGCGGCGGGACTTCGCGCCTCCCCGCTGCTCAGCAGGTAGCGAGAAGGTGAGGTTGAGTCCCGGCAACGGGAGACCTTCCTCGTCGCGACAATAGTTTCCCGTGTCATTGAGAGGTTGGGATGTCGGATTCGTCCGCCAACTCGGGTCGCCGCGTGCTTACCGGTCGCGTGGTTTCGGACAAGATGGACAAGACCGTTGTGGTCGAGGTCATTCGTCGCGTCAAGCACCCGCGGTATCGCAAGTACATCAACCGTCGCAAGACCTACAAGGCCCACGACGAGGCGAACACGTACTCCAACGACGACCTGGTCGTCATCCAGGAGTCTCGCCCGCTGTCGCGCACCAAGCGTTGGGTCGTCATTGGTTCCGCAGACGTCCACTGACGGTCGCACGGCCGCAGTTCGGCTGAAAGGGGTTCGGTCATGATTCAGATGCTGTCCGTGATGGACGTCGCTGACAACTCTGGAGCGAAGAAGCTCCAGTGCATCAAGGTCCTGGGCGGGAGCAAGCGGAAGTACGCTTCCGTCGGCGACATCGTTGTGGTGAGCGTCAAAGAGGCGCTGCCCAACGGCAAGGTCAAGAAGGGCTCGCTTGCGAAGGCCGTCATCGTCCGCACTTCGAAGGAAGTTCGGCGTCGCGATGGCAGCTACATTCGCTTCGACAGCAACTCCGCCGTGCTGGTCGACAAGGATGGTGAGCCGATTGGTACCCGTATCTTCGGGCCGGTTGCTCGCGAGCTCCGCGCGAAGAACTTCATGAAGATCGTTTCGCTGGCGCCGGAGGTTCTCTGACCATGGCACCCAAGTACAAGATTCGTCAGAACGACACGGTCGTTGTGACTGCAGGCAAGCACAAGGGCCGCACTGGCAAGGTGCTCCGCGTCCTCAAGGACAAGGGCCGTGTGCTCATTGAGAATGTCAACGTCGTTCAGCGGCACGTCAAGCCCCGTGGCGGTCAGCCCGGCGGCACCATGCGGAAGGAACTGCCCCTTCACATCTCCAACGTTGCGTTGTGGGATGCCGAGAACGGTCGGGCCCGCAAGGTTGGTTGGCGCATCGTCGAAGACGGCGAGAAGACGCGCAAGGTCCGCTTCGACAAGCGGACTCAGGAAGCCATCGACTGAAGTGCGCAGGCACTCGGAGCCAAGTCTCCGGCCCTCTGGGCATTCAGGACAACATTAGGATTGTACGATGCAGCCTCGCTTGAAAATCATGTATCGCGAGCAGGTCCTGGGAGGGCTTCGCGAGAAGTTCTCCTACGGCAACGTGATGCAGGTGCCGCGCCTCAACAAGATCGTGGTCAACACGAGCATGCGCGACGCCATCCAGAACGTGAAGCTTCTGGAGTCCGCCGCGACCGAGCTCTCCCTCATCACTGGTCAGAAGGCCGTGATTCGGAAGGCGCGTCGGTCCATCGCGAACTTCAAGCTTCGCGAAGGAATGCCCATTGGCGCCAAGGTCACCCTCCGCGGCATCAAGATGTGGGAGTTCCTGGACCGTCTCGTGACGGTCGCCATCCCTCGCATTCGGGACTTTCGTGGTCTCGACCCCAACGGTTTCGACGGTCGGGGCAACTACAGCATGGGCATCACCGAGCAGATCGTCTTCCCTGAGATCGAGTACGACCAGGTGAAGCGGATCAACGGGATGAACATCACCTTCGTGACCTCGGCAGACACCGACGACGAAGCGCGCGAGCTGCTTCGACTCCTCGGTATGCCGTTCCGTCAATAGTCCAGTACTCGGAGTTCGAAATGGCCAAGAAGTCCATGATCGCGAAGTCCAAGCGTACCCCGAAGTTCAAGGTGCGGGCGACCAACCGGTGCCCCCTGTGTGGTCGGCCCCGTGCCTACCTTCGCGCTTTCGACATGTGCCGAATCTGTTTTCGCAGCCTTGCGCTCGATGGTCAGATTCCCGGCGTGAAGAAGGCCTCCTGGTGAATTCGCGTGTGCGTCGCCCGAGCTCGGCTCGGGTCGGCGAATCGAGAGGTTTGAATGACTGATCCCATCGCAGATCTGCTCACGCGGATTCGGAACGCCATCGGCGCGGGGCACTCGAGCCTGGTGGTTCCTCGGTCTCGTCTCAAGTTGGCCATCGTGAAGATCCTCAAGTCTGAGGGATTCGTGGAAGGCTACATCGACGTCGAGGAAGGCCCGCAAGGCAAGATCAAGATCTTCCCGCGGTACGACGACGAGAACCAGGCCATCATCCGTGGCATCACTCGGGTGAGCAAGCCTTCGCGGCGGCTCTACGTTGGCAAGAACGACGTGCCCCGTGTCCGCAACGGCCTGGGCGTTGCAATCCTGACCACGCCTCGCGGCGTGTTGACTGACCGTGACGCCCGCCAGGCTGGCGTCGGCGGTGAGGTCCTCTGCTACGTCTGGTAGCCGGACACTGGGAGCTTTTACGATGTCTCGAATTGGAAGAAAGCCCGTGGAAGTGCCGGCTGGTGTCGACGTTGTCGTCGACGGCAGTACGCTGCGCGTCAAGGGCCCGAAGGGCGAAATCACTCGTCGCATCGTGGGTGGGATCACCTTCGAGCGCGAGGGTAACGTCATCACGGTGGCTCGTGCGAACAACTCGGGCCCGCAGCGCTCGGCCCATGGGCTGATGCGGGCGCTTCTGGCCAACATGGTCACCGGCGTCACCAAGGGATTTCAGAAAGATCTTGAGATCATTGGCGTCGGCTACAAGGCCGAAGTCAAGGGTTCCAAGCTCGTGATGAATCTCGGCTTCAGCCATCCCATCGAATACCCCTTCCCGGCGGGCATCACGATTGCAGTGAATCCCAAGGACCGGACCAAGCTGTCTGTCGCCGGCATCGACAAGGAAACTGTCGGGCAGGTTGCGGCGGAGCTTCGTGGCTACCGGCCGCCCGACAGCTACAAGGGCAAGGGTGTTCGGTACGTCGGCGAGTACGTCCGTCTCAAGGCCGGCAAGTCTGGCCAGTAGGCCTCGCCGCTGACATAGGAAACACAAATGAGCAAGAGCAACGGAAAGAAGGCTGCGCGCGTTCGTCGCAAGGCACACATCCGGAAGCGGGTGCGGGGCACTGCTGCCCGGCCTCGTCTGTCGGTCTTCCGTTCTGCGTGTCATATCTACGCGCAGGTGGTCGACGACGTGAGCGGACGCACTCTCGCTGCCGCAAACACCCTTCAGTCTGCAGTCCAGGGCGAAGCCACGGACGCTGGCAACATCGAAGGTGCGAAGCGGGTCGGTGCTGCAATCGCCGAGCGCGCACTGGCCGCTGGCGTGAACACTGTGGTGTTCGACCGCAACGGCTTCCTCTATCACGGTCGAGTCAAGGCACTCGCGGACGCTGCTCGCGAGGGCGGGCTCAAGTTCTGAAGCAGCTCCACGGAGTTTGCGCAGGAGATTCAAGATGAGCAAGATGGGTGGCCGTGGTCGTCGGGATCGGCGACGCGAAGAAGACAGCGGCCTCATCGAGAAGACGGTGTTCGTGAACCGTGTCTCGAAGGTCGTCAAGGGCGGCCGTCGCTTCAACTTCGCTGCACTGGTGGTGGTTGGCGACGGACAGGGCCGGGTCGGCGTGGGTCATGGCAAGGCGAGCGAGGTCCCAGAGGCCATTCGCAAGGCTTCTGAGCGGGCCCGCCGTTCCATGTTCGCGGTTCCCGTGGTGGACGGCACTGTGCCTCACTACATCGTGGGCAAGTTTGGGGCGGCCAAGGTCGTTCTGCGTCCCGCTTCGCCTGGTACCGGCGTCATCGCAGGCACCGTTGTTCGCTCGCTGCTCGATGCGGCTGGCTACCACAACATGCTGACCAAGGTGCTTGGCACCAACAACCCCCACAACGTCGTTCGCGCTGTGGTCGACGCACTGCAGCGACTCGAGTCGCCTGAGCAGTACGCTGCCCGCGTTGGCAAGAACGTCGACGACCTCATGGGCGACTACAACGTTGGCGCCCACGTTTGGGGCAAAGCGGCCCACGGGTAGGAGAGGACATGTCCAAGAAGCTGCAGATCACTCTGAGGCGCAGCGTCATCGGGTCCAATGCAGCCCAGCGTGCCACCGTGCGCGGGCTCGGACTTCGGCGTATCAACCACACCCGAGTGCTCGAGAACACTCCGGCCGTTCGGGGCATGGTCAAGAAGGTGATTCACCTGGTTGACGTGTCCGAGGTCGATGTCGGCTAGGCCGGCAGGGAGCAGTCATGGCTAACGAATTGAGCAATCTTGCCCCGCCGGCAGGTTCGACCCGCAAGCGTACGCGGGTCGGGCGTGGCGAAGGCTCAGGCAAGGGCAAGACCGCTGGTCGCGGACAGAAGGGCCAGCACGCACGAGGCACTGTGAAGCGTGGGTTTGAGGGTGGTCAGATGCCACTCGCTCGCCGCCTTCCGAAGCGGGGCTTCAACAACATCTTCGCCAAGCAGTACTCTGAGGTCCGCCTCGACCGCATCGCCGCTCGTTTTGAGGCTGGCGAGGTGGTTGACGCAGAAGCCCTGAAGGCGCGCGGCGTCATTTCCAAGATTGGCCGTGACGGTGTCAAGGTTCTTGGGAATGGGGAAGTTGCCCACGCGTTGACCGTCCGTGCGGCCAAGTTCACCCGGTCGGCAGCGGAGAAGATCGCCGCAGCCGGCGGAGTCGCCGAGGAAGTGTAGAGTGGTCGAGGCCATCGCCAATATCTTTCGGGTTGCGGACCTTCGGAGCCGCATCCTCTTTACCTTGGCGATGCTCGCCATCTTCCGGCTGGGCGTGTTCATTCCAGCGCCCGGCGTAGATCGCGTTGCGCTCGGTGACTTCTTCGCCTCTGCAGGCGACAACCTGTTCGGCATGTACAACATGTTCAGCGGGGGGGCGCTGGCTCAGTTCAGCGTGTTCGTGCTTGGCATCATGCCGTACATCAGCGCATCGATCATCATGCAGCTCGGGCAGGTCGTTGTACCTCAGATCGAGCGGCTGCGAGCTGAGGGGCAGGCGGGTCGGAAGAAGATCAACCAGTACACCCGCTATCTCACCATCGGCATCGCAATCATCCAGTCCATGGCCATTGCCATCGGTCTGGAACACACCAAGACCTCCTCTGGTGCTGAGGTGGTGCTTGCGGCTGGTTGGTCCTTCCGTCTGATGACGATGATCACGATGACAGCCGGCAGCTGTTTCGTGATGTGGCTGGGTGAGCAGATCACCGATCGAGGCGTTGGCAACGGTGCCTCGCTCATCATCACCGCAGGGATCATTGCTGGCTTGCCCAGCGCCGTCATCCAGATGAAGAGCAAGCTGGACATCGGGGAGATCAACCTCCTCGAGACTGTGCTGCTCGCCGCATTCATGTTCATCGTGATCATGGGCATCGTGTTCATCGAACGCGGTCAGCGGCGGGTCCCCATCCAGTACGCGAAACGTGTCGTCGGACGACGGATATACGGCGGCCAGGCCACACACCTGCCGCTGAAGGTGAACGTGTCTGGCGTCATCCCGCCCATCTTCGCCTCGTCGATGATGATGTTCCCCGCAACGGTGGGGACGGTCTACCCGCACCCCATCTTTGAGACCCTGTCCAGCCAGTTCATGCCGGGCACCTGGGTCTACAATCTCACCTATGTTGGATTGATCGTCTTCTTCGCCTACTTCTACACGGCGGTGACCTTCAATCCAGTGGATGTCGCAGACAACCTTCGGAAGAACGGCGGCTACATCCCTGGGATTCGCCCCGGGAAGCAGACTGCCGACTACCTCGACCGAATCCTCACCCGGCTCACGGGTGGCGGCAGCGTCTACCTGTCGGCGGTCTGCATCCTTCCCACCATCCTCACCACGATGTACGGACTGCCGTTCTTCTTCGGCGGCACCGGACTTCTCATCGTGGTCGGCGTTTCTCTCGACACTGTGGCCCAGATCGAGGGGCACCTGCTCACTCAGCACTATGATGGGTTGCTGGGGTCGGGCGCCTCCCGTGGCCGTGGCCGTCGCAAGCCGATTGGCAGTGTCTGAGGCGCCTCGGAGTTCTCCATGGACGTCATTCTGTTCGGCCCCCCAGGTGCAGGCAAGGGCACGCAGGCTTCAGCTGTGTGCGAGACCCTGAGCGTTCCCCATGTCTCCACTGGAGACATCTTCCGCCGGCACCTTCGGGAGGGAACGGAGCTCGGGTTGCTGGCGAAGTCCTTCATGTCCCGGGGCGAGCTAGTTCCCGACGAGACGGTGGTCGAGATCGTGGCCACCCGGCTCTCCGAGGACGACGCGAATTGCGGGGTTCTGTTCGATGGCTTTCCACGCACCGTCAACCAGGCGGTGCTGTTGGACGGATGGCTGCGTGGGCACGCCCGCAAGGTCGACGTGGTGGTGAACCTCGTTGTTCCGGATGAGGTGGTTCACGCGCGGCTGTCTGGGCGCCGGTCCTGCCTCAGCTGTGGTGCGACTTACCACATCGCGCACAAGCCTCCCGCAGTCGAAAAGGTCTGCGACCGTTGTGGGGCGGATGTAGTCCAGCGCGACGACGACCAGGACGAAACGGTCTGGCGTCGGCTCGAGACCTACCATGCGCAGACCGCTCCAGTGCTGGAGTGGGCGCGCGCGAACACTCGGGTGGTCGATGTCGATGCCAATCAAGGCATCGCCGATGTGCGTGCGGCAGTGGTCGCGGCGCTGTCCGCCTGACTTCGCACACTTGGGTTGACATTCCCTTTCGACCGGCGTAACTGCGCTGGTCTGCGTGCCCCGGGCTGTTCCCAGGTTGGCGCGCCATCCATCAACCGATGAACCGGCATTGGCCGGCGAGGTGTAGACATGAAAGTGAAGGCTTCTGTGGGCCGGATGTGCGACAAGTGTCGCATCGTCCGCCGACGCGGAATCGTCCGGGTTCTCTGCGAGAACCCCAAGCACAAGCAGCGGCAGGGCTAGACCATGGCACGCATTGAAGGTGTTGACCTTCCGCGCAACAAGCGCATCGACATCGCCCTGACCTACATCTACGGCGTGGGCCGCACGCTCGCGAAGCAGATCCTGGACGAGGCCAATGTGGCGCACAACGTGCGCACGCAAGACCTCTCCGAGGTCGAAGTCGCCGCCATCCGCGACGTCATCCAGAACGGCTACAAGGTCGAGGGTGACCTCCGCAAGGAGATCGCGATGAACATCAAGCGGCTCATCGACATCAACTGCTACCGCGGCCTTCGCCACAAGCGTGGTCTTCCGGCCCGCGGTCAGCGTACCCACACCAACGCGCGCACCCGCAAGGGCCCGCGCCGCGCCATCACCCGGCGCCGCTAAGAGCGGGAGGTAGACAATGGCAGGTCCTCGTCGAGGCGCGCCGCGTCGCGCACGCAAGAACATCCCGTCCGGTGTGGTCCACATCCAGGCGACCTTCAACAACACCATCGTCACCATCACGGATCCCAACGGGAACACCGTGTCGTGGTCGAGCGCTGGCGTTCGTGGCTTCAAGGGCTCTCGCAAGTCCACGCCCTTCGCCGCTCAGCTTGTCGCTGAGGATGCCGCTCGCAAGGCCATGGATCACGGCATGAAGGCCGTTGGTGTGTTCGTGAAGGGGCCGGGTGCCGGTCGCGAGTCCGCACTTCGCGCCATCGCGAACTCCGGTCTCAAGATCACTCACATCCGCGACGTCACGCCGATTCCGCACAACGGTTGCCGGCCGCCCAAGCGTCGCCGCGTCTGATCACTTCATCCTGACTGTCGTCGTTGTGCCGGGAGGCACTGGGGAAGGCGACGGTCGCTGCGCGGGTGTGGAGCCGACCCCACGGCCAGAAACCCGCACGGGAGAGCGCAATGGAAGGACAGTTCGCGAACTGGCGAAAGCTTCGCGTCCCGAAGACTGTCGAGACGATGCACGATGACGGCCGCTACGGTCGCTTTGTCGTGCGTCCGCTTGAGCGTGGTTTCGGAGTCACGCTTGGCAACTCCCTTCGTCGGGTGTTGTTGGGTTCGCTCCAAGGTGCCGCGGTCACGTCGATCAAGATCGATGGTGTGTTGCATGAGTTCTCGGCCAAGCCGGGCGTCGTGGAAGACATCACCGACATCATCCTCAACTTCAAGTCCGTCCGCGTCCGGATGCATTCCACGGAGCCCATCCAGGGCACCATCGATGTGCAGGGCAAGGCTGGCGAAGTGGTTGTCGTCCGTGCGGGCGACCTTCGGTTCTCGGGTGGTGCGGAGGTCCTCAACCCGGACCATCCCATTGCCACTCTCACCCGTGCCACGCGATTCTATGTCGAAGTCACGGTGGAGATGGGGCGCGGCTACGTGCCCGGGTCGATGAAGAAGGTGATGGACCAGCCCATCGGTACCATCCCCGTCGACGCAATCTACTCGCCTGTCGCCAAGGCCCGGTACGACGTGACCCCCTGTCGCGTCGGCAACCGAACCGACTTCGACTCCTTGTCGCTCGAGGTCTGGACCGATGGCAGCGTGAGTCCTCGGGATTCGGTGGCTCTGGCCTCGAAGATCCTCAAGGAGCAGGCGGGCGTCTTCTCCAACCTGGTCGACGCGGGAAGTCTCGCTGACTCGGGTGCGGATGAGCCCACTGAGCCGATCAACGAGGCCCTCTACCGCCGCGTTGATGAGCTTGAGCTCACGGTCCGGTCGGCCAACTGCTTGCAGAATGCCGGCATCGAATTCATTTGGCAGCTGGTTCAGAAGTCCGAGTCGGACATGCTGAAGACCAAGAACTTCGGCCGCAAGAGCCTCGCGGAGATCAAGGACGTGCTCGCCGAGCTCGACCTGTCCCTCGGCATGCGGCTGCCCGAACACTTCAAGCCCCGTGGCTCCCACTGAGCCTCGGGTCAACAGATTGCTCGCGGGTCGGTGAGACGCCGTCCCCGCGAAGGAGAGAACAATGCGGCATCTGAAGGCGGGCCGGCGGCTTGGGCGCACCAGCTCCCACCGCAAGGCCATGTACCGCAACATGGTGACGTCGTTGGTGATTCACGGTCGGATTCGCACCACCCTGGCGAAGGCCAAGGAGCTGCGCAAGGTTGCGGACCGCATGGTGACCTTGGGCAAGGGCGTCGCCCCGAGCTCGCTGGCATCGGCGGAAGGTGAGGCGCTCCAGAACCTGCGGGTCAAGCGTGTTCACTACATCCGTCGTGCGGCACGCACCATCCAGGACAAGGCAGCGCTGGACATCCTGTTCAACGACCTTGCCGAACGCTTCGAGGGGCGCGCGGGTGGCTACACCCGGGTGATGAAGGCCGGCTACCGTCCGGGTGACAACGCCCCGATGGCCATCATCGAGTTCGTGGGCACCCCGGGTCCGGTCACTGAAGAAGGTGAGCAGGCCGACGAGGTTGCTGGCGAGGAGTGAGTTCTCCTCAGGATATCGACGCCGAGGTCTTCGCGACCTCGGCGTTGTTCGTTCTTGGAATCAGGCTCGCCGTCGTAGTAGAGGAAGTGCAACTGCCCAGAGCTCGGAGGACCGATTGACCTGTGGCGAACAGATGAAGGCTCGGTGGCAGGCCTACCTGAGCTCTGCCGGACTCAAGACCACCCGGCAGCGGACTGCCATCTTCGAGGCCTTCGCGAAGACGGAGGGGCATGTCTCGCTGGACGAGTTGCTGGCCGCGGTACAGAAGCAGCGTCCATCCGTGGGGTACGCCACGGTCTACCGCACGATGAAGCTGTTCGTGGAGGCGGGGGTCGCCTCGGAGCGTCAGTTTGGGGATGGCCAGGCTCGCTTCGAGGCGGTGTTCGACGAAGAGGAGCACCACGACCATGTGATTTGCCGGACCTGTGGCGCAATCTTCGAGTTTGAAGACGAAGAGATCGAACGTCGGCAGGCAGCTGTCGCACGACAGTTCGGCTTGCGCATCACCCGCCATCGCCTCGACATCTGGGGCGAGTGTCTCAACCCCGAGACATGCAAAAACCGCCCGAGCTGAACAGTCAGCTGGGGCGGCCTTGACGGGACAGTCGGCCAGTCAGGGGACCGGGGTGCCTTCTGGAGCGGTCCCATCGCCGGTTGCCGGAGCACCATCTCCAGGGGCGTCTGGCGGAGCAGCGTCTGGGGTCGGGGTGGGATCCGGCGCGGGGGCTTTGGGAGCCGGCGGAGGCGTCGGAGTGCCCGCTGGCGTGGTCACCTTCGGCTGAAGGTCGAACTGAGCTCGGGTGACAGATGCCCGACGAAGCTCGTCCTGCTGGAGCTGTTCGAGCTCATCTTCGACCCCGCCGCCACTTCGGACCTTGTCGTTGCTGAACCATGCGAGCGTGATGCTCGTGACCATGAACATGGCAGCGACCGTGGTCGTGGCCCGCGTGAGGATGGTGCCCGACCCACGGGGGCCGTACATCTGGTTGCCTCCGCCACCACCGCCGAAAGCGGCCGCACCGTCCTTCCCCGGCTGGAGGAGGATGATGAGGATGAGGGCGAAGCACAGCATGATGTGCAAGGTGTTGACGAATATCGTCATCTCGTCTCTCCAGACGTGCCTGGCTTCAGGGCCGAGCCCACGCGACTAACGGGTGGGTCGTTGCGCCGCACTCACGATGGCCACGAAGCTCTTTGCATCAAGGCTCGCGCCGCCAACGAGCGCGCCGTCGATGTCGGGCTGCGCCAAGAGTGCCCGCGCGTTGCCGGGCTTTACGCTTCCGCCGTACTGGATGCGCACGCTGTTTGCAACGAATGGCGGGAACATCGCGCGCAGCACGTTGCGGATGGTGGCATGCACAGCCTGAGCCTGGTCGGGAGTCGCCGAGCGGCCCGTGCCGATTGCCCAGACGGGCTCGTAGGCGAGTGTGACCGAGGCAGCCTGGTCTGGCGCCAAATCTCCGAGTGCCGCGCGTACCTGTCGCTCGACCACCTGGGCGGCCTTGCCCCCGTCGCGCTCTGTGAGGGTCTCACCCACGCAGACGATGGGGAGCAGGCCATTCCGGAACGCCGCCTCGACCTTGGCTGCGACCAGTTCGTCGGTCTCGCCAAACTGAGCGCGGCGCTCGCTGTGGCCGATGATGGCGTAGGTGCAGCCGGCTTCGCGAAGCATCGGACCACTGACATTGCCGGTGTAGGCACCCGAGTCGGCGGCGTGTACATCCTGGGAGCTGACGTGCACCCCGGTGTGTGCCAGCCGTTGCACGACGGTGGGGATGCACACCGAGGCAGGGGCCACGGCCACGTCGACATCGACCACGTCGATGAGCGCGGACTTCAGCTCCCGAGCCAGGGTGTCGGCCGCGGCGGGGCCCTTGTTCATCTTCCAGTTGCCAGCAATGAACGGTCGGCGGGTCATGTCGAGCTCCTGGACTCAGCGGCGGTTGGAACGAATGGCGCGAATACCCGGCAGCTCTTTGCCTTCGAGGTACTCCATCGAGGCACCTCCGCCGGTGCTCACATGTCCCATCTGGTCGGCGAGATCGAAGCGTGCGACCGCTGCCGCGCTGTCCCCTCCGCCCACGACGGTGAAGCCCTCGCAGTCTGCGACGGCCTGGGCGACGGCCCGGGTGCCTTTCGCGAAGGCGTCCTCCTCGACCAGACCGAGCGGACCATTCCAGAACACCGTGCGTGCCTGTCGCACGAGGTCGGACCATTCGGAGGCGGTCTCGGGGCCGATGTCGAGCCCCATCGCATCATCCGGAATGTCGAGAACAGCCTCTGCGCCTTCGGTGTCGCTGACTGCTCCGGCGACGATGTGGTCGGAGGGGAGCAGCAGCTGGACGCCGCGCTCGTCGCACCGCTCCATCACCCGGCGAGCGAGAAGCAGCTTGTCCGACTCCACCCTCGACTTGCCAACCGACACCTCGCGGGCGGCGAGCAGCGTGTAGGCCATCGCTCCGCCGACCAGAATGGTGTCGCACCGACGGGCGAGAACCTCGAGCACTCCCACCTTGTCGGAGACCTTCGCGCCCCCGAGGATGGCCACGTAGGGGCGTTCCACGTCGCCGTGGAGGCGGGACAGCTCCGCAAGCTCCTTCTCGACCAGCAGGCCCACCGCTTGCTGCTCGGTGTGCTCGACCACGCCGTCGATGGATGCGTGTGCTCGATGCATCGCGCCAAAGGCGTCGTTGACGTAGATGGACGCGAGACGACCGAGGCCCGCCGCGAAGTCGGGGTCGTTCTTCTTCTCGCCAGCGTGGAACCGCAGGTTCTCGAGCACGAGCACGCCACCCGGCTGGACGTCGCGGGCGACCTGTTCGACGCCTGCACCGACGGTGTCCGGCGAGAAGAGGACCTCGTCATCGAGCAGCGCCGCCAACCGTGCGGCCGCGGGCTCCAACGAAAGGGCAGCCTTGCGGCGTCCGCCGGGCCGGCCGAGGTGACTGCAGATGATGACGCGACACTGTCGCTCTCGAAGCCATGCAATGGTGGGCAGGGCGGCTCGGATTCGGGTGTCGTCAGCGACGTCTCCGCCTTGCAATGGGACGTTGAAGTCGACCCGAAGGAGGACGGCGTCACCGGGGCTCAGCTCGAGGTCTTGGAGGGTGGGGGCGCTCATCAGGACTCCAGAGCCGCCAGGCGGTGCACCAGGTCGACCATGCGGCAGGAGAAGCCCCACTCGTTGTCGTACCAGGTCAGCACCTTGGCGGTGTGGGTGCCGGTGGTCTGGGTGAGGGGCAGGTCGGCGATGGACGAGCGGGGGTCTCCGACCAGGTCGCTCGAGACCACCGGTGCCGTCGACACGCCGAGGATGCCCTTGAGGGGACCAGACTCGGCAGCGGCTGCGAGGGCAGCGTTGATGGCGTCCTTGGTGACGGCTTCGCGGGTGTTCACCACCAGGTCGACCAACGAGACGTTGGGCGTGGGAACCCGAATCGCCATGCCGTTGAGCTTGCCCTTCAGCTGAGGAAGGACGAGTCCAACGGCCTTTGCGGCACCCGTCGAGGTCGGGACCATGTTGACGGCAGCGGCACGGGCCCGTCGGGGGTCCTTCGGGTGGGGAGCATCGAGCAGACGCTGGTCCATGGTGTAGCTGTGGACGGTCGTCATCAGGCCGTTTTCGATGCCGAAGGTGTCGTCGAGGACCTTGGCCACCGGCGCGAGGCAGTTGGTGGTGCAGGATGCGTTGGACACGATGCGGTGCGAGGCCTTCAGCACCTCGTCGTTGACGCCCATCACCACGGTGGCGTCGGGCTCGGAAGCGGGCGCGCTGATGACGACGCGTCGGGCACCGGCCTCGAGGTGCAGATTGGCGCCGGCCCGCTTGCGGAAAGCACCGGTGCACTCGAGCACCACGTCGACATCCCGGGCCTTCCAGGGCAGTGCGGAGGGGTCGCGCTCTGCCGAGGTGGGGATGAGCTTGCCGTCGACAAGCAGGCCCTCTCCGGTGGCCTCGACCTGGCTGTGGAATCGGCCATGGACCGAGTCGTGCTTGAGGAGATGGGCGAGCACGTCGTCGCTGGTGAGGTCGTTGATGTGGACGAACTCGATGTTCGGGTCGTTCCAGGCGGCACGCAGCACGCAGCGACCGATGCGGCCGAAGCCATTGAGAGCGACGCGGATGGCCATGGGGAATCCTCACTGAGTGGGGCGATGTGGACGAGGGGGCTGACCGAATCGAGCCTGACTCTCCGCTCTTCCACGGACGGGGAGCCGGCGTAACACGACCACGTCACACAACGGGTGACGGGACTGTGGCTCGCCCGGCCATCGGCACAGCCCACCGTCCGCGATATGGCGCCGGTCATGCCACTGCTTGTCACCAACATCCCATGGACCGGCCCAGATGCCGACCCTACGGGCGCTCTCGCCAAGCGCCTGTCGGTGAAGCCGAGCCAGCTCACCGAGTTTCGACTGCTGAAGCGCTCGGTGGATGGGCGCCGCCGCCCGCCCGTCTGGCTGGCGAACTACCGGGTCGTCCTTGCAGATGAGGCCCTCGAGACCGCCTGCCTCAACCGCAAGCTCCATGGCGTGCGGGCGTACAAGGACCGCGACGAAGCCCGGTACGCCGTCGTCGCGAAGGTCCCGATCGACGCCTGCGACAGCGCCTTGCGCCCCATCGTTGTCGGCGCGGGACCGGCTGGCTTGTTCGCGGCCCTCGCGTTTGCCGAGGCGGGCGCCCGTCCGGTGCTCCTGGAGCGGGGCGGCGCGGTGGAGGAGCGTCACCATGATGTCCGGCGCTTCTGGCGGCACGCAGAGCTCGACCCCGAGTCGAACGTCGTCTTCGGCGAAGGTGGCGCCGGCGCATTCTCCGACGGCAAGATCTACACCCGTCGGCGCGATGGCGACCTGGGCTGGATCTTCCGCCGCTTCGTCGACTTCGGCGCCAGTCCGGAGATTCTCGCCGAAGGTTGGGCCCACCTCGGCACCGACCGCATCCGGGCCATCCTTCCCCGTCTTCGGGCGCGGCTCATCGAGCTCGGGGGTGAGGTCCACTTTCGCACCACCGTGTCCAGGCTGCTCGTCCACGACGGCCGTTGTGTGGGGGTTCGCTCGTCGAGCGGCGCGGAGTGGACCGGCTCCTGCGTCCTCATGGCGACGGGACACAGCGCCCGCGATGTGTGGAAGATGATGCTGGATGCGGGTGCTCGGGCGGTGCAGCGTCCCATCCATATCGGCGCTCGGGTGGAGCATCCCCAGAAGCTCATCGACCTCGCTCGCTATGGCTCCCCAAGAGGCGACCTGCCCCCGGCGTCCTACCGCCTCACGTCGAATCCCCGGCCCCGTGGGCAACTGCCTGCCGCCCGAAAGGCGCACACGTTCTGCATGTGCCCAGGGGGCACCGTCGTGGGGGCTTCGAACCATCCCGGTCGCGTGGTGGTCAATGGGATGAGCTATTCGAAACGGCAGGCCTGGTGGGCGAACAGCGCCGTCATCGCCGAGGTCCTGCCTGCCGACTACGACGGCCCCGACCCGCTCGGTGGCGTGCGCTACCAGGACGCCATCGAGAGGAAGGCATTCGAAGTGGGGGGAGGGGACTTCCGGGCCCCTGCCCAACGGGTGGTCGACTTTCTCGCAAACCGCCCGTCCACCGAGCTTCCGCGCACCAGCCATCCGCTCGGTGTCGAACCTGCCGACCTGCGTGCTGTGCTCCCGGCGCCCATCGTCGCAGGCATCAAAGCCGCGTTGCGCCACTTCGACCGCAAGCTGCGCGGTTTTGCTGGAGGCGACGGTGTTCTCATCGCGCCCGAGACCCGCACCACCGCACCGCTGCGCTTCCTCCGCGACGACAACCTCGAAGCGGTGGGCCTGCCCGGCTTGCTGCCCGTCGGAGAGGGGGCTGGCTACGCCGGTGGAATCATCAGCGCCGCCCTGGATGGCCTGCGGGCCGCGCGGTCGGTGGCGGCCCGGGCCCGTCGTCCGGTGGACGCGTGAAGCGTCAGCGGAACTTGGCGTCGATGGTGCCGTCCTTGGACAAGGTGAGCTGGGCGCGGACCTCGCTGCCACTCTCGCGGCCCGCACAGTCGGTCTTGTCCACGGTCCAGGTGACATTGGCCACCTTGTCGGAGTCGGCGGCCTCCATGGTCCACTTGCCGGCTTCCGTGCACTCCATCTTCTCGTCGTCGAATTCCACCCAGCCGGCTGCAGTCCAGGTGTTGTCCGCACCGAAGGTCATCTTGTCGTACTGGAAGGTTGCACCTCCAGCGTCGCTCGGCCGGAAGTTGAGAAGGCTCGCCGTCACCAGCTTTGCGCCGAACTTCTTGCTGGCGGCATCGTCGGGCGTGGCGGGCACTGCAGCCGCCGCTTTCGGGGCGGGGGCCGCTGCGTCGTCCTTCCCCTTCTTGTTCTTCTTGCCGGCCAGTGCAGTTCCCCCGAAGGTGAGGGCGGCGGTGAGCAGGACGGCGAGCTTGCGGGACATGGTTGACTCCTCTGTTGCCGGGCGTGCGATGAAGGTGTGCGCGCGGCATCCGTTCAAACGTCGGTGGGGCGCCAGGCTCGGCCGCCCCTCCAGCACACCTCGTTGTACCTCCAGCCGGCCGGCCGGAACAACCATGGTGCATTCGAAGCTGCGCTCGCCCAGTCCAGGCGCGCCGCTCCGACACCGGCTGCGTCCACCATCTTCCGTGTCGCGCCTGGGTGTAGCGAGCGGATGAGCAGTCCCCCGCAACTCGTGAAGCGACCGCGTCGCCTGCCACTCGTGCTGATTGGCTACGTGCTCGTCGGTGCCCTCGTCTTGGGCCCCTCCACCTGGCAGCTCGGCGCCCATGTGCCCGGTGCGGCCCGCTCGGATGTGTGGAATTCCCTGTGGTCCATCTGGTTTGTGTCCGACGCCTTGATGCGCGGTGAGCTGCCCTGGCACACTCTCCACCTCAACCACCCTTCGGGCGGCGTGCTGATGGTCGCGGACCCCGTCGGGGCGGCCCTCGCCACACTTCCGGCCCGTTGGTTCGGGGTCGAGGCTGCTTACGGCCTGCTGGTCTGGGGACGTCTCGTCGCTGCGGGAGTGGGTGCACATCTGCTGGCTGCCGAGCTTGTCAAGGGCGAGACAGGGCAAGGGACCCACCTGGCGCCCTGGATTGCGGGCATCGGCTACGCCACATCGGCCGTGTTGCTGTCGGGAATCCACAACGGGACCTCGGAGGCTGCGGCCTTCGCGCCGGCAGCCCTGTCCTGCTGGGCGGCGGCGAGGGCCGTGCGCGGCGGTCGGTGGACCTGGGCCATCGGCGCCGGGCTCCTGCTCGTCCTCGCCACTGCGGCCAGTGGGTATTCGGCTGTGGTGGCCTACCTTCTGGTGGGGGCATTGCTCGCGTTGTGGCATCCCACGCCCGTTCGTCGGTGGGGATTGCGGGCGGTCGTCCTGCTGGTGGGCCTGTCTGGCTCGTTGCCCATTGCGGCCGCCGTCTCTCAGGCCTCGGTCGCGCGCGGAAACCTGGTGGGCATCAAGCACCCTGCGGAGCTCGCGAGCGTTCGGCGGAGCACCGGTCCCGCCGACCCCCTCGCCTACTGGATTCCGGGCGACTACCGCAGCCCCGACTTTCGCGTCATCTCCCGCTACGGCGAAGACTTCATCCACTCGCCCTACCTTGGTTGGACCCTCGCGCTGGTGTGTCTCTGGGGCCTCTGGCGTGCGCGACGACGGCTGCGTCCGGTGGCCTGGCTCCTCGTCGGGGGACTGGCCTGCGGGCTGCTGAGCCTGGGACCGGTCATCGTCCACGATGGCCTCGCATGGGTCTTTCTCGATGAACGGGTGTGGCCTCTTCCCTACCTGTTGTTCGAGCGTGCGCCGGGACTGGGCTCCCTGTCTCTGCTGTGGCGCCTGGGCCAAGGAGTTGCCCTCGTCGCCGCCGTTCTCGCAGCCTGGTCGCTTCGGGACCGCAGTGCGCGGTGGGTCCTTGTGTGCGGGCTGTGCGTCCTTGCGGAGGGCCGCCTGGTCGCCCCTACCGCTGGCCTGCCGGTATCTACCGATGCCCGCACCCACCCGGTTCTCGACGTGCTCCAGCAAGCGCCCGAGGGAGCCGTCGTCAACCACCCGGTCGTTGGCGGACGCGCCTACCTGCATGAGCAGGCCGTCCACCAACATCCGGTCGCCGGTCGGTTGAACTTCCCCAACAATGGGACTGGCAGGGCATTCTGGGAAGTCGTACGCCGGTCTGTGGGGGCCTCCCCCGAGCACGCTCGCCGGGACATCCGGGCGAAGGCCATCGACACCGGCATCCGCTACATCATCATCCACGACGACCCGGATGCTGGCCCCGACATGTACGACGAGGCGGTCCAGCTCGCCGAGTCGCTCTTTCCGGCCATGGGCAGCGATGGCGCGCGGGCCACCTCGGGGCCCCACAGCCAAGAGGTCCGCGTGGTTCGCTTGTATTGAGCCACGCTCCGGGTCCCGCCCCTTCCGCCCATGCGATAGACGCGCGCGGCAGGCTGCCGAAGCGGAGCCTGTCAGCTGGAGACCACCACCAATGGGTGCCCTCGTCCGCCAGGACAACACTGTCATCGGAGGGCGCTTTCGCTCCCCGCGTCCCCTGGAAGGCCTCGAAGGCCCCGCCGGCACCTTGCCGTTCCTGGGGATGCCCCTCGCCGACCGGCAGACCCGGGCCTTTCTGGAGGCCGGCCTCGACATTCCGGAAGGCCTCGTCGACGACGGGCTCGAGCTGCCTGCAGACCGCTGGCGCATCCTGGTGCGGGAGGACGTGGCTGTCACCCGAGCCGCGCTCGACCGTTTCCTCGAACAGGCCCGCGCCGGCGAACAAGACGTCGCGTGGCGAGCGAGCGGACGCGTGGGAAACATCGCCTCGGAGGTGGCCCTCGGCGAACCCGACGAGCCCTGGTTGGTGGCCTTGGTGCCCGGTGGCCAGGTCACGACGGCCCGAATCGACGCCTGCACGCCACTGGAAGTCGAGGTCGACGAGCGACTCGTGCAGTTTCCTCTACCGGCCGGACAGTTCGAGGCCGACGCTCTGGAGCTCCCGCTGACCGAGTCCCTGGTGCTGCCTTGCGGGCACTGGGCTCAGCTGCTCTGGGCCAACCTGCTTGGCCTCGGCCCCCACCTCTACCGCACGCTGGGCGGTCGGAACATCGTGGAGATGGGGGTTCGGCTGGTGGGTGCGGTGCTCCGGGCGCGCACCGCCGACCCCGGGCGCGTGATGGCCACCTACGTCCGCATGGGCGACGAGTGCCGTATCCACCCCACTGCGGTGGTCGAGTCCAGCTGGCTGGCCGACGGCGTGGAGGTCGGCCCCCATGCAGTGGTGCGGGGCTGTGTCATTGGAGAAGGTGCGCAAATCGAGGCGCTGGCCGTCGTCGAGGGGAGTGTGCTTGCCTCCCGCGCGACCGTGCAGCGGCAGGCGATGGTGAAGTACTCGGTGCTTGGCAGCCGGTGTGCCGCGGCGGGGGACATGCAGCTCGGTGTGCTCGACCGGGGTGCCGCCTTGAAGAAGACGGCCGCGCTGCTCGACCAGGCCATCCGCGGGGCCGTCAAGGTCTCGGCCTGGGGGCGGCTGGTGCAGGCACCGCTGGGACTCGCTGGTGTTGGAGTCGGTGCCCGAACAATCGTGGGGGCGGACGTCTTCATCGCGCCCGGACGCACCATCCCGCCCGACCTGGTCATCGTCCCGGATCCCGCGGCCGTGTTGCGCCGCCTTCCAGCTGAGACGGCCCCGGGCACCTGGGCAGTCGTCGACGGCACACTGGAGTGCATCGCCCCGCGAGCCGCCGCGCCGGCCCTGTCCGATTCCAGCGGCGGAGGCTGAGGGCTCAGCATGTGGATGTGGGGAAAGCCAGTCCTGGACCACCTTCTGATCGGTGGCTACCTCGCCCTGCTGACCGCGCTCTGGGGGCTGTTGGTGGTGGGCGTTCCGCGTTGGGGGAGGGGACACCGCCTCGTCCGTCCCACCGGGGAGCCGCCCGCGGATGGCCCGATGGTGAGCATCTGCATCCCAGCCCGCGACGAAGCGGACAGCATCGGTGCTTGTGTGCGGGCTGCGTTGGCGACCCGATGGCCCCGGCTCGAAGTCATCTTGGTCGACGACCGGTCCACCGACCCCACCGGCAGCGTGGCCCGCGAGGCGGCCGGGGACGACCCGCGCTTCCACCTGTCGACCGGCACCGAGCCCCCGCAGGGTTGGTCCGGCAAGGCGTGGGCCTGCGCGCGGGCCGCCAGCGAGGCCAGCGGTGAGTGGCTGGTGTTCGTAGACGCCGACGTGCAGGTCGACCCCGATGCCGTTCACGCTGCCGTGGCCCAGATGGAGGCCGGGCGACTCGACCTCCTGAGCGCGTTTGGGCGCTGGCGCCTCGAGACCTTCTGGGAACAGGTGGCCGTGCCTCCTGTGGGTTGGCTCATCCGCGGCGCCGTCGACCTCGATGCGGTCAACACCCCCGGCAAGGAAGCCGCCTTCGCCAACGGCCAGTTCATTGCCGTCCGCCGCTCCACCTACGACCGAATCGGTGGCCACGAAGCCGTCGCCGACACAATTCTCGATGATGTCCGTCTGGCTTCCGCGGTGCAGCGGGTGGGGGGACGTCTCGGGATGTTCGACGCCAGCTGGCTGTTCGAGGTGCGGCCCTACAGGGGGCTGTCGGAGGTCGTGGCGGGCTACTCCAAGAACCTGTTCGAAGGCATGGACCGCTCGCTCACCACTGCCATGGGTGCGGTCCTGTTCATCTTCGTCGGCACCTTGCTGCCCTACCTTGCAGTGGCGGTCGGACTCTTCCTCCGGCTCGGGCTCGGGTGGGGGGTGCCGGGGTGGGGATGGATTGCCTGGATGGCGCTGGTGTGCGCGCTTCAGGTGTGGTTCCGCGCGCGTGTGGAGCAGCGCGATGGCAGGTCGCCGCGACTCGCTTGGACCCATGCGCTCGGGAACATCGTGCTGGTCTGGATTGTGGTCCGGTCCACCTTGAGCCTGGAAGCCACCTGGAAGGGGCGGCGCTTTGTGGACGGGCGGGTCGTGCGCGACCGCTGAGCGCGAGCGCCCCCTTGACGCAAGGGGATGGCGATGGTCTTGCGTGGCCTGCTCGACCACGGCGGACCCGAGAACGACAACACCCCGGCAGAACCGGGGTGAAGCGTTCGAGAGCGGGAGACGGGATTCGAACCCGCGACATCAAGCATGGCAAGCTTGTGCTCTACCAACTGAGCTACTCCCGCGTGACTGCGGTGGAGCGGGAGACGGGATTCGAACCCGCGACATCAAGCATGGCAAGCTTGTGCTCTACCAACTGAGCTACTCCCGCAGCGCACCGCTGCCGAGCGACGCCATCCGTGGATGGGCCGCGATGTCGAAGAACGACGGGTGTCTCTACAAAGGAGCTCCACCCAATGCATCGGCGGGTGGGACTCAAGAGTCTGACCGTTCCCGCGAGCCCGCCGCATTTAACCGGGGCGTTTCGACGCGCAAGGCAATTCTGATGCCTCATGGGACCTGATCTTGTCGTTCTGCGAGGGATCGGTACGGATTCGGGGGTCTGATTTCGCCTGGAAAGTTGTGGGGACGGGCCATTGTGCGGTAGTGTCCCGGCGCTGTGGAGAGGCTGGATGCGTGTGGAGCATGCACTGGCTCGGCATCGGTGACGTGGGCGGTGAATGCCGCGCCTTCGCCCGCCATCTCTTCAGAATTCCGTGACGATCGACAGTCGGCATGGCATCTTCCCGAGGAACTCCGCTCGGGTGCGGCTCACCCCCACGCCGGTTCATACACCCCACTGCCCCTCCTGGAGACAGTCGATGACCCGCAAGCTGGCGCTTCTGCTCACCACTGGCCTCCTTGCGGTGGCTTGTGACACCGGTGAGACCTCGAAGGACTCCAATGCATCGGCGCCTGACGTCGAAGACGAGTCCACGTCGCAGGACATGGACGGCGATGGCTGGTCCGTGGCCAACGGCGACTGCGACGACGCCAACGACGACGTCTTCCCGGGCGCCGAAGAGGCCTGCAACGACCTCGACGACAACTGCAATGGCGTCGCCGACGAGGGCTTCGAAGACACCGATGGCGACGGCATTGTCGACTGTGTTGACTCGGAAGAGTGCGACGGGGTGGACAACGATGGCGACGGCGAGATCGACGAGGGCTTCCCCGACGAAGACGGCGATGGCATCGCCGACTGCCTGGGGCGTGAGATCTGCGACGGCATCGACAACGACGGTGACGGCGAGATCGACGAGGACTTCGACCACGACGGCGACGGATACACCGAGTGCGGCTCGGAGACCACGCCCGCGGACTGCGACGACTCGGATCCCACGATCTACCCGGATGCCGAGGAGATCGACGGCGACCTCACCGACAACGACTGTGACAGCCTTGTCGACGAGGGTGGCTGGGTCGGAGATGAGCTGTTCATCTCCGAGATCATGACCAACCCCGACAACGTGGACGACACCCACGGCGAGTGGTTCGAGGTCTACAACGCTTCGAGCTCCACGCTGCTGCTCAACGGCCTCATCCTGTCGTCGTCGGTCGACTCCGACTACCATGTGGTGTCGAGCGACGAGCTGCTGATTGTCGAGCCTGGCGAGTTCTTCGTCTTTGCCAGCAGCGACAACCCCTTCGACAACGGTGGTGTCACCAACGTCGGCTACGCCTACGGCAACGACCTGTCGCTCTCCAACGAGGTCGACGGCCTCGTGGTGGAAGCGGACGGTCTCATCCTCGACGTGGTCGAGTGGGACGACGGCGTCACCTTCCCCGACGTCAACGGTGCCTCGATGTCGCTCGACCCGAGCTACCTCGACGCCACGCTCAACGACGACGGCAACTGGTGGTGCCAGGCCACTCGCCAGTGGGCCACCGCCACCGACCGTGGCTCGCCCGGTGAAGGCAACCAGTACTGCTGGCCCACCGCCGTCGCGACCTACACCGACGACTCGTCCCTGATGACCTGTGACGTGCTCTACCTCGACGGTTCGGCCTCCACCGACCCGGGCGATCTGGCGCTCACCTTCACCTGGGAGCTCGTCTCCGCGCCGGCGACCTCGATTCTCACGACCGCCGACATCGAAGAGACCACCGACGTCATGCCCGAGTTCGTCCCCGATGTGGCGGGCACCTACGTGTTCAGCCTCGTGGTCGACAACGGCACCGAAGAGTCGCCCCCGGCCTACCTGTCGGTCGACATCACCGAGCGTCCGTACAACAACGATCCCATCGCCGACGGCGGTGGTGACCAGAGTGCTTCGGCCACCGCGGACTGCACGCCCATCAGCTACGGCGCGGGTGGCTACGACTGCGACTCCTGCGCCGACTACGACTTCGAGCTCGACGGCAGCAGCAGCTACGACCCCGACGGCGACGAGCTGCGCGACCCCACCTGGTCCATCACCAGTGGCACTGCCACCATCGTCGACGAAGACACCTGGGCGCCCACGGTCACCATGCCGGGTGCTGCAGGCTCCTACGGCGTCACCACCACCGACACCGTTGAAGTGGAGCTCACCGTCACCGACTGTATGGCGGCGACCGGCTCCGAGGTCGTCACGCTCACCTACTCCTGCACCGGTAGCTGAACCGCCAGGGCCACTCGCCCCCGCCGCCTCATCGTAGGCCGCGGGGGCGTTGTCATTCTTGCCCCTCGGTCACTGTGGGGGTGCTCGCTAACGGGAGGGCCGGCCGCAGATGCGCTCGACTGGCGGCTTCCACCGAGGGTCGATTGTGGGGGGGGGGCTGCTGCAGAGCCTGGCGATGTGCGCGTCGAGCGCGGAGAGAGCGTCTTCCGCACGGGTGCCATCGGGCTGGCCCAGTCCGCGGGTGATGGCGAGGGCAGTCGACGGAGTCAGAGTCGGCTGCTGGAGCAGTGCGGCCGGGATGCGTGCGGTGCGCTCGCCGACGATGAGGTCCGCCACGTCTGGCAGCGCATCGGTGGACAGCCCCAGCTCCTCTGCCACCTCGAGCTGGTCGCGAAGGTCTTGGGCGGTCGACAGCCGCCAGGCCCATGCGTAGGTCGCGGCGGAGGACGACCACACTCCGGCACGCTGCAGGCTGTCATGGCGGTCGAGGCCCGTGCAAGGCGTGTCCGGACATGCATCGAGGAGGCGGGCTGCGGTGAGCGCCACCAGGCCGAGCCCCGTGGACGCGTCGGTCCCACCCGCTTGCACGAAGGACTCGAAGGCTTCGGCCACCAGCACCGGGAGGGGGTCTTGTGCGTCGTCAAGCTGAAGGCTGTGCGCTGCTTTGAGGGAGTCCGCCACGTCGCGCGCGGCCTCTTGCTGGGGTGCGGAGTCGGCTGCGCTGCGGATGAGTGCGAGGTGGGTGGCGTCGGCGAGGAGGTCGAGTCCGAGCTGGAGCGACTGCTCGGATTGCGACCCGTCGGACAATGCACGGGCGACCACCAGCTGTCCGGCCGGCATTGCGCGCAGCCGGTCGAAGGTGCCCACCACCATGGCGTTCTCCACAGGCGCCAGCGGGACCTCCGGCCCATCGAGCCAGCCCAGGACCACATGCCGTTCGGCCACCCGAAGCAGGCCTGCCCGGCCCGCATCCGGGTCGATCCAGTCGAGGGCGGGCCGCACATCGCTCGGACCAGCAGGTCCGGTCACCACAACCGTGCCAAGCCATGTCACGAGGGCGCGGTCCCCCTCCAGCCCCTGGGCCTCGGTGAGGAGCTGGTGCTCGAGCTCGGCGAGTCGGGCGCCCCGAGCCAAGGCCACCGCGGGCGTCCCTCGCCATGCTCCTTCGAAGCTCGCGAGGGCGGCGGCATCGGCCGGACCACTCCCGACGACCTCTCGCCAGGCCGCAATCGCAGCCCCGCCCCCGGCCGACAGCCACCACTCCTCGGAGCGGGCGTTGGGCCGGCGCACCAGTGGGTCGCCTTTGGTGAGCTGGCCTACGGCATCCGACAAGGTCGTGGGTGGGGTGACGGGCGGACCGAGCGGGGCCGGCGGCGCGACCTTCAGGTGGTCGGGCGTCTTCTTGGCCAGGCAGCCGCCTGCCCCGCAAGCAATCGCAATCCAGGCGCCCAGGGCTCGCGCGGAGGGGAGGCTCACCGGGCGTTCGCTTCGAGCAGAGCTGGCTTGCGGAGTCCCCTCAGAATTCGGCCCACAAGGCCCGGACCGTGGAAGATCATGGCGGAGTAGAGCTGCACGGCTGCGCAACCGGCATCCAGGAGCTGCTGTGCTCGCTCCGCCGAGTCGACGCCGCCCACGCCAACCACGGGCACGCGGCCGTCTGCTGCAGCAAGTGCGGCGTGGATGCGGCTCCGGGAGAGCTCCCAGATGGGCGCCCCCGACAGGCCGCCTCCTTCGCCGAGCCGACCGGTGTCGCCTGGGCGCGTGATTGTCGTGTTGGCTGCAATGATGCCGGCACATCCGCTGTCGATGGCCACATGGACCGCCTCCTGCAATGCAGCCGGCTCCAGGTCGGGAGCGAGCTTGAGGAAGACGGGGCGTCCGCCTGCTGAGTCGATGACTGCGGTGAGCAGGCGCCCGAGTCGGTCGGGGGCCTGAAGGGCGCGCAGGCCGGGTGTGTTGGGCGAGCTCACGTTGACCGTGAAGTAGTCGACCAGCGGATGCAGCGCCGATGCACACGCCGTGTAGTCGTCCTCGGCACGGTCGTTGGGGGTGTCCTTGTTCTTCCCGATGTTCGCACCCACGGGGACGGTCGGCCAGAGGTCGGCGTCCCGCACGGCGCCCATCCGTGCACGCATGGCGTCGAGACCGCCGTTGTTGAAGCCCATGCGGTTGATGAGGGCCGCCTCCCGAGGCAGCCGGAACAGACGGGGACGTGGGTTGCCCACCTGCGGACGCGGAGTCACGGTGCCGACCTCCACAAAGCCGAAGCCCAGCGCGGGCCAGACGGGCAACGCCTCGGCGTCCTTGTCCAGTCCTGCTGCGAGGCCGATGGGACTGCGGATGCGAAGCCCGGCGAGCGGGGGAGGTGGGGACCGCTGGGGCACCGACGCCAGCGTGGACAGGGTGTCTCGCATCAGGCGGGGGCGGCCGGCCAGCTTGTGAAGCGTGAACCGGTGGGCGTCTTCGGCATCCATCCGAAAGAGCGCGGGCCGGGCGAGCTTCCACGCGAGGTCGAGCGGCGATGGCATGCGATGGTCTCCGGCGGACGGGGGGCCCGTGTTAACCAACGGGCCATGTCTGGGGTCTTCTACAGCGGTGTTGTCGCGCGTCGGTTGCTTCCGGCGGCTGTGGTCATGTGCTGGCTGTCTGCCACGGGTTGCTCAAGCGGACCTGCAGTCGGCCCCCGCGAAGGTCGACGGGCACCTTCCTTCTCACTGAAGACCCTGGACGGTGACGATGTCGCGGTACCATCGGAGGCAGGCGTGCCGTCGCTGGTCGTGTTCTGGGCGTCCTGGTGTGGACCGTGTCGGCGGGAGGCCGTCGAGATCGGCGGCATCGTGCGCAGCTACGGCGAGCGGGTGTCCGTGGTGTCGGTCAACAGCGGAGAGGATGCCACCAAGGCGCGCCTGGCGGCCCAGCAGTGGGGCATGAGCTGGCCTGTGGCGCTCGACCCGCGTGGCAAGGTGAGCAGTGCCTACGAGGTCTCGGCTGTGCCGCTTGTGCTGGTCGTCGACGCCGAGGGCGTGGTGCGGTATCGCGGGAACGGCCTGCCCTCCGACCCTCACCGGCTGCTCGACGGACTGTCCGGCTGACCCTCCTCCAGCATGGAGATGCCATGCCCCTCGCCCCCTGCCTGGGGTTGCTCCTGGCCGCTGTCCCCGCCCGGGCGACGGATCTGGCCATCGTCCACGCCACCGTGCTGCCGGTGTCCGGTCCTGCCATCGAAGACGGCACGGTGTTGGTCACCGATGGTCGCATCGAAGCGGTCGGGGCCGGTCTTCCCGTTCCCGAAGGCACCCCTGTGGTGGTCGATGCCAGCGGCAAGTTCCTCACGCCGGGTCTCATCGACCTGCACTCCCACATGGGGGTGTACTCCTGGCCCGGCCTCGAGGCCCACTCCGACGGCAACGAGATGATTCACCCCATCACTCCACATGTGCGAGCCGAGGATGCCGTGAGGGTGGCCGACCCCGCATTCTCGCGGGCGCGGGCGGGCGGCGTCACGAGTGTGCTGGTGCTGCCGGGCTCGGGAAACCTGATGGGTGGCCAGGCCGCTCCATTGAAGCTGCGTCCATCTCGCACCCTCGCCGGCATGCGGTTCGAGGGCGCTCCCCGTGCCATCAAGATGGCCTGCGGCGAGAACCCCAAACGGGTCTACAAGGCCGACGAATTCGGTCCAATGACACGGATGGGCAACCTCGCCTGGATGCGCGGCGCCTTCCAGTCCGCCCTCGACTACCGGGTCGCCCGGCAGCAGTCCTCCGAGCCCGTGGCTGAAGACGCCATGATGGAGACCCTTCTCGATGTTCTCGACGGTGAGATCAGGGTCCACGTCCACTGCTACCGTCACGACGACATCGAAGGCATCCTCCGCGTGATGGACGAATTCGACGTTCAGGTCACCGCCTTTCACCATGCCCTCGAGGCCTACAAGGTGCGCGACCTCATCGCAGCGCATGGCGCCGGCATCGCCACCTGGCCAGACTGGTGGGGCTTCAAGGTGGAGGCCTATGACGCCATCCCCCAGAACATGGCCCTCGTAAAGGAAGCGGGCGCGCCGGTGGCACTTCACAGCGACTCCGCCAACACCGTCCAGCGGCTGTACACCGAGGCGGCAAAGGCCGTCGGCTATGGGATGGACGAGGCCCAGGCCCTCGAGTCCATCACTTCCGACCCGGCGCGGCTCCTGGGTGTCGACCACCGGGTCGGCGCCATCCAGGCTGGCTACGACGCCGACCTGGCGCTGTTCTCGAAGCATCCCTTCGATGTCACCACCCTTGTGGAGCGCACCTGGATCGACGGCGAGCTCGTCTTCGACCGCAGCTCGGAGGGCACCCCCGATGCGCACCCCTGAGTCCCATGCACCGCGCTGGACCCGGCGCCAGCTCCTCGCAGCTGCGGCTGGTCTTCCCACCCTCTCGCTCGCGTCGGAGCCATGGGTCGGCCTCGGCGGCTTCGCAGACACCGCCCCCACCGACTTCACCATCTCCAACGCCACGCTTCTCGACCACCACGGCCGGGTGATGCGGGGAGCGGGAGTGCGCGTGGAGGGGACGCGCATCGTGGAGGTGGGGCCCCAGGTGGGTGGAGGGCTGGACTTTGGCGGAGACTGGCTGGTCCCGGGCTTTACCGATGCATCGAGCCGGTTGGGACTGGCGGAGATCGGCGCCGAGAAGTCGACGGTCGACCAGAGCGACAAGCCTGCCATCACTCCGGATGCGCGCGCAGTGGACGGCTACAACCCGCTGTCTGCGCCCATTGCCGTCACCAGGGTGGCCGGCATCACCCATTCGGTCGTGTGTCCCACGATGGGACGGCTCGTGCCCGGACAGGCCGCACTCGTCCGCACCGCAGGTCGCACGCTCGACGAGGCCGTCCTCCGGACTCCCATCGCGCTCTGTGTCTCGATGGCCCGTCCCACAGAAGGAGACAAGTCCCCGTCGTCTCGCATCGGCACGAGTCGAATGCTTCGGGAGCTCATCGACAAGGCGCCGGCCCCGCGTGCTCTGAAGGTGGAGGATGGCCCGAGGTGGAAGCGCGACAAGTCCCCTGAAAAGGGAAGCGGTAGCAAGGACCGCTCTCCCGCCGACAAGGTGCTCCAACAGGTCAAAGAGCGGAGCTTGAAGGTCCTGGTGCGCGCCGAGCGGGCCGACGACATCGAGCGGGCCCTCGCCTGGCTGGACGAGAGCAAGCTCGATGGTGTGCTGCTCGGTTGTGCCGAAGGGTGGATGGTCGCCGACCTGCTCGCCGACGCAGGATTGCCTGTGGTGCTCGGGCCCCTGATGGTTCAGCCCGACAGCTTTGCGCACCCCAACGCCCGATACGACAACGCCGCAATCCTCCACGACGCGGGTGTGCAGATCGCTTTTGGCTCTCGGGGCAACCACTTCGCCCGAGGGTTGCGCACCGATGCCGGCGTGCTTGTGGCCCACGGACTTCCGTGGGAGGCCGCCATCGAGGCCCTTGCCGTGGGAGCGGCCAACGCCTTCGGAATCCCTGGTCTGGGACGGATGGAGCCGGGGGGACGCGCCTCCTTCTTCCGCAGCACGGGCGACCCGCTCCAGCCCCGCAGCCGGGTGACCTCGGTGTGGATCGGAGGACGCGCCTGCTCCATGGAGACCCGTCAGTCGGAGCTGTACGAGCGGTTCAAGACGCTGTAGCCGTCAGCCGTCGGTCGGCGTTTTCACCTTCGCCGCCCCCTGCTGGAAGAACTGCACGAGATACTCCAGCGCGCTCAGCAACGAGAAGAAGGTGGCCACGTAGAGCAGCAACAGGCCGACGCGCTGGGGGTCGGAGCCGAAGTCGTGCCATCCCCAGAGGATGAAGCCGAGCGCGGTGCCCTGGTAGGAGGTCTTGAACTTGCCGAGCGTGCTGGCACTGATGACCATGCCTTCCTGGCTGGCGATTCCGCGCAGCCCCGTGATGGCGACCTCTCGGCAGATGAGCAGCGCCGCCAACCAGCCGGGCACCCACCCCCGCTCGACCATCATCACGAGAACGGTGGCCACCATGAGCTTGTCGGCCATGGGGTCGAGGTAGGCGCCGGCTGCGCTGGTGAGGTTCCAGCGTCGGGCCAGCCAGCCGTCGACGATGTCTGTGATCATGGCGCCGACAAAGATGACCCAGCCGAGGCGCATGGCCTCCTGACTGGGCTCCTCCCACAGGATCACCACCATCAGCGGCACCATGAGGATGCGGAGGACGGTGAGGGTGTTGGGGAGGTTCCAGAATCCGGCGCGGCGGAACACGCTCATGGCAAGGAGCCCGTCTGGTGAGGGACATCTTCAGGGACGACGGGCCGCGACATGCAGAGGTAGTCGTAGACATCCATGACCCGGCGAACATAGTGCTGGGTCTCCTTGAACGGTGGGATGCCGCCGTGTTTTTTCACGTTGTGTGGACCGGCGTTGTAGCCAGCGATGGCGTGCCGCAGGTTGGGAAAGCGCCCCAGCAGCATCTTCAGATACCGCACCCCGCCATCGAGATTCTGCAGCGGATCCCAAGGGTCCTCGACGCCCAGGCCTTTTGCGGTGGCCGGCATGAGCTGCATCAGTCCCATGGCGCCCACAGGGGACAGGGCATTCGGGTTCATCCCGCTCTCGGCGACCGCCACTGCCTTGATGAGCTCTGCCGGCACGCCGTAGCGGACGGAGGCTGCGAGAATCTCGTCGTCCCAGGTGTCGAGCAATGGGAAGGTGGCCGTGTTCACTCGGGTGCGTGATGGCAGCGGCTTCTTGTCGAGAAACAGCGGCACGAAGCCGTTCGAGTTCGGTGAGTCGGTGAACAGCACTGTCCCGTTGGACAGCTCGGCCTGGTAGATGTCCGTGCCGAAATATGTGGGCTGGACGTTGAGAACGGCCGAGATGGCGATGACGTAGTGCACTGCGGGAGGGTACAGGGCGCGCACTGTGCCGGCAACCAGCCCGTGTCGGTCCGGAGGCCTGATGAGCAGCTCCCCGAAGTCTCCCGCCGCCGATGATGGTGTCACCGACGTTCTCATCATCGGGAGCGGACTTGCTGGCCTGCGACTGGCGCTCGAGCTGGCTCCCCATGGCTCCATCCGCATCATCACCAAGGCGGCCCGGGATGCCGGCAACTCCCGGCATGCGCAGGGCGGGATTGCGGCGGCCTGGCGGGAGTCCGACTCCTGGGAGCGCCACGTCGAGGACACCATGGTGGCCGGTGCGGGCCTCTGCAAGCGCGAAGTGGTCGAGCGCACGGCCCGAGAGGCACGGGTGCGGGTCGGTGAGCTCATCGAGATGGGCGTCGAGTTCGACCGATGGCACGAAAAGCCCGAGCTCTACGACCTCCACAAGGAGGGCGGGCACTCCAAGCGGCGCATCCTGCACGCCAAGGATCTCACCGGCGCCGAGATCATGCGGGCCCTGCTCGAGAAGGTCGACGCCGAACCGTCCATCGAGGTCATCGAGGACAACATCGTGGTCGACCTCATCACCGAGGGCTGGCTGGCACGGCACCGCGGCGAGCTGCCGCCCCATCCCGACCGCGTGCTGGGTGCCTACGTGCTCGACCAGGTCACCGACCAGGTCCGCGCCTACCGGGCCCGCGTGGTGGCGGTGTGTGCGGGAGGCTCGGGCCAGGTCTACCTCTACACCTCCAACTCGGAAGTCGCGACGGGCGACGGCGTGGCCATGTGCTTCCGTGCCGGCGCGCGCGTAGCGAACATGGAGTTCGTCCAGTTCCACCCCACCACGCTCTACCAGGTGGAGACCAAGCCCTTCCTCATCAGCGAGGCCTTGCGAGGGGAGGGGGGGCGCCTCATCCTGGCCGGCGGCGAGCCCTTCATGCACCGCTACGACGAGCGGCTGGAGCTGGCCCCTCGGGACATCGTGGCCCGCGCCATCGACTCGGAGCTCAAGCGGAGCGGCGCCCCCTGCGTCTACCTCGACATGTCCCACCTCGACCGCGCCGCTGTAGAGCACCACTTCCCCAACATCGACCGCCGCTGCCTCGATGCGGGCATCGACATGGCCGTCGACCCCATCCCGGTCGTGCCAGCTGCGCACTACCAGTGCGGTGGCGTGAAGGTCGACGCCAACAGCGAGAGTGACATCGCCAACCTGTTCGTGGTCGGCGAGTCTGCCTGCACCGGTCTGCACGGCGCCAACCGCCTCGCGAGCAACTCGCTGCTGGAGGCCATCGTGTATGCCCACGCCGCCGGGGAGGAGATTCGGGGTCGTCTCGCGGACATCCCGATGCCGCCCGAGGTGCCGGAGTGGGACCCAGGCAAGGCCGTCGAGCCCGATGAGCAGGTGGTCATCACGCATGTATGGGACGAGGTCCAGCGCTTGATGTGGAACTACGTCGGCATCGTGCGCACGTCGCGTCGCCTTCGCCGGGCCCGCAAGCGCCTCGACCTCATCCAGGACGAGATCGAGTCCTACTACTGGGACTACCAGCTCACTGGCGACCTCATCGAGCTGCGCAACATCGTCACGGTCGCCAGCATCGTGGTCGACTGTGCGATGCGCCGGCGCGAGAGCCGCGGCCTGCACACCACCCTCGACTACCCCGACACCAACCCGCGCTTCCTCCGAGACAGCCTCGTGCAGCGGCGCTGGTAGCAGCGGCTACCAGAAGGGCACAAGCTCCGCGGCGATGGCGGCCTCCACCTCGGCCACGGTCTTGGGAATGCCGGCCGTGAGCACGTCCGGCCCGGTCGGCGTGACGTGCACATCGTCTTCGATGCGGATGCCGCCGAAGCCCAGCCAGGCCTCCGCTGCACTGGCGTGGAAACAGTCGGCAAAGGGTGCCGTGATGTCCGCGTTGGCGAGGATGGCGGGCACCACGTAGAAGCCTGGCTCGATGGTGACGACGTTGCCGGGCACCAGGTCGCGGTCGAGTCGGAGGGCGTTGAGACCGAATTGGGTGCTGCGCGTGCGCCCTGGACCGTAGCCGGCGGTGTCGCCGTAGAGCTCGAGGTCGTGGACGTCGAGGCCGATGAGGTGTCCGACGCCGTGCGGAAAGAACAGGGCATGGGCACCGCGCTCCACCAGGCTGTCGAGGTCGCCGGTGAGCAGGCCTTCGTCGACGAGGAAGCGGGTGAGCACCCGGGCCGAGGCCAGGTGGATGTCGCGGTAGCGGGTGCCGGGTCGGCACATCTGAATGCTGTGGAGCTGGGCTTCGAGAACAGCTTCGTAGACGGCCTTCTGGCGAGGCGAGAACCGCCCGTTGACCGGCCAGGTGCGCGTGACGTCGGTGGCGTAGCCGCTTGTGCCTTCTGCGCCGCCGTCGAGAAGCAGCAGCTGGCCGTCGGCGAGCGGGTGGCTGCGATGGAAATTGTGTAGGACCTCGCCGTGCACGGTGACAATGGAGTCGTAGGCGGTGGTGAGGCCGTGTGCGGCGATGACGCCATCGAAGACTGCGCCCACCCGAGCTTCGTGGGAGCCGATGCGGGTGGCGGCCATGGCGGCGCGGTGGGCGGCTTCGGTGACCTCGGCCACCGCTCGGGTGGCGTCGATCTCGAAGGCATCGAGCTTCGAGCGCAGGGCGATGACGGCCTCGATGACCGAGGGGTCGCCTTGCTCGGTGCGCGTGTCGTGGGGACGCCCGGTGTGCTCGGTGAGCCAGCGGTTGGTCGCCGGGTCGGTGGTGGCCAGCGTGCGCAGACCGGAGCGTTGTGGCACCACTTCGGGCAGCTCGCTGAGGGGACGCACCCGCCCGAAGCCGAGGGTCTGTCCCTGCGCCTGGATGGTCGGCTGTGGGCCGTGCCAGAGCGCATCATCGGCAGGCGGCCGGGGCAGGAACAAGGTGTCCCCGTCGCCATCCAACAGGACCGCAGCACCCGGCACCCTGCAGCCCGTCAGCCACAAGAAGGTGCTGTCTGCGCGGTAGGGCAGGTGGTTGATGGGGATGTTGCGCAGCTGAGGGCGGCCCGCCATCACCAGGATGGGACCATGGATGCGCTCCCGGAGGGCGTCCCGGTGGCGGGCGGTGGCGGCGGGGGGGAGCATCGGACCTCCGAGAAGCAATCGCGGGTGTCAGTCGGTGAGGTCGCGGCGCTGGGCCAGGGCCCGAAAGCGGTAGCCGGCGGACTCGATGGCCTCGGCGGCACCTTCTTCCCGGTCGACCACCACCACGACCTCGTCGACCACCAGCCCTGCTGCTTCGATATGACGCAGAGCCTTCACGAGGCTTCCGCCGGTGGTGGTGGTGTCCTCCACGACGACCACCTTGTCGCCCTTTTCAAGATTGTCCATGCCCTCCACCAGGCGTCCGCGGCCGTGTCCCTTCGCTGCTTTGCGCACCATGAAGCCGAAGAGCATCCGGTCTCGGAGGGCGGCCTTGACCACGGTCGCACCCACGATGGGGTCAGCGCCGGTGACGGGTCCGCCAATGGCCCGGACGTCGTCTGCGATGGTGTCGAGGAGCATCTCGGCGATGATGGGGGCGCCATCTGGGCTCAGCGAGGTGAGGCGTGCGTCGACGTAGAGGTCGCTGGTCTTTCCGGACGCCAGCGTGAATTCGCCCCAGCGCACCGAGCGCGCGCGCAGGACCTCGACGAGGCGGGACTTCAGTGGGTGGTCAGCGGGTGACATCGGGCCACTCCAGGGTGTCGAGCCACTCGGTGAGACCATCGAGAACGACCTCCTTGTCAGGCTCGTTGAACAGCTCGTGGTAGGCGCCCTCATAGGCGACCAGGGAGACCAGTCCGATCCACCGGGCAGCTGCGCCCCGTCCTCCCCGCGGCGTGCAGATGCCGTCGGCGGTTCCAAGCATCATTCGCAAGGGAATGTCGACCAGGGGAGGGTCGTCCGAGACACGTCGGGTGGCCTCGAGCATCTCGACGGCCCAGCGTACGGTGACGGTTGGATAGACGTGGGGGTCGGCCTCATAGGCCAGCACGACCTCGCGGTCTCGGCTGATGAGGGAGGTGTCGAGCTCGGTGCGGATGGGCAGCCATGGGACATAGTCGGCCAGCCGGCTCACGATTCGCTTGCGGGTGCCGCTGACCTTGCTGGCGGGCTCCACGAGCGGGTTGGACAGGGCCACGCCGATGCACCGGGGCGTGAGGGGCTCCCGCAAGGCGTCCAGCACGACGAGACCGCCCATCGAGTGGGCCACCAGGGCGAAGGGTCTGCGGATGGTCGCTGCAGCGGTCTGGAGGTCCTCGATGTAGCGATGCCACCGCTCGGTGTGTCCCCGGCGGCCTTCGCTCTCGCCGTGCCCGCGCAACTCCAGGAGGGTGACCCGGTGTCCTGCCGCGACCAGGTGGTCGATGACGTGGTCGTAGCGGCCGGCATGCTCCGCGAGGCCATGGACGAGGAGCACATTCCGCGCTCCTTCGCCGTGACGCACGAGGCGAAGGCGGGTGCCGTCGTGGGAGGCGGCGCTCAGGACTTGCATGGGGACTCCAGGGCCATCGAGCGGGCCCGGTGTACCGTCAGGGCGCCGCGCGGTCGAGCAGTGCGAGGCTGAGCTGCGGGAATGCCGTGATGACGATGAGACAGAACAGCATCAGCAGCAGGAACGGCAGCGAGCTCCGGATGACCTTCACCACGGGGCGTTCGAACACGGTCGACGCGACGAACAGGTTGATGCCCATCGGCGGCGTGAGGTAGCCGAGCTCCAGGTTCACGATGAAGATGATGCCGAAGTGGATGGGGTCGATGCCGAAGTCGTGGGCGATGGGGGCCAGCAGCGGCGCCACGATGAGGATGGCGGAGATGATCTCCATCACGCAGCCGAGCGCGAGCAGGAACAGGTTGACCAGAATCAGGAACTGCCAGGGCTCGGTGACCGCGGACTTGATGGCTGCAGCGGCGTTCTGGGGGATCTGCTCGGCGGCCAGGAACTTGTTGAACGCGATGGCCAGCACGATGATGAGGAACAAGCTGCCCATCATCACGCCGGAGTCGGCGAGCACATCCAGGAGCTTCTTCGGCTTCATCTCGCGGTGGATGACCAGCTCCACGAACAAGGCGTAGACCACCGAGATGGCAGCCGCTTCGGTGACCGTGAAGCGAAGCGGGCCGAGCACGCCGTAGATGCCGCCCAGCACGATGACGGGCAGCAGAAGCGACCAGACCGAGCGCTTGAACTCCGTGGCGAGGTTCTGCCAGTAGCCGCCCTTGAGCTCCGGAACGACGATGTTGATGTCCTTCCGGGTGGGGCGGGTCTGGTACATCGTGTAGGCGAACAGCATGCCTGCGATGAAGAGGCCAGGAAGCACACCAGCGACGAAGAGGTCGTTGGGGGAGATGGTGAACATCTCGCCGTCGCCTTCTCCGGCACCCGCCAGGCCCGCGCCACTCACCATGATGGCGTAGATGATCATCGGCACGCTGGGCGGGATGATGATGCCCAGCGAGCCGGCGGAGGTGAGCACTCCGAGGCTGTAGTCCTCCGGATACCGCTCCTTGACGAGCATCGGGAACATGATGCCGCCGACCGCAATGACCGTGACCGGAGACGAGCCTGAGATGGCCGCGAAGACCACGCACGCGAAGATGCTGGCCACTCCGAGGCCGCCGGGCATCTTGCCCACGAAGGCGCGCGCCATGCCCACCAGCCGGTCGGCGATGGTGCCCTGCGTCATGATGTTGCCCGCCAGCACGAAGAAGGGAATCGCGAGCAGCTCCTCCTTCTTCACCGCCTCGAACATGTCTTTGGCGACCAGGGCGGCATCGAGGTCCTGGATGTAGGTGACGCTTGCGACCGTGCCGATGCCGATGGCCAGGAACAGCGGCGCACCGGTGAGCACGATGAGAATGCACGCCAGCAGGATCAGCCAGCCCGTTCCCATGCCAAGCACCGCACCGACCCCGAGCAGGAAGCCCGGGATGACGCCGGCGAAGATGAGGTCTCGGCCGCCCCGGCCTGTGGTTCGGGCGGGCTTTGTGGGCACGGGCGGTGCGTCGGGGTCTTCGGGAACGCCTGCCAGGCCGAGGCCGAGGAAGCGCAGCGCCATCAGCAGGAAACTGAGGGGCAGGATGGCCTGCGGAATCCAGGTGGGGACGTTCTGGCGGGTGCTCGCTTCCTGCATGGCAGCGGTGAGGTCGGCGTCGGCCTTCCCGCCGTCGTCGGTGGTGCCGGTGTCGCCACCCACCAGGTTTGCGATGTTCGCGACATCGGCCGCGTCGGGCTTGCTGGCTTCGCCGCTTTCTTCGAGGGACTGCCAGACGTAGGGGTTGCCGTCGCTGAGCTCTGGCTGCCAGGTCATGCCCACAAAGGCGATGGCAGCTGTGAGGAGGGCCGCGCCACCGATGAAGTCGATGCCTGCCGAGGTGGCGGCTGGCAGCTTCTTGTCGCCGCGGGTGAGGCGGCGGCGCAAGAGGATGACACCCGCAAGCACGCCACCCCCGGCCGCGGCAACGGCAGGGGCAGGGGAGGCGGGGTCGAGCAGAAGCCAGCCGAAGGCGTCGACCAGGCCCACGAGCTCCGGCCAGAGGGGCAGCGACTCCTGGGTGGCCCCGCGGAGGAGGCTCTCGTCCATCAGGTGTTGGGCGTAGCCGGAGAACTGCCAACAGAATCCGGCCGCGACCAGCGCGGAAAAGCGCTGCACCATACGCGCTGCACGGGGCGACAGCAGGCGTTCGCTGAGGTCGACGGACAGGTGCTTGCGCTGTCGAGTGGCCAGCGAGGCACCGAAGAAGCCCACCCACACCATCAACACGACGGCGAAATTGGGCCCACCGTCGACCTCGAACTCGAAGCCGGGGACTTCTCGCCGGAGGTAGTCCAGGAAGGACAGGGCCGTCATCACGAGCATGGCGATGGCGATGAACCACCGCTCCACCTTGCTCAGCAGGCGGTCGACCTCGGAGAAACCCGCCGACAGAACCACCCGAAGCATCGTGATGAACAACACGAGCCAGAAGGCGAAGTGGTGGAGTGGTCCGTCTCGGAACCATGTCCAGAAGCCGCGAATGGCCCTGTCGACGCCCCCCACCACCGTCTCGATGGCGTTGAACAGCGGCAGCAGGGCACCATAGGCGCCGTGGTTGTCCTTGCTCACGTCCGGCCTCCACGCCCGGTGAACCCGACGCGACACCGCACGACGCGCCGCTGACCTGGTTGGGGCTGGGTGCGGGCTGCCATCAAGGGCCGACCCGCACCAGTCTGGTCACTTTCGCATCGACTGCAGCTTGGTCTTCACCGCGGCGTACTCGTCCTGGAGGTCGGAGTGCTGGGCGAGGAACTTGGCGTGCACGGTCTTTCGGCAGGCCTTGCGGAAGGCAGCCCGCTCTTCGGTGGACAGCTCGGTGACCTTGACGCCGGAGTCGGAGATGGCCGTGATGAGGCTGGCTTCCAGTGCCCGCACGCCCTTGCGACCGCGCGCGGCCTCTTCGACGCGGTTGGCCATCACAATCTCCTGCAGGTCGCCCGGCAGGCTGTCGTAGAACGTCTTGGAGTACACGATGGCGGCCGGCTGGTAGATGTGGCGGCTCAGCGTGTAGTGGTTGACGGCCTGAATCCAGCCCGCTGCGAGGCTGAACAGCGGCGTGTTGTCGAAGCCGGACACGATGCCGGTCTTGAGAGACGGAAGCACCTCGGCGACGGGCTTCTTGACCGCCTGCACGCCGAGCGCGGCGTACATGTTGAGGTGAACGTCGGATTCCTGGGACCGCATCTTGTAGGTCGCGAGGTCGGCGGGGGACTTCACCGGGGCATCGCCCTTGGTGGCGAAGGAACGCCAGCCGTTCTCGGCCCAGGTGTAGAGCACCACGCCCTTGGTCTTCAGCGCGGAATCGACGGGACCATACAGCACGTTGTCCAGCACCTCGTCGGCTTCCGCCGTGGTGTTGAACAGGAAGGGCAGCTCGGGAAGCTCGAGGATGGGAAGATCGAGCGCCTGGCCCACGGCAGCAGTGGAGAAGCCACCGGCCTGGATGCGGCCCTTGCCACCGGCCATCTCCTCGACCATCTCCACCTCGGAACCGAGGGAGGAGCCAAGGAACATCTTGACCTTGATGCGCCCGCCGGAGTCGGTCTCGATGCGCTTCTTGAGGTCCATGAGCTGGTCGGACCAGGGGGTGCCGTCGGGAGCGGTGGTGCCGAAGGCCATGGTGTACTGGGCTTCGGCTTCGCTCGTGGTGTCCGGGGCCAGCATCACAGCGGTGGTGGCGACCGCCATCGCGGCGAAGGGGGTCAGAAGGTGGCGCAGAGGCGACTTGGAAGGCACGGAGTCTCCGGGTGCAGGACGGTCGTGGGACCCGCCACGTCGACGGGACGGTCCCAGCAGGATGGGATGTCGAAGGCCCGAGGGCTCAGTCTGCGAAGCGCTCGCCGGCCTGGTCGAGGAGGCGCTTGGCCTTCTTCTGCTCGGCGCGGTTCTCGGGGCCGATGTCGGGGTCGTCGCCGGGATCGGCGTCGATGACGGCCTGGAGGTTGCGCACGTAGGTCGCCTTGTCCTGGGAGTTCACGGCCCAGGTGTCTGCGACCAGCACCTGCGTGCCGAGGTACTGCGGCGAGCCGGCGATGGAGATGTCGAAGTGGGCCTTCGACTTTGTGAGGTCGCGGCCCGAGAAGCTCGGGATGAGCGAGTAGTAGGCGCCCCAGTAGCGGTCGGGCCCGTGGTAGAAGAAGTCGGGCTGCAGCTCACCGATTCGGGTCATGTAGGCCTTGACCGTGTCGATGTGCTTGAGTGAGGTGAGGATGCCGTTGAGCTTCGCCCACTTGCCGGTGGCGCTCGACGTCCAGTACATGCAGGGGACATCATCGCGAGTGAGGGCGTCGACGACGTCCTGCTCCTTCTGGTCGCCCTTTTCGAGGCGGGCCTTGAAGTCGGAGTTGATGGCGAGGCACCGCTTGCCCCAGGACACCGCGGTGTCGAAGGCGGCGTTCTTCGCGTCGGTCTCGGTCTCGTGGGCATCGCCCAGGAAGTACCAGCCCCGCACCAGTCGGGCAGCAACCTCGCGGTCGGTGGGGTTGGCGTTGTAGGCGGCCTCGAACTTCGCGAGGGCGGCCTTCAGCTTCTCCGTGTCGCCTCGCTCGGCCCAGAGGGTCTCGGCTTCCGTCTTGAGGGCCTCTGCGGCGCCAGCGTCTCCGCTTGCCTTGGCGACCTCGTAGGAGCCGGTCTGCTTCTTGCCGCAAGCGGCAACGGTGAGGGACAATGCCACGATGGTGGCGAGCTGAATGCGCAAGGGAACCTCCTGATCGAGCCGTCGGCGACCACGAACAACCGGCCCTCGATACCAATTGCCCAGGGCCTTGTCAATCGTCACGACCCCCTTGATTGGGGCATCCCCGTCGTTTCCGCGATCGCTTGCAGAGGCCTCCCGTGCGGGGCTATGGGCGACCGCCCGGGCGGTGAGTCCAGGGGGGCTCAATGACCACGCCGCCCCCCGGAGTCCCCCATGCTCACCCCCGATGTGCCACTCGCCCTCACGTTCGACGACGTGCTGCTCGTGCCTGCCTACTCGGAGGTTCTCCCCGACACCGTCGACGTTGGCACCACCATCGGTCGGGGCATTCGCTTGTCCACCCCGTTTGTGTCTGCCGCGATGGACACCGTCACCGAGGCCCGCATGGCCATTGCGATGGCGCGCGAAGGCGGACTTGGCATCGTCCACAAGAACCTCTCGCCGCGGCGCCAGGCCGAGGAGGTCGAGCGGGTGAAACGGGCGATGACCGGGGTGATCCAGGACCCCGTCACCGTGCTGCCCTCCGCCACCTTGGGCGAGGCCCGTGCACTGATGGCCAGGCGGGGCATCAGTGGGCTCCCAGTGGTTGAAGATGGCCGATTGGTCGGCATTCTCACTGACCGTGACGTGCGCTTCGAGCGCGATCCCAGCCGCCAGGTGGGCGCGGTCATGACTTCTGGCACCGATCTGGTGACGTGTCGTCCGGGCACCAATCCCGAGCGGGCCGGTGAGCTCATGCAGATCCACAAGATCGAAAAGCTGCTCGTCACCGACGATGACGGCACGCTGTGTGGCCTCATCACTTTCAAGGACCTCGTGGCAGCCCATCGCCATCCCCATGCCTCGCGTGACCACCGCGGGCGCCTCATCTGCGGTGCGGCGGTGGGGGTGGGGGGCGACCGGGACGACCGTGCAGCGGCCCTGGTCGAGGCGGGCGTGGACGTGCTGGTCATCGACACCGCCCATGGCCACTCGGCGGGAGTCTTGCGAGCTGCGGAGACTCTGCGGTCCCGCTACCCCGACATCACCCTCGTCGTCGGCAATGTCGCGACCGCGGCCGCCACCGAGGCCTGCATCGCCGCTGGGGCCGACGTGGTGAAGGTGGGCATCGGCCCCGGAAGCATCTGCACCACCCGGGTGGTTGCCGGTACCGGGGTGCCGCAGCTCACCGCCATCGCCGAGTGCGCGCGGGTCGCCGCCAAGACGGGCACCTCCATCATCGCCGACGGCGGAATCAAGAGCAGCGGCGACGCCGCAAAGGCCGTGGCTGCCGGAGCAGACGCCGTGATGATCGGCTCGATGTTCGCCGGCACCGACGAGGCCCCCGGCGAGATGGTGCTGTACCAGGGCCGTGCCTACAAGGCCTACCGGGGCATGGGCTCGGTGGACGCCATGCGTGCAGGTTCTTCGGACCGATACTTCCAGGATGCCGGCAACGACAGCCGCAAGCTGGTCCCCGAAGGCATCGTCGGCCGGGTTCCCCATAGAGGCCCGCTCACCGACACGCTCCACCAGCTTGTGGGCGGCCTTCGTGCAGCCATGGGCTACTCCGGTGCACCGGATGTCCCGGCGATGAAGGAAAGGGCGCGCTTCGTGCGGATGACGGCTGCGGGGCTGCGAGAGAGCCACGTCCACGACGTCACCATCACCAAGGAAAGCCCCAACTACCGGGTGCGGTAGGCGGTCCCAAGACGCGATGAACCCCCGCTGTTGAGGCGGGGGTTCTTGCTTGGAGCCTGGGAGGAGGCTCAGCCCTTCTTGATGGCCTTGCGGACGAGCACGTAGCCGCCGTTGGGCCCGGGGACGCCGCCCCGAATGTAGAGAAGGCCGCGCTCGGCGTCCACCTTCACGAGACGGAGGTTCTGGACGGTGTTGCGCTTGTTGCCGTGCTGTCCAGGCATCTTCTTGCCCTTGAGGACGTGGCCCGGGGTGAGGCGCGTGCCGATGGAACCGCCGTGGCGGAAGTACTCGTGGGTACCGTGGCTGCGGATGAAGCCGGCGAAGTTGTAGCGCTTCATGACGCCGGTGAAGCCACGGCCCTTGGAAGTGCCGGTGACGTCGACCCAGTTCACGTCGGTGAAGACGTCGCCAGCGCCGATGTCCTGGCCGGACTTGAAGGAAGCGGCGGCGTCCTTGCCAAGGCGGACCTCGCGGACGAACTTGCGGGGGGAGACGCCGTTCTTCTTGAAGTGGCCCATGTCGGGCTGGTTGACGCGCTGCTCCTTCTGCTCGTCGATGCCGAGCTGGATGGCGTTGTAGCCGTCGGGACCGTCTTCGGAGCGGATGGCGATCACGGTGTTGCCGCTCACGTCGATCACGGTGACGCCGTTGAGCACTTCGTCGGAATCGTACATCTGGGTCATGCCGACCTTGCGGCCGAGCAGACCCATCATTTCATTGGCCATGTTGTCCTCGCATCGGGCGACCACTGCCGCCATACGGGTTGATTGGGAACCGGCCGCGATTAGCGCGGGGCCACGACAGAGTCAACCCCATCCGCAAACGCCAGCTGGGGAAGCGGCCCGTGATGGAGGCGGTGCCCGTCGCCGCTCAGGGGTTCAGGCAGGTCGCGAAGGCGTTGATCTCGACCTTGTAGTCGGGCTGGCCGGAGTTGTTCGTGATGTGCAGGATGTTGAAGTCGCGCGACAGGTTCGGTCGCTCCGTGCACAAGCGGGCGGTCGCCTCGAAGTGCAGGGTGACGCCCATGGACGCCCCAGGCGCGACGGTCGCGCTGGTGGTGCCCGACAGGCTCAGGGTCCCGCACGCGATGAGAACATCGTTGGTGACGTAGGCATCGGTGACAATGAGGTCCATGTCGCCGGTGTTGGTGATTGTGACGGCCTGGCTGGCGCTACAGCCGAGCGGCTCGTTGATCTGCACCGGGTTGGGCGAGACGTTCACCACGGGTGCGCACAGGTCGCAGGGGGGCTCGGTGCCCACTCCCTGGACGGGAATGGAGAGGCTGTCGGAGTTCCCGCTCACATCGAGGGTGAGGTCGACGGTGCCGCTGTAGCCACGCTCCTCGTTTGGCTCGAAGGTGAGCGTGAGCGTGCGGGACTCATCGGGGTTGAGCACCTGCGGAAGCGTGATCTCTCCGCCTCCCTGGTAGCTGAACTCGCCTGTGGACCCGACAATCTGCTGGATGAGAATGTTGTCGGAGTGAGTGTTGGTGAGGGTGACGTCGACCGCGCCAGCCTGATTGGTGGGGACGTCGCCAAAGTCGACGGAGGTGGGGTTGGCCACCAGCTCACCCGCGGGAGGGTCGGTGTCAGTGTCGGTGTCGCCGGTGTCCACCGCAGCGCCTTCGCCTGCGCCGGTGACATCCATCACATAGGGCTCATCGAGCGAGTTGACGTCGAGGGTGAGCGCTGCCGAGTACTGCTCTGCGGCCGTGGGGGTGAAGCCGACCTCAACGACCACTTCACCACCCTTCTCAAGTTGGATGGGCAGCGTGGTGGTGGAGATGACTTCGAAGGCGGCGTCGCCCTCAAGGCTGGCCTGGCGGACGATGATGGCGTCGTCGCCGGTGTTGGTGAGCACGACCGAATCGGCCGCCTGTTCCTCGAGCGGGGCGACTCCGAAAGCCAGGGTGGCTGGCTCGATGCGCAGATCGCCCAGCTGGACGACATCGGACTGGCCGGAGTCGACGTCAGAGGAGCCACTGTCGGTGAGCTTGGGAAGGGGGTCGAGCCCGCATCCAACGGACAGCGCCGTCAGGGCCGCGAGCAAGAGCGTCGCCTGGTGCCGCATCGTGTCGTCTCCAATCTTCGGACGCCCCAGCTTAGCACCGGCCTCTCGCGACTGCGCCCGCCAGGACTCCCGAATCCGGGAATGCGTGGGCGGGCGCAGGGGGCCGTCGCGCGTGCGGCGACTCTGTCGTGGTCTCAGAAGGTGTACTTCAGGTAGCCCGTGACGTTGGTGCCAAGGTCGAAGCCGATGGCGTAGAAGGCGTCGATGTCGAGGCCAACCGAGAAGTGGCTGAGCTTGGTGTAGTACTCGATGGTCGGGCCGCCCATCACCAAGGGGTGAGGGGAGTCGTGGTAGCCACCGTCCTGGCCGCCCCAGGTCTCCACGACGACTTCCTTCTCGTAGTAGGCCTCGTCCATCAGCAGCGGGCTGAGGAGCACGCCACCGCCCAGTCGCATGCCGATGCCGATGCGCCGGTTGGGGTAGATGGAGCCTTCGACGAGGGCCTGGAAGGTGTAGGTGCGGAGGTCTCCCTGGATGAAGGGACCGGGGCCCTTGCCCGCGCAGCCTTCGGGGGCCGCCTGCTGCTCGTAGTAGCAGCCGTTGTGGATGCCCTGGTTGAACCCGATCTCGTAGGCGGCGCTAATGCGCTCCTGGTCGAGGAAGTCTTGACCCATGGACAGGCCCACGTTGGTGCCGGGGCTCACGACGCCTTGGAAGTCGAGCAGGTAGACGGCACCGCCGACGTTCGACTTGGCGTAGACGCCGCGCACGATTTCACGGACCTCGGGGCGGCGCATCTCGCGCTTCTTCTTCGGCTTCTTCGTGGCGCCGGGGTCGTCGAGATCATCGTAGTCCTCCTCGGCGCTGGCCTGCGAAGGGAGGGCCAGAGGCGCAAGGAGGATGGTCGCGAGCAGGAGGTGCGTGGACTTCATCGTACTCTCAGAAACCGATGTCTCGGGGACGCCGAAATCTCGGGGCAAAGGGGACGTCGGGCGATGGGGCGCTCCAGCACCCGGATGTCTCCAGCAGTCAGCCGAGGCAAGGCTGCAGGACGACGGCGCAAGGACGGGGAGGATGCACGACGGCCCCCGTCAGTGTCAACGGAGGCCGCATGTCTATCCAGTGACCGTGCGACAAGCACGCTACTGCGGGAGATGTCAGCCGGGTGCGAAGATGAAGGGGTACGACACGATGACGATGCCGCCGCCCTTGGGCTCAGGGAACTTGAACCGCATGAAGCGGCTCGTGATGCAGCCCTCGACCGACTTGCTGCCCATGGACGAGCTCTTGATGCTGGCCTTGGAGACCGAGCCGTCCTTGGCGATGACGAACTTCACGGTGATCTTGCCACCGAGGTTGGGGTTCTTCGTCAGTTCGCGCTGGTAGCAGTACCGGATCTGGTTCATGTGGCGCTTGATGACGGCGTCGATGAGCGACTTGTCGAGTGCACCGAGGATGATGGGGTCGCCGCCGATCTTGCCCAGACCGCCAGTGCCCTTCTTGCCGAAGCTGCCGCCGCCCGAGCCGTAGCCGGACCGACCGGAACCACGGCCCTTGGTGCCGAGGCCGCCGAGACCATCCGCGCTGCCACCGCCACCGAGGCCGGAGCCGCGGGAGCCGAGGCCGCCGGAGCCGACCTGGATGCCCTTGGCGCCGATGACGCCACCGATGCCGCCAGCGAGATCGGAGGACAGGTTCGAGGAGCCGAAGACGCCGTCGAGCTCGGAGCCGTCGCGGAGGGCGCCCAGAACACCAGCGTTCTCAGCGATCTCCTTGTCGACCTGCTTCTTCTGCATCTCGACCTTGTTGCCCTTGGCCTTCTTCATCTTGGCGTCTTTCTTGCCGACCTTGCCCTCTTCCTTCTTCGCCTTGGCACCTTCGCCGGCGTCGGGGTTGGCCTCGGGCTTGTTGTCCTTCGGCTGCTCGGGCTCGGGCTTGTCGATCACGAGGTCGACAAAGCGGTCGGGAATGTCGACCACGCCGGTGTCGGGAGCGGGCGGGGTGGTCCACAGCACCACGAGCAGCATCAGGAAGACGAAGCTCATGAACGACATGATGCCGATGAATGGGTAGTCGAGATCGGCGGCGAGGCCGGCGACCACCTTCTTGCCGGGATGCACCATCTGGCCGAAGAAGATGACGTGGCCCAGGTCGGCGACCATGCGGGTGCCATCGTCGACGTCGACTTCGTAGGTGCCGGCACCGGAGGGACGTGCCTTGCCGGACTCGATCAGCTCCTGGAAGCTGTGGCGGTCCTCGCCGATGTCGACAAAGCCGGTCCACTTGTCGCTGATGTTGCAGACGTAGTTGGAGCCCTTCCACTCGAACAGCTTGAAGTCGTTGTTCGGCAGGGAGTCGTGGGGGACGTAGAACTCGTTGCGCCACTCTTCGGAGGACTCGGAGATCGTGGGGCCGAAGACCCAGGCGATCTTCGAGAAGGCCTGCGGAACCCATGCGACGGGAAGGCCGAGGAAGCGCCAGCGGTAGCCGGTGGACGTGCCGGCGGTGACCGGCTTGCCGTTCCGGGGGTAGTGCTTGACGTCCATGACGATGTCGGACCAGACCTCGGCGACCTCGAGCACGGTGGGACGGCGGCGGTCGACACCTGCGTCGCCCGAGGCGGTGCCCGAGCGCATCACGAAGGCCAACACGTCTTCGGAAAGGTCGTGCTCGACAGCCTCGTGGGTGCCTTCGTCGCCGCTCACGCCGGCATCGGCATCGGCGACCAGGTCGGCGGCACTGGCGCCACCCATGGCTGGTGCCACGGCGAGCTGAGTGGCCTCTTCGTCGGAGAAGGCGCCTTCGTCGGTGATGCGAACCTTGATGTTCAGGTTGCCGACCGAGATGGTGTCGCCGGTGCGAAGGTTGGCGTTGTTGATGACCTCGCCGTTGACCTTGGTGCCGCTCGCGCTGCCCAGGTCGAGCAACACCACCGAGCCGTCCTCGTTGACGTTGATGACGGCGTGGAGGTCGGCGAGTGCCTCGTTGTCGACCTGAAGCATCGCTGCAGCACCACGACCGATGGTGACGCTCTCAGCGGACAGCTCCTTGCGGGTGATGAAGGCTTCGCCCTCGTACACCTCGAAGGTCAGCACAATGCTTTCGGGGTTCCCCATGGAATCCTCACTATGCCCGGCAGCCGAGGCTCCGGGCGCGAAATTGCCTTGCGGCGCAGGGACCGCAATTCAGGCCCTCGCCCGCAGGCGAAGGGGGACGGGACGAGTGGCGACTACTTGATTTCGTCGACCGACTCGGCCATCTCCTGGTTGAAGTCGGTGCGGAGACGGATGAGCGGGTTGAAGGACGCGCGCTTGCGGTCGAGGAGCAGTGCGCCGGAGGGCTTCACAAGCTCACCGGAGACGTCGAGACCTTCGAAGTCGATCTCGGTGCGCTCCTTGTACTTGACCTTGCGCTCCTCTTCTTCCTGAGCGAACGCGACGCTGGAGGTGGTCAGGAGCGCCGTGACGGCGAGGAGGCGCGGGAAGCGGGAGATGGCGGTCATCGAAACCTCATTGGGTCTGGGCCGGCACGCGTCGGCGGTGTCGACGCCGAGATGTCGGCGGAACTATACCGGCGAGCAGGCGAGATGGAAAGGCTCCCAGAGGGAGGAAATGCGGGAGTTGGTGGGGGTTCTGCAGGCGAGACTGCGCACTTGGCGGGGGATGCGCTGGGGTGCAAGGTTCCCGTCAAACAAGAGTGGGCAGTACCTGACAACGACGGTCACTCGGGCCTTTTCGATCGGTGTCTCGAAGCAGGCTCGCTACGCTGTGCGCGCTTGTCCGGATGGCGTGGAAGCCCCCCTGACGTGGACGGGATGGGGAACGGCGTGTGGCCCCGCGGGGAGGGGGCGGGCGGGCAGATGTTCGGGACATCGAAGCTCCAGGATGTAGGCACGCCGGCTGGCCTGGATCCTGACAACACCGTGCCCGGTCGGTTCCGAACGAGTGTCAGTGGGTTGCAAGGTGTCTCGACTTGTCGCCCGGGCGTGGGAACCTGGTGGCGCAGCGCCGGGCCGAGAACCGAAAACCCCGCCCGAAGGCGGGGTGGAGTGAGCGGATGTGGCTCAGCCGCCTTCAGCAGGGGGAGCCTCGCCGCCACCCTCAGCCGGAGGAGCGTCACCGCCGCCTTCAGCCGGGGGAGCGCCGCCACCGCCGCCACAGGTCGCCGCAATCTCTTCGGCCATGGGCTGGATCTGCTCGACGAAGGTGATGACGTCGCCGGCCATGTCGATCTCTTCGGCCTCGATGACCATGTTGGCCTGTTCGACGACCATCATGGCCTCTTCGCCGATGCCCATCATGAAGTCTTCGCAGCCCTGGTTCTTGTCGACCAGCGCCTGGAGACCAGCGACCTTCGTCTTGAGGTCGGCGAGCTGCTGCTTCTGCCGCGCAATGCGCTCCTGCTCGGCCTTCTTGCGAGCCTCTTCTTCACGCTTGCGCTGCTCTTCGGCTTCCTGAAGTTCGTCGATGCGGGCGATCTTCGAGAAGACGATGTGGTCGGGCCCGATCTCGCCGCCAGCATTGTTCTCGTTCACGTAGGTCTCGAGAATCTTCTTGGCCTTCTTGAAGTTCTTCGTGTACTTCGACTGGAGGTCGGAGGCGTTGAAGTAGGCCTTCTGGTTGCCGGGGTCGGCCTCGATGACTTCGTCGTAGAGCTTGGCGGCGGTGTCGTACTCCTTGAGACCACGGAGTGCGACGGCCAGACCGAGCTTCGACTCCACCGAGCCGGGTGTGCCAGACAGGGCAGCCTCGAAGCAGCCTCGGGCCAGGTCGTAGTCGCCCGAGTTGAGCGCCACGAGGCCGAGGTTGAGGTTCGCTTCGAGGTTGTCGGGGTCGAGCTTGATGGCGGTCTTGAACTCGCCGATGGCGGCGGGTTCGTTGTCCATCACAAGGTAGGTGACGCCGATGTTGTTGTAGATGCCTGCGTCGCCGGCCGCGAGCTCCTTGGCCTTCTCTGCGCAGAGCTGGCTCATCTTGTACTCGCCCTTGGCGAAGTACAGACGGGACAGGTTGCGGTAGGCGCCGACGTTCTTGGCGTCGGACATCAGGATGGTCTTCGCCTCGGTGATGGCGTCGTCGTAGTAGTCGCCGGCGGTGAGGGCCTCCATGAGCGCATTCCGCGCTTCGAGGTCGTCGGGACTCTTCTCGACGAAGGCACGGTACAGCCCGATGGCTTCGTCCCCCTTGCCCGTGCGGGTGAGGATGTCACCGTAGGCGAAGAGGAACTTCTTGTTCTCGGGCTTGAGCTGCGATGCCTTGCCGTAGTGGTCGACAGCGCGGTCGATCTTGCCCTGTGCCTCGCTGGTCCAGCCGGCGTTGTAGTGGGCACGGGCGAAGTCGGGCTTGCCGTCGATAGCCATCTTGAAGAGCGAGTACGCGGCGGCGTAGTCGGTCTCGCCGTCGGCCTTGAGGACAGCAACGCCGTTCTCGAAGGCCTTGGCAGGGGGCAGGACCTCGCCTTCAGCGGGGACCGGCGGCTTCTTCTCACCGCAGCCCACGAGGGCGGTCGGAGCGGCCATCAGGGCCGCCAGGAACACGATGTGACGGATGTTCACGGGATTCTCCGTTTGAGCCTGGCGGCAGATCAGGGGGCGTCGATGAAGGAGCGGTCCACGGCGCTGCGGGCCGTGAAGCGCGGCTCGTCGAGCTCTTCCACCAGGACCGGGAAGTCTTCGGGACGAAGCTCACCCAGACGACGGGTCGCGAAGGCCGTGTTGTCGTCGTAGACGTTGTACTTGTACGCCTCGCCGAGAGCCTGAGCGTAGGCGTTGACCGCCTTCTCCGTCTGGACGTAGGCCTTGTCTTCGAGGCCCATGGTGTAGATCTCGGCCTGGTCCTCGGTGAGGTAGGACGGGATGTACGAGTTGATGAGGCTGTCAGCCATGTCCTCGTAGGCCTTGCCAGCCTGGACCAGGGCAGCGAGGCCCCACTCGCCGGCACCCATCTTCACAATCTCGACGTACTTGGCTTCCACCTCGCCGAGAGCCTTCGCCTTCGCCACCAGCTGGTCCTTGAGGACCTTGTTGGTCTTGGACTCGCTCATCTTCCGGCTGGGGCCGGAGATCTTCAGCGCCATGTAGGAGTTGAAGGTGTCGTCGGCCTTCTTGAACTTGATCTGGGCGATGAAGGCGACCGCGATGGTCATCTCCGTGCCCTTTTCAAGGTCGGCCGCGTAGGAGGCGAGGGTCTCTTCCCAGTGCTTGTCCGCCTTCTTCTGCTCGCCCATCTTCTCGAGGGCGAGGCCGTACTCCATGCGGGCGAAGTAGACCGAGTCGGCGTTGGCACCTTCGGGGGGCTTCGTGAAGTACTGGTAGTACTGGTTGGCAGCCTGCTGGTCCTTGCCATCCTCGGAGTAGAGCTTCGCGATGTCGATGGGAATACCGACGGTGCGCGGGTCATCCTTGTAGGACGTCTGGAACTTCTGGTAGTCCTCGATGGCCTTGTCGTTGTCACCCTGAGCCTGGCGGAAGAGGGCGGCCGAGTAGAGGGCGTCCTTGGCCTTTTCGTGGTCCGAGTCCTTCTCGTAGAGGGTCTCGTACCAGGTTGCGGCCGTGGCGAAGTCGGCGATGGTCTCGTAGTCGTAGCCAAGGAACGCGAGCTGGTCCTTGTAGTACTTCGACTCGGGGAAGTCGTTGATGAGCGCCGTGCGGGCTTCCATCGACTTCGCCACCTTGCCTTCGCCGTTGTAGTAGGCGGCGGCGTTGTTGAGCGCGATGTCGGCCTTCTTGGACTTCGGGAACTCGCCGTAGAACGCCATGTAGGCGTCGGCGGCCTTGATGGCGTCCTTGTCCTTTTCGTAGTTGACGGCGATGAGCTGCGCTGACGCAGACTCGTAGATGCCGTACATCTCCTTCTTGAAGGCGGCGTTGCCCAGGCTCTGCTGGTCGTAGAAGGCCTTCGAGACCTCCTTCAGGTTGCCGTAGTCTTCGACGAGGGCGAAAGAGTCGACGATGAGGTTGGCTGCCAGCATCGCCTGCTTGGACTGGGGGTCCATCCCGATGACGGTACGGAACCGGTCGGAGGCGTCCTTGAAGCGGTTCTTGTCGTAGTAGAGGTAGCCGGCCTCGTAGATCATCCCCTTCGTGTCTTTGTGGTCGGGGTAGTTCGTGGCGAACTGGTCGAGGGCGGCGAGCTTCTTGGTCTCCCAGTCGCTCAGCGGAAGCTGCTCGGACTTGTTCTGCTTGTTGCCCGAGACAATCTTCCCTTCCTTCTTCTCGGCCTTCATCATCTCCGCCGCAGCGTAGACGGCCGAGCGGGCGCAGAAGACGGACTCCTTGCCCTTGGGGTCGATCTTCACGACGGCCATGTACTGGGTGTAGGACTCGTCCCAACGCTTGAGCTTGTAGAGGAGCTCGCCGTACTCGTAGCGCATCTGGTACGCGTACTTTCCTTCGGGGAACTCTTCGAGGTAGACCGCGTAGGCGCGACCGGCGAACTCGTAGGCCTCGATTGCACGGGAGCCAGTGCCGAGCTTGCGGGCTTCCTTGTGGTAGTTCACCGCGACGGAGCGGAGGTTCTTCTCGAGGAAGCCGCGGGCGTCCTTGATGGCGTCCTGGTTGGCCGAGTTGGCCTTGGCCCAGGCGCTGGTCTTGCCGTAGTTGCGGCGGAGCTTCTCGATCTCCTGCTCGGTCTCACCCTTCAGCCCCATCTTCTGGTAGGCCTGGATGATTTCGTTCTGGTACTCGGGGGCGTCGGGGGACTGGGGGTCCTTGCCGATGAGTCGCCGGTAGGTGCGGATGGACTCCTCGAACTTGCCCTGCTCGAAGTACATGCTCGCGAGGCGCTTCATCATCTTCTGGATGAGCTCTTCGCGGCCGAGCTTGGTGAAGTAGGCTTCGGCTTCGTCCATGTCGCCAGCGTCGGCGAAGAAGCGGACGAGGTCCTTGAGGGCCTCTTCCTGCAGCATGACGCGCTTCTGGTCGTCGCTGCCTTCGGTGCCGGTCATCGAGAACTGGACGACACCCTTCATCGTCTCGATGGCTTTGCCCATCTCACCGACGTTGTAGTAGCACCAGGCCAGCTTGTAGTTGGCGAAGGCGTACTGGGGGGAGTCCTTGTAGCGGACCGCCTGCTGGTAGGCGTTGAGCGCCTTGTAGGCGTTGTTCTCGTCGAAGTAGTACTCGCCGATCTGCACGAAGGAGTCGGCCCGGTAGGCGCTCTCCTGGTATTGGCGGACGAGGTTCTTGTAGTGCTCGATGGCGTCCTTCCGCTTGCCAATCTCGGCGAGAGAGCTGGCGAGGAAGAAGGTGGCCTGGTCGGCGCGCTGGTAGGCCGGGTAGTCATTGATGATGACTTCGTAGAGGCGAATCGCCCGGTCGGCCCACTTGTCCGAGTTGGGGTAGCTCGGCTTCATGTTCTCGCTGTTGCAACCAGGCGTGTTGAAGCACTGGTCGAACTGCGCCTGGAACGCTCGCTCCTCATCGAGCCGGATGTCGCGGAACTCCTCGAAGTAGAGCTCGGCGAGGCGGAGCATCATCTCCGCCTTCTGCGTGCCCTGAGGCTTCCGGTTCTCCAGGATGTCCTTGAGGAACTTCATCGACTCGTGGCGCTTTTCGCGCGCCATCTGTCGATACGCCTCGGACTTGGTCTGCGTGTCGACGTCCGACAGCTTCAGAACCCGCCGCTCTTCCTTCTTCGAGCGGTCGTCTTCTTCTGCGAAGCTGGGGCCGCCGATTCCGAGAGTCAGCAGCAGGACGGTTGAGACAATGGAGATTCGCTTCATGTGAGCCTCTGGCCTCCGCGATGGAGATCGCCGCGCGCATTCCCCGCGGGGTGGATTGCGCACGGCATTCTATGGGGAAGGGCCCACGACCCTCGTGGGCTCACATTTCCCTGACACTACTTGCAGGAACCTTGTTCCGTGTAGTGGTAGTAGCCCAGCTCGTCTTGCCAGAATTCGCCATTGAAGGGCCAGTAGATGAAGTCCACTGCGGTGGCGAAGTCCAGGTCGACCCGGTCAAGTGCCTCGCCAAGGTCGGCGTTCTGGGACTTGTACTGGTAGTCGACACGCTGGGCGTCAACGACCTCGAACCGAATGATTTCGGCCTGGGTCAGGAGGTCTGCGACCTTGTTGGACTGACGAGCCATCTCGCTGAGGAAGCGGAGGCCGGCGTAGCGCTTGTAGCGCTGGCGGTCGGTCTCCAGAATCTTCCGCAGGTAGGGACCCATGGTGTCGGCCCAGCGGGTCTTCTGCTTGGCGATGAGCTCCTCTTCGGTGTCCATCAGCTCGAGGTGGGTGACGATGCCAGCCAGCTCGTTGTTGCGGAGGACGCGCACGAAGAAGCTCTTCGGGAGCACGGAGTCGGTCTTCTTTTCACGACCGAAGTAGGTGTCCCAGGCCTGGTCGGCGAGCTTCTTGCCTTCCGAGGTCTTGTACTGGTCGACGAAGGACACCATCTCGGCGTGTGCGGGGCGATACCGCTGGTCGAAGTCGATGAGGATCTTCTCGACCTTGTTGTACTCACACAGGTTGAAGTAGGTGAGCGAGCGGAGAAGCTGAGCCTCGGGGAGCCACTGGTCATCGGAGAAGAAACCGGAACGAACCGTGAGGAGCTGCCCCAGGGTGTTGTTCAGGTTGTTCTGCATGAAGTTGGCCCAGCCGAGCTCGAACAGGGCTTCGGGCCAGTGCGGCGAGGTGTGCGGGACGAGGTTGTAGTAGTTCGAGGACTCGTCGTAGCGCTCGATGCCGTAGTAGATACGGGCGATGTTGAGCAGGGCGAGGTCCTTGAGCTCCTCGACCTCCTTGATGGCCCGGGGGTCGTTGGCGACCTCCACTTCCTGCCGGTAGACGTCGCGGAACGAGCGGACGGCGCTCTTGAGCTTGCCCTGCTGGTTGTAGATGACGCCGCGGTAGTACTCGGCCTTGAGGTAGTAGGGCGAGTTCTGGGCCACCTGACCGAAGTACTTGCCGGCGCGGGAGAGGTCGTCCTTGTCGTAGGCACGCACCCCCAGCAGGTAGTACAGGTCGCTCTTGGCGCGGGGCGGGTAGCTGTCGGGCGGAATCTTCGCCACGATGCGCTTGAGCTCGATGTCGTTGCCGGTGAGACGGGCAATCTTCACCATCTTCGGCAGCGCGTACGCGAAGTACTGGCTGTCGGGGCGCCGGACCACCTGCATGTAGTGGTACTGGGCGGTGTGGTGCATGTCGAGCATCTCGAGCGAGCGCCCGAGGTAGTAGTTGATCTTCGGCTCGAACTCCGGGTACTTCTGAGACTCCAGAAGCTCGAAGAGCATGAGCGACGCCGCCAAGGGTTTCTTGGCCTGGTACTGAGCGACGGCTTCCTTGAGCTTCGGGGGCTCGGCGCCGGCCACGGCATCCTCGCCGTCGCTCAGCTCGCGCTGGGCGCCAGCCTTCGCCTTGGTCTCGAATTCGTCTTCGACGTCGAGGTCGCTGCCACCTTCGTCGACCTTCTCCACCGGGACGGGCGCCGCGGTGCCGGGGTCTTCGGAGGCGGTCATCTCCTTGGCCTGTCCGACGACTGCGGCAGGAGCGCCGCGGTCTTCGAGGCAGCGAACCTCATCGGCCGAGAACAGCGTGCCCGAGGTCTTGACCGTGTTGACGACAACGCTCTCGGGGACGCCGTGTTCCACGAGCGACATGATGTCGTCGCAGGACAAGGCGAGGGCGGACTGAGGCAGGGCGAGGGCGGCTGCGCTCACGAGGGAGACTGCCGCGAAGCGGAATGCCGCCTGGGTGCCGTGCTTGCTCATCATTGGCTCCGTTGCTGGCGCGCGGGGCGTGCTTCGTCAGTTCTTCAGGTTGGGGAAGAAGAAGGAAGCGGCCGCCTGGAGGATGAGGTTGTTCTTCATCTCGAGCGTGGTGGCGTTGACGGTCTCGATGTAGACCATCGAGCGCGCCTCGACCCGAGCGGCGATGGACTCGCCGAAGATGATGCGAAGACCGCCACCGAAGTTGGTGGTGGGGTGGGACTGGAACTCGGTGGCCATGGCCCGCTCGTCGCCGACCGCCTGCAGGGCATTGAGGTCGTCGGTGGTGCGGGTGAAGCCCATGCCGAAGTTGCCGTAGACGTCGAACAGGATGATGTCGCGGCCGACGATGGCGAGCTTGCCGTAGATGGGCGAGTACTGGAAGGTGAGCGAGCCGAACATCGTGAGCTTCGAGATGTCGGGGGACACGCTGTTTTCGTTGACCAGCTGGGTGGTCAGCGGCTTCCAGTCGCCCTCGCCGAGGTCGGGGGCGAAGTCGAAGGTGCCCTCGACCGCGAACACCTCGGTGACGTGGTAGGCGAGGCCTGTGCCGACGATGTAGCGGTTCAGGAAGGGGTCGTTGGCGACGAAGGCGGCGTGTGGCGAGGCCTCGAAGCGACCCAGCTTCAGGAAGTTCTTCCGCTGGATGGTCTTGATGACCGTCTTCTTTCGGTCGTCGTCTTCAACGAGGACGATGTCCTCGTCGCGGGCGCCGACGGTGTCGCCGATCTCACCGGACTCGACGGCGCGGCGCTCGGCATCGGCCGAGTCCTCGTCGTCCCCGAAGAGGTCGTCGTCGCCGCCGTCGTCCTGGGCGACTCCATCAAAGGAGTGGATCGGCTCCGCGGGCTCATCGGCGGCGAATGCCACCGACGATGCCGTGCAGAGGGCGAGCGCAGCGCCGAGCTTTGCGAGCATGTGCATGTGCTGGTCCTCTCTGGCCGGCTCAGAAGTCGTACTGGCGGGTCTTCATGCGCGGGAAGAAGATCCCGACACCCACCGAGGCGACGAAGTTGTTGTAGAGCCGGGACTCGTCCACCGGGGTGTTCGGGTCGTACTGGGGCTTCGTGTCGAAGTAGAGGTAGTTCCGCGCGTCGATCTTGATGGCGACGGAGCTGCTGACGAAGAAGTCCATGCCGAGGCCCAGGTTGACGGGCACGCGGGCCTTGTTCTCGGGCGTGCCGAGCGCCGTGGCGTGGTCGGACTGGCCTTCGAGGGACTCGTCGTAGGTGGCGTAGTACTCGCGGATGGAGAGCAGACCGGCCCCGGCGGTGAGGTAGGTGTCGAAGTTGAGCACCCGCTCGCCGAGGATGTTGATCTTGCCGTAGACCGGCGCCCATCGAGCCGCGAAGGTGGCACCCATCACCATTTTGTCGACCGGCTGCTGGAAGCCCACGTCGGGGGAGCCTTCGTGCGCGATTCCGACCAGTGTATGGGTGAGGTCCTTCAGGTCGTTCGCGCCGAGGTCGGGCGAATACAGGAAGGCAGCCTCAGCCGCGAAGGTCTCGCTGAAGTGGTAGGCCGTCAGGAGGCCCGCGACGTAGCGCTTGGCCATGGGGTTGTTCGGGACGTACCCGCCGACAGGGGCCACCTCGAACCGGTTCTCCTTGAGGAAGAAGCGGTTCTGCACCACGTTGTAGCGGTGCTTGCCCTCGTTCATCTGCTCGAGGGCCTGCCGAGCGGGCTTCGTGCCTGCATCCGCAGCGGTGGGGGTCGCGGCGAGCGCGACCACGGCCGCAACCGGTGCCAGCAGCTTCCAAGGCGCGCGCATCAGATTTGACTCCAGGGCTTCCGGCCAGAATCTGGGCGGAGGAAGTGGATTCGCCAGACAAGGACGATTCGGGTGACGGCGGGGTTCCGAGTGGCGGGAAGCGTGGCACAGCCGTGCCCGCCTCGCCACAGGGGCGTCGAGGCCGGCGGAGTATAACGCCATGGTCCGGGCTGCCAGCATGTGGCGTGCCCCGACGTCATCGGGACGCATGCGCCGAGAGGCGGTGTGGTCTAATCGAGCCTGGCCAGGGGTCCCGCCCGCGAGGGACTCAACGGGAGGGCCGATGCACTGCACTTTTTCCCGCGCTGCCCGTACTGTCGTGCGGGGGGCCGTCGCCCTCGCTGGTGTCGTGCTGCTCGGAGGTCCGGCACTCGCCGAGGCCGCTGACCCTGTCGAGATCAAGCCCCTGCCCAACACGCCCTTGCCGTCCGTCCAGGTGGTCCCCAAGGGCGGGGGTGACCTGTCCATTCCGGCCTGCAGGGGCGTGGTGTGGCAGCGCTTCGATGCGCCGTCTGAGGGGTATGTGCCCATCTCGCTGGAGCCTTGTGGCGCGATGGCGCCTGCGTCGGTGCTCCCCGACGACGGCCGGCGCTTCACCGTGGATGCGGAGGTGGTCGACGGTGACGTAGTGAGGGCCGTCGTTGTCGTCGGAACGGGGTGCGCGTCGGGACAGGTGTTCTCACTGGCTGGCTGCAAGTCGGTGGTGGCGGTCGAGGGGCCGACCATCACCGTTCGCAGCAGCAAGAAATGAGCGTGTCTGTCCGCTTTGTCGGACATTCCCAGCGCCTGTAGGTTCCCTGTCAAGCGTTTGTGGATTCAAGTTGTCCAGGGGCTGGCGGCTGGTCGGCGCAGCGCGTGGGGCTCCTCCGCCTATTCCACGGCCAGATGGAGGGTCTGCCAGGCCATCCCACCCCGCCTGTCCCGCAGCACCACCGCGAGCAGGCCCGTCCATCCGGACTGCTCCGGCGCGGTGAACTCCACGTCGAGGTGAGGCTGCAGCGAGATGTTCTGGTCGAACTGGCCCCCTTCGGTGTACCAGCTGCAGTAGGGCTCCTCCTCGCGCTCCTCCAGCTCCCCGGTGGAGGTGGTGTAGATGTAGGATTCCACGGCGTCCTCGGCGAGGATGGGGGTGAGTGTCACCACCTTTCCAGCGGCCAGGACGAGCGGGTCGTTCAGGGTGCCCGTCCCCTGGATCCAGCCCTGGCCTTGCACCGCGACCGTGTCGATGTCGGGGTTGTGGTTGGGGGTCTGGGCCTCCGAGACTGGAATCCTCTTGTAGGCGATCTCCAGATCGTCTGTTTCGGGCTCGGAACCGTCCTCCAAGGCAGGGGTGGCGGTGAGGTTGATGACGGCGTTGACGCCCTCCTGGCGCTGGGCCTCGGTGAGGCCGTCGAGGGCGTCGAGCGGGGCCTGCCAGGTGGGGGCCAGGTAGGGCTCGAAGCCGATGAAGCCGGCCTCCTGCAGCTCCTCCAAGGCGGCGGCGAATTCGGCGGGGTCGGTGGTGCTGGGGTCGAGCTCGGACAGCGAAGACAGGGCGTCCTCGTCGAACGGGCATCCGAAGCCGATGTCGCCCTCGGGGATGCAACCGAACCAGAGGACGCCGTCGAGGGTCTGGTTGGGCGGCACGTACACGAGGCTGTCGAAGGTGACGAGCTCCCCTGGACGAGGTTCTGCGGGCGTGCCCTTGACCGCGAGGATGCGCAGGCGGTCGAGCTGCCATTCCTGGGCCATCGTGTTGGCGCCGCAGCCCGAGGTCAGCGCGACGGTGGCGACGAGAAGGCGGGTGTGCATGGGGCGTCCTCTCATCAGAAGCTGAAGTCGGCTTGGAAGCCGAGCGAGGGGACGAAGGGGAGGCCAGAGATGTACCGGCTCTCGGTTCCGTCGTAGTTGTATTCGACCTGCTCGGGGTTCTCGCCGCGGACCACGTTGAGGAAGTCGGCGTAGACCTCGAGCTGCCAGGCCTTGAAGGTGAACAGCTTGTCCACCCGCAGGTCGAGGGCCATGTAGGGCGGCAGGCGCTCGGCGTTCCGGTCGGAGTCCGGGTAGAGGATGTACTCGCGGCCGTCGATGTCGTAGACGCCTCCGGCGAAGGGCGTGTAGGGGTTGCCGGTGACGTACTGGAAGCGGCCGGAGAACTCGAGGTCCCATGGCAGGGTGTAGCCGGCGACGGCAGTGACGATGTGCGTCTGGTCGAAGTCGTAGGCGTACCAGTCGTTGCCTTCGTCTGCGGTGCGGGTGGGGTAGTCGTTCCGCTCGGACTTCGACAGGGTGTAGCTGAGCCAACCGAACCAGCGGTCCACCAGCGCCCGGCGGGCGAGCACCTCCATGCCCATGATTCGTCCGACGCCTTCGTTGACGTAGAAGGGGTCGGCGTCGGGGTCCTCGAAGTCGGGGTTGGCCACGATGAGGCGGTCGAGGCGCTTCACGAAGCCTGTGACGTCGACCGTGCCGGCGTGGCCGATTGTCTGCTCCAGCCCCAGCTCGCTCGACCAGCTGCGCTCGAGGTTGATGGTGAGGTTGTCCTCATCGAGGCCATACTCGGGGCCCTGGGGCGGCTGCTGGTACATGCCCGTGCCCCCCTTGACAGACGTGGTGGGCGTGACCTGCCAGCGCATGGCCAGGCGCGGGTCCGGGCCCAGCAAGGGGGCGCTGCCGGTGAGGCGGAACACGTTGAGGCGGACGCCGGGATTGATGAGCAGGCGGTCGGTCCCGTCGAAAGGACGCCAGCGCACGTCGACGAAGGGGTCGGGCGTCCAGTACCAGCCGTCGATGGTGTCGCGGAAGTCCTCGCGCTCGTCGGTGGGGTCGAGCGAGCCCGTGGTGGGGGCGAAGGGAATCGCGAATTCGGTGGAGTAGCGGATGATGTTGGCGTCGAGGCCGGTGGTGATGGAGGTGGTCTTCGTGGCGTCCCACTTGAGCTCGGCGCGGGTGGCGAACACCCAGGTGGCGGTGTTGAACTCGAAGCTGGAGCCGAGTCCGACCCCGACGTCATCCACGCCGACGGTCGGCTGGATCATCAGCTCCAGGCCCTCGTCGAGCTTCTGCTCCAGGCGGAACATCGCGCGGTGGGTGGAGTAGGTGGCGTTGAGGTCGCCCTGGGTGTCGGGGTCCTCGCCTTGTGCGAAGTCCTCGGGCGTCTGGATGAACAAGAGGTCCTGAAAGCCGAAGACGAAGCCGGTAAGCCGGGTGGTCTTGCTGCCCAGTGAGGCGATCTTGGTCTGGTAGTCGTACCAGCGCGGCTTGACGTAGAAGCCGTTGTCGGGCGCGAAGATCGGGATGAACACGTCGATGTAGGAGCGACGGGCGGCGGCCTTGAAGCCGATGTTGTCGTTCTTTCCGAGCCGGGTGGCGACGTGGAAGCCGCTGTCGAGGAAGTCGGTCTTCCAGGTGAGCTCGGTGCGCTCGGGGTACTCGTCGCTGGTGCGGACATCGATGACGCCGCCGGTGCTCTGGCCATAGCGGACCTGGTAGCCGCCGGGCAGGTAGTCGACGCTGGAGATCATCGCGGCGTTGATGACCGAACGGTAGCCGCCCAGGTGGTAGATGAGCGGAACCTCGATGCCGTCGACATAGACGTTGCTGTCTTCGGGATTGGCGCCCCGGATGACCAGCATGCCGGTGCCGAAGGGGCCGCGGGCGGCGCCGGGAAGGTTCTGGATGACGCGCACCGGGTCGCCGAAGGTGCCGGGGACCCGCTTCACCTCTTCGATGGACAGGGTGCGCCGGGTGACCTCGGGCTCGCGGTTGCGCTTGTAGACGATGACGACTTCGTTTTCGCGGTAGCTGAGGTTCTTCGCCCACAGCGTCGTCTCCGCGACACCTTCGGCCGTCACCTCGACCTTGTCGGTCGCATCGCGAAAGCCGGGGGCCGCGAAGGAGAGCTGGACATCGCCCACGGGCAGTCCACGAAAGCCGAAGCGCCCCTTCTTGTTGGTAATTGTGCTGTGCTGGACGCCATTTCCGTCGACTGCGAGCACCTCGTGGTCGGCCAGTGGAATGCGGGTGCCCATCTCGATGAGCGTGCCCTTGAGGTTGACCGGCGCGGGAGGGGTGTCTGCGTCGTCCTCGACGGGCGCGACGGGCTCGGAGTCGAGAACGAAGCCGTAGTCGAACTCTACGGCGACAGGGACCGGTCCTTCTTCGGTCTCCGCGGGAGTGAACACGAAGCCTCTGGCTGCCTCGGCTGCGGCCTCGTCGAATCCGTAGCCGGGGCCGTCGAGCACCTCGACGCTGGACACCGCGCCGGTCTCGTCGATCTCGATGAGCAGTCGGACCACGCCCTCCAGCTCCAAGGCCTCGGCGTCGGGCGGGTAGGGGGCCTGAACGAAGTCGACGAGCTCGGGGGCCACCGTGAGCGGCAGGGGCTCCGCTGGTATCTCGGAGTCGGGTGCATCCTGGGCGAGCGCCGGAGTGGGCGCCCCGAGGCCCCCGGTGAGCAGGGCCCACGTCAATGTGAGCGACGGGACCATGGGTCCTCCGGTTCAGTCGATGCCCTTGTAGGTGCACAGGTAGCGCATGTCGGTGACCATCACCGGGGAGTCGTCGAGCAGGCGGCCGGGCTTGCACTGGACTGCGCTCCAGGCTCGGACGCAGTGGCGGTCGATGTCGGGACGGATGCCTTCGAGCACGCGGACGTTGGTGACGCTGCCGTCGGCTTTGACGTCGAAGAGAACCTTCACGGTGCCCTCCACCTCGTCTTCGATGGCCGAAGAAGGGGCGGACACACTCGGCTTCTTGCACTTGGGACGGCGGGCCACAGCACCGAAGGCCACGGCCTCGGCAGCCTCATCGAGCGTCATGGTGTCGTCGGTGGCGGCCACGCCCAGCGAGGTGCCGGCCCGCACGTCGAAGCCGCCACTGCCGCCCTTCGCGAAGCTCGTGGCACTGAGGCCGTGGACCCGGCGGACCTCCTTCTGGTCTGGGGTCTCGCCCGCTTCGGCCTCGGGTGGTGGTGTCTCGGCGGTGTGCTCGGCCTTGACCTTCTTCGGCCGCTTCTTTTTGGCCTTCGGCTTGGGCATGGGCGGAGGCTCGGGGGGCGCTTCGGGAGGCGGTGGAGGCGCGAGCACGGTCATCGTGACCCACTCATCGACTTCTTCGACGACCTCGGGGTTCTGGTAGATGAAGGCGGCGAGCAGGATGTGGAACAGGATGCTCGCACCCACGCCAAGGCGAGAGATCCACTTCTGGCGCGGCTCTGCACTTCCGAAGTCGAGCTGGCTCACGGAGTGGGCTCAGGAGGGGCCTCGTCGGGGCGGGGCACAGGATGGATGTTGATGGCGAACTTGGCCACGCCCTCCTGGCGGACAAGGTCGATGATCTTGACGACCTCCCCGTGGGGCACCGTGCGGTCGGCGCCGATGAGGCAGATGAGGTCGCCGCCTTCTGCCTTGGTGCGGGCCCGCTCGCTGCGCACGAATGCCCGGAGGTCTTCCCACGAGATGGCGGCACCGTCGAGCGTGAGGCTGCGGTCGGCAAGCATCTGGATGGCGAGAGAGGTGGTGTCGTCGACCCCCTCGCCGGTGGACGCTTCTGGCAGCTCCACCTTGATGGAGCGCTCGACGATGGTGGTGGTGGTCACCATGAAGATGATGAGTACCACCAGGATGATGTCGACGAAGGGCGTGATGTTGATGTCGACGATGGCGTCTTCTTCGTCACCGCCGAGCTTTGCGCCCACCTCACGCCTCCCCGGAGACGCGCGCCGCGGAGGTGGGGTCGTCCTGCATCCGCGAAAGCATCATGTGGGACAGGCTCGTGACCCGGGCCAGCAGCTCCTTGTTGCGACGCTGAAACCAGTTGTAGAGCACGACTGCGGGAATGGCGACCAGCAGGCCCACCGCGGTGGCCACGAGGGCTTCGGAGATACCGGCCATGACGGCATTCGCGCCATCGTCGCTGTCGAGAGCGAGCTCGTGGAAGGCCTGGATGATGCCCAGCACGGTGCCGAAGAGGCCGATGAAGGGCGCGTTGGAGCCGACCGTGCCGAGGATGATGAGGCGGCGGTCGAGTTTGATGCGTTCGATGGCCATGGTGCCGGTGAGGGCCTCTTCGGCCGACTTCACGCCGCCCCGACGGCCGGCCTCCGCGCCAGCGTGCAGCACCCGGGCTTCCACGCCGGGAATGTCCTTGAGTTCGTCGACCAGAGCGCTGGACGGGCCGCCATCGACGTAGGACTGCAGCACCTTTCGGAAGGGGGCTGCGGGCGTGGCGTTCATGCGGGCATAGACCAGACGCTCGATGGCCACGGCGATGCAGAGCACGGACAGGGCGACCAGGACCCAGAGCACCCACTCGGCACCAAGAAGCGCGAAGGCGGTCATCTGTTGTTCGAGCACGGACTCTCCTGAGGCGGCGCCTTTGGAGCGGGGGGACCGCATGCGGCTGCGGACGACGACTATCCGGAACCCCGGCGGCGGCGGAGGCTGTCACCGTTCGGACACCGGCGCGCGACGATTGGGGCGCGTTGCGGACACTGTGAACGTACCGTGTTCACAGGCTGTGCAAGCCTGTCGCTGCAAGCTCGATGCAAGAACGACGCAGGCCCCGCAGTGTTGCGGGGCCTGACGTGAGATGGAGGCGACGACCGGATTTGAACCGGTGAATACAGGTTTTGCAAACCCGCCCCTTAACCACTTGGGTACGTCGCCCTGAGGAGCGCCCGAGCATTAACTGTGGTGCCCCTCCGGAGTCAAGACCGAAAACCCACGGAGCCTGCACCCGCGGCGAATGGTCGCTCGGTCGCATAGGGGGAGGCGCCTTTTTCCCCGCGGAGAATCCCGTCGTGGCCATCGACCCCGAACAGCCGACGGTGGGCGGTCTCACCGTGGCGATCATCGCCTGCGACGAGGCCGACCGCATCGGAGAGGCCATCGCGTCGGCAGCCTTCGCCGACGAGGTGCTGGTGGTGGATGGTGGCTCCCGAGACCACACGGTGGCAGTCGCCCGTGCACTGGGGGCCCGCGTCGTCTCGGCGGATTGGCCGGGTCATGTCGCCCAGAAGCAGCGCGCAACCGACCTTGCGACTCACGACTGGGTGTTTGCCCTCGATGCCGACGAGCGGATCCCCGAAGCCCTTGGTCGACAGGCGCGGGCGGCGGTCGACAACCCGGGGGGGGCCGCAGGCTTCACGGTCCCGCGTCGCACCTGGTGGCTCGGGGCACCCATCGAGCATGGCGCGTGGTGGCCCGACCGCAGGGTGCGCCTGTTCGACCGGCGACGTGGCTGGTGGGGTGGTGAAGATCCCCATGACCACGTCGTCCTGGGCGGGCCGTCCGGCGCTCTTTCGGTTCCCTTGGAGCACCATGCCTACCGCGATCTGGGCGACCACCTGTCCACCATCGCCCGGTATGCACGCATCCAGGCGGATGGCCTGCAGCGGCGGGGAGTCCAGGCTCGATGGTGGGACTGGAGCCTGCGTCCCGTGATGCACTTTCTCAAGGCGCTCGTGCTGAAGGGCGGCTGGCGGGATGGGGTGCGCGGGATGTGCATCGCCTGGTTGGGGGCTGCGCACGTCGCCTTGAAGTGGGGACTGGTCGCCTTGGGTTCGTCCGCCTCGGGAGCCGAGACGGGGGAGGGGTGGTGATGCTCCCCGCTGGGCCGGTCGACCTGGTGGTGCGCCGTTGGTCTACCCACGGTGGGACGGAACGCTACGTCCATGGTCTGGCGCGCTGGCTTGTGGACCGAGGGGTGGACACGACCGTCTGGTGCCACGAACAGCAGCTGGCCGCGGACGGCGTGAGGGTGCGCACCCACGGCCCGGGCGGACGAGGCCGGCTGGGTCGACTGCTCGCCGGGGTCATTCGAGCTGGCAAGGTGCGGGGTGCGGGGCTCAAGGTGGGCTTTCTGCGGGCACCTGGCTTCGATGTGTTGCGTGCGGGGGGCGGGGCGCACGCCGACTCGATGGCGCGGCTGAACCGGTGGGGGCTGGCCGACCAGGTGGAGCGCCGCATCGACCGACGGGCCCTCCAGACCGCGGGTGTGGTTGTCGCCAACAGCGAGCTTGGTCGCACCGGCATCCTCGCCGAGGCTGGCCGTCGGGCCGACCGCACGCCGGTCGTCCGAAATGGCGTCGACCTCGATATCTTTCGACCCCTGCCTGCCAGCCAGAGGCGGGCCGACACCATCTGCTTCGTGGGGCACGGCTTTGCGCGAAAGGGGCTGGCGACCGCACTTCGGGCGCTGGTCCACCTCCCCGCCGTCCACCTGGACGTGGTGGGAGACGACCGCAGAATGCCGCGCTACCGCTCGCTCTCGGTCACTTTGGGCGTGGCGGACCGGGTGCGCTTCCTCGGCCGCGTCGACGACCCTGGCGCAGTGGTGTCGCACAGCCGTGCGCTGGTGCTTCCCACCCGCTACGACCCCTCGGCCAACGTGGTGCTGGAGGCGCTCGCTTGCGGGGTGCCGCCGGTGACCACGCACCACGACGGTGCTTCGGAGGTGATTCCCATGCCTTGGCTGGTCGTCGACGACCCGGATGACGCTGTAGCCGTGGCGGCGGCCGTCGCGCGGGCCATGCGGGAACCGGGCTTGCCTGCCGCGTGTCGGGAGGCCGCCGAGGCCTGGCCCACGGAGCGCTCCTTTCGTGAGTTCGCCGAGGTTCTCGCCGTGGCGGAGCAGCGACCCGTCGAGCTGGAGGTCGGATGAGCGGTCGAGGTGGATGGTGGACGAAGGCAGCGGTCGGCGGGGCGCTCGTCGTGGGCCTCGGTTTGGGCGCAACCGGCTGCCTCTACCAGCGCCATGTCGTCGATGAGCCCGGTGAGCACGTCACTCCGGAGGCCATCCACGCCATCATCGCCCAAGAGTCGCCCGTCTTGTACCGAGACGGCCAGACACCCATCGGGGTGTTCTTCTCGCAGGAACACCGCATCTACGTGCGGGCCGACGAGCTGCCCGAGGCCTGGGTCGAGGCCATCGTCGCCGCCGAAGACCAGCGCTTCTTCGACCACCCCGGCTTCGACTGGCGCGGCATCACGCGCGCGATGATTCAGAACGTCAAGGCCGGCGGTGTGGTCGCCGGCGGCTCCACGCTCACCCAGCAGACCGCCAAGAACCTCTACTACCGACCCGACCGCAGCTTTCGAAGCAAGTGGGAGGAGCTGGTCAACGCGCTGCGGCTCGAGGCCCACTACGAAAAGCGCGAGATTCTCGAGTTCTACGCCAACCAGTTCCATGTGAGCGCCAACGGCCGCGGGCTCGGCATCGCCGCGCGCTACTTCTTCGACAAGTCCCCCGAAGAACTCGACACCCTCGAGTGCGCCTTCATCGCGGGCCTCGTGAAGGCGCCGGCGGCCTACAACCCCTTTGTGGGCTCCACCCCCGAAAAGCGGGCCGAGGCGAAGCGGCGGGCCCAGATCCGTGTCGGCTACGTGCTCGATCGCATGCTGGACATGGGGTACCTCGACGAGGCGGCCCACGCAGAGCTCAAGGCCCGCGAGATTCCCTTCAAGCGCGGCACCTTCCGCTACGACTCCAGCATCCTGGTCGACGAGGTGGCCGCCCGGCTCGAGCAGGCGCCCTTCCCGGCGGTCTTCGAGGCGCTGGGCATCGACAACCCGTCCACCGCCGGCGTGCAGGTGGTCACCACGCTCGACCCCCAGGTCCAGCGCGATGCCACCTACG